>Ga0181530_10007333_pt1 | contig 10537 bp, 14 predicted proteins | sample PEATcosm2014_Bin_42_FD_119769 | JGI IMG/M metagenome (GOLD analysis project Ga0181530, IMG submission 119769) | Peatland microbial communities from MTU Mesocosm Facility, Houghton, MI, USA - PEATcosm2014_Bin10_60_metaG | ecosystem: Environmental > Terrestrial > Soil > Wetlands > Peat | place... | reverse complement strand
GTCCCGGTTACCGGTTCATCCTTGATGGATCAGCCTGAATTCGCGGAATCGACGGAATCGTTGTTCTCTTAGGCGAGATGAACCTTGGCGAAGAGCCAGCCCTTTGGCACCGCTTGTAGGACTAGGCCGTTCTCTGGCACGTCAAACTCAGCGCCGCAACGTCCGCACACAAAGGCCCACGCCAGAAGGGGGTCGGGTCTAACGACGCATGTGGCACGAAAGGCAATCACCAATGCACCGCAATCGGGCATCGGGCAAATAGCCCCCGCCGCCACCTCATCATCGGGTTCGTCCCATTCATGCAGCACGGTATCCGTCCTTCAACCGTGCAGGATTGCCGATTCGCTCTGTCGGGCAAGGGCTGACGGTGCGGAGCAATTGCCCTTGTTTTCCATCCGCCGAGGCACGTGCGACACCATCCGAGACACCAAGCATTGCTTCTGGGAACGGAACGGTCTCTACTCTTGCATCCTCTCTCAGACGCAGGGTCATCGCGGATGAGCACCGAGGACAAAGCCAGAAGTACTCCGTTTGGCTGGACGTGGACGGGCGGTCCACCGGATCGGTCTCCAGTCGAAACAGCCTCCCTTCGGCGAGGCGAAGAAACGGAACGGAACAGGAGGGATTACTACACTTAGCAAGCATCGCTATTCTCCTTCCTCTTTAGGCCGCCACCAGTTGCTCCAGCGCTGGCTTGTTGTGGACGATCAAGTCAGAGCCCTTTATTTCGATGATGTGCTTTTTCCGCAACTCCGACAGGATGCGCGTTATCGTTTCCCGGCTAGTGCCCATAAGCTGAGCAATCTCCTCATGGGTGAGCGATAGCTTTGTGCAGATGACCCCATTGGTGACTTGTCCCCCCGCTGACCACTCCAAGAAAAACTTGGCGAGTCTTTCCGAAATCGAATGGGACAATCCGACAGACCGAACGCCATCGCATACGTATTGATAATCACGGCTGATATGCTGCGCGACATGAAGACAGGCATCGCTGTGCTTTCTGAGGAACCCAAGAAAGTTTTCTCGGTTCACCCAGTTCATCCGGCAGGGCTGCATCGTCTCCACCGTCACTTCATAGGGCTTGCCCATGACAATTGCGTCTAGCCCGAGGATTTCTCCCGGCTTGGCGATCCGCAAGATCAGGATTTTTCCAATTCGAGAGCTGATCGACAGCTTCGCCTGTCCTTGGCAAAGCAGGAAGACTCCACGCGAGGCCTGTCCCTCGGCAAGAATCACCGCTCCTTTCGGGAAAACGCTGGCCTTCATAATCTGATCGAGAGCCTCCCGAGATTTCGTGGGAGAGGGCGCGAAAGGGATCGCCGGAACGAACGCGACCAGTAATCGTCTTGGCCCGCTTCAAATACGGCGTGGGCAGCGGTTTGTACACACTAGGCATATATCGCGGGAGATTTTTCAGTCACGTGCCGTCGAGGGTGAACGCCTTGTTTCAGGACGCCCTTCGTCGATCCGCGCTAGCAGCCATCCGCCACTTGCCCTCTTTGATCCTGACCTCATCCCGCTTGAGCATCTCGTAGAGGGCGGTGTGAACGTCGGTGCTACTGGCTCCGCGTTTGAGGATTCGCAAGTAGACCTCGGAGAAGTGGCTGTCGGGACGCTCTCGGAGGTCTACTCGAACATGCTCCATCACTTCCTTCATATCCATCGAGCGGCTCTTCCGGTTGGAAAGCGCTCTCGGCGAGTTCATGGCCGTCCCTCATTTCTCGGAGAGGCCATGCGAGTTGGTCAAGCACCGGCCTCTGGAAATACCAACGCTTACGACTGAGATAGCCCCACACTTCAGGGAGGGTGGCGTAGTGGATGTTTGGGAGGACTGCGAAACCACTACGCCACTGAAAAATGAACGACAGTGAGGTTGCACGGTCGTCCGGTTTGGATCAAAGAAGTCAGTAATCTAAAACGAATGTTAATTCCGTGTCTGGTCAATATTGAACAGTTCTTGCATCGGGATTGAAGGCGAAGAGACCCCACTTGGTCGGTTTAGTGAAGCCACCCCGATCTGCGATAATCTCCTCGTGTGCGGACGCTACAAACTGAGTCGGCGAAAACAGATCATCGAGGAACACTTCGACACTGTTTCGGGCGAAGAAGACTGGAGCCCCCGATACAATATCGCCCCGACCCAACCCATCCCAGTCATCCGCCAGAATGCCAAGGAACCTGTCCGTGAATTGTCGCTGATGCGCTGGGGACTGATTCCATCGTGGGCAAAGGATGCCTCTGGTGCTGCGAAGATGATCAATGCACGGTCGGAAACAGCGGCGACATTGCCAGCGTTCCGCGATGCCATGAAATCCCGCAGGTGCCTGATTCCTGTGGACGGCTTTTACGAGTGGATGCGAACGGGAAAAACCAAACAGCCGTATTGTTTTGAAGTGAATGACGGTGCGCTATTTGCGTTCGCAGGAATCTGGGATCGGTGGAAAGACCCCAGCGGACAGTGGGTCAAGTCCTGCTCGATCTTGACCACGACCCCGAATGCAGTGACCTCACCTGTCCATGATCGAATGCCAGTGATCCTCGATCCAGACAGCTACGATTTGTGGCTCGATCCGGGCATGAGCAACGTGGGCGAGGTCTCGAATCTGCTGAGACCCTATGATGCGAGGCTGATGCGGAGCTATCCGGTGAGCGCCCGGATCAACCACTCTTGAACGACGACGAAGAGTGCTCGGCACCCGTGGAACTTGGGGGAGTTCAGAATCAGCTATTCTCATAGCACCATGATCAACTGATCAACGACGAACGCATGCAGCGAGAGTCCAGCTTGATCGCAACCATCAGAGGGGAACTTCTCGATTTTCGCGAATGCGTGCGCGGATGACAACGAACTGGTGTTGCTTCACCAAGACGCCTTCGCCGCCGATTACCAAGAGGACGAATACATGCTCCTCGGCATGAGCACGCTTCTCACGGCATGCAATCTCCCACAGCAGCGGGCAAGTAGCCGGTCCGTTTCGGCTGATCGCATGTCCAGCGTGGGGCTCAGCAATTGCTTGTTCGTTGGCAAGATCACGATCAGCGTGAACGGGATGACGCTGCCCAGAAGGGCTCCAGCAACCAGCCACCAGAATGTAGCCCCGGCGATCCGATAACGCCGATCACGGTGAAAGGTTCGTTGATCGGTCGTGAAAAGTTCCTGTCCTTTCGCCCTTATACAACAGCGCGATTCGGATCAGTCTGGCTGCCGAGAAAAGTGTTCATCGAAAGATAGCGCGCCGGAACCGGCGATCAGCAGGAATACGAGACCCAGCAACATGCAAAAGTCTGTGCGAGCTTCGTGCATCATGCCCCAGAACCCCGCTTTCGACAGCATTGGAATCTTTGTTGTAGCGATGGCAACAAGAATGTCGATCAGCAGCGGAATCGAAGCAAGACGTGTGAACAGACCCACGATTAACAATGCTCCACAGATAATTTCCACGACTCCTACGAACGGCGCAAAGAAATGTGGAGCCGGGATGCCGATCTTGGTGAATCGTCCCACTCCCAGAGTGTCGGGAAAGAGGAACTTCTGAATTCCCTCGGACATGAATACCCAACCCACCATCAAGCGGATCAGAACGGTTGCCGATAGTGCCTTGCTTCCGAGGAATTGTCGAGCTTGCATTGCATCCCCCGTTCAGGTTCTACCTGTATTCAAACAACGTCATGAAACCGTAGTCCATATGGAGTTGTTGGTGGCAATGGAAGAGCGTCAGTCCCGGGTTGTCGGCCACGAAGTCAATCTCTGCCTCTTGATAGCCTCCGACCATAACCACATCTTTCATGACTCCGTTCGTAGGTTTTCCGCTCACACTCGCCAACTCAAAAGTGTGCCTGTGAAGGTGGATTGGGTGTACGTCGTCACTCGCGTTACGCATGTGAATACGGTATCGCTTGCCTTGCTGTAGATGGAATGTGGCAGGCGTCATTTCGCCCGTCATGGGATAGGAGACACCGTTGATCGTCCAACGGTTGAAACCCTCTTCGGCGGCGTTGTCTTTAGCAAAAGTCATCTCGAATGTCTCGTCCGGCGCAGCTGAAGCACCGGACTTGGAGAAGAGCATGTAATTCCAGCGATAGGGCGTAGGAGCGACCCACTCAGGTTTGCCCGAGCGCCCTGCGTATTCTACGACAATCCCCATCCCATGGGCCCGATCATCATTGTCGAGGTCGCCCATGATCCAAACTCCGGGATGGTTCATCTCGACGATTGCAGAGACGCGCTCCGCTGTCCCCAACCACAACACCGGAACCTGTGCAGGATTGGGCACCGGATTTCCATCCAGCGCGACGACGCGAAACGTGTGCCCCGGCAGGGCTAGACCGCGAATCTCGGTTGCGCTTCCGTTCAGCACATGAAAGAGCACCCGTTCTCCCTGTTTCACTCGGATTGGCTCTCCGTGTCCAAGCATGCGGCCATTGATCGTGAACGAGCGATAGCCAACCTCATATCCCTTGGGCATCCCTTTCGCAAGCGAGGTTTTCATTGCCGACTCCCCTGCCTCTTCGAGTGCTTCGACACGAAAGGCTGGGAAGAGAAAATCCATAGCCATATCCCCGCCCCGGCTGAAGGTTGGCTCAAACTCCTTGAGTACCAAGAATACTTCCCGGTCGTACCTGCCCGGCGGACTCTTGGGCTCGATGTACACAAGGCCAACCTGACCGCTGTACTGTCCCGCAGACAGATTCGCACCGGCGCGGTTGTGCGTGTGGTAGAAGCGAAATCCTGCTGGTTGTGGAACGAACTCAATCCGACGCTTCCCATGCGCCGGAATAAGCGGCGTGCCCTCCTCGGATGCTCCATCCACGTCTGTCGGTACTTTTTGGCCGTGCCAGTGCAGTTGCTCGGGCGAGTCCGTATCGTTGTAAACATCGACTGTGACGCGCTGTCCTTCCTCAAAGCGAAGTAGCGGGCCGGGGAACTGTCCGTTGTAGCTGGTCAACGAGATGATGCGGTTGGGTGCAATCTCGATGGGGGACGTTCTGATGTGCAGTGTGTAGTCTGGCTTACCGGGCTGCGGTGTAGTGGCAGCGTCAGACTGGCTCTGTGAGGCTGCCACGCGTTGACCGAAAGCTGCCTCCGGCAAAACCAACGAAGCCCCGACCGTCATCCCCGCTTTAATGAAATCACGCCGCGATCCTGCAAGCCTTGGCATGGATTGGTCCTCACCCCTGACAGATCATAAATGCTACACCGAAGGGTTTCTATCACTGCGTCTCAATTAGGCCAAAATCAGCGCCCTCATTTTTCGCGGCCTTTCGCCCCCTGTTTTACCTCGCCGGGCGATGGTCAGCTAGCAAAGGTTCCGCACCAGTCGTGCGGCGTCCAACCTGTTCAGGCCCCGCGGATGCCCGTCAGATGCGGTGCTTTTCCGTGAGCACCGCGGGTCAACCATGTGGGGAACGAGAACAAACCTTGCTCCGCACCCGTGGAACTCGCCCGGATGCAGGATCGACTCTCTTCGTAGAATCCTGTGCGGCCATCAAGAGCCTAATCCGTGAACTTAAAAGAATCGACAATTTGATTTACTCTGTTTTGAGTTAGGGTATCGTTTTTCCTGAAAATTGCCCACCACGTAAATGAATTACCAGCGTGACTGCAATCATAAATAACTTCTCGATTTTGGACAGGGGGATTGCCTATAACGGAGTCGCTGATGAGCCGTTTACGCATTGCTATGCCGTTGATAACGGTCTGATCCAGAGTAGTTTCTTGCATGAGAACGAGTTGCACAGCAGGCCCGCCAACAGTCAAGGTAATCATGGTATCTTTACCGGCCACAACTGTCAGCATGCCGATTCTATTGTTCTTTGATAAAACCGAACTTGTAAGCCCTCTGGGCATTGGAAGGTGAAATGATACTTATCGTTTCTATACAAAGTGTAATTGAGAGAGCCGCTGGGATTGCAAGGTATGGTGTCAGAGTGTGTTTGAGCGGTTGGTGACGGAGCCTGCGTCGATGTCCCCGTGTTTTTGTTGGTTTGAGCCGGGCTGATAGTGGATTCAGCGGCTTGATTATCAGTTTTGGTGGTAGGTGTGGTTTGTGAAGCTTGAGAAGTGCTACATCCTCCGGTCAATGAAGCAATCAACGTGCTCGTCAACAGTAGTTTTTTCATGGCGACAATTATCAATAGGAATCTCCTTTTCGAGCCCACCTGCCTCGCTTGAATTGTACCCGCAGGGGAAACCGTGTGACCGCCCGGATCAACTGCCTCGCTGAGAAACTGGCTAATGCGACCTTGACTTGAATCCGCCGTAGGTCAGGCAGACGCCGAGGGCGAGCGAGATAGCCCCGTACACGTAGAAAAGCTCTTGGTAGTGAAGCTGCCTGAGAAACAAACCTGCTTCTAACTCTGGGGGCAGGAACAAGAAGAACAAGCTCTTGATCAGCGTCATCCAACTGACGAGGGTGACCACAACCGCGAGCACACCCCCTGACCAGATATTGTGCGCGAGAACCATCGCCAGCCCAGCGACCAACGTCATCGCACCAAGGACGAACATCATCGATGGATCGCGAAGAACTGCCGCCACCGACTCCAAAGTCGCTTGTTTGCGGGTCATCATTGAAAGCGCGATGAGAATGCAGTACAGCCCAATCAGCCTGCTCAGAAAGATCGTGCGCGACGACATGGTGCCCTCCAAGCGAATCAGGGATTTGACTGCCAAGCCATAGTGAGCGATGCAAGTTGTCCTGCTCGCATTGTGGCAGAACAGTCCAGCTACGCACTTGCTGGCTTGGCAAAGGGATGAGCCTTCTTGCTGACCTTCTTGAGCCAAGGTTGGTGCAGTCTCATTCGACCGTCATCATCCCACTTTACAAGTGCATCGTCTTCGTTGGTTTGCACAACGGTTCCGAATTCTCCAGTCGGCTTTCCAAAATTAGCCAAGCCCTCTACGCGATCACCGGGATTCAGTTCCGAATCGGGAGCAGAGGGCTGGACGAGCGATGGTCTCTTGGCTCGGTCCGAGTCACGGGTCGCTCCGGGGTGTGATAGGGGTGGTTGAGGGGACTTAGGAAGCGTCGGGATCGCATTATTAGTGAGGTGGGCCATAATTTGATTTGTTCTTTCCAAAGCGGCAAAGCAGTGTCTTTCGCGAACAACTGTTCATCACGTCGGATATAGCATGGGCTTCGAAAGCATGGTCTGGCTGGTCTAAACCGCTCAGTCCTGACGATTTCCTTGGGCAACTTCACAGATCGCAGAGCGCGAAAAATTGCGGCGAGCGACGGATTTCGGCGCAGAAGCTAGCTGACCCCGACTGTGCCTGTGCCCCAATGGACGGGCGTGCAACATTCCGAGTGCGCGGTGCTATACTGCAATTGAGGTGGTTACCACCTTCTCCTCTTTCAGGTTCCCTGAACTAAGTCAGCCCATCTGAAGTTTTCTTTCCTTAGGCTTTCAAAGAAAGCCGCGTACCCGATGCCTTCGAATGCGATCCTGCACGAAGCTCAGCAACTCCACAACGTCAGTGACCGTCTTGACGCGCTGGCAGAGCAACATCCGCTCGTCTCGGAAGTGCTCATCACCATTGCAGGAAGCGTTCGTAGCACGGCAACTGTGTTGGAGGTGCTGGTTGCGACGAAAATAGCGCCGCTCGCCGGATTAGACCCAGCAAGCCAGCAAGCGCCTGATTTTGCTGTCTGGCGGCTTTGTTTGTGCGATTCGGAGTCGGCGCTAGTCGTGGAGCACGACGTTGAGAAGCGAACTGTGGACTTGCAAGCCTTCGCTGTTGTAGGCAACGAATCCTAGTTTCCTGAACCTATTCATAAAGAAACTGACCCGCGAACGGGTCGTGCCCACCATCTCTGCCAGCGTCTCCTGATTGATCTTGGGGATCACAGCTTCGGGCTTTCCGTCCTTGCCGAACTGAGCCAGCAATAGCAACATCCGGGCAAGCCTCTTTTCACTGGAATTGAAAAGCTGGTCAACTAAGTCCTCTTCGTAACGGACGTTCCGTGTGAGCAAATATGCCACGAACATATCGGAAAACGCATGCTCCCGGTGAAGCACTTCCATCATGTTCTTCTTATCGATTTGCATCACAGAGCAATCGGTCATTGCGGTTGCGGAGAACAAGCGGAAAGTCTGTCCTGTAAGGCAACCCTCTCCGAAGAAATCTCCTTCGTTCAGAATGCCTATCGTGGCTTCCTTCCCGCTCTGCGACACAACGGTGAGTCTCACCTTGCCAGTCTGAATATAAAAAACAGCGTCGGACGGATCGCCCTGGACAAAGATCGCCTGCTTCTTGGAAAAAGCTGTGATCGTCCTGCCGCCATTGATGGTCGAAAGGAATGTCTTCGTATCGAATTTGCTGAGCTTCTTGGCCTTCACCGCGGGTGCCACGACTGGCCCCCTTTCAAAGAATCCGAATGCCGCAGAACGTTTAATTTTGGTATGAAGAAAGATCAATGAATGCGGAAGAAGCGAGAACAACGTCAACTTTGCGGGCAACGCTGCTCCGCACGGCTTGTGGGGCAAGCGATTGGCTGATTTTCTTCGGGAAGGCTTGCGCAAACAGGGATTTGAAACGAATGAGCCCATCGCGGAGGATTGGGGCTGGGTCGTTCCTGTGGCTAACAAGTCATTTCGTCTATGGATCGGCTGCGGTCACTACCAAGCATACGAGGACGGATTTCTTTGCTTCATCGAACCGCACAAACCTTTTGTCTGGAGATTCTTCAAGAAAGTCGAGGCACGGGAGCGTATTGACGCGCTCCGAAAGGCGATGGATCAGGTCCTGGCAGAAGCCGAAGGTATCCGATCCAAGCGCTGGTGGACGCACGAGGCTTTCAACAGCCAGTACATGCAGAAGCGCGGCTAGCTGTTGCAAAACGTTTACGCTCAAAACCCCTCCCTTGGGCGGGCGGGGTTCAATGACGGGTGCTAGGAACAAGATGAATAGCCGGGAACAAGTCGCCAGCCGCCTTTTGGACAGCATCAGCGAATCCCTCAACCTCGGACCCGACACGCTGGCACGGGTGGGCTTTCATGCTGTCGCTGAACTTGCTGAACTTCCGTTCGCTCAGTTCCTCCTCATGATTGTTGTGCGCCCATTTCTTGTAGGTTTCGTACAGGTCGTGAGCGCCGCATTTGTGCTCCCCGGCGATCTCCAAGTAGTCGCTCTGGATGAACCGCAGCATCACGTCCTCTTCCGCCCGGTAGCCCGTGGTGGCGTCCACCACAGCTTGCGGCTCCATCAGTCCGTGCTCCCTCCATTGCTTCAACCCTTCCACCGCCCACCGCAGGATGCCCGGAGCGTCCGCGAATAGAATGTCTTGCAGGGTGGTGTCCTGCTCGAAGTGGACGTTGAACGGCACCAGGCGTATGCGCCTCCATATGCCTTCGTCCGTGCCCACGATTTCCGGCTTGTGCTGTGTGCTGAGCCACAATTTCAACTGTGGCTTGAACTCGAACGGCTCCTTGAACTTGAAGCAGGCGCTTATGGTGTCCCCGCCCGTTAGTTGCTTGATCAGCGATTCCGCCAACTTCTGCCCCTGTTCCCCTTCGGTTGCGCTTACGAACCTTGCGCCCCTCAGCTTGGCGATGTCCGAATTCGGCCCAGACTGCACGCCCCATTTCTTGGCGACGAAAGTGTGGAAGTCCGACGCCTTGCTGTAGGTGCCGAACACATGGCGCAGCACCTCGATGAATGTGCTTTTGCCGTTGCTGCCGTTGCCCCAGAGGATGAACAGGCATTGCTCTACGGTCAAGCCCGTCATGCTGTACCCCACGGCACGCTGGAGGAATTCAGCCATCTCCCGGCTGCCGTCCATGATCTCCATCATGAACCGTTCCCACCGGGGGCAGAGTGCAGCGAATACAAGTTTAGATGCGGAGGACTGTAGCGGTATGGCCTAAACGTGACGCCATCCAGCCCAGTGGTGCCATTCCTTCGGAGCCGTTGATGCTCAACTCTGTGCTTGAGCAGCACTTGGGGGAGGGCTGATCGACTGAGCGCCTTGTGACTCACACCGAGTCCGGGGCGTTTTGTTTTGTGCCAAGTCTCCCAGTGGGGGGCAATTACGTCTGCGCCCCGCACCTCGGGGCCATTCCCCACTCTGCCCGTGCGATGCACACTGAGAACGAAACGCTTCGCTCCAATCAGCACAATGGGGCCGGGTGAGAATCATGTGGATGAGATCATGTGCCATCTGCAAGGCTTTGCTGAGGAAGGCCCAATCGTCGGATTCGGTTCGTTGCCAATGCGGATGGGAGTGGCAAGGTGACGCAGAGGATCGCGGGAAGCTGATTGAGTTCCCACCGCCGACAAAGAAGTCTGCCTAACAATAACTGCCCCTGCCTTTAACAGAGGCTCCTGTTCTCCTCGACCAGCGCTTAGCTACAGTGCTGATTATCCGGCCCAACGAGTGATGATTTTTTGTTGCGGAGGGATAGCAATTATTTATCCCCGCCCGCCTTCGGCGGCGCGAACTCGATCCGATCCACCGGAACAAAAGTGCCCGGCGTCAGACCGATTATCGTGCTACCCCCTGATAGGTCAGTGGTCTGATCTTTGTCTTTGAGCGTT
>Ga0181530_10007324_pt1 | contig 10546 bp, 9 predicted proteins | sample PEATcosm2014_Bin_42_FD_119769 | JGI IMG/M metagenome (GOLD analysis project Ga0181530, IMG submission 119769) | Peatland microbial communities from MTU Mesocosm Facility, Houghton, MI, USA - PEATcosm2014_Bin10_60_metaG | ecosystem: Environmental > Terrestrial > Soil > Wetlands > Peat | place... | reverse complement strand
AGGTTGAGGCGCAAGGTCTTGAGGTTGTCTTCCAGGTTGGCGAAGCTCTCGACGTTCTCGGCCATTTTCTCGTATTGGGAGTCCGCGACGAAGACGAGGCCATCCACGCCGCGCAAGACAAGCTGGCGGGTGGTATTGTAGATGACCTGGCCGGGGACGGTGTAGAGCTGGAATTTGGTTTTGAAGCCCTTGATGGACATGGCTTCGATGGGGAGGAAATCGAAGAAGAGGGTGCGGTCGGAGCTTGTGGCGAGCGAAACGAGCTTGCCTTTGTTGCCGGCGGCGGTCTGGACGTGGTCGTGGACCTGGACGAGGTTGGTCGTCTTGCCGCCCATCGCCGGGCCGTAGTACACGATTTTGACCTGCAACTCTTTGGTAGCTTGATTAATGATGGCCATAAAATAATTATTGTTTTTTGCGATCGAGTTCGGCGGCCAGCAGGGCCAGTTGTGCCGTGGGCAACGCTTCGCCCACGCGACCGAATGCGGCGAAATAGACCGAGTTCACGCGGTAAATTTTCCACGGCACGTTACCGACGGTGAAATTCACGTTGTTCAGCGCACCCATGCGCAACTCCCGGGTGCTCTGGCCCAACCGGTCGAAAATCTGCGGCAAAAACGCGGCGAGCGTGTCGGCGTTCAAATCCGCCGGCACCTGACTGGCCACTTTCAAACCGTCCTGCAGTGCCACGAGTGCGCCCGCCACACCCGGCAATTCCATGGCGTGGGCGACGACGTCCTTCGGCATGGCCCGACGGCTGGTGAAATCGGTTGGGGGCGTGCGCGGACGTTTATATTCATCCTCCTCCACCTTTGGCGTATCGCCGTTGTCACCCCAAATGTAATAATTCGTGTCGGTTGGTTGAATGTCCGCCGGCTTGGGCACGTAATGAGCAGTTTCCGGCTTCGACGCAGTCACCTCCGGTTGCAGCACACTGGTTTCCGGCTGTGATTGCGGCTGCGGAAAACCGAAAAACAGATCCGGGATTTCGGGGGTGAGGGTGATTTTCCGCTGTAGTCTGGCCACGGTTTTTTGTTGTCCGAAAAACAGCGGCGCGATGACTTTCAAAGGCAGTTCGAGTTCGATCCCGTCATGGACGGAAACCCCCGGCGGCACCGGCCTGATCCAGGTGCGCACGTAACGCCACGAGAAAATCACGCGTCCGCGTTTCAGCGCCGGCTCCACCAGATGCACCGGCAAGGCAACCTGGGCGTTCGTCAAATTCGTTTGTGCGATTTCCAGCCGCAGTGCCTCCGGCCACTCTTCCGAAAGTGCGGCCAGGGGCGCGGAAATGGTTGACTGCGTGTGCTCCGGCAGGACGGTCGGGTGCGCGGCGGGCATCGCCGGCGGCACGGGTGCAACGGAATTAATTCGGGATGTGCCATTGCGCGAAACCGGGCCGGCAGTTGTCGGCGCCGCCGTGGCGGTCGCAGGCATCGGAGTAATGGTGCGTGAAGCAAACGACGGCCGCGGCACGACCGGATGGGGCGGAACGGCTGGCCACGAAACCGGCGAATTGGTCCGCGGGGCTGGCGCCGGCGTCGGCGCTGGTGCGGGCTTGAGCGGTGTGGTGGAAAAAAAGATGCCTTGACCACGTCCATCGAATGGCCCGGTGACATCGTCGGTAACCTCGACTTTTTTCTGCGTGGCGTGACGCGACAACAAAGCCGGATTAAGCCGCGCGAGAATTTCGTTCAGCGGCAAGGTCACCGGCCGGGAATCATTCTCGCCACCGGAGTTCGCGAAAAGGGTGGGCGCCGCCAGACGCAATTCACCGAAACTGATTTTTACCGAGCCGTGCGCGAGCTGCGAAAGGACTTTTTCAATTGCGATGATCATCGTCGCGCCCGCCGGCGGCACCTGCATGATTTTGGCGCGCAAATCCATGGGCAATGCGGCGAGCACCGTTTGCAACGGCAGCTCCAACTCATCCGTCTCACTCTGGCTTTCGATTGGCGTTGACGGCGAAGAAGAAATTGGTTGCGATTGCTCAGCCACGACGGTGGGAGTTTCTGCGGGCGGTGCGGCAGTCATAGATCGCGGCAATTCCACCGCGTTCACTCCATTTTCATCGAAACGGTGGAGTAGGCCTCGGAGCAGCCCGACAAACTTTGTTTTCATGATCTTTGGTATTACACGCATGTTCCGCTCCCTATCACCAGATAGGTCTGCCACGAATTTTAGCAGGAAGCGCGCCACGACCTCTTTTTGTTTCGATTCCCGCGCGCAGTTTTCAATTTGGGGCAACCGGGTGGAAAGATTGTCCCACCGTTGGACTGATTTGTCTGTTGTTTGTCCACAATGCGGCCTTAAATGTTTTCCGCCCGGCGGGAACGGCGATTGCTTCTGCCACAAATAATGCTGTTTGTGTATTTTCGCGCTTGTATTTGTGCAGCAACAGCGTTAGCGATTGTGGCCATCGGAATGGAGACAAGGCATAAAATCCTGGTTTTGGACGACGACACGGACTGGCTCAAGTTGAGCAGTGAGATGCTGACGCATCTTCCCAGCAAGCCCGAAATCCGCACCGTCACGTCCGGCGCGCGCGCCCTGGCGCTGATGGAGACCGAGCCATTCCGGCTGTTGATATGCGATTTGAAAATGCCGCGCATTGACGGATTACAAGTGCTCGCCATCGTCCGCCGCCGCTTCCCCGAACTGCGCACGGTTGTTTTGAGCGGGCTTGAAGACGAGGAATTTCGTTCCCGCGCCTACGCGCTGGGCGTGGACCTGTTCTGGCTGAAAACCGAGATGCAGCGCAACATGCAGATGTATCTTGACTGTCTCGAATCGCTGCTGGGGCGCGAAACCGATGGCGGCTTCCGCGGTATTCAAAGCAAAAGCCTCATGGACATCATCCAGATGGAATGTCTCTCGCGCAGTTCCACCGTACTGCGCCTCACACGCGGCGCGCTCGTGGCAAAATTGTGGATTCAGGACGGCGAATTGATTGACGCCGAGGCCGAGGGTGCGCGTGGCGAGGTGGCATTCCGCCGAATCCTGGCGTGGAAATCCGGCACGTTTGAAAACCTGCCGGCCGAACCCACCCGCGAACACACCATCACCAAATCCGTCAATGCCCTGCTTCTCGAATCCGCGCAAGCCATGGACGAAACGGCCAACCCCGTCGAGCCTGAATCCGTCGAACAGGCCGCGCACCGCAAAACCATCTGGAAACTGGCGCTGCTCACACGCGAAAACGCGGAATTCGTGGTCGCCGTCCCGACTGAAGGCCGGGGCGAAGTCGAAGCTTTGGGCGTACAATCCGTCCCGCCGCTTGCCCATTGGACGCGCCGCGCCGTCGAAGTCGCCAAAAAGCTCGGCGAACATATTGAAGCCGGACCGCTGTCACACCTTGGCGGGCACAATTTGGAACGCCAACTGCTCGTTTTACCCCGGGAGGACAAATCGTTCCTCGTCGGCTGGCCGCCGAACGTTGAAGCCGGACCGTTGTTGGAAAAAAGCAAAAAACTTGTCGCGTCATGGGATTCTTAAAAAGACTATTCCGCTTTCGTTCCCGCGCAGCGGTCCAGCAACTGCCGAGCGGCAGTATTGCCGTGGACGGGCAAGGGAACGTGGTCACGTCCACCGTGTCCTCCGCTTATTCAAAAGAGATGCTGCACGCAATCGGGCGGGACGTCCTGGCGCTCTTTCGCGAGGCGCGCGAGGCCCAAATGCCGCTCGCCGAGGTTTCCATCAATTTCGTGAGCCTGCGCATCACCGCCCGCGAGTTGCGTGGCGGTGCCGTCATTTTCCTCTTCCCGCAAACCGCGCTTTCGCCAAACTGATCATGCCTATGACCGCCAAAGAACTTAACCAATTGGTCACTCAAATTGAAACCCATATTGAGTGCTGGAAACAGTTCAACCACTTTGTCTCCATCGCCCGCAACAAAAAATTCGGGCCGACGGAGGAAAACCATTTCCTCGAGATCAAAAGCATCATCGTGCAGGAATTGGAATTGATTTACGCCGCTGTCGAGGTTGCCTCGCCCACACGTGACGAAGTCCACGGCCTCATCGGCAACGCCCCATCGCTGCGTTACCTCAGCGAAATGAGCGAAGGCGCCCTGCGCGGCATCGAGACCCAGTGGCACAAAATCTACATCGGCTGGCACTCCATCCTCGGCCAGCTCAAGGTCAAACAACATGCCGAGGAATCAAAAACCTTCTTCGGCAAGAGCAAATGATCTTTGTTTCCGGCTGTTTTTGACGGCCGGAGGCGTTTCCGGGCGGCTTCCCCGGCCACCAAGTGGCGCGGCACCCCGTTCGCGCACAAAGTTCCAATCTTTTGCCTTTACACCCGATAAGCAGATGCGCTAGAATTACTTGTATTTTCAAACGTGTTTTATGAAAAAGGCCCGGGCGGTTTTGACCAGCGTTATTTTTTTTCTTTCAGTTGTTTCCCTCGTGCATGGCCAGAAAAACGCCCCGCTTGGTCAACCGGTTCAATCCGCTCGGGCAAACGATCTGACCGCGTATGGCTCGAATACCATTTGGCTTCAGCTAACCGGCTTCACCAACAACACGGCGTTTCTCGTCATCAATGTTCCGGGGACGGCAACGAACAACGTTTACAATTTGTTTTTCAATACGAATAATGATCCCCCTTGTCCATGGAGGCGGGTGATGCGTTGTGAGCCGGGCCAGACGAATCCGGTTGTGACCAACCTTCCGCCGACGCATGGATTTTTCATGCTAGACAGCCCCATCCGGCTTGGTTTCGACCAGCAAAGTTTGGCTGCGAACGACGACGGTTCAACGCTTTTGGTGCCACTGTCCTTCACCATCAATTTCCTCAGCAACTCCGAATCCGCCCTGTACGTAAATAATAATGGCAACGTGACTTTTGACGGCTCTTTGGGTTCTTATACGCCTTCGCCCCTGGCTAATGTGAAAATGAAGATTATTGCTCCCTTCTGGGCAGACGTGGACACCCGCAACCCCGCTTCTGCCGTCGTGCAATACGGAACCAACGTCGTCCACGGCCGCAATGCCTTCGGCGCGGACTGGGTGAATGTCGGCTACTATGCTGACCACGCGGACGCATTGTTAAGCTGTCAATTGGTGATCATTGACCGCTCAGACATTGCTCCTGGCGATTTTGACATGGAATTCAACTATAACCGGGTAGAATGGCAATGGGGGGATGTCTCTGTAGGCGATCCGCCGCGCGCGGGCTTCTCGGACGGCTTCACGGACATTGAATTGTCCGGCTCCGGCGTCAACGGCGCGTTCATGGACACCAACACCGTGACCGGACTCGTCTATAACAGTTTGAACACCCCCATTCTCGGCCGCTATCTCTTCTTTTTCCGAAATGGACAACCACTGCCTTGAGCGACGGTGGACAAGTGAACCCGTTCCAACCCGTGACATTTCTTCCTTGCCAGCCAGCCGCGTTTCGGGTCTAACCACGCGCCATGCTTGACGGGATGGCCGTTGCCATCCTTGGGGTTGGCGAAACGATTTCACGAACATGTTGAATTATTTTCAAATCCTGATTCTGGCGCTGATCCAGGGTGCGTGTGAACTGCTGCCAGTGTCGAGTTCAGCGCATGTCATTATTGTGGAAAAACTCATGCGGCTGGACCCGTCGAGTCCCGAAATGACGATGCTGCTGGTCATGTTGCACACCGGAACCATGTTCGCCGTGATTGTTTATTTCTGGCGCGGCTGGAAGCGCGATTATTTTGCCTCCACCGGCCAGCTCCAATGGGTTGCCATCCAGGTCCTCATGGCGACCGCTTGCACGGGCCTGGTCGGCTACGGACTGAAGGTGCTCATTGAGAAAATCTTCATGCGCCATGTGCCGCACGCGGAGGTCGAGGATTTGTTCTCCAACCTGCCGTTGATTGCGTGCGCGCTGGCGGCGGTGGGGCTGCTGATCATTTACGCCGGGTGGCGGGAGGAAAAATCACCACGCCATTCGGAAATTCAGCCGGCGCACTCTTGCTGGATCGGCATCGTGCAAGGCATCTGCCTGCCGTTTCGCGGCTTCTCGCGTTCCGGCTCGACCATCTCCACCGGATTGCTGCTCGGCCTGCCCAAGCAGAAACTGGAGGAGTTCAGCTTCGCGCTGGCCGTGGTTTTGACGCCGCCGGTGATTGCCAGGGAAGTGCTGCGCTTGCTCAAGGCCCACACCGTGAACGGCCACGGTTCCGTGCTGCAACTTTTTGTCCCCAGCCTTGTCGGCATGGTCTTCAGTTTCCTCGCCGGACTGCTGGCCTTGAAATGGCTTTCCCGCTGGCTGGAAGGCGGACGCTGGAAACTTTTCGGCTACTATTGTCTCGTCGCGGCGGCGGGCGTGCTGATCATCCACTTCAGACTCCCCGACTGACCGCGGCGGAATGCTTCGCCTCACTTTGGCCATCGTGATTTTTTTCCCGTTGCTGCTTTAACCCGTGGCTTCCCCAGATCCGATCTGCCAACTCCCAGCTCCAATTATTGTGCTGGCGCGGGAATGAAAATCTTTTTCCCCACGATCAGATTCTTCGGGTCCAACCCCGGATTCGCCTTCAAAATCTGGTCCGCTGTCACCTTGATGTTCTGCGCGCGATACGCCTTGGCAATCGCGGACAACGTGTCTTTGTCCTGAATCGTATAGTAATAACCCTTCTGCGGCCCGCCGGGGGTTGGATTGTCCGTTGAAGTTGTGGTTGTTGCTACGTTTGGCGGCGATCTGTGGCTCGAAGTCGAACCGCCGCTGATTTTGCCGAGCTTTTCGATTTCCTTTAGAATCAAGTCGTTGTCGGCCTGCTGTTTTTTGGCAAGTTCCTGGACCTGCCCGGCGAGTTTTTGCAAATCATCCGCGCTGGCATAGTTGTTCGCGCCGGACTGGTTCAATTTGTCGCGCAGCTCGCTGACTTCCTTTTCCAGCGCCTCGATGCGTTTGTCCTGCGAAGCCTGCGCCACAAGCAAATCCTGCACGTAACCTTCCACCTTGTTGATGCGCTCGGTCAACTCCGCGTCCTGCGCGCGTGCCGCCACCGTGGTAAAGGCCAGAATGAAAAGCCAAAGCGAAATTTTTTTCATGCCCGAATGAAAAGCCTCTTTGCCCGCCGCGTCAAGTTGAAGTGCAGTCATTGCAATGATAATCCTTGATGAAAATTCGCGGGTTTGATTTTATGGCCTCGAATAGTTGAATGAAAATTCATCTGTCAATACTTGCTTTGGCTGTTTTCGTGGCTGGTTGCGCCACTGAACCGTTGACAAGCATAGCTCCCCCGACTACTGGACAAGGGCGAATTTGGTTTTATCGGCCTTATGACAACGACAACCAGCCAACATTCGCACCCGTTGTGTTTCTGAACGGTGAAATTATCGGCAAAATCGTTGTGGGATGTTATTTTTTCACAGACCGGCAACCGGGTGATTATGAAGTGAAATGTTAGACTTTTGAACGGACAGATAGATACAATTTCAGACTTGCTGCCGGAGAGCAGAAATATATCGAGTTCCGACGGGGCTTTAGTTGGCTTGCCGGGCGCGTCGTTCCCAAAGAAATAGATCAGGCCACCGCCATAAAAGAGATTTCCTTCTATCGCTGCTTATTGATCCCCGCCGGCACTAACATTGATATTGATAGTTATCAGCCCAAGGTAAAATTGAACTGTTCGTCCGAAATTCGTAAAATGTCCCATGTTGACAATGCGCAGTTTCGCGCCCTGCTCGGTGGGATAGGAGGAATTGCGATGATGGACGAGGCAATTTTCCCGAATGTGAAGGAGCGAGAAATTGTTGAAATCAAAGTCATCACTCTCTGCTTAAACGGAAAAACTGGTGTTGAGCGATGGACAATTAAACATGACGGAAATCAAACCGCTGCTTATTTGGTAAAATTAATTCCAGATTTTCGCGGCAACACTCACACTACCATCGAACAAGATAAAGCAAACGACTCCACCGAAACAACAGGTCGTTCAATGTTAAAATAAAGACGTCGGATGAGCTTTGATCCATTCGTGCGACAACAAAACTTCTACGCCAGTTTCCCATAACGCCGGATTTGCGGCCAGATCAACGCCACCGCGCCGACGACAATCATCGTCCCAATCCCGCCGGACACGACGGAAATCACCGCGCCGGTGACAATGGTGTGGCCCATCGTCGGCCCGAAGATTTGCGCCACGGTGCCGGATTCGAACCCGCCCAGCTCGTTCGACGTACTGATGAAAAGGTTGTTGACGGCGGAGACGCGCCCGCGTTTTTCGTCCGGCGTGAGCATCTGCACCAGCGTGTGCCGCACCACAACGCTGATGTTGTCCACGGCCCCGCACGTGAACAGCATGAGCAGGGAGAACCAAAACCAGGTCGAAAATCCGAAGGCAATCGTGGCCAGTCCAAAGGCCGCGACCGCCCAAAGCATGGCGCGCCCGGCCTTTTGCAGCGGCGGCCGATGATTCAAAATGAATGCGCAGAGCAAGGACCCCATGGGCAGCGCCGCCTGCAAAAATCCGAGTCCGGCCGGCCCAACGAACAAAATATCTTTTGCATAGATCGGCAGCAGTGCCGTCGCGCCGCCCAAAAACACCGCGAACATGTCGAGTGTGATGAGTCCCAAAATGATTTTGCTCGCATAGACGAATTTGAAACCCGTCAGCAGCGCCTGGACCGTCATGGGTTCCTTGACCGTGACCGTGTGTTGCCGGCGTACCATGCCGATAAGAGCGCAAAAAACCAAAGACGCCAGCGCATTAATCAAATAAACCGGCGCCGCGGGAGATGCCGAGTGATGCCTGGCCATCCAGGCGATGATCGCACCCGCCATCGCCGGGCCGACGATGCAGGATAGTTGAAACACGCCGGCGCTCCAGTTCACCGCGCGCGGGAAATCCTTGCGATCCACCAGATGCGGCAGAAACGCCGCGTTGGCCGCCCACATGAACGTGCGGGCCGTGCTACCAATGAACAGACAAAGGTATATCCAGGGGACCGGCGCGCGGAGCGCGGAGATGACAGCCACGCCAAGGCTCGCGGCCGCGATGACCGCCGTCATCAGCACCACGATCCGTTTTCGGTTGTAATTGTCCGCGACGTGCCCCGCCGGCAACGTGAACAAAAACATCGGGATCATTTGCGTGAGTCCCACGAGGCCCAGCGCCATCGCGGAACCGGTGCGATCATAAATTTCCCAGCCCAGGGCCAGGGCAAACATTTGCTGGCCGAGCACGGCCGCGAGCCGCCCGGCAAGGTATAGCCGGAAGTCGCGGTTCTGAAAAAGGGCATACGGATGGTCGCCGTCAGTGTTCGACGGCGACGACGGCAGATTTTCTGGCGATTCGGCTTCGTGCATGGACGCGATGCGGAGAACTTAGCGGAAAATTGGCGCGGGTCGAGTTTTCGCGCGATTGAATTTTTTCATAATCTTGATCCTGTTCTTAATCGTAATCGCCACCGAAACGGATTAAGATGACAATTAAGAATAAGATGAATGGACCAAATGAGAATCCGCCGCCGCATCATTACCAATGGCCGTGGTTTGTGCTGGCGGCGTTTTTGCTGGGCGTGGCGCTGGCGATGTTGTGGATGAGGTTTGAGGTCCAAAAAGTCGAGCAGGAACGCAACGTGAACGCGCCATTGCCGGGCAGCGTGACAAACTGAACGGTCCTTTTCACCCGTCGGTTCGTGTCACTGGCTTGGCCCGGGATTTTTAGCCTCACTCAAAAATGCTTCAAATTGCGAAATAACGCCGGGGTTTTTATCCGCGACGTTCTGCGTTTCACCGGGGTCGGTTTTGAGATTGTAAAGTTCCCACGGCGCATCGGCTTTGGGGCGCACGATTTTCCAATCACCCATGCGCGCAGCCTGCGCTGATTCACGCCCGCGAAGCACCCAGTGGAAAAACTCGTGCCGGCTGGTTTGCGTCTGGGCAAGCAGTGCCGGCATAACGGAAAGGCCGTCAATGTTTGCAGGCGATTGGGTCAGCGTGATGCTGGCTGCCGTCGGCAGGAAATCCCAGGCCGCCCAGGTGAAATCACCGACTTGTCCGGCGGGAATTTTTCCCGGCCAATGGACAATCATCGGCACACGCAGTCCACCTTCGTAAGGTTCGCCGCGCCCGCCGTGAAACGGCCCGGCACTCTGGAAAAATTTTGGATCCACGCCGCTGCTTTTTTCGGGACCGGTATCGCTGGTAAAGAAAATCACGGTATCGTTGGTCAGGCCCAACTGTTGCAATTGCTCCAGCAATTGGCCGATGTAACCGTCAAGCCGCGCAATCATGGCGGCCTTGTTTTTCTCCAGCTGCGGCCACGGTTCGTCGGAGTAAGGCGCGTCGGTCGGCACCTGCCCGTGTCCGGCGCCCGGAATCTTGTAGTTCAGCAGCAGGAAGAACGGGCGGTAACGGTTGAATTGGTCGGGCTGGTTTTTTGTAATAAAATTCAGCGCCGCCTTCGTGTATAAATCGGGAATGTATTGGCCGTTTTTGCCGCCGGTGTTGGGATAGATCATCTCCTTGCCGATAAAATCCGCCTCCTGATTGTTCGTCGTGAGCATGCTCTGCGGCGCGTAACGCCACATATAATCCGCGTAAAAATTTCCCGCGT
>Ga0181530_10007321_pt1 | contig 10550 bp, 7 predicted proteins | sample PEATcosm2014_Bin_42_FD_119769 | JGI IMG/M metagenome (GOLD analysis project Ga0181530, IMG submission 119769) | Peatland microbial communities from MTU Mesocosm Facility, Houghton, MI, USA - PEATcosm2014_Bin10_60_metaG | ecosystem: Environmental > Terrestrial > Soil > Wetlands > Peat | place... | reverse complement strand
GCGGCAGCGCTTCTCTGGCGCGCATCAACCAGATCTTCGGCGAGAAGCCGTCCATCGCCGCGCCGCCCGATCCGGTTCCGTTGACGCACGTTCGCGGCGCGATCGAGTTTCGCGACGCCTCGGTGGCATATCCATCCGGGCGGGCGCTCGATGGCATCAATCTCGCGATCGAAGCCGGCACAACTGTGGCCGTGGTGGGCCACACCGGGTCCGGCAAGAGCACGCTAGTCAACCTGGTGCCGCGCTTGATGGATCCGACTGAAGGCTGCGTGCTCCTGGACGGCGTCGATCTGCGCAATCTCTCGCCCGCCGAGCTGCGGCGGCAGATCGGCTTCGTCCCGCAGGAGACTTTTCTCTTCAGCGCCACCATCGCCCAAAACATCGCGTTCGGCGTGGAGAGCGCCACTGAAGAGGAGATCCGCCGCGCCGCGGAGCTGGCCGGTCTGGCCGCCGATATCGAGTCGTTCCCCAAGGGCTACCAGACCATGGTCGGCGAGCGCGGCATCACGCTTTCCGGCGGGCAGAAGCAGCGCACCGCGATTGCCCGCGCGATCCTGCGCAACCCGCGCATCCTGATCCTGGACGATGCGCTTTCGAGCGTGGATACCCTGACCGAAGAGCGCATCCTGGAAGGACTCGCCGGCGTCATGCGCGGCCGCACCGTCATCCTGATTTCGCACCGCGTCTCCACAGTGCAGCAGGCCGATCGGATTGTGGTGCTCGAGCGCGGCCGCATCGTGGAACAGGGCACCCACGCCGAGCTGGTCGCGGCCGGCGGCTACTACGCCGATCTTTCCCAGAAGCAGATGCTCGAAGAAGAGCTGGAGGCCATTTAAGGCTTGCCGGTTGCATGAATCCAGCGGAAAACTTCCTCCAGCCTGCCAGCCTGAAAAACGAGCGATCCCGGAACAATCGCATCGGCCCCCGCCGCGCGCAGCATCGGCACCGTATCCTTGCGAATACCTCCATCGGCGATAATCGGCACGCGGGAACGGCGCGACATACTTTTGAGCAAAGCGCCCAACTCGCCGATACGCTCGCACGCATTCCCCGCCAGAGACTTGCCCTTGACGCCCAGTTCCGTGCCCATCAGGACCACCGCATCCAGCGACGAAATGTAAGGAGCCAGCGCTGCCACCGGCGTATCGAGCCTCAGCGCCATCCCCACGGCGCAGCCTCGAGACCGAATTCCAGCGATCGCCCGCCCGGCTTCCGATTCGCCCACTTCGCAGTGTATGGTGATCAGATCGGCGCCGGCATCAGCGAAGCGACCCACAATCTTCGACGGTTCCTCCACCATCAGGTGCGCGTGAAAAGGGCGGCGGGTCTGGGGCCGCAAAGCTGCTACCATGTCCGGAAAGAACAGAAGATCGCCAACGAAGTGCGCATCGGCGACATCGAAGTGAAAGGAGTCGGCATAGGGCGACAGCCTCTCGACCGCGCCTTGCAGATTGCCCAGGTCGGCGGACCACAACGAAACATCCGTTAAAAGCCTGTCGTCTGGCGTGAGGTTCCAGTTCACAGCGTTGGCCGCTTTTTATTGTCGCAGGTGCGATCCGGATTCGTCAGGCGTAGAATTGAAGGCATGCGATGGCTGTCGATCGCGATGGCGCTTTGGTTTTCGCAAGCCGCCATACGGGTGGCGCCGGCTCAGTCGATGCAACCCGCGGATCTCGGCGCCGGGAAACTGCTGGTCGCCAGCCGGGATCTGCCGGATCCCAATTTCGCCAAAACCGTAGTCCTGCTCGTCCAGTACGACGCGGACGGCGTGGTCGGGCTCATCGTCAATCGCCGCTCGAAGATCCCGATTTCACGTGTGCTAGACGATGTGGATGGCGCAAAAGGCCGGCCGGATCCGGTCTACGCCGGCGGTCCCGTGGGTAGAACCCAGGTGCTTGCGCTGCTGCGTTCCCGCAGCAAACCCGATGACGCCAAGAGTGTGTTTCAGGACATCTACCTGGTGTCCACCAAGGAGCTTCTGCAAAAGACCTTCGCCTCGACGATTGAATCCAACATGCTGCACATCTACCTGGGCTACTCCGGTTGGACCGAGCCTCAACTGGAGAATGAAGTGGACCTGGGGGCCTGGTATATCTTCCGGGGTGACGCCGCGGCGGTATTCGATTCCGATCCCGACTCGCTCTGGTCGCGGCTCATCCGCGAGACGGAACTGCGGATCGCGAGCCTGATGCCCTAGGTACCTCCACCTACCGTCGCATGCTGTTGGTTCGCCGTGGTGGGGCCAGGCGCTTTCGCCTGCCAACCGCCCTTACACGGGCTGCTAGGCGTTCAGCGGCGGACGGGGGCCGGCAGTGGCATGATTTGCGGGACTTGCTCCTCCCCTGGCGGCCTGCCGCGGCTCCAGTGGCGTCTCACTGAAAACGATGGACGAGAAGATCTCGGTCTGCATGAACTCGTAGATGCGCTGCAGACTCCGGCATTCCGCGCAGCCCTGCGGCCCGGCGCCGCATCGGTGCTCTAGCAGAAGGCTGAGATAATATCGAAACTCGTTCATGGCTGCGAATTCATAATATGTCGCGGTGAGCCTGGCTTTCAATTACATCCAAAGTTAGCAAAGCCGAAGATTCGGCCAGATCCGCCGCTGGAAATCGGCCATCGGCCGCGCTCCGGTGGGACGCGCCGAAGAAGAGCCGCCGTGTCGCCGCGTGCCCACTCGTGACATCGACTCCCTTTGTCGCTGTGGCGCGATGTTGCGCGCCTTTGGCGAGGAGGTCCCGGACTCACGCTTTCCGGGGCCTAAGGCGGGGCTTGAGGCGAAGACGTGCAAGAAGCACAGGTGCGTGGGGCCTCCCTCGGAAGCGGCGCATCCGAAGAACAGAGCGGCGCTATCTGCAAGCCGCCTGTGTGCTCAGTTTGCGGGCGAAAACGCACAACCGCAATATTGTCGATAGATAACGCTAGGCCGGCCTCGCGCCCTCAATGCCGTGGAGCTACCAGGCTCAATGCCTGCCCCACCCACATCGCAAACTGCTAATTCGCAGTGGTGGGGCAGGCGGTCTCGTCTGCCTTCCTGAGTTTCGGCGAAATCCGCGGGCCCCTGGGCCGCGAGTATCCGCTCCCGCCCGAGCCTACCTCGGCTTCGTCATACCTTCGTCTTGGCAATCGCCTACGATTGCTTCGGCTTCTCCTCCGTCTTCTTCTTGTCCTTAGGCGCCGGCTTCGGCTGAGGCTGTGCCGGAGGCGCGGCCTTCGGTTGCGGGGCCGGCGCCGCAGGCTTCGGCGCGGCTTCGGTTGGGCGCGGCGGAGGTGGCGGCGGCGGTGTGGGCCGTGGCGCGGCCTCGGTTGGGCGCGGCGCAGGCGGCGTTGCCGCAGGCTTCGGTGCGGCTTCGGGAGGCCGCGTTGCAGGCGGCGGTGCCGGCGCGGGCCTTGGCACTGCGTTGGTTGGGCTCGGTGCAGGCGGTGCCGGCGGCGCGGGCCTTGGCGCGGCGCTGGTTGGGCGCGGCGCAGGTCCGGCCGGCGGCCCAGGCTTTGGTGCGACCCCCGCTGGCCGCGTCGCTGGTGGAGCCGGCTTCGGCGCTGGCGCAGGCGGCGCCACTCTCACTGCCGGCGCCGCGGCCACTGTTCGCGCCGGCACGGACTTGCGCATAGCTTGCGTGTCCACCACCCGCCCGGCGTTCTGTTGCAGGATACTTGCCTTGGCCGCGAACGGAATCGGCGCAGGCGGCGGCGCTGCTTTCGCCACGACCGGCTGACTCGTGACCCGAGCCGGCGGCCGCATCACGGGTTTATTGCTCGTGACCGGCGCGAGAGCCTGTTTGACAGGCGCCACCGAAGGCGCTACAGTCACGGGCGCAGCCTGTACCTTCGCCACGTCGGTCTTCGAAACGCTCACGCCGACCTTTGCGGCGGATCCCCCGCTCGCGAACGCGGTCTTAGGCATCGCCGTCACAGCATTGGGCGCGACCATGTTCGCGTATGTCCGGTTCACTGTGACATTGGTGGTCTTATTCACATACACGGTGTTATACACGTTCGTAATCTGAACGGTGTTGGCCACCCTGGTATTCGCGACATTTACGCGCTGAAAGTAGTTCTGGCTGACCTGGTAAGCCGGCGCATACACTTCGCCTGGCCCTAGCGGTACCCAGCCAACCGCAGCCCCTCCGAACGAAAGCGAGACTCCCCAAGAGTCGCCTCCGATGAATGCCACTAGCGCCGGAGCATAAACTACCGCAGCCACGGCTGGTCCGCCCGCGATAATGGCTGAAGGTCCCGGAATCCAACCCCAGCCGCCGCCGATGTATGCCCAACGGCCATAGTGGCTCGGGGCGAATCCCCAGGGTGCATCGTCCACCCAAGACCAGCCCCACGGCTCGATCCAGGCAAAATGTCCGTAGTGGTATGGCGCCCATCCTGCGCCCACCGCCGGATACCAGACCGCACCATAGTCCGCCGACACGCGCCAAGAGCCGTAATTGTCCAGATCCGCGTAGCCAATCACCTCCGGCGGCAGATAGCGTGCGGATTGCGAGCGCGCCTCGTGGGCGTCGCGGTCTTCGGCCCATCCCTCGAATTGGTCGGGATCCGGCGCGTACTCCACGTCGTAGCTCAATTGATCGGTGCCCGAAAGCGCAGCGCTGTTGCCGGCCCCCAACGTAAACGCTTGGCCGCCGCCGGTGATAGCCGCCTCGCCGTGACGGACCACCACCCAGGTGGTTCCCGAATCCGGATCGGCATTGAAGCGGTACTCGCCCCCGCGCAAGATGGTGATGGCGGCGTTTGGCGTGTCCACTTCGAAGGTCTCATCATCGCCCAGCCGGCGCACGCGAATCGTCATTTCGCCCGCCGAGAACTGGATCTGCGCCGTGTTGTCGTCTAAATTGAGAAAGCCCACGCTGGTCTGCGAATTCAAACGGATCACAGCGTTGTTCAAATGCAATTCAGCTTGAGAGTCCACGTCCGCCCACAGGTAGTCGCCGGTCGTGAAAGGCCGGTTGATATCGACTGGAAACCAGTCGTCCGCCCCCGCGGGCTGCATGGAGACGCTGCCGTTAATGTAATTCAAATCGGCCACTCGCGAAGGCGGGTCCTGAGCCCGGACTCCCAAAGCGAAGAGGCTGCAAATTGCTGCGGTCATCAGAACGCGCCGCAGCAGGTTCCCGTTATCGATAGCCATGGTACTCGTGGCCTCCTGCGTCCACTGACGTGAGCATATCAGATGCAGTTGCCCGATACAGCAATATTGAAGCAATATTAATGAGAAGTGGATCGCGCATGCCGGTTTTGATCAAGCGCGCCTGGTTCCGTTTCTATGCGGAACTGAACGATTTCCTCCCCGCCGAACAGCGTATGGTAGCTTTCGCACACAACTTCGTCGATGCGTCGCCGGTGAAAGACATGATCGAGTCGCTGGGTGTGCCGCATACGGAAATCGACCTGATTCTGGTGAATGGGCAATCCGCGGATTTTTCCTACGTTGTGCGTGACGCCGACCGCATCAGCGTATATCCGGTCTTCGAGGCGCTGGATATCATGCCGCTGGTCCGCCTGCGCCCGCAGCCCCTGCGCGAGCCGCGCTTCGTTTTGGATACGCACCTGGGCCGCCTGGCCGCCTACCTGCGCATGGCCGGCTTCGATACGCTTTATGGCAAGAACTGCGAAGATGAAGAGCTGGCCCGCATCTCACGCGACGCACGCCGCATTCTGTTGACGCGCGATATCGGCCTGCTCAAACGTAGCATGGTGACGCACGGCTATTACATTCGGGAAACCGCTGTGCGGCGCCAGTTCCCCGAGGTGATTCGCCGCTTCGATCTGTCCGCCGCCACGCGGCCCTTCACGCGTTGCCTGCGCTGCAACGCGTTGCTCGACGCCGTGGCCCGTACGGAAATCGCCGGACAGCTTCCGCCACGCACCGCGGAGTTTTACAACGAATTCCGGCGCTGCCCGGACTGCCGGCGGGTGTATTGGAAAGGCGGCCACTATCGCCGCATGCGCGAGTTTCTTGCGTCCGCCGGGCAGTTATCATAGATGGAATGAATCGCGAACAAGCGCTGGAAGTTCTGCACGAATTCACCAAATCGGAAAATTTGCGCAAGCACGCGCTGGCGGTGGAAGCCTGCGTCACCGCGTATGCCCGCAAGTTCGGCGACGACGAGGAAAAGTGGTCGGTCACCGCGCTGTTGCACGATTTCGACTGGGAGATCCATCCCGAACTGCCGGACCATCCCACCAAGGGAGCAGCGATTCTGGCCGAGCGCGGCGTCAGCGACGAAATCCGCCGCGCCATCCTCTCGCATGCCAGCTTCACCGGCGTGCCGCGGGTATCTCCGCTCGAGAAAACGCTTTTCGCCTGTGACGAACTGGCCGGCTTCATCACCGCTATCTCTTACGTCAAGCCGCACCGCAGCGTTTTCGAAGTGGATGCACCGTCGGTGCGAAAGAAGATGAAGGACAAGGCGTTCGCCCGCGCCGTGAACCGTCAAGACATACTGGATGGCGCACGGGAATTGGGCGTCGATCTCGACGAGCACATCGACTTCTGCGTGAAGGCCATGCAGGAGAAGGCCGACTCGCTGGGGTTGAAAGGCAGCATTTGATCGGGGACGTGCGATCAGAGCCGCGACCGTAAGGGAGCGGTCCGTCCGAAGGTTCTCCCCAACCTGCTAAGCCCCCATGAACAGACTGCGTGCGGGCCCGGGCGGCAGCGGCACACTATAGCCGATCAAGCAGAACTGGTCCAGCGCGAACAGCACCACCGACCCCAGCTTCTGCCCTTCCGCAATGCGAGCTTCTTTTGCCCAAGGTGTCGTGTATTCTCCGACCCCCACCAGGTGTGCGCTGCTTGCCGCCGCAAACCCGAGTTGCATGGGCAGCGCGATCGAAGCAGACGCCGCGTTCAAGTCCCGGTTCCCTGTATAGGTGAAATTTTCCGTCTTGAAGCAGTCCAGGTTCGCCGGCGTCCATGTGGCGGGCAGGTTGATCACGCTCGTGAGCGGAGCGTCGTTGGTGTCTGGCGGATAAAGTACCTCGAAGCGTGCATTCGCCTGCGTCTGCCGCACGAACGCCATAATAGCCGTGGTGAATTGCCCGATCAACCCAGGCAGAAAAGCCGACTCCTGCGGATACGAAGTGGGATCGTTGCTGGGGTCCGTGAACACATGCATGGGCCGCCCGAACTGCGACTGGAACGCGCTCGTCGTGTAGGCATCGTAAAACGGCATCCCGCAGTTCGGGATCGGCTGCCAGTTGCCATTCGCGGGATCCGTGGGCGGGCAGAAGTACCACCATTGCACCTCGCCGAACTGTAGATACGGTCGCAATCCGGCTTGTGCCATCAGGTTGGCCATGGCCAGATAGACCTGCCGCCAGAACGCCAGGCTCGCCGGCGAGAAATTCGTCTGCAGCGCCGGAGTGTTCACCATGCACGGGCTGCCGTCCGGATAGCACTGCGCTATGCCGGCCGCCACCGACGGATCGCCATTGCCGAGTTCCATGCTGAAGGATGCCGTGGCGTCGATTCCGTAACCCGCGAGCGCCGTGTAGAAGCTCAGGCTCCAGTCCCGCGCCGCTCGGTTGATCGGCGGCGTGGCGGTCAGATCCGTGAGCCAGTTTGCATCCACGCCGCCATCCAGCGAGCCGCTGGTCTGCGCCTGAAGAGTCGTACTACCGCCCACGTCGACCGCCAGGGGCAGTCCATTACCGGCGCTCCCCATGGCCCGCGCGGTGATTGTTAGCACCGAACCGCTCGCCTCCGCCCGCACACCCGTCGAGCCTTCGTTGATGAGCAGTTCGAACGCGATCGCCAGGCTTGCCGGCGTATCGCCGATCAGGTTCAAGTGCGTCAAGGTCGTTGGACCTAGCGAGACTTGCGTCGTATCTCCGAATTGAGACACGCCGGAAAACGTGATCGCCCCCGTGGCGTACTGCTGTGCCGGGCAGCACAGCTCGTAAAACCAGAGCGCGCCTGCGTAGTGATTCGTCCTGCCGGTAAACCCCAGCGCCTGGACCAGCCACGCCGTCCGCTCCGGCGCCAGCGCTTGCGAGTGCAGCGTATCCCAGTCAGTCGCTAGCGTGGTCTGCGAGTCGGGCGAAAAAACAGGCAGGTCCGCGGTGGGTACCGCCACTTCCAGAAAATCGAAATAGAAATAAGAGCCCGCCTGTCCCGCATGCGTGATCGTGACTGTGTGCGTGACTTGGCCGGACAGCTCCCCCAGGTCGCACCGCACCAGAAAGTCTTCACCGGCGAGAACTAGATTCAGAGTGTACGCAGGGTTTTGATCCACCTGAATCGAGACTTGCGTACAAGCATCCGCATACCGCGTCCCGAGGTACAAGGTGTGAGTTAGCGGCGCCTGGTAAGAGTGGCTTACGCTTGCGCCGGGTGTTGTTGCATAACTGATCGAGCCGCCGGAGTAGTTGCCGATGGACTGCGTCCATTGACCTGAATAGGCCAGTGCCGTATCGTCGTCCTCTGTCCGCCAGCTTCCCGGTCCGGCGACCTGATAGCCCCGGTTGGCGCCGCTGACTGTCCAGTTCGAAACAGTGACTGCGAATTCGCTGCGCGCGAAATGGCCAGGCTGCAAGTCCGCCGCCCAGGTCCAACGCATCTTGCGCACTGCGTTCATCGGCACTGGCACTGTGGCGCCCGTGGGATCGAGGCCGTTGATCGCGCTGAAATTTAGGTTGATCTGCCACTGACTCGGTGACGCACCGCCGGTAAGTAACTGCCACGCGGGTTGCCAGCTCTCGGTTTGGGCGCCGAAAACGTTGCCGTACACGCCGGTGCGGTTGCCGTTCTCCCCCGTGCTGCCGGCTGCCAGCGTCAACGTGATCGCGGACCCGTTAGCAGACGCCTGCATGGACGTTGAGAAGGTGTTGATGCTGGTCGCCAGTGCCGCCGCCGCCGACTCCAGTGTGTCGGTGCCATAAAGCTGGTATGTGTAGTGCTCCTGATCCCACGCCAGCTCTATGTAATCGCTTCCCGTGGGCGTGCCTTGCAGCTCGAAAGTAGCAGACGCCGCTTGATAACTTCCGGCCGACGCTGTGGCGTGCTGCTGCAGGGGAATTTTGTAAATCTGCTCACCTGTTCCGGGATCGGCCCACACCCGCAGGAACGGCCAATCCACCGTCGGATACAGCGTCGCATCGAGCGCAATACAGTTATTGCGTACTTCCTCGTATGATAGCTGCAATCCGCTCAGATCGCCGTCCGGGAGGTTGCGAAAAACCGGGTGCTCGAATATGTTGTCGCGGTTCCATTCCACCACCGCCCAGTCGGATTGCTCGCGCCAGCAGCCCGAGACCGTGAATCCGCTGGCGCTCGTCTGGCTCAACGCCGCGATAGCCGACGGCTGGTAGAAGTAGCACTGCAAATCCTGGTTTGGAGTGAGTTTCTCAAGTGTGGACATGCTTGGGCCGCCGTCACAACCGCAAAATCACGGTAAGATCCGAGCCCGGACTAGTTGGCCCCACCGCGGTAATCGCCAGGCTGAGTTGGGCCTGCGCCTGAAGCGGCATCCCGAATCCGTCGACACTCGGCGAGCACGTACCGCCATCCGGAATCGTCAGCGTGCAGTACAACGCGCCGTTAAGGCTCAATGTCAGTTGCACCGGCCCCCCTACAGGCGCCTGCTTTACGACCGCATATATGTCCAGCACTGCATGCGCCGCTTCCACTATTACGTTGGGCGCCGGATTGCTATCTACCGCCAAGAACCCTTGCACTTGAAACGAGAACTGCCCGCCGGATAGCGTTCGCAAGCCGTAATCCACCGACTGCGTCAGGTTGATCGAAGCTGTCGGGCTGTTGCCTCTCGAATTAGTCACAAACAGTTCCGCGCTGGCCACCTTCGTGTTGGGTAGCAGTAGCGGATAGCTCCAATTGCCGCTTAGCGGGCTGCCAAAGAAGTCCAGTGGAAAAGGAACTACGATCACTTCGTTCGACAAATTGTACACGGGTATCTGTGCGGCATGCGGCGCCTCGGCGGTGCCATGCATCGCGCGTGTCACTTGGTAGGCCAGGCCCCCATTCTGCACCGCGACGACCTGCATAACTTCTTCCTCGACCTGTACGAAGGAGCCCGCCGTCGCAGTCCCCGCTGGCGCAAGATTCACCGTCGTGTCTGTCGCCGCCATTTCCGACGAAAGAGAGAACAGCGTCCTTCCGGCTAACTCGTCCCAGTAATGAAGCGTCAGCGTGCCCGCCGTTACACTGTGTGTGTTAGTCAGATCGGGGAACGCTACTCCGCTCAACTGCACCACTCCGCCTTGCACGGATGACGACCCCACGCCGAACACCGGCAGCGGTGGAGTGCTCATATCTCCCATGCCACCGCCACCGACTTGCCACCGGGTCAGTGTCGAGAGCAACGGTTGTCCCTCCAGATTGTTCACATTCGCCGCTCTGCCCTGGATATGCAGGGTGACGCCGGTTTCGTTCGGCACCTCGAACTGCACGGGGCTGGTCTGGGAAGCAGCCGCGAAATGCCAGCCTGCCTCCGCCACCACAAAGGTGCTAGTCGCATCCGGCTGGACGGCCCATGGCTGAGTCAGCGTCAGGATGGTCGCCGTATTGGATGCAATCGCAT
>Ga0181530_10007320_pt1 | contig 10553 bp, 13 predicted proteins | sample PEATcosm2014_Bin_42_FD_119769 | JGI IMG/M metagenome (GOLD analysis project Ga0181530, IMG submission 119769) | Peatland microbial communities from MTU Mesocosm Facility, Houghton, MI, USA - PEATcosm2014_Bin10_60_metaG | ecosystem: Environmental > Terrestrial > Soil > Wetlands > Peat | place... | reverse complement strand
CGATCTCACCAACCTGATCGGTAGCGTCAACATCCCCATCCTGATGCTGAGTGGCGACTGGCGCATCCGGCGTTTCACCCCGCAGGCCGAAAAACTGCTGAACTTGCTGCCCGGCGACGTGGGGCGCCCCATCGTCAACCTCCGGCCGAACATCGACGTGCCGGACCTGGCCGCCCTGGTCACCGAGGTCGTCGATACCGTGAGTTTGCGCGAACGGGAGGTTCAGGACCGGGAAGGCCGCTGGTATTCCATGCGGGTGCGGCCGTACCGGACCATGGACAACAAGATTGACGGCGCAGTGATGACCTTTATTGACATCGATGCAGCCAAGCGAATCCATCTCGAATTGCAGCGCGAGCAGACCTTCACGGCGGCGGTGCTGGAGTCGGCAGCCGCTCTGGTAATGGTCACCGACCTGGAGGGCCACATCGCCCGCTTCAACCTCGCCTGCCGCCGGCTCAGCGAGTACTCGTTCAAGGAGGTAGAGGGAAAGCCCGTCTGGGATGTGCTCGTGCCGCCCGAAGAAGTTGGAGCCGTCAAACAGGTGTACAAGGAGCTTGCGGAGAGCCGCTCCGCGCGCGAACACGAGAATCATTGGGTGGACCGGAGCGGCCAGCGGCATTTGATCTCCTGGTCCAGCACGGTGGTTACCGAGGCGCAGGGCACAACGCGGCACCTGGTCTGGGTCGGCGTGGATGTTACCGAGGCCAGGCTGGCCGAAAAGGCGCTGCAACAAACCGAGATCCTCCGGCGCAGCCAGGAGCAACTGCGGACACTGACAGCCGGCTTGGTGGAGGCCCAGGAGGAGGAGCGCCGGCGGGTCTCGCAGGAGCTTCACGACGATATCAGCCAGAGGCTGGCGGCGCTGGCCATTCAACTGGAGGTGCTACATCAAGCGCACGGAATCTCGCCCGAAGAACTGCAACGCAAACTGGGGGAGTTGCAGAAACAGATGGAGGTGCTATCGGAGGACCTCCGCCGTACTGCACGCAACCTGCATCCCTTCATGTTGACGCATCTCGGCCTGGAACCGGCCCTGCGAGCGTATTGCGAGGAGTTCTCCAAACTGAGGCAGATCAAGGTGCGGCTGATCGCGCGAGCCCTGCCTGGGGCAATCCCGTCCGGCGTGGCCTTATGCGTCTATCGTGTGGTCCAGGAGGCGCTGGGAAACGTCGCCAAGCATGCCGGGGCCAAGCGTGTGGTGGTATCGATCTCCGGCCGCGATGATGCCCTGCACGCCGCCATCCGGGACGACGGCCACGGATTCGACCTGGACCAGGTGAAGGGAAAAGGGCTTGGGCTGATCAGCATGGAGGAACGCGTGCGGCATCTGGGTGGGACGTTTTCGATCGCTCCAAAGCCCGGCGAAGGAACCCGCATCGAGATCCGGATTCCTCTCGCAACAGTCCCGCCGGCGCTCCCGACGCAATCGAACACGCCATGAAGAAGCCGCGGCTGTTGCTTGCCGACGACCACACCATCCTCCTCGAAGGATTGAAGGCTCTGCTGGCGCCGGAATTCGAGGTAGTGGCGACCGCCGCCGATGGCAGGGCGGTTTTGGAAGCGGCCGCGAAACACCAACCAGACCTCATTCTGCTGGACATTTCCATGCCCGGCCTAAACGGCATCGAAGCCGCGCGGCGGCTGAAGCAATCGAATCCCGGCGCGAAACTGATTATCCTCACCATGCATGCCGACCTCAGTTTTGTTAGCGCGGCTTTCCAGGCGGGGGTATCCGGATACGTCTTGAAACAGTCGGCGGCGACCGAACTCGTCACGGCGTTGCATGATGTGGACAGTGGCCGGAGCTACGTCAGTTTGCAAATCCAAAAACGCCTCGGAACAGAAACGCCTGCTTTCTTGCGGCGGCCTAAAAAGCTCTCTGCCGATCTCACCCCCAGGCAACGCGAAGTGCTCCAGTTGCTGGCAGAAGGACGCGTTCGCAAGGAAATCGCACAAATCCTCGGCGTCTCTGTCAAGACGGTGGAATTTCACAAACAGAAACTCACCGAAAAGCTGGATCTCCACACTGACGCCGCTCTGACGGCGTACGCCATCCGGCACGGGATCGCTTCGACCGAGTAAGCCTTGGTCGTCGAATGTCTGGATCGCGGTCGGCGTGGAAAATTACATGCTCAGCATCAAGCATGCGCCAGTGCGGTAGGTCCTGCGCCTGACGGACGCGCAAACGGATCGGGGGATCGGGATCGAAAAACTGAAGATCGCTGCCGCGACGAGCCACTACCTGGCGCCTTTCGCGCAGTTGATGCTGGCCGTGGCGGCGCTGCGCGACAGCGACCAAACCGGGTCCGCGAGCTCTTGTCGGAGTTGGCCCGGGAGTATCCGCACAACCCGCTTTACCGGCAGCAGTTGGCCCGGCTCAGTCCTGCGAATCGCCGTGAACAACATCGCGCAGTGAGCCCGGGATTCCGCGCCCAAACGCGCTCTCCACCCGGCAATTGTTGCCTTATGCACGGCAGGAACTGCGCCATCGTGCAGAATGGCACTACGTGTGCGAACCGTGGGGCTCGCGGTTGCAAGCCATTCCGCATGATCCGGAGCGCCCTCGGGGAGCTGAAAACTTTCAAAGTGATCCAGGGCTTCGCCAAGCGGCACGAGTGGGGCCGCGTGGGAGCCAGTACTCACTGGAACATCCAACTTCTCGGTCTGGTTTCTCAACCCCTGACACCGTCAAGGATTCGTTACATAATTCCATCAGGGACGAAGGCCTTATTGTCTCTGGGACTTTTTGGCTGTGGCATACAAGTCCGCTGTTCCGCGGCCGTGAACCACCCCCCAGATGATTCAAAAAGCGTGCGGCCGGATGCGGCAAGGCCCTAAGCTTGCTCGTACCGACAGGGCTTTCGCAGGAAGGAAGTGAGAATGCTAAGGCAACGACTGGAAATGGCTATGTCATGCGATGCAACCAAGACGATGCCTAAAATGGGCACCGTTAGTGAATCCGTAAAAACGAGCGCAACCGTTGGCCCGACTGAAAGCAGAATCGCCACAATTGCGTATCAATTATGGCTCGACAGGGGCCGTCCCATTGGATCGGATCAAGAAGACTGGTTCCGGGCGGAAGTGATGCTCAAAAACCCAGTCGTCGTGACGCGCGAAGATCCGTTCAGAAGTCCATCGGTCCCCTGCCTAGATACTCGCACCGAGTCCGGAATACTGGCCGAGTTCCCTTGGGAGGGACATTGGGAGGTATGGGAGCGTGAATGGGGCGGCGCCCGCTGGGTCTGGGATGTACGTCAGTCACGCGTTGGAGTTTCGAATCGAGCGTATGCTGCGTAGGCGGTCCGGCCGACCCCGTTCGGGCCTGGTCTCGTTGTGATGGCTGGGATGCTGGACCACGAGCCAACGCCGGAACGGGAAAGGATCCGGCAGTTGCCCCTGAAATTCGTAGATCCACTCTCAGGCTACTCTTCGCTCTAGCCGCAGTAGCGCCAGCCTTGGCATAACGAAACTTCGATTACCGCCGCCCGCCGCCACGAGCTCCTCCACCGCCAGATGACTGTCTCTGCTGCATCTGCTGCGTCTGCTGCGTGTGTCCTTGGTGCATTTGCTGCGTCTGTTGCTGGTGTTTCTGCTCTAATTGCTGCGTTCTTGCTGGATCAGCCTTTTGTTTCGCCAGTTGCTGATGTTCCTTATCCTGCTGCCGCTGGAGTTTCTGCCGATCCTGATTCTGCTGCGCTACCAGCTTGTCCTGCTGCTTCTGGTAGTTCTGGTCCTGCTTCGCATTCCCTGTCTTAGGAGTAGCCGGGCGCTCGATAGGCGGCAGGTCCTTAGGATGGGACGCGAGGTTGGCGCGCGGAGTCGCAGTGACTGGCGGCGCGCCGTGGTTCGCGGACAACCGTTGCTGGGGGTTATTGCGGGCAGAGTACGCGTGTTGAGTTTGCGCGGATACAGGCCCAGTATGTCTGCCACGCGCAGCAGCCTCTTCTTCAGAAGTGGCGCGCGCGTTGATCCCGCCGTTACCGCCGTTGTAGCTGACGCGGTTAACGTTTTCGTTCACTCTCGTGTTGTAAACGTTGTGGATGGCATTGGCGTCCACTCGATTCACCGCCGTGTTGTAGAAAAAATGTCCGTTATCCCAGCGGCCGCCTTCATAGCCATGACCGAAGTATCCGAAGCCATAGTCGATCCCCCCATAGAAACCTACTGACAGGCCCCAGTAGCCTTCATTGAAGAAAAATCCGCTGCCGCCCCAACCCCAATAGCCCGGAGTCCAGAGGAACCCGACTTCGGGGGGCATCACCCATGTGCCCGGTACCCAGTAATACTCATTCTCCCAGGCCCAATACCCGGGCGTCCAGATATAACCGTCGCCGGGGCACATAGGCTGCTCGTAGGCGGGCAGCTCAGGGGGCGCGATTCCGACCGATATGCCAACTTGCGCGAAAGATGCCGTCGACAGGCATAGCGTTCCTACTGCCAACAACAGCGAAGGAACGAAGCGGACACCGAGCGCCGCTAGAGCAACGTTAAAGAGTCTCATTTTCTCCTTTTATTCTCGGGCGATAGCCGAACGGAGATCCGTTCCGGCGCTATTCCCATGCGGGCAACGCTGTGAGACTTCCTTCGCCGGGCAAAGCCAACAACGATACAACGTTTGTCATTCGCCGGGAGGCTCTTTACGGCGTTCCTCCGGTCCCACGTCTGCAAGACTTGGGCCAAACCGGAAGCCTGCGATTTCATGCAGAACTCCAGACTGCGTTGGCGTCGTTCGCTACATTCGTCAGATCGGAGGTGCAGAACGTGCAGAACCTGCACACGGGAATGCCAAGGTTCGATATGGATGTATTCCTACTGGTAGCAGCAGGCGCGCAGGAGGACCTTCACCGGTTCTTGGTCCCACAAACAACCGCGACAGCTTTTGGCCTCTTCGGCTGTTCCGCCGACACAAAAAAGTTACTTTGTGGGCCAGCGGGCCAAATATCTGCTATGCGGCAGAAAGAAAAGGCTTTAAGCCTTCCGTAGTACCTTTTCGTGCTTTTGGACAATGGCATGCGCTCCACAATGGCACGCCCATCCAGACTGGGCACCCAGTAGGGATGACTCTCGAACCACGCGAGGCCCCCGGCGCGACGCGCTTCCGTGATTGCCCTTGGAGCCTGGAGGTTTTCAAGATGCTGGGTTCCCTTTTCGATCCCCGCGGCTATATTGGCGGCTATGTCGCTGGTCTCAGCCCAGGTCGAAAGCATCAAGCACCGGTTCATCCAGGTGAACGGAATCAAGATGCACATCGCCGAGCAAGGGGAGGGTCCGATAATAGTGGTCGCCCACGGTTGGCCGGAACTCTGGTATAGCTGGCGCCACGTCTTGCCCGCCTTGGCCGCTGCGGGTTACCACGCAGTGGCTCCGGATATGCGCGGCTACGGCCAGACCGACGCTCCACCAGACATCCCGGATTACACACAATTTCAGTTTGTTGGCGATGTGGTTGGGCTGGTACATGCGCTCGGCCGTGAACAGGCGGTGCCTCGCCGGCCACGATTTGGGTGCAATGGCTGCTCACAATGCCGCAATCTTGAGGCCCGACATGTTCCGCGCCGTGATCCTGCTGAGCGTTCCTTACGGAATGCGCACTGAGGGCGCGGTGAAGCCGACAGAAGCAATGCGCCGGCGCGTTCCAGCCGAACAACAGTTCTACCAAACATATTTCCAGAAGCCCGGAGTGGCCGACAAGGAGTTCGACGCCGATCCGAAGCGCACGCTGCGCATGTTCCTCTACTCGCTTTCTGGCTCAATTCCGAAGGAGCACAAATGGCGCTACATGTTCGGCGTAAACGAGAGGGCGCTGGACGGCTGCGTGGATCCGAAGCAGATCCCGGCCTGGCTGAAACTGGAAGATCTGGATTACTACGCCAACGAATACTCGCGGACCGGCTTTCGAGGCGGGTTGAACTGGTATCGCGGGCAGGACATTTTCTGGCAAGAGACGCCGTTTCTGATCAGGCGCAAGATGCTGCAGCCGACCTTATATGTCGGAGGAACGGACGATGCCGTGGTCGAGTTCGCAAGGCCCTACGTTGACAACCTGGAGAAGAGTGTCCCGAATCTCTGGAACAAGGTTGTGCTGCCGGGCGTTGGGCACTGGACCGAGCAGGAAGCGCCGGCTGAGGTGAATCGGCTGATGCTGGACTTCCTGGTTAGCGTGGACGGGAAAGGTGCAGCGGATTGAAGATTGCACCTGGGAGCATCATAAGGCGAGCTGGCGATACAATTCCCGCCACTGGTCGCGCGGATTTTCCGGATAGAACGGGCGTCCATCAGAAAGTTGATCGTGGTGCACAGGTGCACGAACAGATCCGTGGCGATGGCGCCGGAGTAATCCTGGTGGGCAGCGCCAGCGAAAGAAACGCTCCGGGCTGAACGGGCGTTTGGACGCGGCGCCCTGGAACAGGTCCCAGTTCACAGTCTCAGGAGATGCGTCCGGCGGAATCGGATAGATCCACGCACCCGAAGCAGTGTTGCGACGGCGGAGGAACTGTCCAACGCACCCTTGGCCGCCTGATGAGGCTTGGGCGGGGTTGGCTCCCCACATTGGGCACGCTTCGAACTTTGTGGCCTAACTAAGACGCGGCACGCTCGAACCAATCCAGTTTTTTTAGACCAACAAGATCTTCGCAAAATCGGTACGCCCATCCTGACTGGGTGCCGTGCTGGATGCTTCTCGAACGACCCGCAGACGGAGTGCTTCATCAAACGCCCCGTTTGGACGCGCGCGGACCTTATCGGAGCCGGATTTCTTCCCGAGAGAATGACCGGGGAGGTGCTAGACGGACTGGCCCGTTACGCCGAAGTAGGAGGCCGCCGCGAGCATGTGGCGATCATTGGTCCACACAGCGCGCTCTCCGATTTCGTGTGCCGTCGTCAGGTGTACTGCGTCGGCGGTGCGTATGAAGAGATTGCTGGGGCCGGAAACCATCAGCGCACTGGTCCTCCGCAGCAGAGCTTCGTTGACGGGAATGAGGTTCCACAATCCGGCCTCTATGTGCTCGGAGAAGCGCAAGGCCAGTTCGCGCGCATCCCGGAGTGACGACGCGCCTTCACGCAGGCGGCGATGAAGTACGGCATGGAACTCGGCCAAAGCCCATAGCGACGAATGGATGGCATCCGCTTTCCGGACAAGGTCGCGAACCCGAGGAGATTCGGGTTCATTGAAATAGAATTTTGCAATATAGGACGTGTCGAAATACACGCTGCTAGCGACCCCGATCCTCTTCGAGGATCTTCGTACTGTCGCTGACTTGGGGCATGCGAGCCCAGATTTTCCGCATGGAGGTGAAGATCCGCGCTTTTTTAGCTGCGGGCATGCGCGGCGGAGAGGTGATGGGACGCAGTTCCGCGACCGGCTCACCACGGCGTTCGACCACGATAATGCCGCCGTCCGCGGCCTCTCGCACCAATTCCGAGGTGTGGATGTGGAGTTCGCGGATCGAGGTTTTCCTCATAATGCTACATTGTAGCACCGGGGCTGCCTCGTCGCGCCGAGTTCGAATGTTGAATCGGGTTGCGGGCGTTCCAGTTGGCTCCCCAGGCAGGACTTGGACTGGCATCGATCCGCCTACCGAATCTTCTGGTTGTCGTGCTTGACACCAACGTACGTAAGACGATATCTTACCTTAATGAAGACCACCGTCTCCTCCAAGGGCCAGATCGTTCTGCCGGCGGAACTCCGGCAGATGGACCGTGTCGAACCGGGGCAGGAATTCGACGTCGAGCGTCTCGATCGTGGGGACTATCGCCTCGTGCGGCGTGCGGCTCCGCCCAACGAGGGAGCTGTCGACTGGCTGCTCGCCTGTCCGCAGAAGGACTTTTTCGTCCCCATCGACTCTGAGTTGACGGATGCGCTGTGAAGTATTTGGTCGACGCCAACGTTCTGAGCGAGCCAACGAAACCAATGCCTGATCCCCGTGCCGTGGAGTGGCTTCGCGCACATGAACCGGTTATCGCGGTCGATCCCGTCATTCTCGGCGAACTGCGATTCGGGATTCTCATCCTTCCCAAGGGAAGGAAGCGGACCGCACTGGAACGCTGGTTCGAGGCGGGCGTCGGGCGTCTCCACTGTCTGCCCTGGGACGCGGACACCGGCCTGAAATGGGCGGAACTGCTGGCTCGTCTTCGCACAGCGGGGAAAGCCATGCCGGTAAAGGATAGCCTCATCGCGGCGACGGCGCTCGTCCACGGTCTGGCGGTCGCCACGCGAAACCGTGTCGATTTCATGAAGGCTGGCGTGCGCATCGTCGATCCGTTCGTTGGTTGAGGTCTCGGGGGGTGCGGCTATCCGCGGTACGTCCGGACTGGAAATACGCTCTATCCCCCAGGCCCGGTGAGTCCGTTTTGCCCCAATGTTGTTCCGCATCGCACAGCGCGGACTGAGTGGGGACTTCGCGGCGTAGCCGCGGCCAGTCCTGTCTTGTCAACCAAGGATAGCTTTGGCTTCCCACATTGGACATCTTTCGAGCTTTTGCAGCGTAAATCCCCTTTGCTCGAACCAGGAGAACGGCTTTGTTTCGCAAGAGCATTCGAGCAAAAAGCATCTGTCCATCCAAGCTGGGCACCCGGTCTGGATGCAAACGTTTATTGGAGCTGCTATTCCCAAGTTCATCTACTCGTTACGCGAGTTCGAGCAACCGCCGTTTCACGCCGCAAAAGTTCGAAACGTGTCCAAGGCGGGGAGCCAGTCTGAAACTTCTCGACTTCATGCTATCTGATTGATTTCATTACGGGTCTTTCAGGCGTCTTCTTTTGGATTCGTCCCACTCGACGGCGACCCCGGCCTGGACTCGAACTCCTTATCGACCGGCTTCCGCCAAACGAATCGGCGCCGGCCCACTAACGCGTGCCAACTTCCGGTAAACTCCGACAATTCGGTTGGAACCAGCGGCGGCACATCGAACCATAGGACACTGAACCGGATAGCTCAACACAACTTGAAAGAGCTATTGGTCGGGTTTTTTGGCGACGATTCGGGTAACGGAATTTCGATGTTTAATCCGGTGGCCGAAGTGTACCACCACGTGCCAGAGTTGTCTGAGAAGCCGGAGGACGTCCCAGTAGTCGCCCCACTCGCTCCACTGCTCAGGGTTGTGGTGTAGAGAGGCCGCGGCCTGCCCGATCGGCACAGCGTCCAGAAGACCGCTCGCGCCGGCAACGCGCTGTGCGAACATTGGCATCGCCGGTCCGCGAAAGTCATCTGGCACATCGCGAACCGAGAGCCGGAATCCACAGTGCCACTGCAACTCAAATCCGTACCTATCCGCGAGTTCGTTCAGCATTCGCCCAATTGGCGTGCCCGCGAAAGCCGGGTCTGCCACCAACAACTCAACGTCTCGGTTTAGTAAGACGGGACCGTGAACTTGGGCCTCCACCCCCGTGTCCAACACACGTCCCGGCTCGCCAACTGATGGAATCGGCCGACGTTCGCAGAGGCGCTTGGCAATATCGTAGAATCGGGCCACAGTGATATCTGGCACCCCAAGTGTGGGCGTACGAAACGGAGGCCAGGACGGCGCAGACATACCGCCGTTCTCGATCTCGGAAAGCAGTGCCGCTATGGCGCCGTGGGGTTTCGCGAGGGTACCCAGGCGATCGCTAGCTTGCGGGTGCTCGCTGCCCATGAATGTGATGGAAGTCCGTGCGCCCACGTCTCGAAGGACGAAGTAACAGGATCCAAACCGCGGTGCCGGACCGTCGGGGAACCGAACCAGCTCGAGTGATCCGTATTTGGGGCGCTCTGAAGCCAATACGCCCTCGGCGTGATACGCTCCTCCAAACAACATTCGCTCCCAGGTGTCGCGCTCGCCCCCCGGAAAAGCCGTCGGGCTCCCGTTCGAGAGTCCGGTCTCAAACTGATTCCGGTACACACCCTCGTTAAGGAGACTCTCCGCCACACTCGCCGCCTTATGACCAAACCGATCGGGATGGAAATGGAGCGCAATCCGGGCGTGTTGCCGGACCAATTCAATTATTTCGTGGTACGTCTCCAGTCCATAGCCAGCGCGTTCGAGAATGCCAGCTATGGATGAGAGCGCCATGGCCTCTCTTGCGTCCGCCGTAGCCTCTACGTGCCATAGCGCTGCGGATTGTGCGGCCGAAAGCATGTAACACCCAGTGGAGACGCCGACTATTTCCTCTACCTTAACATCCGAGAGGAAAAAATCAACGGCGCAGTGTCGAGCAGGGCCTTTGCGTGCTCGCGGATCGTTCCTGCATCCCGCACCATCCGGAAGTTCGAGACGTGTCCAGATTGGGGGCCCATGTCGGACGTGTCTCGAACCGTCAGCGCGGCAGGTACCGACTGGCCGGCAATGCGCCGAGGCGACGCTGCGCCACCTTCCCAAAATGCATTGCGCCGGCAGCGCGGGAGAATAGTAGCGAAGGAGGGATTCCAGTGAAAGCAGTCAGGACTCACGGCCGGGGCGGGCCGGAGCAGTTGTTTTTCGAGGATGCACCGGCGCCGGTGGTTCGGCCTGGGGATGTGCTGGTACGGGTACGCGCGACGGGCATCACGCCCGCAGAACTGACTTGGGATGAAACCT
>Ga0181530_10007316_pt1 | contig 10556 bp, 8 predicted proteins | sample PEATcosm2014_Bin_42_FD_119769 | JGI IMG/M metagenome (GOLD analysis project Ga0181530, IMG submission 119769) | Peatland microbial communities from MTU Mesocosm Facility, Houghton, MI, USA - PEATcosm2014_Bin10_60_metaG | ecosystem: Environmental > Terrestrial > Soil > Wetlands > Peat | place... | reverse complement strand
CGATCAACCGTGCGCTCAAGGCGCGCGGCGAGGAGCGCGCCATGGAGAGCTATTCCCTCCATGGCCAGGAGGCCACGGCGCGGATTGTCGGCCGGGTCATCGACAAGCGGCTGACCGACGAACTCGGCGAGCGTCTCGGCCTCGTCATCGATGGCGTCGACGGGCGCGTGCATTATGTCGCGCTCGGCGCGCCGGGAATGGCGGCCGCCGGCGAGGAGGCGACGATCGGATCGATCGTCGAAATCGCCCCGACGCCGACGGGGCCACGCCCAGCGGATCGCAATATTGCGCGCCTCGCGCGCGAGACGGGCGACTATCGCCCGAGCATTCACCGCGCCATGGCCGAATCTGCCGGCGTCCGCGTTCCGGGCGGCGACTACGGCGCCTATGCCGAAAGCCATGTCCGGCGGCTGGAGGCGCTACGGCGGGCCGGGATCGTCGAGAGGGTCGACGCCGACCATTGGCGCATCCCCGGCGACTTCGAGACCCGCGCCGGGGATTATGACGCCCAGCGACGCGGGCGGATGACGCTCCGCCTGCTTTCCAACATCGACCGCCGAGGTCGACCGGGCGATGCAGCGGCGCAGAGAAGCGCTCGTCGACAAAGGCCACGCTTGGCGTGCGGCGGACGGCGCTATCCGTGCGCCCAAAGACCTCGTCGCGCGGATGGAGCGGCAGGAGATTGAACGCGTCGGAAAATCCTTGGCGGCGGAAAAACACGCTCCTTTCCGAATGAAGGACGAAGGCGACCGCGTCTCAGGCGTCTACACCGGCACGACAAACCTCGTCTCGGGCAAATACGCCGTGATCGAAAATTCCTACGAATTCACCCTCGTCCCCTGGCGGCCGGTCATGGACGAGCGGCTCGGACGGCAGATCAGCGGCGTTGTCCGGGATTCCAGCGTCTCATGGGATTTCGGGCGGAAGCTTGGGCTCGGAATCGGGATGTGAGCGCGCAAAGCCGCCCTCTCCGATTTCTCATCTGGCTTAAATCCTCCTTCCATGTTAGGTTACATGTAACCGACGGAAGAAAGACATGCCTCCATCACCCAAGACCAAGCCGTCCCGTGAAAAGGTGCGCGCGCATCGCGACCGACTGCGTGAACAGGGCTTACGGCCCATTCAAATCTGGGTTCCTGATACGCGCGCCCCGGGCTTTCGCAAGGAAGCGCATCGGCAGTCGCTCGCCGTCGCCGCCAGCGCGCAGGCGCGCGACGATCAAGACTTCATCGACGCGGTGTCCGTTTGGGGCGATGAATGAGGCGCGGCGAAATCTGGACCGTCGCCGGCGGCAAGGATTACGCCGGCAAGCCGCGCCCCGTCGTCATCGTGCAGGACGACAGTTTCGACGCGACGGACTCGATCACTGTGTGTGCTTTCACGACCGATCCGACGGAAGCGCCGCTATTCCGCTTGGCTGTTGAGCCGAACGAGCGCAACGGCCTGCTCGCTCCCTGTCGTTTGATGGTCGACAAAATTACAACCGTGCCGAAATCCAGGGCCGGCGCGAAAATTGGCCGACTCGATGACGAAGACATTTTGCGGCTCAACCGCGCGGTTGTTGTATTTCTTGGGCTTGCGGCTTCCTCGAAAGCCGAAAGAAGCACGACGCTATAAGAATGAACGCCGCATAGAACCGCCGATCGCCTGTCTTTGCGCTCCTGAATGCGCCGCGGCTCGCACCAGCGATTTTCGCCGTTCCGATGCACGTCGATTCGCCCGATGCTTCCCCAATGCCTTCCGACTCTTCATGGCGGCGTCCGCCCGCTTGTTTTGATCCGCCGTCGGACGATCGCGTCGATCGCCATGACGTCGTCGACGCGCCAGATCGCCGTGCCGTGTCCTTTGCGCGCGAAAAATTCGTTTGGCTCGACCAGGTGCGAGCCGATCCGGAGTTGACGCCACTCGCCTTCATGCTCGCCTATGTGATCGCAAATCTCGTCAACGAACGGGAGGGCTACGCCTGGCCCAGCGTCGCTCGTCTTGCCGGGGAGTGTCGCGCGACCGAGAATGGCGTCAAGAAAATCATTCGGCGATTGGTTGAACGCGGCCATCTTTCCGTCGAACTCGGAATCGGGCGCGGCAAGACGAATCGCTATCGGTGGCTTCTCATTGAGAACGACGCGCGTCGTGACGCCGAAGGACAAAACGAATGTCAACGCAATAAACGAGGCTGAAAATGTAAGAGTTGACGCTTATCGCGCCGGGCGATCGAGACCACCCCTCAGTCTTGAGCAAGCGCCACGGCAATCGGGCGCGCGCGCTGTTCGAGCCGTTGCTCGCTGACCAGCGCATCCTGCGCGGAATCATCGACAGGCAGCTCGGCCAGTGGCTAGGAGTACGGTTACTTGATTTACGCGACCCGAACGCCGTGTTTCGCCCGCCGACGGTGTCGTCAATGCGAACGCTTCGCCCTTTCACGGCGAAAATAGGGGCTCAAATTCCCTTCGGCGCGCCAGTGAAATCGATGAGTCGCCGCGGATTTTCGCGTCGCCGCGTGCTTCTCGCGGAAATTATATGGAAAACACGTCACTGAACAACGGCGAATTTTCACTGGGCGCGGTCCCCGACCGCGCCCCTTCAAGCCGCCGTTTCGGCGAGTACGTATATATACGAGCTTGATCAAGCACGGCTTTCCGATGCTCTATCTTAGGCGAACGCGACGCCATTCCGTGGGCGGCCCTCGCCGGCGAATTCGCGCTTTTCTCAGCTTCGCCGTGTCGCGGGCGATCAGCGCGGAACGGGGCGCGCCCAGCGTCAGCAATGTTCAATCTTCGTCCACGCGCCATTCAATTGAACTACAGAGGGAGACTCATCCAATGAACATCGAATTACCGATTGCAACCGACCGAGCCACCAAGACTCCCAACAGCGTGACGCGCGCCGCGCTCGCCGAGGCGGTTCAACGGCGCCTCGGAGTATCAGGCGTCCGATCCGTCGACTTGGTGGATTTGGTGCTGACCGAAATCCTGGATGTGATCGCTTCGGGAGAAGAGTTGAAACTGAGGTCATTTGGCTCGTTCCACATACACTCGAAGAAGGAACGCCCTGGCCGTAATCCCAAGACTGGAGTCGCGGCCCCGGTCTCGGCGCGCCGCGTCGTGTCGTTCAAGGCCTCCAGCGTCTTGCGCGATCAGGTTAACGAGAGGCGTCGGACCCATGAGGGGCGATAACGGATGGAGAGTGGCGCGACTGGTTTTTTCGTTTCCCGTCGCGCGCTAGCCCCTTCGCGGGCGGAGCTTGCGCCGCGTCATTCGGGCGCTCTTGCGAACTGGGGCGCCGGCTGTCCCATTTCCATTGGCTGGAGCCGCCGCTTACACGACGTCTTTGGTAGGCGGCGAATTGCAGTTTGATCGGATGTCAGCGTTCAAATGAAATTTGAGAAATTGGCGCGACGATATGCGCCGACTTTCAATCATATCCTCGACGATGAACTACACATCAGGCCGCTCGCGCTCTCCACCCCGAAAATATTGATCACCGTTAGTCGCGGAGAGCGCCGTTCGAGCGCACGAAAACCAATAACGCCGGTCGGCCATAAGTTGGGAGCGGCGGCGAGCGTTGCGGACGCGATATCAATCCACCGTCCGAAATGCTTGGGGGAAGCATTTTATTGTTGCAGCGCCTTCCTATACGTCTCAATGCGGCTGGCCGAGAATATTTTGGGAGCGTCGGCGCGGTCGCGTATCGAAGCCAACGGGGCGTCCGTGCACTTTGGTTCTTGCATCGGAACTGGGCGCCAATCGACGACGTTTCGATCTTGACGTTTTCTGGCTTCGGGGTGGTCGGAAAGGAAGAGCCGTAACACAACCAGCAAATCCGCCGCGCGATTTAACGCTCCAAGGTCCAGCGCGACGCGGATGTCGGCGACGATCATCTCGCGAACCGTCGCCTGGCCCCATTTCAGATTGAGGAGGTAGCCAGTCAGCCGCGCGCGATGCTTAGGGGACGGGGCCGGGCCCACCACCATTTCGTTCGACAGGAGCCCCGAGAAAATTTTACATTGCTCCATGGTGATCACTTTATTCACTCCGAAACCCGTACCCAAGCCATCGCGGCGTTTCAATTATTGATACAGTCCGGCCGTCGCGCTTGAAATTGTGTTCTTTACGTACACGATTGGAAATGCGCCGATTGCCCCCATGACCCGCGAGTGCGATAGGCTATCCGCCTTCGCGAGCGTCAACGACTATTGGCGACATTGCAAAACCGGCGGGCACGAATAAGCTTCATGAGTCTCGCGCGAAAATGGGCCACTAAATTGGCGATCAATCCCGAAAGAAACGCCGCTCCGTTCCCGATCGTCGGCATTGGCGCCTCTGCCGGCGGTCTTCGCGCGTTGGAGAATTTCTTCCAGGCGATGCCGCCGGCTCCGGGGATGGCTTTCGTCATTATCACTCATCTGGCGCCCGACCGGAAAAGCCTTCTCACCGAAATCCTCGCCCGCCACACCACCTTAGAGGTCGATGTCGCTCATGACGATCAACCGGTCGAAAAGGACAAAGTCTACATCCTGCCTCCCGGCGCGATCCTGACCATCGCCGATGGGCGCCTGCGCTTGGAGCCAACGGACGCCATCGATCATCAGCGTAAGCCGATCGATATATTCTTCAGTTCCCTGGCGCGAGATCAGGGCGAATATGCCGTGGGGGTAGTTCTTTCCGGCAGCGGCGCCGATGGCGTTCTTGGCGTCAAGGCGATCAAGGAATATGGCGGCGTGACGCTGGCGCAGGCGACCGATTCTTCTGGCCCTGGCTTCTCGGGAATGCCGGACAGCGCCATCGCGAGCGGCCTAGTCGATTTCGCGATCCCGGTCGACGCGATGGCGTCGAAACTCGTTGAAAATCTGGGAAGTTTCGACAAATTCGAGGCGCTTGTGGGGCGCCCGCGCGCAAATGACGATGGTCGCGCCATCACCGAGGCGCGGGAGGCGATTTGCGCAATTCTTTTCAGTCAGACGGGGCATGATTTCAGCGGATACAAGATGCGGACGTTCATGCGCCGCGTCCAACGCCGCATGCAGGCGCGGCAATGTGAAGCCGTCGAGAATTATGTCGCGTATTTGCGTGATAACCCCGATGAAGCCGGGCTGCTGTTTCGCGACCTTCTGATCAATGTCACGAGTTTCTTTCGCGACAAGGATGCGTTCGCCGCGCTCGAAGAGGCCGTCATTCCGCGGTTGTTCGAGGAAAAAGGGGCGTCCGATTGGGTGCGGGTGTGGGCGCCGGGCTGCGCCACGGGCGAGGAAGCCCTTTCCATCGCCATCCTGCTGCGCGAACACATGGCCAAGCTTCCCGTCGCGCCGCGCGTGACGATCTTCGCCACCGAGATCGATGAGGCCGCGTTGGACGCGGCGCGCGCGGGGCGCTATCCCGAAGCGCTGATGGAGGGCGTCTCGCGCGAGCGGCGGCGACGCTTTTTCACCGCCGACCCAGGCGGCTATATCGTCGCCAAGGAGGTGCGCGATCTTTGCGCTTTCTCGGCGCATGACATATTGCGCGACCCCCCTTTTTCCCGCATGGATTTGATCTCTTGCCGAAATCTACTGATCTATTTCAAGGCTCAAGCGCAGGGGCAAATGTTTCCTGTCTTCCATTACGCGCTAAGGCCAAATGGTTTTCTGTTCCTTGGCATGTCCGAATCCATTGGCCGCTTCACCGATCTATTCGCGCCGCTCGACAAGAGGCATTGTCTGTTCCAGGCCCGCGACACCGGCCAGCCGACGCGCATGCCGCTCATCGCCAATAAGTGGCGCCCCGCCGCGCTCGGAATTCATTTGCCTAGGGCGGACAGCGCTCGATCCGGCTCGTCGCTGCGCCAATCGGTCGAGTCACGAGTTTTGGATCAATTCGCGCCGCCGCATGTCGTCGTGACCGATGAGGGCGATATTGTCTATTTCTCCTCGCGCACCGGGAAATGGCTCGAAGCGTCGCCGGGAGCGCCGACCCGCCAGCTTTTGACGATGGCGCGCAAGGGACTGCGTCTCGAATTGCGCGCCGCGCTACGCGAGGCGATCGAAACCCGTCACGCCGTGAAGCGGCGGAACCTCAAAGTCGAATCCGAGGATGGCGGCGCCGAACTGACCTCCCTGATCGTGGACCCGTTGTCGGACTCGATCGGCGACCGAAGGCTGTTCCTGGTCTTGTTCGATGAACAAGGGCGCGCGCCAAGCGCCGAGGAGGTCGCGGCCAAGACGGCCGATTCCGCGGATGGCGCGGCGGCGTTCGAGGGCGAACTGCGTGAAACCCGCGATCGCCTGCAATCGACGATCGAGGAATATGAGACGACGCTTGAGGAATTGAAGTCCGCCAACGAAGAGCTTGTCTCCTTGAACGAGGAAATGCAGTCGAGCAACGAAGAACTCGAGTCCTCCAAGGAAGAGCTGCAGTCGTTGAACGAGGAATTGCAAACCGTCAACCACGAACTCTCCGATAAGGTCGAAGAACTGGACCGCGCCAATAGCGACCTGCGCAATGTTTTTGTCAGCACGCAGATCGCGACGGTTTTTTTGGATCAAAATCTCGTCATCCGCAGTTTCACGCCATCGGCCTCCGAACTTTTCAGCATTATCCCGACCGACGCGAGGCGTCCGCTTACCGACCTCGCGACGAAGCTGGATTACCCGGACCTCCAGGCCGACATCCGCAAGGTTTTGGACACGGGAACGCTGATGGAACGGCGCGTGTGCGCAAGCGGGGTTGATCCGCTCTATTATATTGCGCGTATCACGCCGTATTGCGATACGGATGGAAAGATCAGCGGGATCGTGGCCACTTTCGTCGACATTTCCGGCCTGACCAGATCGGAAGAATATGTGCGCAAACTGCACGCCGACCGTTTGAGCTCCATGGCGGAAATGGCCACTGGATTGGCGCATGAGCTAAATCAACCGCTCTCGGCGATCGCTACTTATCTGAAAGCGATACGGCGGCTGTTGCAACTGCCGCCCGGGGAGCGACCCGCCAGCGTCGACGAGGCTTTGGACCACGCCGCGGATCAGATCATGCGGGCCGGCAGGATCATCCACCATTTGCGCGAATTCGTCGCCAATGGCGAGCCCAACAAGACCCATGAGAGTTTACACAATTTAATTAGGGAGGTGTTCGAACTCACCATTGGGGGAGTGAAGGACGCAAATGGTCGGATGGTTCTCGCGTTGAACGCCGACAAGGACGGCGTGCTCGTGGACAGGGTCGAGATCAAGCAAGTATTGGTCAATCTGATTCTCAACGCCTCCGAGGCCATGGCGGCCTCCCCGCACCGCGAGATAACGATCGCGACCTCGCTTGTCGAAAACGAAATGATCCAGATCGACGTTTCGGACACCGGACGAGGCCTGTCCGGCCTGGACAAGCGAGATGCGTTCGAACCCTTTCTCACGACGAAGGAAAACGGTCTGGGCGTCGGCCTGTCGATCTCACGCTTGATCGTCGAGGCTCACTACGGAAAAATATGGGCCCGGCCCAATCCCGCGGGCGGCGCCGTTTTCAGCTTCACCTTGCCGTTGGCGGCCGCGGACGCCGATCCATAAGCAACGCTTACGCTCGGCCGGACCGTGGTAAAGAATCCGATAACAAAAAGAGGGGACAATCAGGCGAGTCTCCCTTTACCTGGACAGGGAAAAATACCATATAATGAGGGCATTGTTCGCGAGCACACGCAGCGCAGAAATGGTTTATAATCCAACTATTCATATCGTCGATGACGACCGGGCGATTCTCGATTCGGTGACCCTGCTGTTGACAGCGGAGGGCCTGAGGGTTCGTACGTATGAATCGGCCCAAAATTTCCTGGAAGCGGTCCGACAAAGCGATTCCGGCTGCGTGGTGACGGATGTGCGCATGCCGGAAATCAGCGGACTCGATCTCCTGGCGGCGCTGAAAAAGCAGCGGGTTTCCATGCCAGTGATCGTCATGACCGCGCATGGCGATATTCCGCTCGCGGTCGCGGCCATGCGACAGGGAGCGGTCGACTTTTTCGAGAAGCCGTTCGACGGCGACCTTCTTCTCGCCGCCATTCGCTCGGCGCTGAGGCGTGAGGACCCGCGCGACGCGGCGACGGGCGCGATCGAAGAGCGACTCGCGACCTTGAGCAAAAGGGAGCGGGAGGTGCTGACGGGATTGCTCAAGGGGCAACCGAATAAGCTCATCGCCCATGAACTCGGCATTAGCGCGAGAACCGTCGAAGTCCACCGCGCCAATGTCATGGCAAAAATGCGAGCGGGCAGCTTGTCCGAGCTCGTCAAAATGGCCCTGGCCGTCCAGCGCGATGATTCAAGAGCTTCGGATTCAAATATAACCAGTTGATTACATTTGCATTTGCTCGGTCGGGCCTAAGGCTTCGACCAACCGCTTTATCAATGCCCATTGACGCCGGCGCCAGACGGTGGCGAAATTGATCGAGAACGAGGCGGTCGGCGGAGAACGCCGGTGAAAAACACCGCCGCCGAGGGAAGATCGAGGGAAGTCATTGGCTTATGATGGATCATCCGAGCAGGGCCCTCCTATGCTCAACGGGAGCCCGCTGTTTAAGCCGGCGTGGGCACGCCGTATTTTGGATGTTTTGATCGAGGCCGCCTCACGGCGCGATCGACTCCCCTGGTGGTCGGGCATTGGGATCGGCGCGCTGGCCGCCGGCGTGGGCGCCCTGGGGCGGTTGGCGCTGCTGGGGGAATCGACGACAAGACTCGCCTATGTGACGTTTTATCCGGTGGTGGTGGTCGCCTCGCTTGTTGGAGGCCTGTCCGGGGGGATTTCCGCGGCCGTCCTTTGCGTATTCACTGTCCATTACTTCTTCGTTCCGCTCGTGGACGCCACCGATGTGGCGGGGCTTGCGGGATTTTCGCTAAGTTGCGCCCTCATTATCGGCGTAACCGAGATGCTGCGCCGCGCTTGGGCGCGCGTCGTCGAGATCGAGGCGGCGGGAATCCTGAATGAGCGGCTTTCGGCGATCGTCGCATCGTCGTCCGACGCGATTCTCGGCAAGAGTCTCGACGGGATCATCACCAGCTGGAACGCCGGGGCGACGCGCCTGTTCGGCTTTAGCGCCGAAGAGATGATCGGACAGTCGTCCACGCGCATGATTCCGCCCGGCCGGAACGACGAGGAGGCCGTCATCATCGCGCGGATCACGGCGGGCGAGCGCATCGATCATTACGAAACGGCGCGCGTGGCCAAGGATGGCCGCGAAATCGATGTCTCGCTAACTATCTCACCGGTCAAGGACGCCAAGGGCAATGTCGCGGGAATCTCGACGATCCTTCGCGACATTGGAGATCGCAAACGCGCCGAACAAGCGCTGCGCGAGAGCGAGGAGAGGCTGCGCTTCGCGCTGAGCGGCGCCCGCGCGGCGGCCTGGCAATGGAACATGCTGACGAATGAGCAAATTTGGTCATCGGATAGTTACTTGCTGCACGGACGCGACCCCGAGCTCGGCCCACCCTCATACCAGGATTGGCTCGCCTGCCTGCACCCCGACGACCGGGCGCCGGTCGAGCACGCGCTGCGCGACGCCTTGGAGGGGCGCGCGCTCGAACACCGGACGGAATATCGCGTTGTGTTCCCAGCCGGCGAGGAGCGCTGGCTCGCGAGCTTGGCCAAGGTCGACTACGCGCCCGACGGCTCCCCCGTCCGCATGTCCGGCATCAATCTGGACATCACGGAACAGAAACGCGTGGAGCAAGAGCTTCAACGGCTCAACCAAACTTTGCGGGCCTATAGCGCGAGCGGCTGGGCCCTCGTGCGCGCCACGGACGAGACAAGCTTTCTGCGCGAGATCTGCCGGATCGTCGTCGAGGATTGCGGCCACGCCATGGTTTGGGTCGGCTACGCCGAACAGGATGCGGAGCAAAGCCTTCGTCCGGTCGCTCACGCGGGTTTCGGGGATGGTTATCTAAACGAAATTCGTCTCACCTGGGCGGACCGCGAACACGGCCGCGGCCCCGCCGGCAGGGCTATTCGCGCCGGCCATCACGTGATTTTCGATGACCTGCGGAACGACCCGGACTTCGAGCCATGGCGGGAAGCGGCGCTACGGCGCGGCTACGCCGCCTGCATCTCGCTGCCGCTGACCGTCAACGACGCAAAGCTCGGCGCCCTGACTATTTATTCCGGGCGACCGCACGCCTTTAACGAAGCGGATGTGTCGCTGCTTCAGATACTGGCCGAAGACTTGAGCCACGGCATTGGCGTATTGCGCTTGCGCGCCGAACGCGCCAGCCGGGAGGCCGCGCTGCGATCCAGCGAGGCGCGATTCCGCGCGCTTGTCGAGCAGGCGACGGACGGCATCTTCGTCGTCGACGCGCTCGGCGGCTTTATCGACGTGAATTCCGCCGGCTGCGCGATGCTGGCCTACACCCGCGAGGAACTGCTGCGCTTGACCACCGCCGACGTCGTCGATCCGCGGGAAGTGGAGCGCATCGGTCCGGAGGTCGCACGCTTCGAGGGCGGGGAAATGGTCGTCAGCGAATGGCTTTTCCGCCGCAAGGATGGCGCCAACTTTACTGGCGAGGTCAGGGGCAGACGATTCGCGGACGGTCGGCTGCAGGCCATCGTGAT
>Ga0181530_10007314_pt1 | contig 10560 bp, 9 predicted proteins | sample PEATcosm2014_Bin_42_FD_119769 | JGI IMG/M metagenome (GOLD analysis project Ga0181530, IMG submission 119769) | Peatland microbial communities from MTU Mesocosm Facility, Houghton, MI, USA - PEATcosm2014_Bin10_60_metaG | ecosystem: Environmental > Terrestrial > Soil > Wetlands > Peat | place... | reverse complement strand
TGGTAGACCAGCGCACCGGCCGTCGCGAAGTCCGGCGCATTGCCCAGAGCGGTGGCATTCGCCGGGTTCAGCTTCAACAGAAACGCGGCCAGCGAATTCAACTGCGCGTCGTTCAACTGAATCGGAGGCATGGAACTGCCGGGCATCATCGCCGAAGGCCGCTTGAAATGCTGGATCATCCAGGCTGCGTCTTTGCGGATGGAAACCTGAGTCAGGTCGGGCCCCACCTTGGCGCCGCCTTCGCCCACGGCGTGGCAGCTCACGCAGTGCTCCTGGCGAAAATAGGCCACGCCCGCCATCTCTTCGGGTGAAAGCTGCATCCAGTCGGTGGGCGCCGAATAATCGATCTCGGCCAGCGGCTGGGGCTTGGGAGTGCCCGCCACGGCCGCAGCGGTCAACCCGCCCCACCCGATGGCCGCCAGCACCACTACCCCGATCGCGAAAGTGCGCCGCGTCACTGCAACTACCCGGCCGCGGTCGAGAAAGGGCACCAGAATCAGCGCCAGCACCGCCGCGCCGGGCAGGACCACGCTGCCCACCATCTCCAGCGGGCCGGTGAACAGCTTCAAAGTCTGGAACAGGAACAGGAAATACCATTCCGGACGCGGGATGTAGGTGGTGTCGGTGGGATCGGCCAGTTGCTCGAGCGGCACGCGCACCGCAACCGCCATCAGGAACAGAACGGCGAAGGCCAGAAAAATCGCCGCCGTGTCTTTGAAAAGTTGCCGTGGGAAAAACTGCTGCCTGGGCAGGTTTTCGTCACCCGGCGCCGGCGCCACTCCGTGCTTGCGGACCAGGTAGACATGCACCGCGATCAGGAAAAGAGTGGCCGGCGGCAGCAGCAGCACGTGCAATCCATAGAAGCGCGCGAAGGTCACCACTCCGACGGCGCCGCCGCCGCCCAGCAAGCGCGTCAGGTACGGTCCCAATACGGGCGCCTGCCCGGCAATCTCGGTGGCTACCACGGTCCCCCAGTAGGCGCGGTTGTCCCACGGCAGCAGGTATCCCGTGAGCCCATAGGCCAGGGTAAGCAGCAGCAGCACCACGCCCACCATCCAGGTGGCTTCCCGCGGCTTCTTATACGCGCCGTAAAGGAAGGTCTGCGTCATGTGCAGCACCACCACCACGATCATCATGCTGGCGCCCCAATGATGCAGCCCGCGGATGAGCCGGCCGCCGGTAACCTCCGTCAGGATGTAGCGCAGGCTGTTGTAGGCTTCGCCGGGCGTGGGTGCGTAGTTGAAGGCCAGCAGGGCGCCGGTGAACGCCTGGGTCAGGAACAGGAACACCGCGACGCTGCCGAATACCTGGTGCCAGCCACTGGACGCCGGAATCTCTTCATAAAGGAACTGGCGCACCGCCGTCTGCGCGCCGGTGCGATGGTCCAGCCACTCGGTGAGCGCAGCCCAGCGCCGCTTCATGATTTCTTCTCCGGCGTCAGCAACGGCCCCAGCCGGAGTTTCCGGCCCTCGACTTTGGTTTCATAACGGTCGAGTGGTCGCGGCGCCGGGCCCGACACCACCTGCCCGTCAATCGAAAACAGCGACGTGTGGCAGGGGCAGAGAAACTCGCTCTTGCTTTCGTCCCAGTGGTAGGCGCATCCCAGGTGCGTGCACTGCGGCCCGAATGCCACCATGCTGTCATCTTCATGTTTGACCACCCAGGCCGTGCTTTTCTCGCTGGTGACCTTCCAGCCGTCTACGCGGTTCCGGCGAAATGTGACTTCCACCGGCACATTGGGAGTGAACCGCGTGATGTCTCCGGCCTCCACCCACTCGTCGCTCTTGCGCAGCTTGGGCGGCAGGAGCAGATAAGCCAGGGCCGGCACTCCCAGCGCCGCCATGATGGCGGCGCCCATCCCATAGATGGCGCCAATGTAAAAGCCGCGGCGGGTGAGACCATGGTTGGGCTGGGACGGGGTCTCGGGCGGTGGCATTTCATCCATCGTATACCGGGAGCCCTCGGGAGCTGATGCTACGAATGTATAAAGTTTGCAAATTCTACATGGTTCGGTGGGCGTGAGGGACGGCGGGTGTTCGCGGCGATTCTGCGGCGGATCTGGGCGCTGCCTTACCGGCGGGGTAAGCGCTGACGGCTTGCCGGGGCGAAGGAGTAGCGAAGAAAGAAGGGAGGGTGGGTGGAGTGTCCGAGAATTGCGCAGAAAAACGCCCAAGTTGCAGGTTGGCACCCGTCTGGAAGGGAACGGTACCCATCTCATGGGTACTAGAACTCAAAATGCTGTGCGCTGCAAGAAAAGTTGGTCGCAATCGAGGCGACTGCTGTATACTTCTTAAAGCCAGGATGCCAAAATGGAAATTCTGGCCTGAACCCTTAGGAGGATGAGAACGATGAAGAGAGTACTATTCGCTATCGGAGCCGTACTTGCGATCTCGGGTTTTGCCACACAGGCGAAGGCCGGCTTGATTACGTTTGTCGGGGGAGATAACGCCGTCACGAGTCTGTCGCAGATGACAAATTCCCTAGCGGCGGAGGCGTCTTGGGCCGCGGCCGTACCGGGCGCCAGCGTCATCACTTTTGAGACGGCTTTGCCTGCCGGCGTGAGCGTGTCGGGCGGCAGCATCACCAACGACTCGGGTTGTGGCGCGCTTTGCGGTTTCAACACCACAGCCGGCGGCGCGTATTTTTATTTGGTCGAGGGGGGCACGGCAACCTTCACGTTCACTACCCCGATCAACGCCTTTGGGATGTACATCACGGGACTGCAGACCGACCTGGTACCGCAAGAAACGCTGACGTTCAACGATGGTTCGAGCGAAACTATCAACACGCCAGCCTCCACCGGGGGCGGCGGTGCTTTCGTCGGTTTCACAGACTTCGGACAGAGCATCGTGAGCGTGAGCTACAACGCTACGGCTGACGTCGTCAGCCTCGACGATGTAGGCTACTCCTCCGGAGCGCCGTCAGTACCTGAGCCTTCTTACTACATCCCGCTCGCGTTGCTTGGCGTTTTTGCCTGGGCGCGGCGCCGGGGCATTCGCGTATCTTGAAACCAAGACGAGAAGTTATACCAGCAATGCCAGCAGCCCTTTGAGTCCTGACGACCAGGTCCGCCGCGTCATGCGCGACGACGGGCGGGAATTCAGGAGCCGGTTTGCGGGGGAAGCCGGCATTGCTGGTTCATATCTTTGCCCGGAATTCCCATTTAGCCTCCCGGTATCCTGCGGTTATACACCTAGCCGCCAAGTTTTGATCCTCCAAAGCACAGGTTTTTAGTAGCCGTACTAGGACCCGCCAGCCGCCAATTTCGCCCTGCCGGGGAAACCCACAACCGGCAACTGCCCGATTTCCCGCCGCGCTACTTCATGATGGGGTCTTGCGGCGTGGCCGCTTCCGGACCGTAATGCTCATGCACCGCCATGCTTTGGTCGGAAAAGAACGTCCGGCTGCCGCTGGTCCCATAGGGTTCCGGTATTGCGGAGATGGTGTATCCACCCTGCAATCCAGCCACGACAAACTTGTAGCCTTGCTTGAGGCCGGCCGCCAGGGTGGCATCAATCAGGTCGGCCGACCCGATGTTGGCATTCCCGCTCGCCGGCGGTCCCAACTCCGCCAACGAAGTCGCGTACCGTCCGAACTGCGAATAGTACTGCACCTGCGCCGTGTGGATGGTCCGAATCGCCGCGATGGCCGCGGTTTCCTGCGCGTACATGCGCGCCCGCGTCAACTTGGGAAGCGCAAAGGTGATGATAATCAGGATGATCGCGATGACGATCAGCAATTCAATGAGGGAAAAGCCCCGGCGCCTTCTCAGATCAAACATAGGAGTCCCTTCTTATTCTATGACGCGGGGAACCGCGGCGGCGTGGAGGGAGTTGTGGGGCAGGCAATCATGCCTGCTGCCTTTCAGGCGGCTTCTCCGGACTAAGAGGCGAGCCATCCCGCACGGCAAGCGCCGGCTGAAAGCCGGCGGCAGCCAGGCTTGGCTGCCCCACGTTACGCTTGCGATTTCACCAGCTCGTCGATCGCCCGCAAGCGACCCCAGAAACCGGCCAGCAGGCTCAGCCGCAGAGCGTTGGGGCCATCGGAAAGAGCCCGCTCGGGTTGGTCGTGCACTTCCACGAAAACTCCGTCCACCCCCGCCGCCACCGCCGCCCGCGCCAGCGGTTCGATGAACTCCGGCTGCCCGCCCGAGGCGTGACCCGCGCCGCCCGGCACCTGCACCGAATGGGTCGCATCGAAAACTACCGGCCAGCCGCTGTCGCGCATCACCTTCAGGCCGCGCATGTCCACCACCAGGTTGTTGTATCCGAACGACGAGCCACGCTCCGTCAGCACCACCCGGCGGTTGCCGGTCGCGGCCACCTTGTCCGCCGCGCGGTGGATATCGTGCGGCGCCACAAACTGTCCCTTCTTGATGTTGACGATCCGTCCGGTGTGCCCGGCCGCCACCAGCAGGTCGGTCTGGCGGCATAAAAAGGCCGGGATCTGCAGGATATCGGCGACCTCGCCCGCCGGCTCAGCCTGCGCCGGCTCGTGAATGTCGGTGAGGATCGAAAAGCCATCGGCCTTCAGACCGGCGAGGATGCGCAGGCCCTCGCGCAGCCCCGGACCGCGGTACGCGTCGCCGCTGGTGCGGTTGGCTTTGTCGAAGGACGCCTTGAAGACAAACTCCCCGACTGCCTCGCGAATCCCCCGCGCCATGCGGTGGACGTGCTCCTCGCTCTCGATGACGCACGGCCCGGCAATCAGCACCAGCGGCCGGCCGTGACCGAATCGCTCGAACTCAATCGCCACGCGAGTAGCTTACCTCCGACCGGGCCTCCGCATGAGGCTCCGCCAGCGGCGCCAGCCTGCGTCGCCGGTTCTCATACGCCGCGCCAATGAAGGCTTTGAACAGCGGATGCGGCTCCATGGGCTTCGATTTGAACTCGGGATGGAACTGGCATCCCAGGAACCACGGATGGTCCGCAATCTCGCAGATCTCCACGTACGTGCCGTCCGGCGTCTCTCCCGTAATCCGCAGCCCGGCCGCCTTCAAACGATCTTCGTACTCCCGGTTGAACTCGTAGCGATGCCGGTGGCGCTCCTGGATTTCGCGCGCGCCATATGCCCGGTAGGCGAAGCTCGCTTCGGTGAGGCGGCAGGGCCAGCTTCCCAGCCGCATGGTGCCGCCGAGTTCGTCGACGCCCTTCAACTCCCGCAGCTTGAAAATCACCCGGTGTGGCGTGCCGGAGTTGAACTCGGTGGAATCCGCGTCCTCGAGGCCACAGACGTTGCGCGCATATTCGATCACGAGGGTTTGCATGCCCAGGCAGATCCCGAAGTAAGGCACTTTCCGCTCCCGCGCGAACCGGATGGCGTTCAGCATGCCGTCGATGCCGCGCTTGCCGAAGCCGCCCGGCACCAGGATGCCGTCGAAGTTTTCCAACTGGCGGTCCCACTGGTCGCCCACCACGCCTTCGGCCTCGATCCAGTCGATATTGACCTTCAACTCGTGGGCCAGCCCGCCGTGCAGCAGCGCTTCCTTCAGGCTTTTGTAGGAATCCTCGTACTCCACGTACTTCCCCACCAGGCCAATGTTGACCTCGTCCTTGGGGTTGGCGAGACGCTCCAGCATGGCGTTCCACCGGCTCAGATCGCGCGGCGGCGCGTCGAGCCCCAGCAGCCGCAGCACAATCTCATCCACGCTCTCGGCGGCGAACATCACCGGCACCTGGTAGACCGATTTCACGTCCCGCGCGGTGATGACGGCTTGCACGTCCACGTCGCAAAACAGCGCGATTTTTTCCTTCATTTCCTGCGGGATAAACCGTTCCGAGCGGCAGATCAGGATGTCCGGTTGAATACCGATGGCGCGCAGTTCCTTGACGCTGTGCTGGGTGGGCTTGGTCTTCAGCTCCTGCGCCGCCGCGATCCACGGCACCAGCGTGACGTGCACGAAAAGGCAATTCCCGCGGCCCTGCTCGTGACGCATCTGGCGGATGGCTTCCAGAAACGGCAGCGATTCGATGTCGCCCACGGTGCCGCCGATCTCGGCGATCACCACGTCCACGTCCTGCGCCACCTTCTTCAGGGCGGCTTTGATTTCGTTGGTGACGTGCGGAATCACCTGCACGGTCTTGCCCAGGTAATCGCCGCGCCGCTCCCGCGCGATGATCTGTTCGTAAATCCGCCCGCTGGTCAGATTATTGGCCTGCGTCAGGCGCGCGTGCGTGAAGCGTTCGTAGTGGCCGAGGTCCAGATCGGTCTCGGCGCCATCGTCGGTGACAAAGACTTCGCCGTGCTGGAACGGGCTCAGGGTGCCCGGATCCACGTTGAGGTAAGGGTCGAACTTCTGGCAGGTCACCTTGAGGCCGCGGCTTTCCAGCAGGCATCCGATGGAAGCCGCGGCGATGCCTTTCCCCAGTGAAGAAACCACACCGCCCGTCACAAATATGAATTTCGCCATTACCGTTTCACCCCCAGCGTCATGGAAGCGGCGAACAGCGCGGCGGCCCGTTCCAGGTCCGCCGGCGTGTCCACGCCCATGGAATCGTACTCCGTTTCCACCACCCGTATGCGGAACCCGTTCTCGATGGCCCGCAGTTGTTCCAGCCGTTCGGCCAGTTCCAATGGCCCCACCGGCAATTCCGCATACCGCAGCAAAAACTCCCGGCTGTACACATACAGCCCGACGTGTTTGAAGCGTGCCGGCAGCGGCAGGGCCGCGGAATCTCTGACGTACGGAATGGGCGACCGTGAAAAGTAAATGGCATCCCCGTTCCGGCCGGTCACCACCTTCACCACATTCGGATCGTCGATCTCGCGCGGGTTCTCGATCCGTTTCATCAAAGTCCCCATCACGATCTCCGCATCGTGTGCCAGCGGCAGAATGGCGGCGTCGATGGCCGCCGGATCGATCAGCGGCTCGTCGCCTTGGATGTTTACGACAATTTGGGCATTCTCCGACGACGCCACCTCCGCCACGCGCTCCGTCCCGGAGGCGTGGTCGCTCCGGGTCATCCTCACCGCCGCCCCGAAACTCCGGGCGGTTTCATAAACCCGCGCGTCGTCCGTCGCGATGATGGTGCTGGTAAGATAGCGGGACTGGCAGGCGCGCTCCCAGACGTGCTGGAGCATGGGTTTGGAGGCTAGCAGGGCGAGAACTTTGCCGGGAAAACGGGAGGAAGAAATCCGTGCGGGAATTACTCCCAGAATTTTGCGCGGCACAGAGGATGATACCACAAAAGCGCTATGCTAAACTTGGAGCAAGAAAGGCTGGAACGACATGTTGCTGCCGTCCCGCCGTAAGTGGTTTCTGGTCAGCGCCATCTGTGCGGCCGGAGTCCTTTGGGGTGGGAACCAGGCGGGAGGCGACCGTCAGGTTGCCATCACCCCGCGCCCCAAACCCGCCGCCAAAGAGGAAGTCCTGCCCAAAAGCAACATCCGTTCGGATGTCAACCTGGTCCTCATTCCGGTAACCGTTACCGATCCCTTGAACCGCTTTGTCACCGGCCTCGAAAAAGAGAATTTCAAGGTCTTTGAAGACAAGAAGCAGCAGGTCATCTCTCAGTTTTCCAGCGAAGACGCTCCCCTTTCCATTGGCATTCTGTTCGATTGTTCCGGCAGCATGGGCGCGAAGCTCGCCAAGTCCCGCGAGGCGGTCGCCCAGTTCCTGAAGACCGCCAATCCCGAAGACGAGTTCTACCTGGTGCAGTTCAACGATACGGCCGACCTGGTGCAGCCCTTCACCAGCAGCACCGGGGAGATCCGGGGCCGCCTCAGTTTCACTCAGTCCAAAGGCTTGACCGCCCTGCTGGATGCCGTCTACCTGGGCCTGCATGAAATGAAAAGGGCCAGGAACGGGCGCAAGGCGATTCTGATCATCTCCGACGGCGGCGACAACAGCAGCCGCTACACCGAAGGGGAACTTCGTAACCTGGTGAAAGAAGCCGACGTCCAAATCTATGCCATCGGAATCTACGAACCCCTCGGCTCGCGCAGCCGGACCCCCGAGGAGAGCAACGGGCCTGCCCTGCTGAGCGAGCTGGCCGACCAGACCGGAGGCCGCCAGTACCAGGTCGAAAACACCAATGAGTTGCCGGATATCGCCGCTAAAATCGGAGTCGAGCTGCGGAATCAATACGTGCTGGGCTATTCCTCGTCCAACCAGGAGCACGACGGAAAATACCGCCGTGTGGAAGTCAAGCTGGTACAGCCGCCCAGGATGCCGCTGCTGCGCGCTTTCTGGAGGATGGGCTACCATGCGCCGGAGAAATAGCGGATTCGCCGCCGCTCTGGCCGGCGCCGTTCTGCTCACGGGCTGGGCGCTCCACGGGCAACAGGCGAATCCGGCCCCGTCCCCAGACGCATCCTTCGTCTTCCGCTCCGACACCCGCGTGGTGATCTGCAATACTACGGTCTTCGACAAGAGCGGCCACCTGGTGACGGACCTCACGCGCGACGCCTTTGCGGTCGCCGAAAACGGCGCTGCGCAGCGCATCTCGAGCTTCCTGCGCGAAGACGTTCCGGTTTCCCTCGGCCTGATTATCGATAACAGCGGCAGCATGCGGATCAAGCGCGCGGGCGTGGAGGCCGCTTCGCTCGCCCTGGTGAAAGATTCCAACCCGGAAGATGAAGTCTTCGTCGTCAACTTCAACGACGAACCTTTCCTGGACCTGCCCAACGGCAAGAATTTCACCAACGATATTCGGGAGATGGAGGAAGCCCTGACGCGCATCGATTCCCGCGGCGGCACGGCCATGCGCGACGCCATCCGCATGTCCATCGATCACCTGAACGAGAAGGCCCACCGCGAGAAGAAAGTCCTGGTGGTGGTGACGGACGGTGTCGATAACGAATCCATCATCACGCAGGAGAAAATGGTCAAGGTCGCGCAGCAGAGCGGTGTCCTGATCTATGCCGTCGGCCTGCTCAGCGACGAGGACCGCGGCGACGCTTCCAAGGCGCGCCGCGAGTTGAACGCCCTGGCCGAGGCCACCGGCGGCGAAACTTATTTCCCCAAAGAAGTGTCCGAAGTCGATCGCATTGCCCATCTGGTGGCCCACGATATCCGCAGCCAGTACACCATCCAGTACACCCCCTCCAACGCGGCCATGGACGGCACTTTCCGCCAGATCAAAGTCACCGTTAATGCGCCGGGCCACCTTACGGCCCGCACGCGCAACGGCTACTATGCGACTCCCGACTCGGGGTTAAAGCCCGGAAAGCTGAACACCTTCCGGTGAGGCGGGCAGCCATGTCTCGGTTCCGGTCCCGGATCTTCATTCTCACGGCCGCGGCGATCTGCGCGCTGGCCGCCCGGCAGGGAGGACCCACCGTTTTCCGGGCCGATACGCGCCTGGTGGTTTGCAACACCACCGTGGTCGACAACAAGACCGGCCACCTGGTCACCGACCTGCCGCAGAGCGCCTTCACCATTTTTGAAAATGACGTCAAGCAGGACATCAAGGTTTTCAAGCGCGAGGACGTCCCCGTCTCCATGGGCCTCATCATCGATAACAGCGGCAGCATGCGTCCCAAGCGCTCTTCCGTGGAATCCGCCGCCCTGGCCCTGGTGAAGGATTCCAATCCCGATGACGAGTACTTTATCGTCAACTTCAACGACACCGCCTACATCGACAATCCCCACGGCAAGCCTTTCACCAGCGATATCGAAGAAATGAAGGAAGCCCTCACGCGCATCGATGCCCGCGGTGGAACGGCCATGCGCGACGCCGTCCAGCAATCCATCGATTGGATGAAGAAGGCCCACAAGGACAAGAAGGTTCTGGTCCTCATCACCGACGGCGTGGATAACTCCAGCGACGAGGTGGCCAACAGCCTGGAAAACGTGGTCCGCTCCGCCCGCCAGAGCGGCGTGGTGATTTATTGCGTCGGCCTGCTCAACGAAGAGATCAGGCGCGACGCCTTACGCGCCCGCCGCGAGCTCAATGCCCTAGCCGAAGCGAGCGGAGGCGAAACCTACTATCCCAAAGACACTTCCGAGGTCGATCGAATCGCCCACCAGGTATCGCGTGACATCCGCAACCAGTACACCATCGAATACACTCCCTCCAACACCGCCATGGATGGCAGTTTCCGCAAGATCCGCGTGGCCGTCAGCGCGCCCGGCCGTCTCACGCCTCGCACGCGCACCGGTTATTACGCCACGCCAGACCAGGCCCAGCCCCCGAAATCGGGAGGCGCGTCGCATTTGCGTCCATAATAGAAGTGTCGATGTCCAGCATCCTGTGGCGCCTGCTCCCACTGGCCGGTGTTCTGTCGCTAACCGCCGGTTCCCAAGAGAATGTCGAGACCGTGTTTCACGCCGATACCCGGGTGGTGGTCTGCAATACCACCGTAATCGATAAATCCGGCCACTTCGTTACCAACCTCGCGCAAAGCGCGTTTTCGGTTTTCGAAGACGGCGTGCGCCAGCAAATCCGGGTTTTTAAGCGTGAAGACCTGCCCGTGTCGCTCGGCCTGATCATCGATAACAGCGGCAGCACGCGTCTCAAGCGCGCGTCGGTGGAAGCGGCTGCGCTGGCACTGGTAAAGGACTCCAATCCCCAAGACGAAGTCTTCATCGTCAACTTCAACGACATCGCCTATCTCGAC
>Ga0181530_10007312_pt1 | contig 10561 bp, 9 predicted proteins | sample PEATcosm2014_Bin_42_FD_119769 | JGI IMG/M metagenome (GOLD analysis project Ga0181530, IMG submission 119769) | Peatland microbial communities from MTU Mesocosm Facility, Houghton, MI, USA - PEATcosm2014_Bin10_60_metaG | ecosystem: Environmental > Terrestrial > Soil > Wetlands > Peat | place... | reverse complement strand
CTCACTCCCGCCGGTGCATGGAGTTCCTTCAGCAGGTGCCCCTTGCGGAACTGACTCGGCCCCGCGACTTCCTTGCAAGCGCGGGCACAATGGATTTTCTGGCCGGCCAGTGGTCGCGCGCCACGGTATAATTCGGCTATGTCAGTGCCGAAGATCCATTCCGGGTCTCTCGTCTGTTCCGCCGGAAGTATTCCGTTTTCCCGCCTGCATGACGATTTGCTGGCGATCGATCAGCGGGCGGGATACTGTTACGCGATGAATCCATCGGCTGCGAGGATCTGGGAGTTGATCCCCAGCCCCACGCCGGTGAGCAGTGTCTGTGACGTACTCTGCAGGGAATTCGGTGTCAATGAAGAGCAATGCCGGGAGGATGTCGTAGGGTTCCTGGCTGCCCTGGCGGACGCGGGTCTGGTGAAGGTGGCCGATTGACACGGACGCGACCCGTTTTGCGCGTGTTCCTCAAGAGGCTGCGGCGGTTCCCGGCCCAACCGAAGCAACGCCGGGTATTGTTCATCGAAGCGTGTCTGCGTCTGGTTTGGGCAAGGCTGCTGCTCCGATTCTTGTCTTTCCGTCAATTGACTTGGCTTTTCAGCATTCCACTTCGGAAGCCGGTGCTTTCCGGCGCGGAGCGCGAACAACTGCGACGGGATGTGTGTTGGGCGATCGAACGAGCATCGGACTGCTTGCCCGGTGAAACGGCTTGCTTTCCCCGCGGGATTGCCGCACAGATAATGTGCCGAAAATGCGGAATTGATGCTACGATGTATTACGGTGCGGTTTTGGATCCGGTGGCGGGGCTGAGGGCTCACGTCTGGGTTCAGGATGGCCCCGATGGGGTTGTCGGACATCTCGTTGCGAGCCAATACGGCGTGCTGGCTCGTTTTCCCGCGTGAATGAGTGAACTGCCGATGACTGCCGATCAGTATGGTAGAGTCCGAAAAGGAGGGTTATGAATAGGACATTCGATGATGAATACCTGAACGGGTCAAGTAAGCCAGCCGATTCTCCATCTGAGCCGGTCCGGCGACCGTGGGTGAAGCCAGTTCTTGAGCGGCTCTCATTGAAGGATGCGTTAACAAGCCCTACCAGTACTAATAACACTGATGGCCCTTCTACTACGACATCGTGAAGCTCCGGTAGTGCTCTTGTATCCGCACTGCCCCAAAAAACGGGGATACCTTTATCGTTGTCCCTTTGGCTTTTGGGGTACATAGCCGTTTAGCAGTGGCAACCTTCAGCTACCGTGCTTTCGGCTTGAATATTTGCTCCGACCTTGAGTGTAATGCCGTTTTGCCCGGTACCGGTGTGCCTGACGTGTATATTCGGCTGGGACGCGTGCCTGAGCAATTAGAGAGTGGCGAGGCAATTGGAGTTTTCTCACAGGCCACACGTGGACAGTTGCTGTTGAATGTAAAGCACATCGCCCGCTTTCTCGTTTCCTCCGGGAACGAGATTGTGGTTGAAGCGGTGCCCGGGGCCGACCGGAGTATGATTTTGTTATTGCTCTTCAGCTCGGCATTCGGCGCGCTCCTTCATCAGCGCGGAATTTTGGCCTTGCACGGCAGTGCGATCGTTACGCCTCATGGTGCGGTGGTGTTCGCTGGCGCATCGAGCTTTGGAAAATCCACGCTTGCCGGTGTCTTTCATCGGCGCGGCCTTTCCGTGCTCGCCGACAATGTATGCCCGATCAGTGTCGGCGATATCCCTGAAGTGTTACCGGCGAACCCTTTTCTGATGCTCTGGGCTGACGCGGCAAATCAATTGGGAATAGACGAGCAACACTTGCGGCGAGCACGGTCCGGTTTGGAAAAATACGTTTTTCCCTTGGGAGACGGCTTCGCGGCGGAACCCAAATCGCTCCACGCGATATACGTTTTGGAACCCTCCAACTCGGACTTCTTCAGTCTTGTTCCGGTTCACGGCATCCGGAAGATCAGGACGCTCCATCGGACCGTCTACCGGCCCTTTTTTGTCGAGGGCATGAACCTCGGCAGCCAGTACAGCAGGCAGATCGGCGACGTCGCGCGGCACGCGAGGGTTGCCGTCGTCAAGCGCCCCCGCGGTGGATTCAGGGTGGACGAGCTCGCCGACTTGCTGGCCGCCGATTTTGCGGCATGAGCCGGATCGTCTGGCTGGCGTCGTATCCGAAATCAGGCAATACCTGGTTGAGGGTTTTCCTCGCCAACTTCGAGCGAGACAATGGTCAGCCGGCCGATATCAACGCGCTGGAGTTGGGAGGTGCGGCGAGCAGCCGCAGTCTGTTCGACTCCGCGCTCGGCGTTGAGTCCTCGGATATGACCGAGGAGGAAATCGAGTGCCACCGGCCTGAGGCGTACCGCTATCTGGCGGCACGGAGCGCCCGGACCCTCTATCTCAAAACCCATGATGCGTACACCTTCACCTCCGCCGGCGAGCCTCTGTTTCCCGCTGACGCGACGCGCGGGGCGATCTGTGTGATACGCAATCCGCTCGACATTGCCGTCTCTTCGGCCCATCATTTCACCAAAACCGTGGATGAGGCCATAGAGAATCTGGCGCTGGAAACCATGGCCCTGGCAGCAAATAAGGATCGGCTGAGAACGCAATTGAAACAGAATCTTCTGTCGTGGAGCCTGCATGTGTTGAGTTGGCTTGACCAGATCGCCATTCCCGTGCACGTTATGCGCTACGAGGATATGTCTCTTCGACCGATTGAGACGTTCACGGCCGCCGTGCGTTTTCTGGGCTTGCCGGACGACGTCGATCGTGTTCGCCGCGCGGTAGCGTTCTCTTCGTTCGATGTTTTGCGGCAGCAGGAAGAGACCCGCGGATTCAAAGAAAGGCTGCACGGGTCTCCATCGTTTTTTCGCCAGGGCCGGACTGGCGCCTGGCGCGATGTCCTCAACGAAGAACAGGCGGCGCGGATAATCCGAGATCACGGCCCTGTGATGCGGCGTCTTGGCTACCTTTCGGAAAACGGGTGTGTTGAATCGGCACGATGAAAATAATCACGTTGAACTCGAAAGTCGGCTTGTGCGACGATCTTCGCACGATGGATATCGACGATGCCATCGTCGTCGCGAATGGAAGCGGAGGCGATCCCTATGGCCTGGAACTGATAGCCAGACGCATCTGGCAGTTACTCCATCGCCCCGCAACAGTGGCGGAGTTGTGCGAGACGCTGTTGAAAGAGTACGACATCGATCGTGAAACCTGCGAACGCGAGGTGTTGGAGTTTCTGAACGATTCGACGCGCGAAGATTTGATCCGGACTGCCGATTGAATTTCGTGGCGGGTTTTGGCGGCGAAGATCTCGCTGAAACGGTGCGTTGCGGAAAGCAGCCTGGAAAGAAAAAAGGCGCACAGCCAATCGGGCCGTGCGCCGGAAGGAATTATTGCGAACGGGGAAACTACTTCCTGCGCAGGCGCGCAAAGCCAAGAGCGCCAAGACCACTCAGAAACAAGAATACCGTGGAAGGTTCCGGTACGCTGCCCACGGTGTCGACCGTAACCGCCGCAAGGGAAGTCTGGCCAGTGGAGCCAGCCGCTTCCTGCACAACCATGTTGACCAGATATTCGCTGGAGCTCGAGGCCACCAATGCTCCAAGATTGAAGTCCTGATCGTTCAGGATGACGTTTCCGCTTGTGTTCGCATACGTACCCGTAGCCGTATTATAGGCAGTCGTGTACAAAACCCCGGTAGTAACCGTTATACCTGCCGTAGGACCGCCGTTCAGTGTTGCCATCGCCGTGCTGGATGAGGCAATGGGGCCGTTATCGAACGTACAGGCCGCCCCCGTGGTGCAGGCGACTGAGCTCCCAATCTGCCCGCTGGGCGAGGACCCGTCAGTACCACTATTCAAAAGATTAACCACCACGACATCATTGAAGCTCGATGCGTTTGAGGAAGTGCCGAAGTCGAACGTAATCGTTGTGTCATTCCCGCCAGCTGCACCTGCGATATTATCGAGCATCGTCCACACGTCACCCACGTTCGCAATGCCGATCGGGACCGTAAGCGTTGATGCGCCACCGGTGGAATCCCAGTAATTCTCGCTGGTTCCGCCAAATAACCCGTCTGAGATCATCGCAAATTGTCCGAGCGTGCTCCCGGATGGTGGCACCGTGCTCTGCGTGTAGCCGGTATACGGTACCGGAGGCGTCCCGCTTTCCGTGGCTCCGGAAAACAATTTAGTATCGAAATTCCTCTCGCCGAAGACACTGGCGGAGCCCGCGAGACAGTTACCCGCGCCAGCCGCGCAAGCTGCCTGCCCAATACCGGTTTGAGTGATGTAGTTGGAGGTTAATCCATTCGCTCCACCGATCTGAATTTGGCCCGCGCTGCACAACGCTACACCGAGAAGCCCAAGAACTGAAACACCGCCAATTCGAAACACGTTAAGTCCTCCTGTCAAGCGCTGGACTGGCCTGATCACCAACTTCATACTACAACAAACAGGGACAGGAACAGAAAAAAAAGCAACTCCGGGAATCTTTACAGTTCTGGTACTATACCGCCGCGAGATTACTACATATATCGTTTTAGACTCGTCTCCAGACCATCGAGCACCCGGCGCGAAAAGGAAAGACGCCATCCGCAGTATCTAAAGACTTCAGTCCGGATTGCCGATCAACATTATGAGTAAACATATTATGTTCGTTCGAATCGCCGCCGTTATCACGTCCTTCGTTTTCTATGCAGTCACCGCGCGGGCGGGAGCAGACATCAGTTCTCAGCATATGCCCTTTGCCTTCGTCGAGAACCGCGGACAGGCGTCTCCCGCGGTTCGGTACATCGGCGGCGGACCTGAATTCAAGGCGTGGTTTCAAGATCGCAGTGTGATGCTGCGGCACGGCGGGACGACAATGAAAGTTGTATTTGAACGCAGCACCATGCCCGGAGATCTGACGTCGCATCCGATACGAGCAGCGGGAGTTAGCATAATCGCGGAAAACCCGCTTGGCGCAAGGGCGAATTACCTGCTCGGCAGCGATCCCCGGCAATGGCAGACCGATCTCCCTCTTTTTGGCAGTATCCGTTACGCAGGCATCTGGTCCGGAGTGGAACTAACTTACAAGGCCGAACACGGCAGCCTGAAAGCCGAGTACCTGGTCGCACCCGGCGCCGGTGTCGAACGGATTGGGCTTCGATTCGACGGAAACCCGCAAATTCGTCCTGACGGAACCTTGCGGCTCCACGGTCCCTCCGGCGACTTTGTGGAAGAAAAGCCGTTGTTGTACCAGTCGATCGGCGGTGAGCGAAGAGAAGTGGCCGGCGGATTTCAAGAGCACTCCGACGGCTCGATTGGTTTCTGGACGGCGGAATACGACCATACTCAGCCTCTGGTGATCGATCCTTCGATACTCTTCAGCGGATACTTTGGCGGGAGCTCCGAGGACAGCGTCACGGCGGTCGGCATTGATGCTTTGAACAACGTGGTTACCGCCGGGTGGACCAGTTCCAACGATCTCCCGGCTTCGAACGGTGCCGGAACGAAGTATGGCGGGGGTGTCGATGCATTCGTCGCCAGCTTTCTTCCGGATGGCGGAGCTCTGATCTATTGCACTTATCTGGGAGGATCCGGAGACGACAGGGCGTTCGGCCTCGCAATCGACAGCACTCGGAACATCTACGTCACGGGCTGGACCTCTTCCACCAATTTTCCGCTGGTCGGCGCGCTGCAGACGCATCTTGGCGGAACGCGCGATGCATTCGTAACGAAGCTCAGTGCGGCAGGCAATGCGCTGGTTTTCAGCACCTATCTGGGCGGCTCGGGCGTGGATGTCGGTTACGCCATCGCTCTCACTTCGGCCAGTCCCCAGGGACCGGCCAATGCCGTGGTGGTCGTCGGCGACACCACATCCACCAATCTTCCGGTGACGAATGGCGTGTTTCAACCGAGATTGGGCGGCTCGCAGGACGCATTCGTTGCCATGCTGTCGCCCGCCGGAAGCACGCTGACGTACCTGACATATTTCGGCGGAAGCGGTGTGGACCACGCCAGTTCGGTCAAGGTGGGGCCAAGTGGCGGGATCTTTATCGGCGGATATACGTGGTCGACCAACTTTCCTGTTGCAAGTGCCTATCAGCCCGCATCCGGCGGTGGTCAGGACGGCTTCGTCGCGAAAATAGTTCCCACTAGTACAAGAAACCCGGTCTGGAGCACGTATCTTGGAGGCCATGGAGGGTCCGTCGGCGCCCCCGAAGAGGTGAATGCTCTTTGCCTTGATTCACAAAACAACATTATTGTCGCCGGGACGACCAGTTCCGCCAATTTTCCCGTCACGGCAGGTTCGTTCCAGTCTACTCTGGGTGGCGAGAGCGACGGTTTCATAAGCCGTTTCACCAACTCGGGAGTGTTGCTCCAGTCAACTTTCCTCGGCGGCGCATTGAGCGACGGAATTGATGCCGTCGCGGTTGATTTTCATGGCTACCCCTATGTCACCGGCTTCACTTCTTCCCTGGACTTCCCGGTCCAGCATCCGCTGCAGAACAACAACGCCGGCGCTGTGGATGCCTTCGTCGTCAAAATGAACACGAACTTGTCCGCCATAACATTCGGCACATATCTGGGAGGATCGGGAAGCGATACGGGGAACACGATCGCCGTCGACAGCGAGACCTCGATCATCGTCGCGGGACAAACAGGTTCCGGAGATTTTCCCATAGCGGGCAGTCTTCAGAACTCCATAAACTCCGTTCTATCTTCCTTCATAACCAAAATTGCACCGAATTTCACGCTGGGCGTTGCCTACGGATTTGAGGGTCAGATGGCCTTCACCGCCGATCCGTGGCATGTGTCGTCGTACGTTTCATCCGCGTATTACGGGAATGCGACCGATCTTCCGATTGTTGGGGACTGGAATGGGTCCGGAAAGAAAGGCATCGGCATCTTCCGCAACGGTACCTGGATTCTCGATACCAACGGTAACGGCGTTCTGGATGGATCGGACAAAACCGTCTTGTTTGGGCAGGCGGGGGACATCCCGATTGTGGGTGACTGGAGAGGCACTGGCCGAATCGCCTTGGGGCTGTTCAGGCAGGGAACCTTCATCCTCGATCTCAGCGGCCATCTCTCCGGCGTGCCGACAGGTTTGAGCGACGCCACATTCGTGTTCGGCCAGGCGGGAGATATTCCCGTCGTCTCGGACTGGAACGGATCCGGCACTGCGAAGGTGGGAGTCTTTAACAACGGACTGTGGCTGGTCGACTACACTGGCGGCCGGGTTGTCAGCGGGCTCAACCGAATCTATGTATATGGAGAGGCCGGCGACCGTCCCGTAGTCGGCGACTGGGACAGTTCCGGTAATCCACCCAAAATCGGCATCTACCGGGCGGGCCTGTGGGTACTTGACTACGATGGCGATAACACATGGACCGTTCCTGGCCTGAATGAAATGGTGTTGGCCTTCGGCTTCGCCGGCTATACCCCGCTGATATTTTGAAGTCTGACAACGCGACCGCTTCATGCTCCCGCACCTGCGACAGGCGATCGGCGATACTGATAATCAAGTTCGGAAATCATGCGGGAAGTTCGTTATCAAACGCCGCACGGCATAAACGTATCGCGTCTTACCTCCAGGCTGCCCTACCGGAAAGGGTTCGGCCGGTTCCTGCGCGAACTGGACCAATATCGGGGCATCTATCTTTCGTCCGGCTATGAATATCCGGGCAGGTATTCGCGCTGGGATATCGTATCGGTGCGGCCTCCCCTGGAACTGGTCGGCTTCCAGCGAGAGGTGACTTTTCGCCCTTTGAACGAGCGCGGAACGGCGATCAACCGCATGCTCGCCACGGTGCTTCGCGATCACCCCCACTGGGACGATTTTCGCGAAGAGAATGGCGCTCTTTACGGCACGCTGAAGCCGATGCCGAAGCTGTTTCCGGAAGAGGAACGCAGCAAGCAGCCTTCCGTCTTCTCGATTTTGCGCTCTCTCACCCACGAGTTCCGCAGCGAGCACGACGACAAGCTGGCCTTCGCCGGGGCCTTCGGGTACGACCTGGTGTTTCAGTTCGAACCGATCCCGCTGCGCCTTCCCCGGGAGAGCCGGAAGGACCTGCAGCTCTTCCTTTGCGACGACATTATTTACATGGACCGCAAGCGGGAGCGGATCGAAAGGTTCACCTTCGAGTTCGAGCAGAACGGAGTCTCGACGCGCGGACTCGAGCGCACCGGCGAACGCATCGCGCCCGCGCCGGTTCGCGAGCCCGGCCCGATTACCTCGGACCACACGCCTGAAGAATACATGGCGAACGTGGAAGTCGTCCGCGAGGGCATGCGGCGGGGCGATTACTACGAAGTGATCCTGAAGCAGACGTTTCGCACCGCCTACTCGGGCAAAGCGTCGGAGCTCTTCTCGCGAATGCAGCGGGCCAACCCGAGTCCTTACGAGTTTCTGATCCAGTTCGGCGGCGAGCAGCTGGTCGGAGCATCGCCGGAAATGTTTGTCCGGGTCGAGGGCCAGCGGGTCGAAACCTGTCCCATCTCCGGCACCGCCCGGCGCACCGGCGATCCGCTTCAGGACGAAAAGAATATCCGCGCGTTGCTCAACTCAACGAAAGAAGAGTCGGAGCTCACCATGTGCACGGACGTCGATCGTAACGACAAGAGCCGCGTCTGTGAGCCCGGCAGCGTCAAAGTGATCGGACGCCGTCTGATCGAAGCTTATGCGGGCCTGTTCCATACGGTGGACCACGTTGAAGGCTTTCTGCAGGAAGGCTTCGATTCGCTCGATGCATTTCTCAGCCATATGTGGGCGGTGACGTTGATCGGAGCGCCGAAAAAGGCCGCGGCGGTGGCCATCGAGAGCCTGGAGAAGAATGAGCGCGGCTGGTACGGCGGCGCCGTTGGGCTGCTGTCGCTCAACGGCGATATCAACACGGGCATCCTGATTCGCACGACGTATCTGCGGGACGGTTACGCCACCTATCCGGCCGGCGCGACGCTGCTGTACGATTCCAATCCGGCGTCCGAGGAACAGGAGACGCGGGTGAAGGCCACCGGATTTTTCCGTTTGCTGGGCCCGCAACCCGGTCCGTCGGCAGCCCACGAGGAAAACGACATGCTGAAGATGAAGCTGTTGCTGGTCGACAACGACGATTGCTTCATCCACACGCTGGCGAATTACGCGCGGCAGGCCGGAGCGGAGGTGGTCACCTATCGCGCGGGAACCCCGTTCGCCGTGCTCGACGCGGTCAAACCGGATATGATCCTGATCTCGCCGGGGCCGGGCCGGCCTGAAGATTTCGGCGTGCCGCAGCTCGTGAAGCACGCGGCGCAGGCGGGCATTCCGGTGTTCGGCGTCTGTCTGGGCCTGCAGGGCATCGTGGAAGCATTCGGCGGGGAACTCGCTGTTCTGCCGTATCCGATGCATGGAAAACCATCGACGGTGCGGCATCGGGGGATCGGTGTTTTCGAAGGCTTGCCGGCGGAGATCGAAGTCGGCCGTTACCATTCGCTCTATGCGATCCCGGAGCGAATGCCTGCGTCGCTCGAAGTGACCGCGGAATCGAGCGACGGCATCATTATGGGCGTGCGCCATCGAGAGTTACCTATCGAAGCGGTGCAATTCCACCCGGAATCGATTCTTACGGCGGCGGGCGGGACGGGGCTGAAGCTGATGCGGAATGCGCTGCGGCTGGCGAAGGCCAGTCTCACGCGTTAGCCGTTTTCCGGTGTGATCACCGCCGCCAGATGCGTGCAGGTGAACCGGAGCGCTTCAATCGCCGCAGCCACAGCCCATGATCGGCGGGCGACGGCGCGCGCGAGCGGCGGCACAAGCGTAGTGCCGGCGAACTGAATCGAGCAGGAAGGAAACAGTTTCCGGATATCGTTCCGGTTCAAGCCGCCGACTGCGGCGCGGGAAGGATTTGAGTATCGGCAATCGTACCAGAGAATGCGGCCCCCCGGCCGCAGAACCCGCAGCATCTCGGATGCGACCGCCGCCTGAACCCTGGTATCCGGAATCGAGCTGAAAACCGTGAACTGTGTCACGAGGTCGAACGATCGGTCGGGCCAGGGCAGATTGCGCGCATCGCCGCAACGAAGGTCGACCCCCGGCAGCCGCTCCCGCGCATAGGCGATTCGCCCGGCGAGCAGATCGATTCCATGAAGATTCGCCGCCACCGCCCCCCACTGCAGGAATTCGAGCAGCCAGTTGCCATTGCCGCAGCCGATATCGGCGATCGAAGCCTGCGCGATCGGGAATGCGCCGCTCTGGTGGAGCAGGCGTGCGCACGCGTGGGCTGCGCCGGCTTGCCAATACTGGATTTCCGCGCGATGCCACGCATAGAAATCGGCGGGAATCGTCCGGTCGCGCGCCTCGTATTCTTCGCGGATTCTCTCGATTTCATTCACCGCGTTCAGGTTACTCCACTTCGTCCAGGGCCAACAACGAGGTTAGTATGGTTAGCACAGCCGATGTCTTTCGGAATATCGCGGAACTGCTGCCTGGTCTGTGTCCTCGCGTGCGCGACAGTTATCGCGGGCTGTGGCAGGAAGAAGATCGCGGCTGCCGCCCCTGTGCCGGGGGCGCGGCCGGCTCCGCCAATCGGCGCCGCGGAGCGGGGCCTCGCCAGTTG
>Ga0181530_10007308_pt1 | contig 10565 bp, 8 predicted proteins | sample PEATcosm2014_Bin_42_FD_119769 | JGI IMG/M metagenome (GOLD analysis project Ga0181530, IMG submission 119769) | Peatland microbial communities from MTU Mesocosm Facility, Houghton, MI, USA - PEATcosm2014_Bin10_60_metaG | ecosystem: Environmental > Terrestrial > Soil > Wetlands > Peat | place... | reverse complement strand
GGATTCCGGCGAAGCTGAACGCTCATTCCGGAGGGAAGCCGAAGGGGGGCGGCTGGAGCATCGCGGCTCGCACCGGTCCAAAAGGAGAGGTGGAGAGCAGTTGCGAGCTGACGGTGGGCTGATGGAAGGCGGAGCCGAAGGCACCGGCGGCATTCGACGGCCCTCCGAAGGGTGCAACAGGGGTACAATGCCAAAGTGCGCTGCATCCCCCCGCGGACTTTCCGCATGCGGGACCGATTTCGGAGGCGTTCGATCTGGCCGCAGTTGCGTTGCGCGACCGGCGACTGGATTGCGGCGCTGCCGGCATGAAGATCGCAAATAAGGCAGGCGAAGCCGCCTGCCCCACCTTGTTGCGCAGGGAATTGCTGGCCATGCTGGCTGCCTGCGCGGTGGGGCACGCTCGCGGCTCCGCGACCCTGGAGCCGTTCTTCGAATCGCGCGAGGGCGCCGGTGTCCTGCTCGACGTGCGCTCACGGCGGCCAGTCGCCGTGCATGCGGCTGCCGTCGCAGAAAAGTTCCTCGCGCCGCCTGGCTCCACGCTCAAGCCTTTCGTTCTGGCGGCGTTGCTGCGCAGCGGTAAGCTGACTGCCACGGAGCCTTTGCCATGCCCCGCCCTCCTCACCATCGCGGGACGGTCGTTCGATTGCTCGCATCCCCGGTTGGATTCTCCCATGCGTGTCGAAACCGCCCTGGCCTACTCCTGCAATTGCTTCGTGGCGCGCGTGGCGGAGCGTTTCGCGCCGGGCGAACTCGCCGGCGATCTGGCGCGCGCGGGGTTCGGCGAGGACCCGGCCCGCGTCCGTCCGGCCACGGGCCGCGATGCCGTGCGATTGCAGGCGCTCGGCGAAGAAGGCATCCTGATCACTGCCGCGGAACTGGCGTTAGCCTATCGGTCGCTGGCACTGCAGGCGGGCCACGCGGAAATGCAGGCCATCGTGGCCGGCCTGGAAGGCGCGGTCGAATACGGGACCGCGCAACGCGCGCGAGTGGTGGGGGTGAAGGTGGCGGGGAAGACCGGCAGCGTGCGCACGGAAGCCGGAGCGCCCATCGCCTGGTTCGCCGGGTTTCTTCCGAGCCGTGCTCCGGAAGTGGTCGTGGCGGTCATGCTGCAAGGCCATTCGGGCGGCTCCGACGCGGCTCCGGTTGCCGGCAGAATCCTCGAAGCGTATCGAGCGGGGCGGCTTTGATCCGGCTGTGGCTGGCCTTCGCCCTAGCAGTTCCGCTTTGCGCCACATCGGCCACGATCAAAGTGCGCGTGGAGACGACGCGGGGCGCCGCCGTGCTGGACCTGCCCCTGGAGCGCTACGTGGCAGGCGTGCTGGCAGGCGAGAGCAGCGTCTTCCGCTCGGATGCCGCGCTGGGCGCGATGGCCGTGGCGGCCCGCACTTATGCGGTTCGTCTGCGCGGCCGGCACGCCACCGAGGGCTACGATTTCTGCGCCACAACGCACTGCCAGCGGGTGGACATGGACGCGATCACGGCGCGCCTGGTATCCATCGCGCAAGAGACCGCGGGCGAGCTGGTGTGGTTCGAAGGCAAGCCCGCCTTCACGCCATATACACGCGACTGCGGTGGCCGGACGGAGGCCGCCGCAGTCCCGTGGCCGGACGCCGCCGCGTCTTATCTGGAGAGCTATTCGGACCCCTATTGCACGCGGGCAGGGACCGAGCGCTGGCAATGGGACGGCGATCCGGCGAAGGTTGTGAAGGCGCTGCTAGGCGCGGGTCTGCCCACACCGCCTTCGCTCAAAGGCATTGCGATCGTGAGCCGAACCACTTCCGGCCGCGCGCTCACTCTGTCGCTGACCGGAGCAATGGAGTCCATGCGGATCAGCGCCGCCTCGTTTCGTTTCGCCGTGGGGCGCGAGCTAGGCTGGAATACCGTGCGCAGCGATCTTTACGAGATCCAGTCCGGCGGCGGCCGCATCCTGTTCCAGGGCCGCGGCTCGGGGCACGGCGTGGGCCTCTGCCAGCGCGGCGCGGAAGAGATGGGCGCCGAAGGCCGTTCCTATCGAGACATCCTGGCGTTTTATTATTCGGGCACGGCGGTGGGCGTAACAGCCCGCGGACTTGCATGGCAGCGACTCGGCGGCGAGAGCGTAGCGCTGTGGACCACGCAGCCGGAGCGCGATGGAAGCGTGCTCGAAATCGCGGAGAGGGAGTCACGCAGGGTGACCCAGCGGACGAATTGGCCGCTGCCCGCACGCGTCGAAATCCGCGTCTATCCGGACCTGGACAGCTTTCGCAATACGACGGGCGAACCGGGATGGGTCGCGGCCTCGACCGAAGGGCGGCGCATCCAGCTTCAGCCGGCGGCGGTGCTGCGCAGCCATAACGCGCTGGAGCAGACTGTGCGGCACGAATTGTTTCATGTGGCGGTGGAGTCGCGCGCGGCGCCGGGATTGCCTCTGTGGTTCCGGGAAGGGATCGTGGAATGCCTGGCCGGTCGGGCGGCGGGGGGTGGCGCCGCAGCATCGCCCGCGGCTTCCGCTCTGCGCGAGACTACGGACGCGGCGCGTGCACGGCGCGCTTACGGCGAAGCGATCCGCGCGGTAGCCGATCTCATCAAGCGCTACGGCGAAGCGACGGTGCTGGATTGGGTGGCGCGCGGACTGCCGCCGGAGGTCAAGAACACCAGCACCAGCCAAGCCCCCACGAAGAGCAAGTAAGCGATCAGCAGGCGCACCACGAAGCTGAGCATCTGCATCGCGAAGCTGCCGGCGTGCGGCGTCCAACCCATCAGCCTCAGCGGAAGCAATAAGGCGCAAACCAGCAGGACCGGCGTTGCGATCCAATACCACCATTTCCGGGAGTGGTGGCGCGTGGCAATGCTGCATAGGATGGGGAGCGCCAGGACCGGCACGACCATCCAGCGCACGAGCCAGAGCGCGACATTGAGCACCTTCAAAACGGTGCTGGGCTTCACTGGCTTGCGGAAGGTCATGGTCAAGTATGAGGCGATTTTGAACGCGGGCTGGCTACTATAGTCGGACCATTGCGCTAGTGCCCAGTAGACGGCCAGCAGTACGATCACTGCTGCCACTAGTGGCGGCAGGCGGCGCAAGGGGAGCCGGCGCGTGCCTGAAAAATACGCGAACGTGGCGCCGTGCAGCCAGCACTCCAGCGTCAGCAGGAGCAACGCTACCAGCGCGCTCCAGGCCAGCGTGGCGGCGCGGGTTTCGCCCAGCCCCAGCCAATAATAGCCGAGCCACAAAAGCAGCGCGTTGCCCACCAGGTGGACGGCGGCGAGAGGAGCGAGGGAACGCATCACTTCACCTCCAGCGTGCGGGTCCCGGTCGTGGCCATCACGTCACTCTGGTACATGGGTCCCGCACGCGCCGGACTTACGTGGAACACGCCCGCATTCACTACCTTCAGTAAGTAGAAGTATTGCTGCTGCCCCTGCGAAAAATACGTTTGGAAGATAGCCATGCGGTCGTCGTGCAATTCGCGGCGTGTGAACCAATACTCCCACCATGGCGGCCGGCTCTTCAGTTGATAGGCGTTGTCGCGCTCGATGAATTCCGTCCCCCCGGGAATGGGATCTTCGATCATCATGTACTTCCCTTCCGAACCGGTGACCGTCAGCCGCACGGCGACGATGTCTCCCGGCGCCACAGGGCCAATCAGCGGCGCCGTGTCATACACGATCTTGTCGCCATCACGGCTGGGCAAGAGCCGGAAGTAATCGCGCAGAATGTTGAGCGAAACCGAACCGGTGTTTTCCAACCGCTCTTCGTTGGAGAAGTACTCGGCGCGCGCGGAGTAGTAGAGCCGGCCCGCGCCGCTGGTGGTGATGCGTATGCGATTGACGCCGGGCTGCACGTGCGCGTCGTCAAGTGTCAGTCCCGGCGTGTTGACGCTGGTGGCCTGGTCAAGCTTGCGTGTCAGCACCGGCTGATCGTTCACCAGCACGGTGACACTCAGATTCGGATTGAGTTCATTGGTGGCCTTGAGATAATCGGCCAACCCGTAGATCACCATGGCGGTCTGCTTGGTGGACCACCAGTAGCCTTCGTTGCGGTGATTCATGAGCCACAGCGCGGCCTTCGGCAGCAGGGCGCTATCCCGCCGCTGGTGCGACAGCAACTTCACTGCGTAGGCCGTGGCTTCGGGCGTGGCGTCTTCGGAGAAATCCAGCATGTTGTTGCGCGTGGCTGTCCACCAGGCCTGTTCCTGGTCCTGCTCCGCAGTGCGCTCCAGCGCGGCGGCGATCTCGGCGGCGCGGCCGTCTTTGGCCTGCTCCAAGGCAAGACCCAGAATCGCCATGCCGTAAGGCGACAAGCTCGCACGCTTGTCATAAACTGCGCCGAGCGCTGCGGTGTCGGCTTGCCCCGCCAGCGCCAACGCGTACTGCATATAGGCACGCAGGTCGGAAGCCAGCTTCGGGTCTTGCGCGAAGTCTCTCTTCAGCCACGCCGCTCCGTTCTGAATAGCATCGGCCTTCACTTCCACACCAGCGGCCTGCGCCTGCTCCAGGCCCGCCACAACGTATGCCGTCATGAAGGGGTGGCTGTCGTCCGTTTCCCACCAACCCCAGCCGCCGTCTTCGTGCTGGAAATTATAGAGGCGTTCGAGACCCGCGTGGATCTTCTCCTGCAAAGCCGCCTGGTCCAGATCCACTTTCAAGTTCAGATCGCGAACCGCCTGCTGCACGGTGATGTTGGGCAGGAAGCTCGACATGGTCTGCTCCACACAGCCATACGGGAAGGAGGTCAAGTAGTCCAACGCGGCGAACAACGATCCGGCCAGCGAAGGCGAGACCCGCAACGATATGGACCGCGATCCGGGCTGCACCTTATCCGGGAACGTGAGATCGAACGCCGCCGATCCGCCGGCCGGCAGCGAGCCGCCGTGGGCGCGGGAAAGCTTGACTCCCGGCACGTTCACCGGCAGATCCAGTTGCAGCGCGTCGGACTCTTCGTCGGTCAGCGCCTTGCCGGTGATGCTGGCCGCGCGCACCTGTGCGGCACGCACGCGCCAATCCACCTTGGCCTCGCCACGGCTGGGAATCTGCACGTCTTTGGTAGAGCCTTCTAGAATCTCCAGACCGGTCGCGTCGAGCGAAACGCGCGCGGTCTTGGCGGTGGCCAGGTAGTTGTGAACCAGAGCCGAGATCACCACTTCGTCACCCTGCACGAAGAATCGCGGCACGGCCAACCGCAGAATAAGGTTCTTGCGCACGATGGTCTTGAGCGTGGCGCTGCCTACTTTCGTATCCGGCGTGGTTCCGCGAGCGGTGGCGCGCCAGGTGGTCAGCGAATCGGGGAATTCCACCTTCGCGTGCGCGTGACCGGAGCCATCGGTGACCACGTCGGCAGCCCAAAAGGCGGTATCGGGAAACGCTTTGCGCACTTTGGGCTGCACCAGCCGCTCGGGCTTCAGTTGCGCCAGCCGCGAAGCCGGGCGCAGTTCGGCCAGGCGCATGCGGCGCTTGCCGGCTTCGCCGTTGAAGTAGTAGCTCAGAGAATCGGCGGTGTAGACGCGGTTCCACTGGCGCTGGAAGAAGAAGCCCAGAATGTCCGGCGTGGCGTCCTTTCGAATGCCGTAGATGGCCTCGTCCACTACACCGAGGCTGAATTCAGCGCGCGGCGCCGGTTTGCCGTTGCCGTCCGTCACATCGATGCTATAGTCCGCCGTTTGGCCGGGCAGGTATTGTGGCTTGTCGGTGGCCACCTTCACGTTCAACTGGTGATTCACCGGCGGAACTTTGATCCACTTGTCACTCGAATAGTAATTGCCGTTGCGGATGAAGCAGGCGGCCACGGTGATTCCCGGCTCGTCGTTCGCGGTGACGGGGATATCGAACGTCGCCGTGGAATCCTGCGCGCGAATCAACTTGTACTCGCGCAAATCGCGGCCCTCCACGCTCACGTAGACGGCGGTGTTGGGCTGCCCGGTCACGATCAGCAAGTGCGCCGTATCGCCGGCGCGGTAGCTCTTTTTATCGAGAACAATCGGCACGGCGCGGTTCGGTCCGGAATCGAAGTACCCGCCTCCACCTGAGACCCACAAGAAGGTATAGTCCTCCACATCGCGTCCTTCGGGCGTGTGGGCGGTGACGCGCGCCCGGTAGGAGCCGCCCTGCGGCGGAATCCGCAGGGTCATACTGGCATTACCGTCGGTGCCAGTGGTGGCGCTGGCGGTGGCCTTCACCTCGCCCGGGCCCCGATCGCGATAGTTCCATGTCAGCAGATCCACGCGAACGGGCGTGGAGACTGGTTGGTTGTCGTAATTGCGTGCCTGCACTGCCACGGTGGCCGCGCTGCCCGGCGCATAGAAGTAGCGCTCCGGCGCGGCGTTGACCGCAAAGCTCCCATAGGTTGCGATCACCCAGCCGCGGCCGGTGATCTCGCGGTTGGCCTGATCGGTGACGCGCGCCTCGACGCGGTAGATAAAATCCTGCTTGCGATCTGATATCGCGGTAGGCAGGCTAATGGTCAGCTTGCCATCGGCGTCCAATTGCCCCTTGGTCTCGCCAACCTGGTCGCCGCTGTCGTCGGAATCGTCGCCAGGCTGTGTGGGCTCGTCCGACTCCTCGTCGGAATCGTACCAAAGCGGGAACCAGTAGCGGCTGCGATAGACGGCATAAGTCACTTTGGCGCCGTTTACGGGTTCGCCAAAATAGTAGCGGGCATCGATGGTGGCCTGGACGGTCTCGCCCTGGAGCACGCGCGTTTTGGAGGGAACCACGCGGACTTCGTATTCCGGCTTCTTATACTCCTGGACTTCGAAGTTGCCGTTCATGAAGCCCTCGCCGGATTTCACCTCGATGGAGTAGTAGCCCAGAGCCGCGCCGGCCTCAAGCACCAAGTCGTCGTGAATCGTGCCATTGGCGCTGGCGGTGAGCGTCTTCTGGTAGACCGGCTTCTGCTCGGCATCCTGGATGGTGACCGACACGGCGCGTCCCGCCGGAATCTCGTATCCGCCGGCTGTGGCCAGCCGCAGAATTCCCTTGAAGTGCACGGTGTGGCCGGGACGGTAGACCGGACGATCCGTGTAGACATAGCCGGTCCACTGATCGGCGTTGGCGCCGAAAGAGTAACCGGCCAGCGTGTTGACGGCGAAGTCTGCGCCCATGCGGGCCACCACGCGGATCTCATTCCGACGCGCCGCCGTCAGCCGCATCTCCGCAATGCCGTCCTGGTTGGTAGTGGCCTCTCCCAGGCTTTGGTCGCGCGCCAGCAGCGCAACCTTGGCCGCCGCTACCGGTTGGCCCGTACCGCGATTGACCACCAGATTCACCACCCGGCCTTTACCGGTCTTGGTGATCATCGCGATGTCGGAAATCATCAGTATGGTGTACGCCCGCAGGTCGCGGTGCACAGCCTCTACGAGGTAAACGCCCCTGTCCTGCACACCGATATCGACGGTGGACCGCTCCCATCGCGTCTGGCTCCGCACGGGCTGCTGGAAGGAAAGCACCAGTTGTTGGGAGTTCAACAAGGGCGCTTCCGCATAGTGCGCTTCCTTGCCCGAAGGCGTGGATTCTTTCGGCAACCAGCTTTCAAAATGTTGGCTGGGTGGTTCGGTGAACTGTGCGCGCAAGGCGCGGCGGATCTGCGCGTGCAAGCCGCGCTTCCACATGTGCAGCCGTTCGAGCAAGGTGCGATCCCGCGGCGGCCGCGGCGCAGTCCCGCCGAACCGGTGGGCATCTTCCAGTTGCGCGAAGAACTTCACCGGATCGTTGATGCGGTAAACCCGGAAGGCGAGCGAATCCACGTTCCAGGCGTTCAGCGCGACCTTGGGCTTGCCGTTTGTGCCGAAGGTCTGGGAACTCGAAAGCGCGAAATAGGGCTCCTCTTCGCTCTGGCTCAGGCCGATGGCAGCGGCGGCCACCAGCACCAGAAGCCGCAAACTTCTACTCAGAGCGCGTGTCATTTTCTGTCCTCAGAATGTTCCATCGAGACACACCCAAAAAGCTGGGATTGGCGGCAATAGGCCGCCATTCGGGCTGCGGAAAGCGCATCAGCTCTTCCACGGTCAGCCTGCGGATCTCCCCGGGATCGGAACCGGACGGGCCGGTGTGATACAGAACGTAGCGCCGGCCGTCGTTCTGAATCGAGCTCTCGCCAAGGTAGATCATGCTGTGATATGGCTCCGCGCCGGCGTCCTGGCGGAAAAACAGCAGGTCGCCGGGCACGGCGGAGGAGAGCACACGGTTGACCAGATGCGTGTTCAAGTGATAGAGCGTGCGCACGTCGGCAAATTGGGCGAAGGCGCCACCGGCGAGGTCCGCCGGCTGGAAGGCTCCTACGCGCACGCGAAACAACGCGGCTCCCAGGGGCGTAAAAGGATACTGATATTTTCCGACGGAATCGAAGGCTGGCGCGGGCGGCGTCTGCGCCATTGCGGCCCAAGCCGAATCGTGGGCATGCAGCGCTTCGCGATAGGCGTAGCGGATCAGAGCGGCGCAATCCTTGATCTCGGCCGGCTGAGCCGCGGGCGGCTGGAAGTACTGCGCCTCCGCTAGCCAGGTAAACCAGCGACGGAATGCCTGCCGGTCGCGTTCGCCGTCGAGGCGGAGAAGATCGGGCGTTCCGTCCTGCGCGGTGTCGCGCACAAAGGGAACCGATTCCAGCTCCGCTTCGGCGGCCGGCGCGTTTTGAAAGGCGACGCGCAAACGGATGCGTCCCGGCAGCACACCACCACGGATGCGTGCTTGCCATTTGCCCGCCGCGCCAGTCACATCCTCGACGGTGGCAGCGTGCGTATTCGCGACGACGGAGACGACCGGCGCGCTGTTGGCGGCACTCTCCATGACGAGCGTGGCGGTATCGTAGCCATCGGCCACAATCCGCGCGGGTTGGAGAATGAGGCGAGGCGCGGGCAACCTGCCGCGCCGGACGCCGCCGGAAATCGCCACTACGGCGGCCGCTCCCGCCGCCCCCAGGGATATTGCAACCAGAGCGGCGCGTGTGCGAGTGATCACGGCGTTATGAGTATACAACGCCTATGGGCATTCGGCGCGCCAAACAGAATTGCACATCCAGAGGCGGCGCCTGAGCTTGTAAAGGACCCCACACGTTAAGGATGTCGGGAGTTGCCTGTGCCGCCTGCGCCTGGAACTACTCATGGCGGCCCTTCGCGCGGCGGCGTTATCGGTGAATAACGGTAGCTATCTCGGCGGCGCCGCACGGCCGCTGACTGTAGGCCCCAGGAGTTCGCGCGTACGGTCATTGACGAGCGCCAAAAGACGGCCTACCTGCCGCCGCCCCTCGTTAGCAAAGTTTAGCCGGCCTTGAGGCGACGCTGGAAGTCTTCAGATGATGTGAACCCCGCCTTCCGGTACTCCTCGTCGAATGCCGCCTTAGATGCCTTATTCAGCGCAGCCCACTGTTCGGCGGGTATCTTGCGTTGGTCGAAGGAACCTTGCAGCATGGCTTCGGCGACATCCCGCAAGCGGCATAGCTCGTCGTCGGGGAGATGCCGCAGCACTCGTTCCCTAATGGCAGATTCAAGATTGCGAGCATGTGCGCCAGACAGTCGATTGACTACCGGGTAGCTGGCTTCCAGGTGCTTCAACCTGCGGCTCAAGGAGGTCATAGCCTGGTTTCGGCCTCCGCGAGATGTGGAGTTGGGACATCATCATCTGCATCGATTGGTGCGGGTCCCGGCCGCTCCTCCCACTCGCACCATTCAAAGCGCGGCGATATGGTAGGTTCTCGACTTACGGTCACGATGTGCCGCTCGCCTACGTAATCGGCGGGAAGTGTCACCAGCCAGCCGTAGCAGAACCTCGGGATCTGCTTGGGTGCCAGGATCGCCTCCAGCCTTTCAAGTCGTGCCAAAATCCGGTTCTTCATGTGGGCAATTGTCCAGGGTTTCACCTTCAAAGTCCGGCGTCAACGTGCCGCTGGTAATCGTGCAGGTGAGCCAGTTGGCACCGGGCGCTGCAAAACGTTGCGCCTCCAGAGGGCGGGTGGAAAACGTTGCTGCTCTGTGCGCGGTCCTCGTGGGTGAACCACCCGACCAGGATGGCACACCACGGGAGCCCTGCGAGACGCCTTGAGACTTGCTTGAGTGGTTTTGTCATGACTTGCAGCTCCTTGTCTTCTGCCACCCCAACCGCTGGAGCGGCAATGTGATATCGACCAACTCGATGGCTGCCGGCCAGGTCTTAGGGCTGTACGGCCTGGCGGGAATATCGGCTGTATTGTGCAATAGTGATTCCAGCTTTCCGGCCTTCCTCCTCCATAGCAGTATTGAATGCGTTCACAACGGCCGCCTCCTCACTCGTCCACGGGCGACCTTGCTGATAGGATTTTATAGGATTTGATGGCGGCCAGCAAACACTTCTTCTGGTCGTGAGACAGGTGCGTGAAGGCCGCCTTATCAATGTTCCGGCAACGGTCGGCAACAATTTGTCGGCAACCGGCTTCCAGCCTTTCGAGTCGTGTCAATAGCGGGCGCCTCATGGGGTGACCGTCGATCTCATCGTGTCTTCTTCGCCTCTTCGTTCACGCGCTCCAGTTCCGAGACGCGAGCTTCGACGTCTTCGATCTCGATGGCCTTGGCTCCGTGCGTCAACACCATATCGGCGGCCCGGAGCTTCGTGGACGCCGG
>Ga0181530_10007305_pt1 | contig 10567 bp, 9 predicted proteins | sample PEATcosm2014_Bin_42_FD_119769 | JGI IMG/M metagenome (GOLD analysis project Ga0181530, IMG submission 119769) | Peatland microbial communities from MTU Mesocosm Facility, Houghton, MI, USA - PEATcosm2014_Bin10_60_metaG | ecosystem: Environmental > Terrestrial > Soil > Wetlands > Peat | place... | reverse complement strand
TACGCATCGAAACTTCGCTCATGGTTTTGGGCGCGGCGCTGCTCGCGGCGATGGTGGTGCTGGCTTTGATGTGGAGCCTGGTCCGCGCCATCCTGCGCTCGCCGATCGTGCTGACGAGACACTTGCGCCATCGCCGCGGCGTGCGCGCCTATGAGGCGATCTCCAACGGTCTCATCGCCGTCGGCTCGGGCGACATCGCCGCCGCGCGCAAGTTCACCGCGGAAGTCAACCGGCTCGCGCCCGGCGAGCCGCTCGCGCTCCTGCTCAGCGCACAATCGGCACAGCTCGCCGGCGACCGCGAAGCGGCCGAGCGCGCGCTGCGCGCCATGGCGAGCCGCGCCGACACCAAGACGCTCGGCCTGCATGGCCTCTTCATCGAGGCGCGGCGCCGCGGCGATTTAGCCAGCGCGCACGCTTATGCGGAGGAGGCGGTGCGCACCGCTCCTGCGCTCGGCTGGGCCGGCAGGGCGGTGCTCGAATTCCGCTGCGCTACCGGCGATTGGGCCGGCGCGCTGCTTTTGCTGGACCGCAACCTGGGCAACCTCGACAAGGCGAGCTATCGCCGCCAGCGCGCGGTGCTGCTGACGGCGCGCGCGCTCGCCGTGGCGGATACCGACAGAGACAGCGCCAAGGTTTTTGCGCTCGAAGCGGCGAAACTTGCGCCCACTTTGGTGCCGGCGGCGGCGCTCGCCGGCCGGTTCCTGGCCGAGGGCGGTCAGCTGCACAAGGCAAGCCGCGTCATCAACAAAGCCTGGCGCGCCAATCCGCATCCCGAACTGGCCCAGGCCTATATCGAGCTTCGCTCCGGCGATTCCGCGCGCGACCGGCTGAAGCGGGTCGAAACGCTGGCGAAGAAAGCGCCCGGCCATGCCGAAGCCGCGCTGGCGATCGCGCGCGCCGCGGTCGACGCGCAGGAATTCGCCAAGGCGCGCGCCGCGCTTGCTCCCTATCTTGCGACGCCGACCAAGCGCGTCGCTCTATTGATGGCTGAGCTCGAGCGGGCCGAGCGCAACGACGAGGGTCGTGCCCGCGAATGGTTCGCGCGCGCGCTGCATGCCGCGCCCGATCCGGCCTGGACCGCCGATGGTTACGTTTCCGATCGCTGGCTGCCGGCGTTGCCGGTGAGCGGCCGGCTCGACGCCTTCGAATGGCGGGTGCCGCTCACCGGAATGGTCAGCGCGCCGGTGATCGAGCCGGAACCGCCCGCCGCCGCGCCTGTCGAGTTTACGCCTGAACCGCCGCGCGAAAGCGTCGAGACACCGCCCGCCGCCGCGGCGGTCGTTCCGCCTCGCCGCGGCAAGCTGACGCTGCCCAAGCCCAAGCCCGAGCCCAAGCCCGAGCCCGAGCCCAAGCCCAAGCCGGAGCCCAGCCCGGAGCCCAGCCCGGAACCCAAATCAGAGCCGGTCATCCCGCTCGTTCACGCGCCCGACGATCCCGGACCGGACGTCGCCGAGGAGAGCGAGGCTCCGGTCGAACCGCAGGACGGCGGCTGGCGAAAAATCTTCGGCTAAACAACGGCCGCGGCATCGCGGAGGCTTGTCAAATTGCCACCGCATGTGCACTATAGCCGGAATTATGCACTTCACAAACCGTGCCAAACGGCCTATATTTATCGGGCCGTCTAGCCCAGTCCATGTTAGAAGCCCTGAAAGAGCAAGCGCAAACGGTAGGAGGCCCCCTAGCGGGCCTTCTTTTTTGGCTTCGGCTTGCGGTCCGCGACGGGGATAGGTCCCGTCGCAATGGTAGCCCGTAAGACATCCTCTAAATTGAGTGGATAGAAAGAAAGTTTCCTTTTTCCCGTCTCCCTGTCCTTTCCCTCGCGTATTCGTGATTTCTTTTTCGTCGCCATGATCTGTGTTCCCAGTGTGCCGTTATATGCACAATTCGGGTGAAAACTCAGTTTTCCATGCGGAAATATTTTTCCGTTGCACGATTAACGTCCGTTTTCCGGATTCGTTCGATATATGTCCGCTGACAGCGTTTCACCTGAAACAGTGGCAGCAAAAAAGCCCTAGCGCAAATTTAGAATCGAGGCTATTCTGAAATGCAATTGACCCGCGCACCCCGATTCGCTCGGGGGCCGGGTCGTTGCGAAACTTCATCGCGCTCCATTTCCTGCCAGGGCCACGGGAGCGCACCGATCTGAGGTGACTACGATGGTTGATTCCATCGATTCCGTCAAGTCTCTTGTGCACTCTTATCGCAAGTGGACCGAAGAGGCCGTAAAGGCAGGCGATACCGAAGCCGCAAAGGCTCGATCCGAATGGGTTACTGCGCTCGAAAGTCTTGTCGCTGAAGTCGAGGAATTACGCCGCAAGGTCGCGCCGCTGCCGACCAGACTAGGCGATTTGTCAGACATCCCTCCTAGCCTACGCGCCGAATTGAGCGGCGTCGAAGTCGACGAGTTGGAAAGTCAGCTCGTAACAGTGATCAATTCCTACGGGGGAACCGCCGACCTCAATCAGGCTCTCATCGGCCTATTCCGCAAATTCAAGATCGAACAGACGCGGCGCTTCATTCAACAGAAGCTCTGGCGCATGACGACAGATGGACTTCTCTGGAGCGTTCCCCGGCGGAAGGGTGTCTATACGACTAAGAAGCCATCCGAATACGTCGATCCCGCTGCAAAGGCATTTGAGCGCCTTCAGAAAATCGCAACCTCTGCGGACGACGACGATGAAATTTCCTTTTAGGGCGCGATTGGGGAGGTGCCTGGAACACCTCCCCATTGCAGCAACCGACTATGCCGGCGTGGCGAAATTGGCAAACGCGGCCGACCTGGAATCGGCTGTCCTCGCGAGAGGGCTTGTAGGTTCGAATCCTATCGCCGGCTCACCCTATAAGCAATTGGGTTTTGAACCTGACAAAGGAGAATTGTAATGACGCTCGGCTTAGGAATCGAGACTTCCGGTGGAATTGTTCTTGCGTCGGATAGCCGCGCGACGGTTGGGGACTTGCGCGGCCTAACCGCCAACAACGATGCGGCTATCAAAATCTTCAAGCCGATGCCGAGAGTGGCGGTCGCGTTATCGGGGAACGCCGACACCGGTAATGCGCTCATGTTGCACCACATTACGCCGACATTGGAGAAGCAACCCGGCGCCGACGTCATCGCGGTGGCGCAAACGATGCAAAATGTTGGAAAGCAATATTTTTTACAGAACTTCGGCAATCCGACGTGGTTGCTCAATGCAGCCGGCCAGCCAATTGCAACGCCGCGGCCTGATATCTGGTATTTGCTTGCCGGCTATACTCAGGATGGAAAGCCGAAACTCATTACGTTTCCCAGCACAGCGCCGGTCAATTTTGCCCCTTGCCTTTCTACAACAGGATTTGCCGCGATCGGAGTGGTTTATTACGCGTTGTATCACTTGAATCGCCTCTATCGCCGCGACATCAGCCTTGATGTGGCGAAAGACCTCGCGGCGTACTGCATCGAGGAGACGGCAAGTCAGGATGGAAAAGTTGGCGGCCCATTGCGCATGGCAATCGTGCGCCAAAATCAGGAAACGGAAATCATCGGCGACGACGAAATTGCCAAGTTAGGACGTCGCGTTAACGCCCACCGCGAGGCGCTTAGGAACTCGTTTCTGACTCTGCCGCCGGAACCACAACCTGCTCCTGCGGAACCGGTGCCTGAACTGGTTCCGGGGAAATAGGGATCGGCTGACGGTTCGACTGGACCTGCGTATACGGGAAGCAGCCAGCGACGAGATTATTCATATCGATCACCGCGCCGGCGTCGTACCCCGCGTTATAGAAATAATCGCTCATGGGCCGCTCCGTGGGTTCTACATTCCTATTAAACACTTGTTAACGCCTAGTTAACCCTATCGTTCAAACTGCGTCTAGTGGTCTATTTCATGTTTTTCCATCACGGTAAATCGCGCGAGACTGGCTGCCGATACATCAGCCGCTTTCCTTCCGACGCGCGGATTGCCTCGTTGGTGCGCTCGCCGTCGGTCACTTTCCGCAGGTCCCAACGGAAAGAAAATTCATTCAAATATTTGTTCATATGGCGCTTTGAAATGTGGTGAAAACTGCCCACTACACCACGTTTAAACAGCCCGAAGAACGCTTCAACCGTGTTAGTTGTGGCGTCGCCGCGTGCGTACTCGTATTTGCTGTGATTGACGACTTCGTGACCGCCGGCAAACTCGCTACCCAGTCCGAGGTAGGCGTGATTTTCGTCCGTCATCAGCCTCGAGCTCGGATCGACGTGCGTCCGTACCGCCGCCTTCAACGTTGGCGCGGTCAAGTCCGGTATCACATGCGCCCGTGCCCTGCCGTGGCGCTCGACCAACGCGACAATCGGCGTCTTCGACGTTGCACGACCGCCGCGACTACCACCAACCGGCTTTTGACCCGCATGTCTCCGCGGCTTGCCTCCCACCCAACTTTCGTCAGTTTCAACAGTGCCCCCAGCGGCGCCAAGGAGGCCCTTCAATGGTTCGCGATCCATCGCGTGCCTAATCCTATGCGCCATATGCCACGCGCTTCGGTAGCTTCCTAAGCCCAACTGGCGCTGCAATTGGAGGGCGCTGACGCCTTTTTTCGACGAGCACAGGATGGCGAAGGCCATCAGCCATCTTCGGATGTCGATATGGCTATCTTCCAGGATCGTATTGACGGTCGCGGTAAATTGAACGCGGCACCCGTGGCAGTCATAGAGCCCGGCGCGGTGAACCTTCCCCTGAAGCTTCGTGCTTTCGACCGACCCGCAATGCGGGCAAACCGGCCCGTCCGGCCAGCGGACGCGCTCAAAATACTCGCGGGCCTGATCCTCAGTGAGCCTTGAAATCTCGGACAAGTTCATGATACCGACTCCCATGGTCGGCAATATAGTGCAGGCGGCTAGGTTTGTCAAGTGCATAATTCCGACTATAGCGCATGAAATATAGTGCATAGAGCGCATTGTCGTGGCCGAGCCGACTGCAAAGACCAAGCCGAAGACCGCGCCGACCCCGCAGAGCGGAGCCGCGGCCGTCGCGGTATTTCTCGCGGCAGTAGGGCGCGAGGTGCGGCGCAATCGTGCCAAGCGCGGCATGACGCGCCGGCAATTGGCGCAAGCCTCGCAAACTTCAGAGCGATACCTGGCGCAGATCGAAAGCGGCGCCGGCAACCCGTCGGTGAGCGTGCTGCGCGCCATCGCGCAGGCGCTCGACCTGCCCGCTGCCGCCTTGTTGCCGGAGACGGCCGCGCGCACCGCCGCGCTCGGCGCCATCCTCGATCTGCTGGCGCAGGTGTCGGAGGGGGAATTGTCGGAGTTTGTCAAAGAGATCGAGGCGCGCGTCGCGCTTCCCGGCGGCGCCGAGCGCGCGCGGCGCATTGCGCTGGTCGGCCTGCGCGGCGCCGGCAAGTCGACGCTGGGGCGCATGCTTGCGCAACATCTCGGTTGGCCCTTCATCGAGCTCGACCGCGTCGTCGAGGAGGATTACGGCGCCAGCATTCCCGACGTCATCGAGATGGCCGGCACGGCGACCTTTCGCCGTCACGAGCGCAGCTCGCTTGATCGCGTCATCGCCGAGCACGAGGCCGCGATCATCACCACCGCCGGCGGCATCGTCGCGAACCAAGAGACCTACGCCTTGCTGTTGCGCCGCGCCCATACGGTTTGGATCAAGGCGCGGCCTAAAGATCACATGAGCCGCGTGATGGCGCAGGGCGATTTCCGGCCGATGGCGCAAAACCGCGAGGCCATGGCCGACCTGGTGGCGATCCTCGAGGCGCGCCGTTCGGACTACGCCCGCGCCGACGCGGCGGTCGATACTTCCGGTGACGCGGTCGAGCAAAGTTTCGCCAAGCTCTTGCGGGTCGTCACCCCTTGGCTGGGGCCGGAAGCAAGGCACTCGCCGTGACGCTCCCCGACACCGGCTTTCTCGATCTTGCTCCGCTGCGGCTCGAATATCGCATGATCGGGCCGCACCCCGATGCGGCGCCGACTATAGTGATGCTGCACGAGGGTCTCGGCTGCGTCGGCCTGTGGGGCACGTTTCCGGATCAGCTCGCCGCGGCGACGGGCGCCGGCGTCTGCGTCTATTCGCGCGCCGGCTACGGCAAATCGAGCCCCGGCACGCTGCCGCGCTCAACGTCCTTCATGCATGAGGAGGCGTGCGAGGTGCTGCCGCGCGTGCTCGAGGCGATCGGCTTTGAACGCGGCTTGCTGCTTGGTCACGACGATGGCGCCTCGATCGCGGCGATCTATGCCGGCAGCGTGCAGGATCATCGCGTGCGCGGCCTGGTGCTCATCGCGCCGCATTTTTTCATCGAGGAGACGGGGCTCGCCGAGATCCGGCGCGCGCGCGAGGCGTTCGTCTCCGGCGCCCTGCGCGAAAAGCTCAAGCGCTGGCACGCCGACGTCGATTGCGCCTTCCGCTCCTGGAATGAGCCCTGGCTCAATCCGGACTTCCGCAAATGGGACATTACCGAAGCGCTCGGTTACATCCGCGTGCCGATCCTGATCGTGCAGGGGAAAGACGATCCATACGGCACGCTCAAGCAAGTCGAGGCGGCGAGACAGGAGTGCTTCTGTCCGGTCGAGACCGCGGTAGTTCCCGGCGCGCGACATGCCCCGCATCGCGACGCCCCCGAACTGACACTCAAAACGGTCGCCGACTTCGTCAATCGGCTGTTGCGCGACCATCACGAAGGGGAACGGCGGGGCGGTTCCGGGGTTGCCGTATCATGAATTATAGTACATATAACGGTCACGCTGCTGCGCAGCTTATGCATTATAATACATCATCGGGACAGGGACGGTCGAGGCACTGATATGAGCAACGCAGATCATCCCCATCAGCGCCGTTTGGCGGACGGCAGGATGCAGATCGATTTCCAGACCGAGCCGGCGCGCTATCGGCATTGGCAGCTTCACATCGACGGCGAGGTGGCGACGCTGGTGATGGATGTCGACGAAAAGGCCGCGCTGTTCGAAGGCTACGATCTCAAGCTCAATTCCTACGATCTCGGCGTCGATATCGAGCTTGCCGACGTCATCGAGCGGCTGCGCTTCGAGCATCCGCAAACGCGCGTCGTCGTGCTGCGTTCGGCGAAGCCGCGTGTGTTCTCCGCCGGCGCCAATATCCGGATGCTGGCCGGCGCCAGCCACGCCCACAAGGTCAATTTCTGCAAGTTCACCAACGAGACGCGCAACGGCATCGAGGATTTGAGCGAGAATTCCGGGCTCGCTACGATCTGCGCGATCAATGGCACCGCGGCCGGCGGCGGCTACGAGCTGGCGCTCGCGACCGACCACATCATGCTGGTCGACGACGGCTCGGCGGCGGTTTCGCTGCCGGAATTGCCGCTGCTTGGGGTGCTGCCCGGTACCGGCGGCCTGACCCGTGTCTCCGACAAGCGCAAAGTTCGCCGCGACCACGCCGACGTGTTCTGCACCACCGAGGAAGGCGTTAAAGGCAAGCGGGCGGTCGAGTGGCGGCTGGTCGATGACGTAGTGCCGGGCTCGAAATTCGACGCGGCGATCGCGGCGCGCGCCAAGGAATTCGCCGCAAAATCCCGCCGTACCGGCGCGGGCCCGGGCATCAAGCTCGCAGCGCTGACGCGGACTTTTGCTCCGGACGGCGTCGAATATGGCGCGGTCTCTGTCGCCTTCCAGCGCAGGGAGCGCATCGCCACCATCACGCTGCGCGGGCCCGCCGTGCCGCCGCCCGCCTCGGCCGACGCCATGGTCGCGCTCGGCGCGGAATTCTGGCCGCTAAAACTCGCGCGCGAGCTCGACGACGCCATTCTGCATATCAGGCTCAACGAGCTCGACGTCGCGGCGATCGTCTTTAAATCATCCGGCGATCCGGCGCAGGTCCTTGCCTACGACCAGTTCCTCGATGCCAACAAGGATCACTGGCTGGCGCGCGAAATCCGGCTGCTGTGGAAGCGCGTGCTCAAGCGCATCGACCTCACCTCGCGCTCGCTGGTTACGCTGATCGAGCCGGGTTCGTGCTTTGCCGGCACGCTCGCCGAACTGCCGTTCGCGTCCGACCGCTCCTACATGCTGGCCCCCTCCCTTCCCTCCCCCGCAAGCGGGGGAGGGTTGGGGAGGGGGCGCGACGGCGATAACAAGCCGCCCGCTTCGATCGCGCTCGCCGACGCCAATTTCGGCGCCTATCCGATGTCGCACGGGCTGACGCGGCTGCAATGCCGTTTTCTGGCAAACCCCGCCGATCTCGACGCGGCAAAAGCCGAGCGCGGGAAAATGCTTGACGCCGAGACCGCGCAACGGCTCGGGCTCGTCACCTTCGCGCTCGACGATATCGACTGGGACGAGGAAGTGCGCGTCTTTTTCGAAGAGCGCGCCAGCTTTTCGCCCGACAGCCTCACCGGCCTCGAAGCCAATCTTCGCTTCGCCGGACCGGAGACGATGGAATCGAAAATCTTCGCGCGGCTGACCGCGTGGCAGAACTGGATTTTCCAGCGCTCCAACGCGATCGGCGAGGAAGGCGCGCTCAAGCGTTACGGGACGGGCCAAAAGCCAGTCTTCGATACCAGGAGAGTATGAAGACAGATGTCAGATGACAGAGGTCGGATAGGTGCCAGGGATGGCTCTGAGACTATCTGACATCCGTCATCCGATATCTGACATCCGCTAAGGAGCAGCCATGAATATCGACAACGTCGACTACACGACCAAGATCCCGAACAACGTCAATCTTGCCGAAGACCGGCAAGTGCTACGCGCGCTCGAAAGCTGGCATCCCGGCTACATCGACTGGTGGATGGATATGGGGCCGCAAGGTTTCCAGGAAGCGCAGGTCTACTTGCGCACCGCCGTCTCGGTCGATCCCAAGGGCTGGGCCAAGTTCGATTACGTGAAGATGCCGGAATACCGCTGGGGCATCCTGCTGGCGCCGCAGGAAGAGGGCCGCAAGATTCCGTTCGGCCGCCATTACGGCGAGCCGGCCTGGCAGGACGTGCCGGGCGAGTATCGCGCCATGCTGCGGCGCCTCGTCGTCATCCAGGGCGACACCGAGCCGGCCTCGGTCGAGCAGCAGCGCCATCTCGGCAAGACCGCGCCCTCGCTCTACGACATGCGCAACGTCTTCCAGGTCAATGTCGAGGAAGGCCGCCACCTGTGGGCGATGGTCTACATCCTGCAGAAATATTTCGGCCGCGACGGCCGCGAGGAAGCGGCCGAGCTGTTGCAGCGCCGCTCCGGCAGCGCCGACAAGCCGCGCATGCTCGGCGCCTTCAACGAAGCGACGCCGGACTGGCTGTCGTTCCATATGTTCACGTTCTTCACGGATCGTGATGGCAAGATGCAATTGGAGAGTCTGGCCCAATCCGGCTTCGATCCGCTGTCGCGCACCTGCCGCTTCATGCTCACCGAAGAGGCGCACCACATGTTCGTCGGCGAGACCGGCGTCGGGCGCACCATCCAACGCACCTGCGAGGCGATGAAGGCGGCCGGCATCGAGGACCCCGCCGCCATCGACAAGGTGCGCGGCCTCGGCGTGATCGATCTACCGACGATCCAGAAGAAGCTCAATTTGCATTATACGCTCTCCCTCGATCTGTTCGGCTCGGAGGTCTCGACCAACGCCGCCAATGCCTTCAGCGCGGGCCTCAAGGGCCGCTTTCAGGAAACCAAGATCGACGACGATCACCGGCTCGAGCACGCGACCTATCCGGTGCTCAAGTTCGTCGACGGCGAGATCAAGCGCATCGACGAGCCGGCGCTGACCGCGATCAACATGCGGCTGCGCGACGATTACACCGCCGACTGCCAGCGCGGCCTCGATCGTTGGAACAAGATCATCGACAAGACCGGCGTCGCGTTCAAGCTCAAGCTGCCGCATGTCGGCTTTCACCGTCAGATCGGCGAATTCAAGGACGTGAAGGTCTCGCCGGCCGGAGAACTGCTCGACGAGGCGGCCTGGAACCGCGACAAGAGCGCGTGGCTGCCGTCGAAGGATGACGGCGATTTCATCGGAAGCCTGATGCGGCCCGTCACCGAGCCCGGCGAATTCGCCGGTTGGATCGCGCCGCCGCGCGTCGGCATCGACAACAAGCCCGGCGATTTCGAATACGTGAGGATCGCGGCGTGATTTTTCATCCTGCCCCGCGATAGCGGGGAAGGTGACGCGCGAAGCGCGTCGGTAGGGGCGACGGCGGTGAGGCGTTTACGAAGAGTTTTTGCTTGTTCGTAAGATTTTCTTGCGACGGCAACGAAGCTGTGATTCAGACGCCCCCTCCACCGCCCTTCGGGCGGTCCCCCTCCCCCGCTATCGCAGGGGCGGATTTTTGTTCCAGCGGCCCTTCCCGCAGCCGCGCCAGGTCGAAGCGGTCGACCTCGCGGAGCAATTCCACGAACGCCTGCGCGCCGTGCGCCAGCGCCGCTTCGCCCTTCGCAGGCGTCGCCAGCGTGGCGTCGCCGATCGCGCCGGTCGCGTTAATATCCTGCGTCATCCAGGCAAAGCCGGCCGGCCGATAGGCGCCGAGCCATTTGAACTCGCGCGCCATCGCCACTGTTGCCGGCGTCGCATTGGGCGCCTCATCCATTCGCACCATGTCCGGTAGCGCCGTCAGCATCAGCGAGGTCTCGATGTCGCCGCCG
>Ga0181530_10007300_pt1 | contig 10575 bp, 9 predicted proteins | sample PEATcosm2014_Bin_42_FD_119769 | JGI IMG/M metagenome (GOLD analysis project Ga0181530, IMG submission 119769) | Peatland microbial communities from MTU Mesocosm Facility, Houghton, MI, USA - PEATcosm2014_Bin10_60_metaG | ecosystem: Environmental > Terrestrial > Soil > Wetlands > Peat | place... | reverse complement strand
CCCAGTGCGCGGTATGGACCTGGCGGATGCGGTCTTCAGCGGAGTCAAAGGCCTGCGGCCGGACAGACACCGGAAGATGGGACAAGTCGTAGGTCATCGCTCGTTCTCCCACGTCTCGACCGGATAAGTCGCCGGATCCTGATCCCAGTTGACGCTCCCCTCGCCTGCCCGAGACGTCTCTTGAATGGGCGCCGCGCCGACTGGCGGGCGACGCGCCATCGATCGACGCACCTCGCGCGTTTTGGTTCGAGCGTCATCCACCAATTTGCGCTGGGCCTCGATGGCCTGAAAGATCTGATGCTGCGCAATGCGCTGGCGGCCTTGCGCGCGAAGCGCCGCTCGGGCCGCCTTGATCTCAAATAGACTGACCGGCGGGTAACGGATATCGGCATACGGCACGTCGATGTAGGTCGAACTTTGGGACCCGCGGACGTAGATCCGCGACATGTTCCGGGGATCGTAGCGCACGCTGACGGTCTCCTTGAATCGCGCGATCGCCGGCAAGGAATCGGACCAGTAGCGGATATTTTCCAATTGCACGCCGGTACGCTGCAGCGTGCGATCTTCGACGGGCAGGAATCCAATGTAGAATCGCCGCGGGTCTTGGGGCAGCCACTGTCGAATACCGCGCTTTACCGCGCTCTCCCAGGCTACTAAGGGCGCGGTACCCAGAGTCCGGTGGATGGCGCCGTGGTAATGCACGCAGATCTCGAGCGTCAACCAATACTCGAGTTCCTTCAAGGTCAGGCAGGCGGCCTTCTCCGAGCGGTAGTCGCCGCGCTCCAGCGGGTTGGAATACGTGGTGCCGGGAAGGGTGTGGACGCGCTGCATGAGCGTGCCGATCAGGCGTTCGATGTGTCCGCCGAAATGGGCGCGGCCGAGCGGTCTAAACTCCATCCGAATACCGTAGTCATCGCAGCCGCGGCGCAGCGCCTCCCCCGTGAAATCCGAGCCGTTGTCGGCGTGCACGCACTGGGGAACGCCCCAGACCGGCCACTCCGCTTGGATCTTGCGCTCGAGTAGCCACGCCTCCTTAGGCAGTACCGCGTGTGCCATGCACAGGGCGACGGACACTTCCGAGGGCTCATCGAGAGTCAAGTAAAACCCGCAGACCATGCGCGTGGCGATATCGCTCGCAACCGTGACCCAGGGTCTGCCGATCGGTCGCCGATACTCTTCATCCACTACGAACAGATCGACCTCGGTATGATCAATCTGCATGACCTCGAGGGCATTATCGACGACGAATGTTCCGGGTGCGGCGCTGACCTTCTCCCGCGCGTGCTTCGCCCCGAAACGCCGGCGAGCAACGGTCTCTGGATCCAGCGCACGAATCCGGCGTAGTACAGTTCCGCGGGCGATCGCCTTGAGACCCTTCGCGGCACAGCGCCGGTTCACCGCCTTGTAAACATCTTCCGCCTTGACGCGCGGCTGCTTGAGATAATGCTCCTCGATGGTCAGCTGCAAAATGCGTTCACGCTCCGCGTCGAGCTGAACCGCACCACTGCGCCGGCCGCTGCGCTTATCGAGTAACGCGCTGGTGCGCGGCGAGGCGCGATATCGCGCCATCCAGGTATAGATCTGTCGACCGGAAACACCCAGCCTCGTGGACGCGGCACTTATGTGCGGCTCGAGCTCACCATCGCGAGCAAGCAAGTCTTGAATGACGCTCTCGCGTTCCCGCGCGAGCGTCCACTCGTCGCTATCGACGTGTCGACGACGATCGTCGCTGGTATCCGGCGGCTCCGAAATATCCCGGCCGCGCAGGGATGCCACTTCTACGGTGGATCGCATGCCGGTCACCAGATCTCTGATCACCACCTCCGCGGCTCCGGTGCGTTGCTCAATCGCAACGAGCCGCCCTGCATGGACTGCGACCGCTCCGATAGCGACTTCGAACGTCAATGCCGAAGGGGTTGGGTGACCCACGACGATGACCTCTACTGTCAGTGAAGTGGTTACGTGGAGAGAATCAATCAGTGAAGCGGTTAGCGGAAATCTCCGTCGATGTCAGCGCCGGACCTCACCACAGGTCTGAAAACCTAAGTAATGGGCTTATACTCTGTGAATCAAGTACTTGCAAACTCCCTGGACAAGAACAGCGCCACTCCTGCGGGTTCGAGTTGGTTGGAGGAAATGCATTGGTTCATTGAAACTGACAATTTCGCCGGATGGTTGGGCCGCTCGCCCGACACCGCCAGTGTGGAAGATTTGCGCCGCTACCAACTTCACCTCGTCGATCGGGGCATCTCGCCGGTCACATTGAACGCCACGATCACGGGACTGAAGTTCTTCTTCGAAGTCACACTCAGTCGCCCGGATCTGATGGCGAAGATGCATGCGGTGCGGGTGGCCCAAACACTGCCCGTCATTCTGACTCGCGAGGAGGTGGGCCGCCTGATCGACTCCGCTCGAACCCTCAAGCACCGCACGGCCCTGTCGGTGGCCTATGGCGCAGGGCTTCGCGTCAGCGAAGTGGTGGCTTTGAAGGTCGCTGATATCGACAGTGAGCGCATGCTCTTGCGCATCGAGCAAGGCAAGGGCCGCAAAGATCGCTATGCAACGTTGCCGCCGATCCTGCTCGAACGGCTGCGCACCTGGTGGCGTGCGGCCCGAGCCGAGGGCAAGATCCTCCCGGGCGGCTATTTATTTCCCGGTTTGGATCCGCTCGATTCCATGAGTACGCGGCAATTAAACCGCGCGGTGCACGAGGCCGCCCAAGCGGCGCATATCGATAAGCGCGTCAATATGCACCTACTGCGTCACTCGTTTGCAACGCATCTACTCGAACAAGGGGTGGATATTCGCAAAATCCAGGTCCTGCTCGGACACACGAAGCTGCAGACCACCGCGCTCTATACCCAGGTGGCCATCGACACGTTGCAACAAGTGATCAGTCCGCTGGAACCGACTCGGCCGACGTAGACCCCACTCGTGGCACACCTGGAGGTCGCGGATATCTTCCGCGTCCACGGGCCGATTTTGCGCCAGCACCAGCGGGGGCACCTGAGCCTCGGCCAGTTGAAGGTCATGTCGGCGATCGAGCAGTGTCGCAGTGCCGCCCTCGGCGGCCATGCGCTGCGCTGCTCCGCGTGCGCCGAACCGCAGATCGCCTATAACTCGTGCCGCAACCGGCACTGCCCGAAGTGCCAGGCGAGCGCCGCGCAACGCTGGCTCGAGGCGCGCCAAGCCGACCTGCTACCCGTGGAGTATTACCACGTGGTGTTCACCTTGCCAGCTCCCGTCAGCGCCATCGCCTACACCAACAAGGAGATCCTCTATGGACTGCTGTTCGATGTCGCCGCCGAGACCCTGCGCACGATCGCCGCCGACCCGAAGCACTTGGGTGCTCGGATCGGCACGACGCTTGTGCTGCACACTTGGGGCTCGGCCCTCACCCACCATCCGCACGTGCACGGCATCGTGCCCGGCGGCGGTCTCGCACCGGATGCCGACCGCTGGGTGCCGTGCAAGCCGGGCTTCTTCCTCCCGGTCCGGGTGCTCTCGCGCCTCTTCCGGCGCCGCTTCCTCGAAGACCTTGAGAAGCTCCATCGTGACGGACAACTGAAGTTCTTTGGCGAGCACCTCGATTTGGCCGACACCGAGGCCTTCTCCAACTGGCTCGCACCCATGCGTCAGTGCGAGTGGGTCGTCTACGCCAAACGCCCGTTCTCGGGACCCGAGCAAGTTCTCGCCTACCTGTCGCGCTACACCCATCGGGTCGCCATCTCCAACTCAAGGCTCGTGGCTCTCGACGATCGCGGCGTCACGTTCCGTTGGAAGGACTACCGCGAGCACGGCCGGACGCGTCACAAAACGATGACCCTACAGACCGAGGAGTTCATGCGTCGCTTCCTGCTACACGTGTTGCCCTCCGGCTTCCATCGCATCCGTCACTATGGGTTGCTGGCCAACGCCAATCGCAAAGCTCAGATTGCCACCGCTCGCGAGCTGCTGCATCAGCCGCCACCCGATCCGCCCGCAGAGCCCGGCGATGGCAGCACCAATCACTGCTCCCCCAGACCCACCTTCGTGTGCCGTCATTGCGGCGCGCCGATGCTCGTCATCGAAACCTTCGCACGTGCTCAGCGCATCCGCGGACCGCCGGCATCGCAGGGCACACCATGATCGGCATCGCGTCAATCAACGAAACTTCACCGCCGGCATCTTCCTCACCAATGCCGTCGCGAACGCCCGTGGCCTTGTCCCGCAAAAGGTTCGATTGTTGGCACTACACTCGTCTCTTGAATCCCCGATGCCACTGCGTGCCTGGCACGCCATCGACACACATCGATCACGCCGCCGCGACAATCCTCGTCACATTGGTCTTTGCCGACCATCAAATCCCCATAGCGCCGCGTCCCTGCTGATCCTCGTCAGCACCTCCCCGCGGTTTCCTCCCTCGAGGATTGTCCAACCCCTGCCAATCAAGCTTTGCGAGGTCGCACAGTTGCGCGCACGCGGGCAGGAGTCGGACAATCCTTAACGACAGTACTCAGTCACACGACCGCCGCAACGGGCGATTCAGTTTATGCAAGAATGCCATTGAGTTTCGTGAAGCATCCCCACGCGTTCCGTGAATTCATTTTTTCGAATCGGGCATTCCGTGCGAAAGCGGACTTGGATCCCCCGGGTGTTTCCGTGCACCACGAGTACGTGTAGCGTTTTGACCAGATGTTTGTCTGATTGGACTTGAGTAGGTGATTGCTAACGGACGGTCGATGCTTTTGGGATGCCAGAAAACTGCCGCACATGTTCACTGGGCACGCAAGGCGGTGTAAATTAGCTTTCCATGGCATTAGTAGTATTTCTTAGAGGCGTCAACGTCGGCGGACATCGGACGTTTCGCCCTACGATGTTGGCCCAACAACTGAAACACTTCGATGTGGTCAACATTGGCGCCGCGGGCACGTTTGTCGTCGGCGCGCCCACAAGTCAGACGCGCCTCCGGGCAGAGCTATCCCGCAGACTCCCATTTGAAACCAACATCATCATCTGCAAGGGTCAGGACCTTCTCGACGTCGCAAAGTGCGAGCCGTTCGGCGATGAGCCGACTGGCTCCGGCGTGGTTCGCTTCGTCAGTGTCATGGCGAAGCGTCCGTCGCTGGTGCCGTCGATTCCCATGAGTTTTCCGGGGCAAGGAAAGTGGTTGTTGAGAATCCTTGCGACTGAGGACCGATTTGTCTTCGGACAATACCGGCGCCACATGAAGACCATAAGCTTCTTGGGAATGATTGACGGAATTTTTGGCGTGCCCGTGACAACGCGCAACTGGAATACGATCCTGGCGATCGTTGAGGTGTTAAAAAACCCTTCTTCATTCGCCACCGGCACCATCACCCGCCGCGCCCAGCGCTGATTGTGTGGCAGCGCGACAGCGGCACCAGACCACTCGGGGTCCGCTCACGATTCGGCAATTTATGCACGAGCTGAAAAAATCCGGGATCTGGTCCAACCAAAGCTGTCGTTCCCGTGCTAAGAATTTCGCTGCAATCTGCCCAGGCGGGCGCCTCCTCGCACTTATCGTGCAGACGCCTCGATAGGCGGCGTGCTGGGCGGGGGGCGGCGGTGCTTGGTCGCCTGTTCATATCCGTACACAATTTCGATTAGCACTTTCTCGGACCAAGGTCTGCCCAAGAATTCCATGCCCACGGGTACGCCGAGCGTCGCCGTCGGAGTTGGTGAGGAAAACCCACCGGGCACAACAATGGAAGGAAAGCCTGTCACTGATCCGAGCGCGCCGTTGCGTTCCACCTGGGTCTCGCCCACAGGTACGACCAACCGCTTCTGATGCGGAAACACAATGGCATCAAGTCGATCGTCAGCCATGATTTTCATGACACGCTGCTGCAACTCGGAGCGCTTCTGTAGCCGCAGGCGATAACCATCGTCCATCTCAAGGCTTTGAGCTTTTTTGATGTTGTCCCCGATGTTCGGATGAAACTTGCCGGAGGCGATGATCTCCTCCAGCGATTTGACGGGCGCGTTGCCCGAGGCAAGATATGTATTGATTGCCGGCTTAAATTCGTAAAGATGAACACTGATGTCGGAGGACATCTTCCCGCTGTCGAGGTCGGGCATATTCAGGTCGATCACCGTCGCGCCTAACCTCCGTAAGGCCTCGACCGCTTGGGACGCAATAATATTGACCTCGTCATTGATCGGCGCATTGCCAAAGAAGCTGCGCAAAACGCCAATGCGCTTGCCCTTCACGCCGTCAGCTTTTAAGAATTTCGTGTAGTCCTTCTCCGTGTTCCCGACACTCCATGCCGTGGCCGGATCGTTAGGGTCATAGCCAACGAGCACGTTGAGCATCTTCGCCGCATCCGTCACGGTACGCGCGAGCGGGCCAGCCGCATCCTGGGTAAACGAATACGGGATGACACCGGCTCGGCTGACGAGACCGAGCGTCGGGCGGATGCCCACAATGCTATTCGCCGAAGAGGGTGACCGGATGGAGTTCACTGTGTCGGTACCGATGCCAGCGATCGCGAAGTTGGCAGCCAGGCCCGCGCCGGTACCCCCGCTCGAACCGCCGGGGGTGCGGGTCAGGTCATAGGGATTGAGGGTCTGCCCGCGGATCGAGCTGACTGTCTCACCCCATATCGCGAACTCGTGCAGATTGACCTTCGCGAGGATGATGGCTCCCGCGCTGCGCAATTTCTGCGTAATCGCTGCGTCGGTCGCTGGTGTGTATCCCGCCATGCTGAGCGAGCCACCTGTGGTCGGCATGTTCTTGGTATTGACGTTGTCTTTCAGCAGCACCGGGATCCCATGCAGCGGCCCAAGGAACTTCCCGGTTCTTCGCAGCTGTTCATCGAGCGCAGCCGCCTCCTCCAGCGCCTTTGGATTCAGAAAGATCACCACATTAAGCTTTGGCCCCGCCTGGTCATAGGCCTGAATCCGCTCCAGATACGCCTGCACCTATTTTGAGGCAGTGAGCGCGCCGGACATGTACGCTGCGTGCACATCGCCGATCGTGGCTTCTTCGAGATGAAAGGTTTTGACTGCATTCTCCGCACCGGCGCCGTTCGCCAATAGCATCGCCGTCCCTGCCATGAAAAGGTGCACCGGTATCATAAGAATCCCCAGCGCGGGTAATTTTTTTATCCAACACAATCCAACACAATCCAACACAGCTAATACCCGTTTCCACTGCATTTTGCACGCGACTTCTGAACTGCCCGCATGCAGGCGCGTCCAACAAGATCCTCGATACGTTCGACCCTGTAAGCCTTAAGTTCGATGCTCTGAAGCAGTCGCTCGTGTAGGCCCGCAACGGGTCTATTCTGTTGAAAAACCATTTGAACAGTGCCGCGATTTCAAAATCTTAAGTGCAGGGAGTAGCGAAGGGAGCGCACCTGCATGATGGGACAACGCAGCGGCTAGCAAGACCGACTGTTTTACTCATTCAACCTCGACGACAAACTCAGCTGATCAGCGCAGGTGCCAGTCATATCAGACCGAATCGAAACCGGCGAGCTTCAGTGCCTTGCCATCGGAGTTGGGTCGACCGCGCCATTTTAACTTTCCGATTGCTGCCAGTCATGAAGGTCCGAAGTGAGGCGTCCCTCACGGATGGCTCTGGGTGCTTCGCGCCGAATGTCCGGTGTCTCGACGAGCATCAGGCGCGCCTGCCAGTCACTACCGGTACGTCAGCTAATAAAAATGCATGCCAGAAAGCAGCCGCTCGCCGGCTGCGGTATGCTTCGCCGATGTTTGACGAACACGGCCTAGCACAGGGAGTGCATGAATGTCGTTGAATACATCTGTCGTGTGCGGCTTGCGGTAGGCTAACGTCGTTGATGGAAGAGCCCAGACTCCGTGCCTTAATGATTGTGGTTTATGACAAAGAAGATCTCCCTCACCGCGGTACCCGTTGAGTCCGGGTGCAACTATCCGTCGCCCTTCGACCGGCCGTGCCTCGACCAGTCCACGCAGCGGCTCGCGCGCCATGCGGGCCTGACTCAGTTCGGCGTGAATCTGACCATCATCGAACCCGGCGCCTGGTCGAGCCAGCGTCACTGGCACAGCCATGAGGACGAACTGGTGTGGGTGCTCGAGGGCGAGCTGACGCTGGTCACCGACGGTGGCGAAGAAGTGCTGCGGGCAGGAGATTGCGCCGCGTTCCGACGCGGCGACCCCGATGGCCACCACCTCGTCAATAAATCCAGCCGCCCTGCGAGAGTACTCGAGATCGGTAACAGCGATCCGCAGGATCGCTGCGTCTATTCGGACATCGATATGATCGCTGGGCCGGGCGTGACGCGCTACAGCCACCGCGATGGCGCCCCGTACCCCCTGAAGAAATAGCCGCGATCGATCGGACCGACACGGGCTGATCGCGGAGGAGGAACTCATCGCTCCTGTAGCTGTCGTTTGCCACTGGTTCCTGAGGTTGACACCAGTCTGACCGGATGGATTAGCGCCTGCGCCCCGGCGAACTGGTGCTATCGGGCCAATACCGGGCACGGGCGGTGCCGCAATGCCTACTCCAAAGCGGCCGTTCAAATTAGGTGAGCCTGGCTGTGAGAAAGTGCGGTCTGCAGCAGGTTGCGCAGGCGTTCCTGCGGCACGGCCACGGCCCCGCTGCCCAGCAGGGCAATGCCGATTACAAAGCTGCCACGCAATCCAGTCAACCCAATTGCCGGACCATCGACCGCGTAGAAAGCTCCGTCTCCGATTCCCGAAATCAGCACGGTTTTTTGAGCCGAGTTTTCGCCATCGTGGCTGCGGCTGTTGCTAAGTTCGTCGCTGAACTCCGCCCGAGCGGCGGCGGCCGAAGGCAACTGATTAACAGAGAGAGAAATTACCAGGCTGCCGGCGCGGTACATGCAGATCGAGGTTGAGGAGGAGGGATCATTGATGACCGACTGAGTGCCGCCTGTAACCGGTTGGCCGATCGCACCCGACACGGCCGCGGGTGTCAGGAAACTGCAGGAGTTCGGTGCGGCGGCGCGCACCGTGGAACCGCTGACAGCGGCCAGAACAACGAACAAATAGCAAGTGAATGTGTGTGCGCGGACGGTGTGTGGACGAATCTGCGCGGGTTCGACAGAATCGCAGACAACGATTCCTGGACGCGCGCAGCGCGCCCGCAGATCGCATGAACAGATAGCTGCGCAACCACTTGACCTGGCGGTGACCATGAGCGAATTTCCCGAGGACATCTATACCGAGCCGGAGAACGTCGACGTCAACACCCTGGCCAATCTCGGCCCGCTCACGGGATTGGCCGGCATCTGGGAAGGGGTGCGTGGCTTCGATGTCAATCCGAAGCCGGAAGGTCCACGCAAACAGGCCTACCTCGAGCACATCGAGCTTCAGCCGATCGATCCACAGGCGAACGGGCCCCAAATCTTCTATGGATTGCGTTACCACACCCACATCGTCAAACCGCGCGAAGTCGAGACCTATCACGATCAGGTAGGGTACTGGTTGTGGGAGCCTGCCACGGGAACCGTGATCCACACTCTCACCATTCCGCGCGCTCAGGTCGCACTGGCGGTGGGCAAGGCGGCGCCCGACGCCAGGAGCTTTGAGGTCGTCGCGACACGGGGCTCCACGGAGAATGGTATCTGCTCCACGCGTTTTCTGGAGTATGCGTTCACTACGGTCGAATTCAGGATCAAAGTGACCGTCAATCCCGATATAACTTGGTCGTATGAGGAGGATACGTTGCTCACGGTGCGCGGCCGGCCGGAGCCTTTTCATCATACGGATCGCAATACGCTGACCAAGGTTGGCGACCCGACGCCTAACCCGCTGGCGCGGTCACGGACTTGATGCATCTCCATACAAAGGCGAGCGAATCACAACGCGCATCACATACGATTCAGGGCATACCTGATCGTTGGCTCGCCGTTGTGGCCGATACGCTGAGTGCGGATCCCGACATTCGATAGATTCGCCTGTCTGGGAGCTGCCGGCTGCGGGGGACGAACCCGCGGCCGTTCTCTCTCTCGCATCCGCCGACCGCGAATTCCCATGCGGTGCGCTAACCCGCCCGTTTGTCCATGAAACTCGATGCGTAGCGACGTATGACTCGTTCGGTCGCGGTCCAGGCGGTCGTGAGGCGTTCAAGGTCGCCCGCGCCGACCGTGCGGGTGCGTGCCGTCGATTCGAGTTCGGCCGCGCGACCCGCAAGGTGGCTCGCATGAAAATTTGCGGCAGCCCCCTTCACGGCGTGCACAATCCCGGCAATGGCGGCCGGTTGTGCCGTGGCGAGTGACTCGATCTTCTCGGCGGTGGTTTGGAGGAATACTTCGATTAGCTCCGCGACGAACGCAGGATCGTCTCCGATGTTCTCGAGCAGGCGCTCGACGTCCCAAATCGGCGTATTCGGTTCGTCGCCTTCCCAGCGGTGCTCCGAGTCCTTGGGCCGCGGTGCGCCCGCTGCCCGCGCGAAGGACCGTTCCAGCGCAACGCGAAGCAGATCGGGCGCCACCGGCTTCGAGACATAGTCGTCCATCCCGGCGACGAGACAGCGGTCGCGATCGCCGGTGAGGGCGTTCGCGGTCATCGCAATGATCGGCACGTGACAGCGGGTGTCCCCGGCAGCGCCGCGGCGGATTT
>Ga0181530_10007298_pt1 | contig 10580 bp, 6 predicted proteins | sample PEATcosm2014_Bin_42_FD_119769 | JGI IMG/M metagenome (GOLD analysis project Ga0181530, IMG submission 119769) | Peatland microbial communities from MTU Mesocosm Facility, Houghton, MI, USA - PEATcosm2014_Bin10_60_metaG | ecosystem: Environmental > Terrestrial > Soil > Wetlands > Peat | place... | reverse complement strand
CGCGGCCGCGGTGAACCCGCCCGATCCGTTGCCCAGCAGGACTGTCACGGTGTTGCCGCCGGAATTTGCCGTGACAATGTCCAACTTGCCGTCACCGTTGAAGTCGCCCACCGCCACGGACTGCGGAAACGATCCCACCGCGAAAGCCCCGCCCCCCGCGAACCCGCCCAATCCGTCGCCGAGAAGGACCTTCAAGCTGTTGCTGCCGGAATCTGCCGCGGCCAGATCCGGCTTGCCGTCTCCGTTGAAGTCCCCCACCACCACGGATTGGGGAAACAGCCCTAACGGGAAGGGGCTGCCCGCAGCGGCCATGAACCCGCCCGTCCCATCGCCCAGAAAGACCGTTACGTTATTGCCGCCATTGTTTGCCGTGACGATATCCGGCTTGCCATCGCCATTGAAGTCCGATACCGCGACGGATTGCGGAGTCGTTCCCACCGCAAACGGGCTGCCGGATGCCGCCGCGAACCCGCCCGATCCATCGCCCAGAAGGACCGTTATGCTGTTATCGCCCGAATTTGCGGTGACGATGTCCAGGTTGCCGTCTCCGTTGAAATCCCCCACGGCCACGGAGTGCGGAGTCATACCCGCTGTGAGCGGACTGCCTGCGGCCGTGAAGCCGCCCGTCCCGTCACCCAGCAGAACCGTCACGGTGTTGTCGCCGGCATTTGCGGTGACGAAGTCCGGATTGCCATCACCGTTGAAATCCCCCACGGCAACCGATTGCGGAGCGGCTCCCACCGTGAACGGGCTGGTTATGGCCGCCTGGAGAGACCCGGATGGGTTCGCCACGCTGAACGTTACGGCTGTCGCAGCGCCGAAAAAACCCGGCGCCGTATAACGAACCGTTCCCGCATAGAGACCGGCCGTAAGCGAAGCCGCGTTGGCGGACAAATGCACCGTGGTGACTCCGCCGGTGGCATTGGAACTTGGAGCGGGCACGAGCCAGGCCTGATTCGAAGAAGCGGTATAAGTGGAACCGGCAGTCGAGGAACTCACGCTGACCGGAATGGCAGCGAGCGCGGCCTGTCCCACTCCCGCATAGAAGATCAGCGAAAAGGGGGTCGCGGTTGTTGCGGGCAGCGTGTTCAGGAGCACGGTCACGGTGCTGTCGGTGAGATTGGCGATTGCAAGGTCGGGTTTGCCGTCGCGGTTGAAGTCCGTCACCGCCACGGAAGCTGGATTCATTCCGACGGCGAACGGGCTGCCCGCGGACGCCGTGAACGCGCCCGTTCCATCGCCGAGAAGTTCCGTTACGGTGTTGTCGCCCGCATTGGCGGTGACAATGTCGAGCTTGCCATCGTTGGTGAAGTCCCCTGCGGCGACGGAAGACGGACTGGCTCCCACCGCGAACGGACTGCCCGTGGCCGACGCCAGCCCACTGGCCCCATCGCCCAGAAGTTCCGTTACAGTGTTGTCTCCCGCATTGGCGATCGCGATGTCGAGCTTGCCATCCCGGTTGAAGTCCCCCACCGCTAAGGACACCGGATTTGTTCCCACGGCGAACGGGCCGCCCGTGGCTGCGGTGAAGCCGCCCGATCCATCGCCCATTAGCAGGGTTACGGTGTTGTCGCCGGAATTTGCCGTGACGATGTCGGCCTGGCCATCTCCATTGAAGTCCCCCACGGCCACGAACGCCGGCGATGCTCCCACGGCGAATGGACTGCCCGTTGCCGCGGTGAACCCGCCCAATCCATTGCCCAGCAGGACAGTCACGGTGTTGTCGGCGAAATTCGCTGTTACGATGTCCGGCTTGCCGTCGCCGTTGAAGTCCGCTACGGCTACGGATTGGGGATTTGTTCCCACTGCGAATGGGCTGCCCACAGCCGCCGCGAATCCACCCAATCCGTTGCCCAGCATCACCGTTACGGTGTTGCCGGCGAAGTTTGCGGTCACGATGTCCGGCTTGCCATCTCCGTTGAAGTCCGCCAGCGCCGCGGATCGGGGCGTTGATCCCACGGCGAGCGGGCTGGCAGGCGCCGCGGTGAACTGGGCGTTCGCGCCGGCAGCCGCGAGCAGAACAAGAGCTATCGGGACTGCGGTGCGTTTTACGCCGCAATACGGCATTCCCTGATATGGTGGGACTTGCTTCACTTTGTCGCGCAATTCCCGGCGTTTTTTTGAAAACAGACGCGCGCGGAACATCGGGCCATACTAAGCCAAGTTGTTGATAACAGATGGCACATGGTTAAACTGATCGGAGAATGGCCGCCAGCGACAAGATCGGCTGGGAGCGCCCGAAAGATTAGTGGGCTGGAGGTACCGACCAGCGCGAATCCCTGTTGTATTATTTAGTACTTCCTCATGCGGCCCTTAGGACAGAATGGTAATAATAGCTTCTCCAAGTTCGAGAGGACCGATGACCCACACAATTGCACTGCTGCAGGCGGTGCCCGACCTGAACGCGCGGCTCGCCGCACTTGAAACCGCTACGAAGAATGCACAGTCGGCCGGCGATAACGCCTGGATGCTGGTGAGCGCTGCTTTAGTGCTGTTGATGACCGGTCCGGGACTCGCTCTGTTTTACGGCGGATTGGTCCGCCGCAAGAACGTTCTCTCCACCATGATGCACAGCTTCATCATGATGGGCCTGATCACAGTGCTGTGGGCCTTCGTCGGCTACAGCCTGGTGTTCAGCGAAGGGGTGCCTTTCATCGGCGGCCTGAAATACGCGTTTCTGAACGGCGTGGGAACGGATCCGAACGCCGATTACGCCGGCACCATACCCCAGTTGACGTACATGATCTATCAGCTGATGTTCGCCGTCATCACGCCCGCACTGATCTCCGGGGCCTACGCGGAGCGGATCAAATTCAGCGCAATGGTGCTGTTTACGACGCTCTGGGCCTTCATCGTTTACTTTCCGATGGCGCACATGGTGTGGGGCAAGGGCGGCTTTCTGAACGCTTATCTGGGTGGAAGGATCCCGACTTTCGACTTCGCCGGCGGCACCGTCGTGCACATTACTTCCGGCGTATCCGCGCTGATCTGCGCGTTATATCTGGGAAAGCGCGTGGGGTACCCGCAGGAGGCGATGAAGCCGCACAGCCTGACCCTGAGCGTGGTTGGCGCTTGTTTGTTGTGGGTGGGCTGGTTTGGATTTAACGCGGGCAGCGCAACCGCGGCCAACGGACTGGCTTCGAGCGCGTTCGTCGCCACGCACTTCGCCACCGCGACCGCCGCTTTGGGGTGGATGGGCGCCGAGTGGTTGAAATCGGGAAAGCCCAGTATGCTGGGCGGCATTTCAGGCGCAGTCGCGGGACTGGTGGCGATCACGCCCGCTTCCGGCTTCGTCAAACCAATGCCGGCGATGCTGATTGGTTTGCTCGCTGGTATCGTCTGCTACCTGATGGTAACGGCCGTCAAACACGTGTTCGGCTACGACGATGCGCTCGATGCCTTCGGGGTCCATGGCGTCGGCGGTACGCTGGGCGCGCTCCTGACGGGAGTGTTCGCCACGAATGTCATAAACAACGCTCCGATCAACGGAAAAGTGATTCCGCTGGGTCTGGTGGACGGTAATCCCGGGCAGATTTTGAATCAGGCAATTGGCGTTTTGGTCGCTGTCGTTCTCGCAAGCGTGGGCACATTCGTTATCCTCAAGGTTTGCGACGTCCTGATCGGCGTGCGCGTGGAACCGGATGTCGAGGAGCAGGGTCTCGATCTCAGCCAGCATGGTGAAGAAGGCTACTTCATGGAAGCGTAGCTTCCGGGAGACGCCGTGGCGGGCCATTCCAGGAAAAGAGGGTTATGAAGAAGATCGAAGCAATCGTCCAGCCGTTCAAGATGGAAGAAGTCAAAGAGGCGCTGAAGAATATCGGCGTCGACGGGATGACCATCAGCGAGGTTCGCGGTCATGGACGGCAAAAGGGCCACAAAGAGGTTTACCGCGGCCAGGAATATAACGTGGATCTGCTCCCGAAAGTGAAATTCGATCTCGTAATTCCGGATGCGCGGCTGGAGGAAGTCGTCGAGTGCATCACGAATGCGGCGCGTTCCGGGAAGATCGGCGATGGCAAGATCTTTGTCTATGATGTTGCCGAGGCGATTCGGATTCGGAACGGCGACCGCGGGGAATCGGCGGTTTAGCTTCGCAATCCCTGGTGCGATCCAGCACATTTTTTTCGCGGGATCTGGTTCCGCCGGAAACTTTGGCATGGGGCGTGTATCCAACTTCGTGAAGGCCCAGTGCCTCTGGAGCGGAGAACATGAAGAAATCCAAAGTGGCAGCCAGCAGCTTCGCGGCAGTCTTGCTGGCTTCTATACTCGTCGCGCAGCAGCCACCGCCTCCTCAGGGAGGGGTTCCACCAGCTCCCGGAGGGGCTCCACCAGCGGAACAACTGCTCTCGCCGCCGCAGCTGGAAGATTTGGTCGCTCCGATTGCGCTCTATCCGGATAACCTGTTGAGTCAAATACTGGTTGCAAGTACTTACCCGCTCGAGGTGGTGGAAGCTCAGCAATGGCTTCAACAAAACAGGAACTTAGCCGGCCAGAAACTGGTGGACGCGGCCCAGAAGCAGAATTGGGACCCAAGCATTCAGGCGCTGGTTGTATTTCCGGATGTTCTTGCCCGTCTGAATCAGGACATAAGGTGGACGACGGATCTGGGTAACGCTTTCCTGGCGCAACAGCCGGATGTGATGGCGGCGGTGCAACAACTGCGCGCCAGAGCGCAAGCCAATGGCAAATTGCGCTCCGGTCCGCAGGAGAATGTCACCACGCAAAACCAGAATGGACAGTCGGCCATTCAGATTATGCCCCCGGACCCGGGAACGGTCTACGTTCCGAACTACAATCCGGAATGGGTATGGGGACCCCCACCGTACGGTTATTACCCGCCTCTTTTGTATCCGCCGTTGGGTGTGGGTTTCGGCTTTTTTCCCGGCATCGACCTCGGATTTTACTTCGGCGGCGGCTGGGGCCTGTGGGGCGGGTTCGGTTGGGGATGGGGCCCGAATTGGTTTGGGGGCGGCATCTTCTTGAACGCCGGCTTCTTCCATCGCTTCGGTTTCCGCGATTTTCATCCCGGGTTCGGCGGATCAAATGTATGGGCGCACGATCCCGGTCACCGGTTGGGCGTTCCTTATGCCAATCGAGCGGTGGCGAGTCGTTTTGGCGGCGCTGCGGGAGCCCGTGGGAATGCGGCGTTTCGCGGTGGCGCGGAAGCGTCCCGCGGTGGTGCGGAAGCGTCCCGCGGTGGTGCGGAAGGGTCCCGCGGAGGCGCGGCGCAAGCCGGACGAGCTCAATCGGCACAACGCTTCGGTTCGCAGGGTTTTGAACGCCAGAACCCCGGTGGCAATCGCAGCGCCTTCAGCGGAATTCGCAGTGGCGGGGAAACTCAGATGCGCAGCGACCACGGGTTCTCGAGCATGGGACATGCGGGTGCCGGCGGATTCCGAGGCGGCGGGGGCGGAGGCGGCGGATCGCATGGAGGTGGACGGCGATGACACAAATGGGCCAGGTGACACACATGATTCAAAAACCATTGACGATTCTCACGGTGGCAATGTTGGCGGCCTGCGGTTCCGGCGTTGCGCAGGAACGGAAGACTGCTTTACCGAAGAATTTCGATTCGCCCGAAGCGGCGGTTCAGGCACTCATCGACGCCACTTCGAAAAATGACTCGGCGGAGCTGGCTGCCGTGCTGGGATCGAATGGACGGGGCATACTGACCTCGGGCGATGCCAGCCGGGACCAGGCCGAACGGCGGGAATTTGCGCAACTGGCGTCCGCCCGTCATCGGCTCGAACGCTCCGCCATGAAAGCCGGCACGATGATTCTGGTGGTTGGCGAGCAGGACTGGCCCTTTCCCGTTCCCCTTGTGAGTGCAGGCCAACGATGGCATTTCGATGCCGGGCTGGGCGCTCTCGAAGTGCGAGCCCGCCGCGTGGGCGCAAACGAGTTGGATGCAATCGAGATCTGCGCGGGATATGTTGAAGCGCAGCAGGCCTTTGCTGCCGGACACCGGTCCGGCGCCGCGACTATGGAGTATGCCAGAGCCATCGTCGGCGCGGCTGGGCAGAAAAATGGCCTTTACCAGCCGGGAGCCTCGCCGGAACTGGTGCCGCAGGGTTTCGCCGATGCGGCTGTGGAGACCCCGGGGCGCAAAGCAAAGCCCTATCACGGCTACTATTTCCGTGTGCTTACGGAACAAGGACCGAACGCGCCCGGTGGATCGCACAAATACGTGGCGGGGAAGTTTATGATTGGCGGATTTGGCCTGGCGGCGTGGCCCGCGGAATACGGCGTGACCGGCGTGCATACCTTCATCGTGAATCAGGACAATACGGTCTATGAGAAGGACCTTGGCGCTCAAACGTCTACCCTGGCTCCGGCGCTGGTACGCTACGACCCCGACAGCTCCTGGACTCCGGTGGATTAGTCAGGCCAGGATATCTTTTACCACGTGCCCGGCCACATCCGTCAGGCGGAAATCGCGGCCCTGCGTGCGATAGGTCAGCTTTTCGTGATCGATTCCCAAAATGTGGAGCATGGTCGCATGCAGGTCGTGAATCTCCACTGACGGCGTGACGGCGTTATAGCTGAAATCGTCCGTTTCCCCGTAGCTGAAGCCGGGCTTGATGCCGCCGCCCGCCAGCCACCATACGAAGTTATTGCCGTGGTGATCGCGCCCTACGTTGGCGTCGATGACACCCTGCGCGAACGAAGTCCGTCCGAATTCGCTGCCCCACATGACGAGCGTGTCCTTGAGCAATCCGCGCTGCTTCAGGTCCGCAACCAGTGCGGCGGAGGGCTGATCGACAGTCAGGCAATCGGGCGGATGCTGCTGCATGATGTTGGTGTGATGATCCCAGCCTACGTGCATCACGGAGATGAAGCGCACGTCGCGCTCGGCCAGACGCCGGGCCAGCAGGCAGTTTCGCGCGAAAGTGCCGGGCGTGCGCACCGCGGGGCCGTACATGTCGAGTACGCTTTCCGGCTCGTTGCCGATATCAGCCACTTCCGGCACCGACGTCATCATGCGATAAGCCATCTCGTACTGGCTGATTTTGGCCGGAATTTCAGGGTCATTCGAAATGTCGTGCTGCGCCTGCGAGGCTGCTCCGATCACGTCCAGCATGGCCCGGCGGTCTTTCAAATCGACGCCCTCGGGATTGGAAATGTAGAGCACCGGGTCTTTGCCGGCGCGGAATGGCACGCCCTGATACTGCGAAGGGAGAAATCCCGCGCCCCAATTGGAAGCGTCGTGGCTGACTCCGCTGAAGGTCCCGGAAGTGAAGGCGACGAAGGCGGGCAGATTCTGGTTTTCCGATCCGATGGCGTAGTTGACCCAAGCGCCTTCCGGCGGTCTGCCGGCCAACTGGAAGCCGGTGTGGAGGAACTTGGCGGCGGGATCGTGATTCACATGATCGGTGCGCAGCGTTTTTACGAAACACAGGTCGTCGACGAATTTGGCGGTGTAGGGGAACAAGCCGCTCACCCAAGCCCCGCTTTGGCCATACTGCTGGAACGGACGCATGGGCTTCACGATGGGGAACGACGATTGCGCGGCGCTCATGGTCGAGAGACGCCCTTTTGCGCGAATCGACGGCGGAAGTTCCTGGCCGTGCATTTTTTCGAGCATCGGTTTGTAATCGAAGGTGTCGACTTGGGAAACTGCGCCGACCATGTGGATCCGAATCACCCGGTTCGCGCGCGGCGCAAAATCGACGGTCTTCAGCGTTCCATAGCTCTTGATATCGACTTGGGCCGGCAGCCTGGAAGCGCCGGTGAGTTCGGCCAGGGCGACGGCTGCGAGGCTCCCCGCGCCTTTCAGAAAAACGCGGCGCGCCATCAATGCGCTCACGTGCTTCGGATCTGCTTTCATGTGCATATAAACGGCCTAGTGAATCGAGTACGCGTCCGGCGTGTTCATCACTGCGGCGGCAACATTGGTGAGCGCCGCCAGTTTCGCCATGTCCAGGCTGTCGTCAACCGGAGTCACGCCGATATGAACGACTTCGGCCGCCTTCTTCTTTTCTTCCGAGAAACGCGCCATTTCGCCCTCGTAATATTTTTCAAACAGCGCTTTCTCTTTTTCCATGGGAAGGCGCCGGGTGGCGAGACGGAAGAGCAAACTGACCTGATCTTCCGGAGTCGCCTTTTCTTTCAAAACGCGCGTCGCCAGCACACGGTAAGCTTCCATGTATTGAGGATCGTCGAGCAGAACCAGCGCCTGTAAAGGAGTGTTCGAAGTCAGCCTGCGCGCGAGCGTCGCGTGCCGCTCGGAGAAATCGAATACCGACATGGAAGGCGGCGGCGTATTGCGCTTGATGAAGCTGTAGAGGCTGCGGCGGTGCTGCTCGTCGGGCGAAAGCTCCTCCGGCTTTGGATAGGTGTACTGGGTGACGCCCGCCACCCAAACCCCGTCGGGTTGATACGGATGCACGCTGGGCCCGCCGATGGTGCCGACGAGAAGCCCGCTGACGGCCAGTGCGTTGTCGCGAATCTGTTCGGCGGACATGCGCATGCGCGGGCCGCGGGCAAGGAACATGTTGCGGGGGTCCTTTTTCAACAACTCGTCCGACACATCGGAGGACTGACGGTAAGTCTCCGACATCACCATCATCTTGTTCAGGCGTTTGATGTCCCACCCCGACTCCATGAAATCCACCGCGAGGAAATCCAGTAATTCCGGATGAGTCGGCCGGGAACCCTGCACGCCGAAATCCTCCGAGGTCTCCACAATGCCCGTACCGAACTGCATCTGCCACATGCGATTCACGAAAACCCGCGAAACCAGCGGATTCTTTTTGTCGAACAACCACTTGGCCAGACCAATACGATTCCGCGGCAGATCGGGATCGAACGGAAAAATGTTGGTGAGAGGCGCGGGATCGACCGGATCGAGGCGCGCGTTGTAGAGGCCCCGATTGAGTACGTAAGTCTGGCGCGGCCTGGGAGCATCGGCCATCACCATTACTTCCGGCACCCAGGAAACAACCTGGTTCTGCGCTTCGCGTGCCTCGTACAGAGCCTTCCCCGCCACAAGCACTCGCGGATCGTTATCGACGGTGAGTTCCGTGAGTGGACTAATTTCCACCGGAACCGCGCCGTCGTGCAGATAACTTACTTCGATCGGCGCCAGCGCCTTGTTGAAGAAACGCAGCTCGTCGATGCCGCCGTCTTTGAGCGTCACTTCGCGGAAGCGGCGACCGAATTCCACGCCGACGAACTCATTGAACGCCGGGGCAAAGCCGCGCGGCAGGCTGCTTTCCGTCAACCGATCGTGCTCGACGTCGACTTCGGCAAGCCGCCCGTCGATGTAGAGCTTGATTCCCGAAGCCCGGCTGGAACCGTCGTAAGTAATGGAGACCTGCGTCCACTGGTTTACCGGGACTGCCTGTTTCGAAATGACATGAAGCATGTTGTACGGCCAGGAATGCATCATGTAGAACGACAGACGATTCTTCTCGAGGTTGAGCTTGTAACCCGCGCCCCCGGAGTTGTCGTCGTCGCGATGATTCAGCACCTGCGAATTTTCATAGATCGAGGCCGCGTATACGGAAAGATCGAAACTGAACGGCTGCGTGCGGTCGTAGAAGCCAACGCTCTTTCCCAGAAAACCGCGGTTCGTGTCCGTAAAAAACAGCGCGTTGCCCTTAGCGCCGCCGGGGCGTATGTTGGCCTCCTCCAGAACGGCAGGTTCTCCGCCTGGCAGACCGCTGGGCGAGAATAACAGTTTCTCCCGGATCATGCCGTTGGGAAGCCGTGCGGAGAAAGCCTTTGTCAACGCCGCCGTCGCGGCATCGGGCTTGGCCGCGGGCGGATTGCTGCCGAGGCCTTTGCGGTCGGGCGATACCAGGTTGGCCGGCGCTTTGTTGCCCCGGACGCGCGACTTGGGCAATTGATCGTCCGGAATCGGCGCGGTGGTTTCGAAGGGATAGTAGGCCACTGTGGCGGCGTCGATGGATTTCTGAATCGACGCCGCGATTTCACCGGCCGGCTGCTTCTGCAACGCTTCGGCTTTGACGATGGCCTCCGCAAGTGCCGCTTTGCGGGCGGAGGCATAGGCGTCTTCCGCCGCCTTGACCGCGGCATTCTTAGCCGCGATTTTCGCGTCCGTTTCCTTGTCGGTCCAGGGCAGTGTCGGACCACCCTGAATGGTGCTGAAACCCGGCGCGAAGAACCCAGGCTCGTCGGCGCTGTTGAAGAATCCCGAAAGCGAATAGAATTGCTTCTGCGGGATCGGATCGTATTTGTGGTCGTGGCACCGGGCGCAGCCTGTGGTCAGAGCGAGGAAACCCTGGCCCACGACGTTCGCGCGGTCCAGCGCATACTCGACGCGGTACTCTTCGTCGATCGCGCCGTTCTCGGTCGTGCGTTTACCCACCCGCAGGAATGCCGTGGCCAGCTTCTGCTCCTTTGTCGCGTTCGGGAGCAAATCGCCCGCCAATTGCCAGGTCGAGAACCGATCGAACGGCATGTTCCGGTTGAACGCCCCGATCACCCAATCGCGGTAAGGCCAGAACATGCGATCGTGATGGTCGTCGAGGAAGCCGGCGCTGTCGGAATAGCGCGCGATGTTCATCCAGTAAGCGGCCATGTTCTCTCCATAAGCGGGCGAGGCAAGAAGCCGG
>Ga0181530_10007296_pt1 | contig 10582 bp, 10 predicted proteins | sample PEATcosm2014_Bin_42_FD_119769 | JGI IMG/M metagenome (GOLD analysis project Ga0181530, IMG submission 119769) | Peatland microbial communities from MTU Mesocosm Facility, Houghton, MI, USA - PEATcosm2014_Bin10_60_metaG | ecosystem: Environmental > Terrestrial > Soil > Wetlands > Peat | place... | reverse complement strand
CTTCAGCCGGTTGTTGCGGTTGATCACCCGGCGATAGAGGTCGTTGAGATCGGAGGTGGCAAACCTGCCGCCATCCAAGGGCACCAGGGGCCGCAACTCCGGCGGAATCACCGGAATCACATCTAGGATCATCCACTCCGGCTTGTTGCCGGACCTGCGGAACGCCTCCAGAACTTTCAGGCGCTTGGCATACTTGACCCGCTTCTGCTGGGACGCGTCGGTCTTCATCCGGTCCCGCAGTTCCTCAGCGAGCGCCTCAATATCCACTCCCTTGAGGAGTTCCTTGATCGCTTCCGCACCCATCCCGGCGCGGAACTTTCCCGGGAATTCCTGTTGAAGTTGCCGATAGCGCTCTTCCGTGAGCAGTTCCTTTTCGTTAAGGGGGGCTTCGCCGGGGTCCATCACAACGTACTTCTCAAAATACAGAATGGCTTCCAGGTCCCGGAGAGAAATGTCGAGCAGGTGACCGATGCGGCTGGGCAGACCTTTGAAAAACCAGACGTGGGAGCATGGAGCTGCCAGCTCAATGTGACCCATGCGCTCGCGCCGCACCTTGGAAAGAGTTACCTCGACACCGCACTTGTCGCAAATCACCCCGCGGTGTTTCATGCGCTTGTATTTTCCGCACAAGCATTCCCAGTCGGTGACCGGGCCGAAAATCTTGGCGCAGAAAAGTCCATCGCGTTCCGGTTTGAAAGTCCGATAGTTGATGGTTTCTGGTTTGGTGACTTCGCCATGAGACCAGGAACGGATCTTTTCGGGCGAAGCCAGACTGATGCGAATGGCGTCGAACTCACCGATCAAACTGACTCGATCATAAGGGCTGCTGCGGAACAAGGTTTACCTCCTTTGTTGCTGGTACATCGACCGCGAAAATCGAAACTCGAAATTCGAAACCCGTCCTGTCCACGAGTCAGACGACGTGCCACATGCCGTTCCTCAATGCAAATTTCTCGAAATCAGGCAACGTACGCGCAACCTTGTACATTTCGTTCCGAAGTTCGCGTGCCACTTGCCAAACATCTAGGTCCTTGAAGTCTTTGATCGATCCTACCATGGCCTATCCACGGCCGAGTTTTGAGTTTCGAATTTCGAGTTTCGAATTTCGAAACTCACTCCGCACTTAGCGGCGCGAGTTCTTTAGGCTTCTTGATCAACTCCACATCGAGGCAGAGGCTCTGGAGTTCCCGGACTAGCACGTTGAATGATTCCGGAACGCCGGGCTCGATGGCCGCCTCTCCCTTGACGATGGCTTCGTAAATCTTGGCGCGGCCGTACACGTCGTCGGACTTGGCGGTGAGTAGTTCCTGTAGGATATAAGCCGCACCGTAAGCTTCCAGCGCCCAAACTTCCATTTCTCCAAAGCGCTGTCCACCGAACTGCGCCTTGCCGCCGAGTGGTTGTTGGGTGATGAGGGAGTAAGGGCCGATGGAGCGGGCGTGGATCTTGTCGTCTACCAAGTGCGACAGCTTGAGCATGTAGATGTAGCCCACCGTGACCGGTTGTTCGAAGGCCTCACCCGTCATCCCGTCGTAGAGCCTGATCTTTCCGGAAGTGGGCAGCCCCGCCTTTTCCAGGTACCCCTTGATTTCCTTTTCGGTGGCGCCGTCGAATACCGGGGTCGAGAAGGGAACCCCTTCGGCGAAGGAACTCGCGAAGGCGAGCACCTGTTCGTCATCGAGGCTATCCACGACCTTGGCGGAAGCATTATTGCGGAATGTGGCCTTGAGCTCTTTGCGGACGACTTCGGCGCTGGATTCCGTAGAAGCCAACTGGCGAATCTTGGCGCCCAGCTCTCTGGCGGCCCACCCCAGGCGAGTTTCCAGGATCTGACCCACGTTCATTCGAGAGGGGACGCCGAGGGGATTCAAAACCACTTCCACGGGCGTGCCGTCCGGCATGTAAGGCATATCTTCTTCGGGAAGGATGCGCGCAATCACACCCTTGTTCCCGTGCCGTCCCGCCATCTTATCGCCCACCGAGAGCTTGCGCTTCATGGCAATAAAGGCTTTCACCAGCTTGATGACTCCCGGTGGAAGCTCATCGCCTTTCTTGAGCTTCTGGATCTTCTCATCCGTAATCTTCCTCAGGATGTCGATCTGCCGCGACGTCATCTCCTCGATCTCATCGATCTTCTCCATGAGGGTCGGGTCCTTCTTGGCGATCTTGATGCGCTTCAAGTTGTGTGTGGAGAGGCGCGCCAGCACGTCGCGATCAAGGTCCGCGCCTTTGACGAGAAGTCGTTTGTTGGTCCTCTCGTCATGCAAGTCCGCCAGCAGCTTCTCCCCGGCGAGGAGAGCACAGAGCCGCTTCAAACGTTCGTCCTGGAGGATGCGGATTTCGTCGTTCAAGTTCTTTTCCAGGCGAGCCACCTGGTAGGCTTCGATGGTTCGAGCCCGCTCGTCCTTATCCGCGCCCTTGCGCGAGAAGATCTTCACATCCACCACGATGCCCTCGATACCCGGGGGGCAAGTCAGGGAAGCATCGCGGACGTCACCGGCCTTCTCGCCGAAGATGGCGCGCAGAAGCTTTTCCTCCGGAGTGAGCTGAGTTTCACCCTTGGGGGTGACCTTGCCGACCAGAATATCGCCGGGCTTTACGTAAGCGCCGATGCGGATAATGCCACTCTCGTCCAGGTCCTTCAGCAAGGATTCTGAAACGTTCGGGATGTCACGGGTGATTTCTTCCGGACCCAGCTTGGTGTCACGAGATTCGATTTCGAACTCCTCGATATGAATCGAGGTATAGGAATCCTCTTTGACGAGCTTCTCGCTGACCAGGATGGCGTCTTCAAAGTTGTAACCTCGCCAGGGCACGAAGGCCACGAGTACGTTACGCCCCAGGGCCAGCTCGCCATGGTCGGTACAGGGGCCGTCGGCGAGGACCTGGCCTGCCAAAACACGCTGGCCTTTGCGGACCGCCGGCTTCTGGTTGATGCAGGTGTTCTGGTTGGAGCGGCGGAACTTGGTCAACTGGTAGATGTCCGCGCCGACTTCCCGTGAGAACTGCCCGCTGTGACCGTCGCCCTCGACGCGCACAATGATGCGCTCGCTGTCCACGCTGTCCACGACGCCGTTGCGCCTGCAAATGACCACCGCGCCGGAATCGCGGGCGGTAACCTCTTCCATGCCGGTGCCAATCAACGGGGCCTGGGCGCGCAGGAGCGGAACCGACTGGCGCTGCATGTTGGAGCCCATGAGCGCGCGGTTAGCGTCATCATTCTCCAGGAAGGGGATCAGTGAGGCTGCCACGCTCACCAGTTGCTTGGGGCTGACGTCGATGTAATCAATTTCATCGCGGCGCTTCAGCACGAAGTTGCCGGCCTGCCGGGCGTTTACCAATTCATGGGTAATGCGGCCTTTTTCGTCCACCGGAACGTTGGCCTGGGCAATGACGTGCTGATCTTCTTCCCAGGCGGACAGGTAAAACGAGTAAGGTTCGTATTCCACGAGCTTGCGCCTTCTCTCGCCCAGATCTTCGTTGAGCTTCTCGACTTCGCCCACCTCCACGTGTTCGCCAACACGCCAGGGGCCGTCCCCGCCGTGAGTAATCGTGACATAATCCACAATCCTGCCGCCGCGGACTTTACGGTAGGGGCTCTCGATGAAGCCATGCTCGTTGATCCGCGCGTAGCAGGAAAGCGAGGAAATGAGGCCGATGTTGGGACCTTCCGGGGTCTCGATGGGACAGATGCGGCCGTAGTGCGTGGGATGGACGTCGCGCACCTCAAATCCAGCTCGCTCCCGCGAGAGGCCGCCGGGTCCCAGGGCCGACAAGCGCCGCTTGTGAGTGATTTCCGAGAGCGGGTTCGTCTGGTCCATGAACTGGGAGAGTTGAGACGAGCCGAAGAACTCCCGGATGGCCGCCATCACCGGCTTGGCGTTGATCAAGTCATGGGGCATGGCCGTGGACATTTCCTGATAAACCGACATCTTCTCCTTGATCGCCCGCTCCATACGGACTAAACCCAGGCGGAACTGGTTCTCCAGCAATTCGCCCACGGCACGCACGCGCCGGTTCCCCAGGTGGTCGATGTCGTCCACGGTGTAATTCCCGCCCGGGTTCTTGTGCAGCTTGAGGAGATAACGGATAGCCGCGTAGAAGTCTTCCGGCTCGAGGGTTCGCTTGTCGAGCGGGAGTTGAATGGGAGTGTGCTCGGAGTGCTCCGTGGCCATCGTCCCTTCGCAGCCCCGGACTACCTCGGAGCAGATATTCTCTTCGCGCTTTCCAACGAACATCTTCTCCTGGTCAACGACCACGTAGAAATTGGCGGCGGGGAAATTCCGCGCGTCTTCCAGTTCAAGTTCTGTGGCCTTCTCGTCCATCCGGCTCTTGAGTTTGGTGAAGTAACCCAGCTTAATGTTGAACTTCAAACGGCCCACGCGCGAGAAATCGTACTTGCGCGGGTCAAAGAACATGCCGTTGAAGAGTGCTGTCGCCGTATCCAGGGTCGGGGGATCTCCCGGCCGCATCTTCCGGTACATCTCAATGAGAGCTTCCTGTGGGGTCTTCAAGGTATCGCGCTTCAGGGTCTGGCTGATGACTACCCCGGTTTCATCGCGCTCCGGGAAAAACACCTGGATCTCCGCCATCCCGGACTCCAGAATAGCGTTCAGGGCGCTGGAGGTAAGCTCGTTGTTCGCCTCCAGAATCACTTCCCCGGTCGCCGGATCCACCATGTCAGCCGCCGCAAAGGCTCCTTCCAAATCGTGCGCCGCCACCTCGATCTGCGTGATCCGAGCCTTCTGAATCTCCTTGTAAACCGACTCGGTAATCTTCCTCCCGGCGTTCACCACGGTCTCATGAGTTCGCGCATGCTCGATATTCTTGGAGAGTTTTGTTCCGATCAGGGCCTCCGAGACTTCCAAGAAGAGTTTTCGGTCCTTCAGGGAAATCTTTTCCACGCCGTAGAAAGCCTTGATAATCTCGGAATCATTCTTCAGGCCCAACGCGCGGAGGAAGATTGTGGCCAAGAACTTTCGTTTTCGGTCGATACGGACGTAAAGGATGTTCTTGGTGTCATACTCGAATTCCACCCAGGAGCCACGATAGGGAATAGTCTTTCCCAGGAAATAAGTCTTCTGGGGGTTGCATTCAAAGAAAACGCCCGGAGAACGGTGAAGCTGGCTCACGATGACGCGTTCCGTCCCGTTGATGATGAAGGTGCCGTTCTCGGTCATCAGGGGGATTTCGCCGAAATAAACCTCTTGTTCCTTGATGTCCCGAATACTCTTGTGGCCCGTGTCGCTGTCCTTGTCGTAAAGGGTGAGCCGGATGGTGACCTTGAGAGGGGCGGCGAATGTCATGCCGCGCTCCTGGCACTCGGTCACGTCGTACTTGAGCTGCAGAGCGACGGGGTCGCCACACTTGTTGCAGAAGGTCACCACGTTCTTATTGAACGTGCCGCAGCGGGTGCAGAGCACGTCCCCGACCTTGAAGGGGTCGGTGATAACGGTGTGACCGCAATTCTTGCAAGTGCTGCGCAAGTGGTGGAGTCCTTTCAGACTGCCGCACTTGCACTCCCAGTTGCCAATGGAATAGTCCACGAAGTCCAATTGGGCGATGCCGCGAAAATCCGTGATCGGAAACACAGAATTGAACACGGCTTGCAGGCCCGCGTCCTCCCGCTCCGAGGGAAGGAGGTTCATCTGAAGAAATCGTTCGTAAGACCGCCGCTGCACCTCGATGAGATTGGGAATCTTGATGACGGTCGGTATTTTGGAGAAATTTATGCGCTGACGGATAGCGCCGTTCCCGCCGTTAAGCATTCGATTTGCTCCTTGCTTGAGATGTCAAGAGCCAGTCGGACAATGGTGACGCAACACCCTTGTAACAATGGATGCACCATTAGGGCCTGGGGATGCCACAATATCTTGCGCACGGCCCAGCCGTCCACCAGGCGGTTCGTGTTTCCACAACGAGAGGACGTCGTCTCCCGAGCCCCCGCTCGGGAGGCGGAAGAAGACAAGCCGGCCCCTGCCCAGAGGCTGCTATTTCACTTCCACTGTAGCGCCGGCTTCGGTGAACTTTTTCTTGAGGGCTTCGGCTTCCTCTTTGTTGATGCCCTCCTTGATCGGCTTGGGTGCGCCGTCCACAAGATCCTTCGCTTCTTTGAGCCCCAGGCTGGTGACTTCGCGGACAGCCTTGATGACGTTAATCTTGTTCGCACCCACGGCGGTGAGGATGACCGTGAATTCCGTCTGCTCTTCCACCGGAGCTGCCCCCCCGGCTGGTGCAGCACCTGCTGCCGTCACCACCACGGGCGCCGCAGCCGCCGCGGAAACTCCCAGAACCTCTTCCAGCCTCTTGACCAGCTCGGAAGCTTCGAGCAGTGAAAGTCCCTTGATTTCTTCGACGATCTTATCGATCCGTTCTGACATTTCGGTGTTTTCCTCCTGAAGAATCCCGTTCAGCCGCCAGCCGGCAACCCCCGCAGCGTAAGCGCTTTGGCTAGCTGCTCGCCGCCTCCCTAAACTTCTTCTCCTTGACGGCCTGTTGAATGACCACCGCCAACTTGCGGGCCACACCGGCGAGGGCAAGCGCCACGTTCCGCGCCGGAGATTTGATCAAGAAGAGCGCCTTTGCGAGCAGCTCCTCCTTCGCAGGCAAGTTGGCGACAATACCTAAATCGGCCATGGAGACGGCCCGACCTTCCACCACGCCCGATTTAAACTTGATTAAAGGGTTTTCTTTGGCATAAGCGGTCAAGACTTTGGCTAATGCCACAGGGTCTTCCTGTGTGTAGGCAAGAGATGTGGTGCCGCTCAATTCCCTTGCCGCTGGCTCCACCGGCGTGCCTTGAGAGGCCCTCTCGATCAGGCTATTCTTTACGACCTTGTACTTTGCCCCGACTTGCGCAATCCTGCGACGAAGTTCGAAATCCTGAGCGACGGTGATCCCCTCGAAACCCGCCAGAATGACGGTGCGTGACTTTTCTAATTCCTGATGCAACGCCTCGGCTTTTTGCCTTTTCTCACCTTTATTCATGCCTACTCCTCGAAACCGCGGCTAAGCAGGTTCCACCGACGCCAGATCAATTCTGAGGCCGGGGCCCATGGTGGAAGAAACGGCGATGCTGCGCACGTAGCGCCCTTTGGCGGAGGCGGGTTTCGCCTTCATGACGCTCGAAATGAGAGCGTTGGCGTTTTCTGCCAGTTTTTGGGCCTCAAATGAGACCTTGCCCACCGGGCAATGGATAATCCCCGTCTTGTCCACCCGGAATTCCACCTTTCCGGCTTTCACTTCCCTTACTGCCCGTTCCACATCCAGGGTGACGGTGCCGGTCTTGGGATTGGGCATGAGCCCTCGCGGGCCCAGGATCTTACCCAAGCGGCCTACGGACTTCATCATGTCAGGTGTGGCAACCACCGCCTCGAAGTCAATCCATCCACCCTGGATCCTCTGCACAAGGTCGTCGCCGCCCACTTCATCGGCTCCCGCCTCGCGAGCCTCACGAACCTTGTCGCCGGAGGCGATCACGATCACCCGCTTGCTCTTCCCAAGGCCATGAGGAAGAACCACGGTGCCCCGGACCATTTGATCCGCGTGCTTCGGATCCACCCCAAGGCACATCGCCACTTCCACGGTCTCGTCAAACTTGGCGAAAGCCGCTTGCTTGACAAGGGGCATCGCCTCCGCCACGGTGTAGGCTGCTTTATCGACCAGCTTGGCTGCCGCCTTATATTTCTTTCCCACTTTAGCCATTGCAGTAACTCCGTGTCGAAACTCGAAATTCGAAAATCGAAATTGGAAACTCCCGGAGTCGATTTTCGAGTTTCGAATTTCGAGTTTCGAACTTCGGGTCTCGCGTATCCCTCACGCAACCACTTCAATCCCCATACTGCGCGCCGTTCCCTTCACAGTGGCGACGGCGGCCGAGATGTCGTGCGCATTCAAATCCGGCATCTTCAGCTTGGCGATCTCTTCCACTTGCTTCTGCGTCACCTTGCCCACTTTGTTCCGGTTGGGCTCGCCCGAACCCTTGGCGATTCCGGCGGCCCGTTTCAGAAGCACGGCGGCCGGTGGTGTCTTGGTTACAAATGTGATACTCCGATCGCTGTACACCGTAATGACGACGGGAATAATCAACCCTTCTTGATCCCTGCCAGAGGTCTTGGCGTTGAACGCCTTGCAAAACTCCATAATGTTCACGCCGTGCTGGCCCAGCGCCGGTCCAGCGGGAGGAGCGGGGGTAGCTTTGCCCGCAGGGAGTTGGAGCTTCACCATCGCCTGGACTTTCTTTGCCATGTCCTTTACCTCCGCGCCGAGCGGAAACTGCAAATCGGAAACTAGAAACTGGTCAACCGCGACTCGCGGGAATTCCAATGACCAGTTTCCATTTTCCAATTTCCATTTTCCAGTTGCCAATTTCCATTTCAGATTTTTTCCACTTGATAAAAATCCAATTCCACCGGGGTGGAGCGGCCGAAAATCGTAACCATAACCCGCAACGTGGAACGCTCATCATGGATCTCGTCAACAAGCCCATTGAAGTCCTTGAAGGGACCATCGGTAATCTTGACGCTCTCACCCTTGTCATACTTGAGCCTCGGCTTCGGGTGTTCCGCAGCCACCTCGACCTTGTGAACAATCCGGTCCACTTCGTCGGGGGCGAGGGGACTAGGCCTTTGTCCGGAGCCGACGAATCCCGTGACCCGGGGCGTTTCGCGCACCATGTGCCAGGTATCATCATTCATTTCCATATCCACCAGCACATAGCCCGGAAAGAAAAGCTTGGCGGTCACCACTTTCTTCCCCTGGCGCGTTTCGAGGACGTCCTCGGTGGGGACCATGATCTCCCCGAACTGCCCGGTGAGCCCGGCGGCCTCAATGCGGCTCTTCAGGGTTTCCGCCACTTTCTTCTCAAAACCAGAGTAGGTGTGAATGATGTACCAGTTCTTTGCCATGCCTGTCATTGGTCCACTGAAATATGGAGAGACATGCTCTCCACCGCTCCGCGCCAGCCAATCCCTATCCGCGATGCAAGAAGTACCGCAATGCCTTGGAAACGGTTAGCGAAAATGCCTGGTCGCAAATCCAGAAATAGAATCCGAAAAGAAAAGTGGTGATAAGCACCATGACCGTCGTGCCGTAGATTTCCTGTTTGTTTGGCCAGGTCACGCGCTTCATCTCCGTCCGAACGTCGGACATATACTCCCGAACCTGAACCCAAGTACTCTTCTCAATACTGACCTGCTCGCTCATGGTTTCCTTTGTACTCCAACAGTCCCACGCTTCGTGCTTGGGGGGCTCTGGCAGGGGCGGAGGGATTCGAACCCCCACGTCCGGTTTTGGAGACCGGCAGTCTAGCCGTTGAACTTACGCCCCTCTAAGAACAGTGACTAGGGGCCAGTGACAAGTGACAAGCAAAACAAACCGCCCGCTTCTTGCTCGTCACTCGTCACTTGTCACTCGTCACTTCACTTCTTTGTGCACTGTATGGTGCCGGCACGCACGGCAGAACTTCTTGAGCTCCAGCCGGTCCTGCGTCTTCTTCTTGTTCTTCGTCGTGGTGTAATTGCGGTTCTTGCATTCACCGCATTGCAAGGTGATGATTTCGCGCATGCCCCATTCCTATACGGAGGATTCCAAAAGTGGTGTTCCCCCGACCGGTACATCCACAGCGAGGATGCAGTCCCATCGAATCAGCAGTGAGTGCTCACCGTCTTCCTTCCGCATGCTAACCCAGAGCCCGCTCTCGTCTGTTTCCAGAGCGTACAAAGTCGCCCTTCCAGACTCCTCAGGAACTCCGGCAGCCTGGAATGCCTCTTGCCCCATCTGACTCAGGAACACAACAACAGGACGGCGCAGCTCCATTCAGGATACCCCAAGTCTGAGAAGGCATTCCTCCAACATTTGTGACAACCTTTGCTCCGCGCTGCCGGAACCCAGGTCAAAGAGATCGTCCACAATGCCTTCCGCAACATGCAGAGGCATTAGGGTGCTGTTTGTTTTGACAGCGATCTCGAACTTGTGCCCCCATGTATCAAGAACAACGCTTTCAACCGCTACCCCTGGCGCCTTTTCTGTAAGTTTCCTCTGCAGGATCTTCGCGAACCATTCGGTCTTTCTTAGCAGCTTCTCCGCCGTTTGGCGGCTGGCAAGCGCGACACGCTGGTAATCCTCCTCCCGGACGTGCAACTGCTGCGCCACGCTTCGCTGCTCTGGAGTGAGAGGGGGCAAGTTCTCCTTGGGGGTACTCTGTGCAGCCTCCCACTCGTTTCTATCGCTCCGCGATCCACTCACGGCAATCTTGATCATGGTCGCACTATCGGCTCCAGCCGATCCTGGTTCCTCTTATCCTTCGTTGTCCTGTAATTGCGGTTCTTGCATTCACCGCATTGCAAGGTAATGATTTCGCGCATTAGAAAGGCCTCGACTCCCCTTCCTGGCTTACTTGCGCCCTCTTCAGTTTCCAACCCAATCGGTTTACGAACTTCCGATGGTCTTGTTACGCAAGAATCTCCGTGACCGAACCGGCGCCCACCGTGTGTCCACCTTCGCGGATGGCGAAGCGCAGCCCTTTCTCCATGGCGATGGGCGTGATCAGCGCAATCTCCAGGTTCACGTTATCCCCCGGCAT
>Ga0181530_10007293_pt1 | contig 10586 bp, 7 predicted proteins | sample PEATcosm2014_Bin_42_FD_119769 | JGI IMG/M metagenome (GOLD analysis project Ga0181530, IMG submission 119769) | Peatland microbial communities from MTU Mesocosm Facility, Houghton, MI, USA - PEATcosm2014_Bin10_60_metaG | ecosystem: Environmental > Terrestrial > Soil > Wetlands > Peat | place... | reverse complement strand
GCCGTGCTGGCATTTCCGGGCGGGGCATACAAAATCGAAATCAGCAGAAAATCCGGGTGTACCGTGGACGGCGTGCAAATGAAGCACGCGGCGAGGCAGGAATTCTGGGCAGCGATTCCTGCCTTGTAGCAAATCCCCTGCGATGTGCATTGTTGGCCGGTGCCCGCCGTGACGGCTGGCGCCGAGACACTCTTACTGTCCAGCGGGTTCGCGATTCTGGGGTTCCCGCAAACCACAGGATCCACGCCAGATTTCACACAGGCGGCATTTGCCGCGCCGCCAACCAGCGCACAATGCGTGGCGCACGGCGCGCATTGTTGCGCTAGCGTGCCGCTCGGGGGGAGAACAATTGCCACAAAGAGGCAGATGATAGTCAGCATTCTTGTAGAAAGCATATCCCCCTCCCCCGGAAAGTTTCGCCTCTGTAGCGGACCGTATTCCGCCGGATGTTGTCAAGCACGGGAGATGCCGCAGCGAGTTTTGCGACGATCCTCTTGGGGACAGCCTTACTTCCGGTCGCGCAGCCAGCGTTGATCGAGACGGGCACGCCGCGGGGATCGATGTTGCCCGGCAGTTTTCCGACCGCTTCGTCGGCACCCACGCAATGCGAGCGACCATGTCCCCGCCGTCCGCATCCAGTCTCTTCTCCAGCCTGCGGTCGCAACGTCGCGGTTCGTCGCGATCATCCCGCCCCGGCGCTGTCAGGCCAGGCTCGGCCTGGTGCCCGCCTGCCGGGCCGGCAGGGCTTGCCGTCGATGCTCATGATGCCAAAGAGCGCCAGTCGCGCGAAGCGTGCCTTGCCGGCTCTGCCTACAAGGTCAGCCGTTCGCACACGGCCGAGGCAATCAGCGGCCGTTCGGTATCCACGCTCACCCCGGTCAGTGTCCGCCGCATGCCCGGCGTGCGCTGCTGCTGGAACGCCGCGCGCGCGGCTTCGTCGGCGCCGTGCAGGATGCCTTGCGGCACATGCGACAGCGTGCCCGGCCGGCGGGCGCCCGCCGCGCCCGCATGCACGAACACGCTCTCATCGTAGTCGACGTTGCGGTGATACGACGGCAGTTCCTCGGCGTTCAGGTCGGCCACCGCGATCTGCGGCACGAAGGTCACCACCATGAAGCCGCTCGCCTCGAACGTCGCCCAGGCGGACGGCGCCAGGTGGATGCGGTCGGAGCTGATCGGAATGATGTCGCGGATGTTCAGCTTGTAGGGGAACAGATCGCCCTTCCAGCCCACCGACACCAGCGGATTGTGGCGATAGAAGATGGAGCTGTGCGCGCCGCCATGCTTCACCCGCAGCTCATATTCGTCGCGCGGCGGAAACCCGTAATCGCACAGCTCCGGCACGGTCAGCACCGTCGGATCGACCGGCATGTGCCGGCCGACCTGCTGATGCTCCGTCAGCGTCAGCGGCGCGGGCGATTCGATCACCAGCAGATGGCTGTCGCCGGCATCGGGCAGCAGGCTGAACGTCACGCCCTTCGGGATCAGCACATAATCACCGGCCTCATAGGGCAGCCGGCCGAACTCGGTGGCGAACGCGCCGGCGCCGCGGTGCACGAAATACAGCAGGTCGGCGTCGGTATTGCGGTAGGCGAACGGCATCGCCGCGGTGCGCCGGCTGATCGCCACGCTGACATCGGCATTGGACAGCAGCACCTCGGGCACGCCGCGCGGGTCGGCCTGGTCCGACGGCTCGACGCGCGCGGTATCGACGATGCGGCGTGGATGCAGGGTGCCTTCGATCCGCACCACCTCGTTCGGGCCATGCTCGCGATAGACCATGGCGACCGGGCCGAAGAAGCCCTGCCGGCTGATGTGCTCTTCTCGCAGGTCCCCGAGGCCGACCCGCGCCTGGCGGACATGGCGTCCGCGTGTCAGGTGGATCCACGATCGCATGGTTTTCTCCCCCCGTTGTCGGCGTGCGACGTTCGCGCCGGCAGCCTATGCCGGCGCGGCCGGCCGCGACAGCCCGAGACGCGACCTTACCAGGGCGATCGGGTGAAGGCAGCAAGGCCAGGGCTCTGCCCTGGACCCGCCAGGGGGCTTTGCCCCCATGGACCCCCAGCAAAGGCGCAGCCTTTGCAATCCATCCGTTTGGCTGGGTGGACGGGAGGGGGAACGGCGCGCTGCGCCGGCGTCGCCACGATGGCGACACCGGCGCAGCGCGCCGTTCCCCCTCCCGTCCACCCAGCCAACTGAAGGGTCCCAAGGGCTCCGCCCTTGGCGGGGCTCCAAGGGGCAGAGCCCCTTGGTGGGGTTCCAGGGGCAAAGCCCCTGGCCTTGCTTCGTTCACCCGATTGCCCTGGCGGCCTTACTCCGAGATGACAACGCCCCGGGCGGTGTCCGGGTGGAACTCGCCCATGAACGGGTAGCGGCCCGGCCCGAGCGGCCGCAGCCGGATCGTCGCATAGGTGCCGCCGACGATCACCTTCTCCACCTTGAGCGCTGAGGAGTCGAATTCCTCCGGCCCGGCGTCTTCGTTCCGGACGATCAGCAGGGTGGGCTGGCCGGGCGGCACATGGATTTCCGCCGGCGAAAACACATGGTCCTTGATGGTCACATCGATGCGGGCGGGCTCGTCGGCGATGGCGGGTCCGCCGAGGCAGATCCCGGCAACCAGCACGGCGATCGCCGCAGTCCCGCACGGCATGACACGCATCGACCTTGCTCCCCGTTGGCAGCCGGGCTCGCCTCAAGCGGCAGGCGGCCGGCGCCGCGGCATGGTAACCGGCCGGGCAGCGGGCTGCAAATCGCTCGCAATCGCATCCTTACTTGCGACTGATTTGCAATTGCGGTTATCCTGCCCGCAACACGCGGGGGAGTGGCAGAACGATGCAGCCGATCAGCGGGGCAGCCAGCGGCAGGACGGTGACCAAACGCGGCAGACCGGCCCCACCGGCGCGGCGCCCGCCGCGCTGGTGGGGATGCAAGCTGCGCGACGCAACCGCTGCCGCCTGCGTGCTTTCCGGCCACTGGATCAGCCCGGCGCTGGCCGCTCCGCCCGTTATCCAGGTGCCCACGGAAGAACAGCTCCAGCCGGGCGAGGCGGCGGCTCCCGCCACCGGGCCGTTCGGCTTCCTGAACGGCATTTCGCGCAGCGGCTACATGCTCGGCGACATGTGGGGGCTGCGCACGGAGCTGAGCAAGTATGGCATCTCCTTCGCTTTGCAGGAGACCAGCGAGGTGCTCGGCAACCTGACCGGCGGGGCAAGGCAGGGTGCCGCCTATGACGGCCTCACCCAGATGCTCTTGCAACTGGACACCAGGCGGGCGTTCGGCTGGTACGGCGGCACCTTCAACGTCAGCGCCCTGCAAATCCACGGCACCAACCTGAGCTCGAACAACCTGCTGAGCTTGCAGACCGCGAGCGGCATCGAGGCGGATCGCGCCACGCGCCTGTGGGAGCTGTGGTACGACCAGAAATTCCTCGAAGAGGATCGGCTGGACATCCGGCTCGGCCAGCAAAGCCTCGACCAGGAGTTCATGGTCAGCCAGAACGCCAGCTACTTCGTCAACACCATGTTCGGCTGGCCCATGCTGCCCTCGGCGGACCTGCCGGGCGGCGGGCCGGCCTATCCGCTGTCGGCGCTCGGCGTGCGGGTGAAGGCACGCCCGATCGATCCGCTGACCTTCCTGGTGGGGGTGTTCAACGGCAGCCCGGTGCGCAACAACAGCTTCGACAGCGGCGATCCGCAGATGCAGAACCCGTCGGGCACCAGCTTCCCGCTGAACGGCGGCGTGCTGGCGGTCGCCGAGATGCAATACAGTTACCCGTCGCTCGGCACCATGCTGTACGCGGACCAGGCGGAGCCGCTCGCGCGCACCTACAAGCTGGGCATCTGGTACGATACGGAAAGTTTCGCGGACCAGCAGTTCGACGCCGCCGGCGGGTCGCTCGCCAATCCCGTCAGCAGCGGCATTCCCATGAGCCATCGCGGCGATTTCGGCATCTATGCCGTGGCCGACCAACTGGTGTGGGTGGACCCGCAGGAAGGCGACCGGACTATCAACCTGTTCGGTCGGATCATGGGCGCGCCGCAGGTCGATCGCAACCTGGTCACCTTCAGCATGAATGCGGGGCTGACGTTCCACGAGCCCTTCCTGCATCGCGACGACGACACGTTCGGTATCGGCATGGGCTATGCCAAGGTCAGCGGCAGTGCCGCCGCGCTGGACAAGGCCGTCGCGTACTACACCAACACCGTCGTCCCGACGCGCGGCGGCGAGACCTACCTGGAGGTGACCTACCAATACCAGGCCACGCCCTGGTGGCAGCTCCAGCCGGACATCCAGTACGTGTTCAATCCGGGCGGCGGCATCGCCAATCCGAACGCGCCCACCCAGCGCGTCGGCAATGAGCTGGTGCTCGGCGTGCGCACCAACATCCTGTTTTGAGGCGGCACGATGCGAGCCGTTTCACCGGCGGCCTTGACCGCGGCAGAGCGTTGCGATATTGCGAGTCATTCGCATTTTCAGCGATCGGTGCCGCGGCCGTGCCCGCCCCCGCGACAGCGCAAAGAGGCTTCCGCCATGGTGTCCCGAACCCGATGCATGCCGATCCGCGCCGCCATCGTTGCGGTTGTGTCGCTTGCCGCCGCGCTGCCGGCCGGTCGCGCAGGAGCAGATGAACCGCGCGGTTTCCTGGAAACCGTGCACAAGCACATCACCCTGACGACCACCGTGCCGGACAATGGCGATCAGAACCCCTACGCCCTGGTGGTGGCGCCGGTTTCGGCCGGCAAGATCCAGGCGGGCGACGTGCTGGTGGACAATTTCAACGACCTGTCGAACTTGCAGGGGCTTGGCACCACGATCGTCGACTTCAACCCGTCCAGCCGGCAGACGACGCTGTTCGCCAAGCTGCCGCGGCAACTCCCGCCATGTCCCGGCGGGGTGGGCCTGAGCACGGCGATGACCATGCTCAAGAGCGGCTGGGTGATCGTCGGCAGCACGCCCAGCAATGACGGCACCACCCGCACCAAGGGCAACGGCTGCTTGCTGGTGCTCGATGCCAATGGTCAGCTTGTCGATAGCTGGGCCGGTGCCGACATCAACGGCCCGTGGGGCAACATGGCGGTGACCGATAACGGCAGCACCGCCACCTTGTTCGTCAGCATGGCCGGCTTCGATGTGCCGGGTCCGCAGGTGCGCGATCCCGCCACCGGCTATCCGGTGACCATTGCCAAAGCCACCGTGCTGCGCATCGAGCTTGCCATTCCGCCAGGCAAGCCGCCGGCGATCAAAAGCCGGACCGTGGTGGCGGACGGGTTCGGCCAGCGCGCCGACCGGGACGTGTTCCTGATCGGTCCGACCGGGCTGGCACTCGGCGCCGACAACACGCTGTATGTCTCTGATGCGCTCGGCAACCGCATCGTCGCCATCGCGGACGCCATGACGCGGACCGGCAGCGCCGGCACCGGCCGCGAGGTGACCCAGGGCGGCCTGCTGCAACGCCCGCTCGCCCTCATCATGCTGCCCAACGGTCACTTGCTCGCCTGCAACGCCCGCAACGGCCAGGTGGTGGAGCTGGACCCCGCGACCGGCAAGCAGCTCTACGCGCAGTGGATCGATACCAACCAGGCGCAGTCGCCACCGGGCAACGGTGACCTGTTCGGCATTGCGCTGAAGCCGGACGGCAAGGGGTTCTATTATGTCGAGGACGACATGAATACGGTGATGGAGGCACGCTGACCATGCAGCACGACACGGGTCCCCGCGCGTCGCGCCGCGGGTTGCTTGCCGCGGCCGGCGGGCTGGCGGCCGCGGTCGGCTTCACCGCCCGCGCCGCCGTGCCGGAGGCCGCTGCCCCGAAGCCACGCAGTGCCGCCGAGGATTTCTGGGGCGTCCATCAGGCCGGTATCGTAACGCCGGCACAACAGCATACCTATTTCGCCGCGTTCGATCTGACCACCGGGAAGCGGGACGACCTGGTGGCGCTGCTGCAAACGTGGACCGCCGCCGCCGCCCGGATGACGGCCGGCCAACCTGTGGCGCCCGCCGCGCCGGACGCCTACGCAGCGGCATCGGATGCGCCGGCTCCGGGTGGCCAGGCATCGGGTGCGCCGGCTTCGGGTGGCCAGGCAGCGGACGGCTATGCTCCGGCGTCGGACACGCAGTCCCCCATTTTGGATTCGTCGGAGACGCTGGGGCAGGACCCGGCGCGGCTGACCGTGACCTTCGGGTTTGGTGCGGGACTGTTTGAGAAAGCGGGCAAGGATCGCTACGGCCTGGCTGCTCTTCGGCCGGAGGCACTGGTGGACCTGCCGCGCTTCAATGGCGACCAGTTGGTGCCGGCGCGCACCGGCGGCGACCTGTCGGTGCAGGCCTGTGCGGACGACCCGCTGGTGGCGTTCCACGCCGTGCGCCAGCTCGCGCGCCTCGCGTATGGCGCCGCGGAGATGCGATGGGCGCAGATCGGATTCATGTCCCGGCCCGCCGATGGGGGGACGCCGCGCAACCTGATGGGTTTCAAGGACGGCACGCAGACCCCGCAGCAGATCGACAAGGTCGTGTGGGTGGGCGACGACGGGCCGGCCTGGATGCGCGGCGGCAGCTACATGGTGGTTCGCCGCATCCGCATGGCGTTGGAGCACTGGGACCGCACCAATGTCGGCTTCCAGGAGCAGACGATGGGGCGGGAGAAATTGTCCGGGGCGCCGCTGGGGCTGAAGGACGAGTTCGCGCCGCTGGGCCTGGACCGGACCGACAAGGACGAGAACCCGATCATCGCGGAAAACGCCCATGTGCGGCTTGCCAATGCCGTGACCAATGGCGGCGCGGAGGTGCTGCGCCGGGGCTACTCCTACAATGACGGGGTGAACTTTACGGCGGAGCGTTGGCCACCGTGGCGGCAGGGCATGGAGTACGACGCCGGCCTGTTGTTCGTATGCTACCAGCGCGACCCGCGGACCGGGTTCATCAGGATCTTCGAAAACATGGCGAAGTTCGACATGCTCAACCAGTTCGTGACGCATACCGGCGGCGGTTTGTTTGCCTGTCCGGGCGGCGCGCGTGCGGGCGAGTTCATCGGCCAGCGCCTGTTCGTTGCGACGTGATGCCGGCTGCGCCGGCCCGCTGTCGTCAATAAGGGATCGCCGAGGCAGCACCGCGTCCGTTGACGTGCGGACCCCGCCCAATTCGTCATGGTCCGGGCAGCCGGACCATCCGGGACTTTCCTCTCTGTGAGCCGCAAGCCGTGGATGGCCGGCCGGGGCCTGGCGCCGGGCACTTGACCCGGGGGCGCGCCATGACGGAGTGGGCATGGGCTGCCCCACACCTGACGCGGTCATTCCGTGGCGACTCCTGATGATCCCCCCGATGTGCCGGTGGGTGGCAGGCGGCGAGCATGACGCATGGTCGCATATCCGCCGGATGGACCCGTCCCGCACCGTGCGGCAATCTCCGCCGCCGTTGCATCCGGGAGCCAGCCAAGATGATCCGCCGCCGTAGCGTCCTCGCCGCCGCCGCTGCCACTGCCGCTTTGCCGCTGTGGCGGCCTGCCCAAGCCCAGACCGCCGCGCAGACCGTCCGCATCGGCGTGCTGACCGACCTCAGCGGGCCTAATTCCGCCTCCACCGGCGCTGGCTCGGTGGTCGGCACGCAACTGGCCGCCGAGGACTTCATGGCCGCGCATCCCGGTACGCGGGTGGACGTGCTCTCGGCCGACTACCAGTCGAAGCCCGACATCGCCGTGTCGGTGGCGCGCGACTGGTTCGACCGGCAGGGCGTGGACATCGTCTCCAACGTCAACAACTCGGCTGCCGCGCTGGCGATCGCCAACCTGGTGAAGGAGAAGGACAAGGTCGCGTTGCTGACCGGTCCGGCCAGCTCGGCGCTGACCGGGGCGGCATGCGGGCCGAACCACGTGCACTGGGTGTACGACACCTGGGCGATCGGCCACACCACCGGCGGCGCGCTGGTGGCCACGGGCGGCGACTCCTGGTACTTCGTTGCCGCCGACTACGCCTTTGGCAAGCAGTTGGCCGGCGACACCGCCTCCTTCGTCACCGGCGCCGGCGGCAAGGTGCTGGGCACCGTGTTCACGCCGTTCCCGGAGACCACCGACTTTTCCGCCTTCCTGGTGCAGGCGGCATCCTCCGGCGCGAAGGTGATCGGCCTGGCCAACAGCGGCGCCGATACGGTCAACTGCGTGAAGCAGGCGCACGAGTTCGGGCTGACCCAGAAGGGCGCCAAACTCGCGGCGCTGCTGATGATGATACCGGACCTGCACGGCGTCGGGCTGGAGACCGCGCAGGGGCTGATGCTCAGCGAGGCGTTCTACTGGGACATGAACGAGCAAACCCGCGCTTATGGGAAACGCTTCGGCGCGCGGATGAAGGGCTGGATGCCGTCGATGATCCAGGCCGGCGACTACAGCGCCAATACGCACTGCCTGAAGGCGATGCTGGCATTGGGCCTCGACAAGGCGAAGGCGAGCGGCCGGGCGGTGGTGCAGCAGATGAAGGCGATGCCGACCGACGATCCGCTGTTCGGCAAGGGCGAGGTGCGTGCCGACGGGCGCGTGCTGCACCCGATGTATCTGTTCGAGGTGAAGTCGCCGGCTGAGAGCAAGTATCCGTGGGACTATTACAAGCTGGTCCGCACGGTGGACGCGGCGCATGCGTTCCGCCCGCTGGGTGATGGTGGCTGTCCGATGGTGCATGCGTGACGGGCGGGTCATCGCGTAGAGGCGTGCGTTAGTTGCATATATCAAGAATTCCGCACGGGGCCGCGCGCCGCACCGATCTGCAAGGTTGCCCGGTCGCTACCCCCAAACAGAATTCCCTTGCACCCTATGACGAGGGCCGAGACGGCGGGTCCGACCCGTCCAGCAGTTGTTCGGCGGCAACACCCCATGTCCAGCGGTACGGCCTCGCCGGCGTCTCCAAGCTGCTGGCGAGCGCCGTGCCACGTGCGGCCAAAAGCCCATGCACCAATTCGGCGCGGCACGACGATGGCGGGTAGGAGCCGTCGCACAAGGCACCAGCGGCTCAGCGCCGGTTCGCCCGGTGTCGATCAGCCTGTGGAACGGTGGCAAGAGCCCATGCACCAGAACGGACCAGCGCGCCGAGCAGCAGGCCGGGCAGATGCAATCCGAGGCGACAACACCCGAAGTCCAGCGGTGCGGTCTGTCTGTTGCCGCCTCAGCCAAACCGCAGGATGCAATGTGGAGCAAAGACCCCATGCACCTATTCGCCGGCGATGCGCGCGGCGGGCCGGAAGCTGTGGTGAGGAACATCCCATACACCGTGAGGCACGTCGCGCCACGGCAAGACGCGGTGCCACAGCGCACCTCTGCAGTGCGGAGCGGTGCGACACCCGAGGAAGCAAGCAAGAAATCTGGAACCACAGATGCACACAGATGCACACGGATGGGCCGGAGTCCGGCTGGCTCGTTCACGGCCGGAACCCCACGACCAAGCCCGGGCAGCCGTGCCGATGCGGTGGTCACTGTCCCATCGGTGTGCATCGGTGTGCATCTGTGGTTCCAGATTTCTTGCTTGCTTCCGGCTGGCGCGTCGCCTGCCAAAACCCCATGCACGAGAAACTCGGCGGCATCTCAGGCACAGCAACCCGGCACTGCCGGGGCGAGCCGACCGCGATAGACCGCAGACACGCGGCAAGACCCCATGCACCAATGCAAACTCTCACGCGGCGACGCAGAGTCTCCCCCGGCACAAAACGAGACGCTCGTGAGACGGCGTGGCGGCGGCCGATGCTGGGTCGCGTACGACAGGATAGCGAGGGCTGCGCGATCGGCTGTGGGCGCCTCGTCAGCAGGGTACCTGACAATACCCCATGCACCAGAAGCCGTTGCCCGGCCGGCGCCGCCACCGTCTCACCCATAGCGTAATGAGACGCCGGCGAGACTCGCCTGGAGCCGGTCCGGCCGATATTTCTTTTGACAGAGAAGCTAACGCGTGTTATTGATACTGCCATGGAGCGCCCCGCCGCCGCCACTCCCTGTCCGTCCCCTGCCCACGATCCCCAACCGGATCGGCCCGGCCCAACCATGCCAGCTTCCATCGCCGCACTCCTCCACACCGTGCGCATTCTGCTGGGCTTCGGCCGTCATCTCGCCGAGACCGCGAAGCACCGCTCCGCCAGCACGGACTTCAACGCCATTGCAGCCTGCTTCGGCACCGGACGGGTTTATGCGATCCTCGCCCACCTGCAACGCGGCATCCTGCGCGCCATCGCGCTGGAGAACGTGTTGCTCGCACGCGCGGCACGGGGCCGGGACATCCACTTCGCCGCACCGCGCGAGCGCGCCGCCGCGCCACCGGCCACGCCAGCCGATCCGCCGCCGGAGCAATCGGCCGAGGCACAAGCCACGCGGAAGCCCGTAGCGCGGCCCTCCCGTCCGGCCGGTTGGAACGATCCGGAACTGTTCATGCCGACACTGGAGGAACTCGAGGCGCAGGTGCGCCGCCGCCCGATTGGCCGCACGCTGGTCGATATCTGCCTCGACCTTGCGGTGGTGCCTGGCTTCTGCACCGGTCCGTTCTGGAACGAGCTGTTCGACAGCATCCGGTTGCGTGGCGGCAGTATCGCCACCCTGATGCGGGAGAAGACCCGCCGGGAGG
>Ga0181530_10007287_pt1 | contig 10594 bp, 10 predicted proteins | sample PEATcosm2014_Bin_42_FD_119769 | JGI IMG/M metagenome (GOLD analysis project Ga0181530, IMG submission 119769) | Peatland microbial communities from MTU Mesocosm Facility, Houghton, MI, USA - PEATcosm2014_Bin10_60_metaG | ecosystem: Environmental > Terrestrial > Soil > Wetlands > Peat | place... | reverse complement strand
CCCGACGATCCGGACCCCACCTGGTACGGCCATTCGATCGGCCACTGGGAGGGGGAAACGCTGGTAATCGACACGGTCGGGTTCAACGACAAGTTCTGGTTCGACAATCTCGGCCATCCGCACACGGAAAAGCTCCATACGATCGAACGTTACACGCGTACCGATCTGGGGAACATCCGCATTGAGGTCACTATCGACGATCCCGGCGCGTATACCAAACCGTTCACTACCGTTGGCAGAGCGCGCCTGATGCCCGGCGACGAACTGCTGGAATACATCTGCAACGAGAACGACCCGGACAAGGGGCACTACGTCGGCCCGGCGCGCCTGCCGACGGACGGTTTCGATATCCGCCTGCCGGCGCCCGTTAGCCCGCGCTGGTCGCAATGACTTTGTGTTGCGACTCGAATTCGTTGAGACGAGTAATTCCCGTCTCGCTGATCCTGTACCGTTTAATTCGACCCTGATCCTCGGTCGTAATCCATCCTGCCCCGCATAACAGCGAGAAAGTTTCCCATTCGATCCTCTCGCCCACTCCTCTAGCCGGATCGAACAAGATTTGCCCGGCCGGATTCCCATAATCCGTTATCTGGCCATCGCACCGGCGTAACGCCTCCAGCAATTCTTTGCAGGTAATCAATGTATGAGAGCCTCCTTCCCTGCCCCCGAATGCTATCAGCAAACGACGCCGGAGTCGATGGACGGCAGTGCCCGAACGTACGCTGTCCGACGCAACTACCGTGCGATTGGCGCCAGCCCTTCGGTCAGCTCGATGCGCGTGCCCCAGGGGTCGGTAACATAGGCCACCCTCAGGCTCTTCGAATTCGGGCTTGGCCGGGGACCTTCGTCGATCCTTATGCCAAGAGACTCGATCTTCCCGAGGAACGCGTCGAGATTCTTCACTTCGAAGCCGATGTGGTCGAGCGAGCGGCCCGCGGTCGGAGCCAGCTTCTTGTCTTGTTGTGAGAACGAAAAATTGGCGCCGGGGAAAAAGTCGCAGTCGATCCAGCCGGGCGTCGAAACGCGCGGGCGCCGGCCGGGCCTGCCTCCGAACACGCGCGCGTACCATGCCTGTATCGCCGGAGTATCGGCGGGCCAGAAGTGAATGTGATCCATCTTGACGGGGGCGTCGATTGAAGGGTCGCCGAAGAACTCGACCCGGATGCCGTCGGGAGCGTGTACGTATCCCTGGAGGGGATTCTGGTTCTGCTCGATCTCAACGCCGCTGGCCTTCCACTTCGCAAGCCAGGCGGGCAGATCCCTGAATACGAGACCGAAGTGATCGACCACCGAGCCCGCAGGGGGACCGGTGGGCTCGCCCTGACGCAACAGGATATAGACGCCAGGGAACTGGATCATCTCGAGCCGATCGTTCATCACCAGCGTGCCGCCCATCATCGCCGTCCAGAAACGCTTTTGGGCGTCCACATCTTTAACGACCAGGTGAATATGGCCGAGCGTAACGCCGGCATCATTCGGAGGAGCCAACTGAGCGAATGCGGGCGTGAAGGCGAAAACGGCGAGAGCAAACGCGCTGCGGAATTTCATGGCAGCTCTACTGTATCGAGAACCAAATCCGCGTGGAAGCGCTCTTACCTGGGCAGGCTCTTCGCGTACCTGACGATCGCGTCGGCCACCGCGCGCGGCTGTTCCACGATAACGGCGTGCGCGGTGTGGGGAATCACCACTACCGAGACGCGCTTTGCCCCAAACTCCCGCACCAGTTCGTTCGAACTCGACTTGGGCCGGTAAGGGTCGTTTGCGCCCTGAATGTCCAGAATCGGGGCGGTCCCGGCGGACCAGTATTCGCGCTGCGGAGTGGCGTCGCGGGCAACGATCTCCGCAGCGCGCACATTGGCATGAAACCCGGTGAGCCACATCGTTGGATCATTGCCGGGGGCAAAGAAAACCAGCTTGAGATGCCTGAGGCGTTCGGCTTCCGGTTGCGCGGGGTCGGTGGCGATCGCGACTGACCTCTGCACATCGGGATTCGGTTGCTTTTGCGCAGCCCCGATCAGAATAACGGCTCGCACCAGCTCGGGGAAGTCCACCGCGGTCATCTTCGCGACGAAGTGCCCGAAGGCGTGGCCGGCCAGAATCGCAGGCGCGTTCCGGCGCCGGATGGCGTCCTCGTGCCGCATAACGGCGGCGACATCGCGCGCCAAATCATGCAGCGTGATGTTCCGCATCGGCCCGGTGCTGCGGCCATAGCCCCGGGGTTGGGGACGCAGGACGCGGAATCCGGCTGCGGCGATCCGTTCGGCCACCGGGTCGAATTCCTCCGAGTCGCGGCCCAGCGATGGCAGCAGTATGATGGGCGGACCACTTCCTTCCGCGATCACTTCGATAGAGACATCGTCGCGGTGAATTACCTCGCGCGTGCGTGGCTGTGGGTAGGCCGCGGCGGCGAACGCCAGGGCACCGAGCCCGAAAACGACAGGCAGCATCATGATTTGCCGGAAGTCTACCATGGTGTTCGCCCAACAAACGAACGAGTCAGGGCCGTTTTCGCAGATCATACACGTAGATGGAGTAACCGATGCGCGCGTCGGGCTCCAGTCGATCCAGACCGGCGAATTTCTTGTGATAGATCCCCAGATTGGTCACGCTGATGGCGGCCACGCAGTCCAGCTTGCGGGCGTCCGCAACATCCAACACGTCAGGCAACTCACGGTGCCGGATGCCATAGTAGTCGAGGTCGGCCTGACCGAAGTAAGAGATACACACTTCGGGAATACGATGCGCGTCCAGGTATTCCTTGAGATTTTTGACGTCCTGCCCCCAGTCGAGATTGGAATCCACCAGATACCGCCGACCGCCGGACGGGCCTCCCGCCAGCGCATTGAAGAAGGCGAGATAGTGCGGATGGACCGAGGCGGTTTCGACGATCAGGAGCAGGGCACAGGCGGCCACCGCCAGCCATCGCCATGTTGGCACGGGCCCGGACAGCATCACAGCGGCGGCGAAGATAAACAGGAACGGGTGGAGCGGCAGCAAATGACGCTCGCCGGCGTTGGAATGCGACATCAAAGCGGCAACGAAGTAGCATGCCGCGGGGAGGAGCAGAAGGACCCAGCGAAAACCCATATCGCGCAGCCGGAGAGTTCGCAACCGTCCGGCAGCGGCCACCAGGGCCAGCGCCAGGAGGGCCAGTTCGGCTAAGGGCGTCTTTACGGCCAGGGCAACCGGCGACATATACCACCAGCCGGTTGGCGATTGCGCGCCGAGCAGGTAGCTCACCTCAAGCCCCATTAGCCCCATTCCGGTTTGTTTGCGCCCGATGTCCCCGACACCCCTGAAGTAGCTGAGAGCCGGTACGGGTACACGGGTCAACCATGGCATAGCGTGGAAGATTCCTGAGAAGGTCCCCGACGTCCCGGCGGGTTCCACCTCAAACCGGTACACCGCAAGGATCACCAGGAAGGCAATGGCGGCAACCGTTCCGAGCGACCGAATGCACTCCCCGGCCGCAAAGTCACGCCGTTGTTGCCAGCGGCGTACCAAGTAAAGAAGCGGCATGATCGGCGCGAGGATCAAGGCGGAATTTTTGGTAGTAAGAGCCAGGCCCGCAATCAGCCCGGACAGCCACAAGCGCTTTCTGGTGGGATTCATCAGGTACGCACCCCAAGTCATGCTGGCGGCGAAGATCGTCAGGGCCGCGCCCACGTCGTTCTTGATATACCGGCCGTTGGCCAGAAAGTTCGGATCGGCGGCGTACAGGAATGTGGCCAGCAGCGCCGGGGCGGCGCCGAAATGGAGTCTGGCCCAGAACGCTATGGCCAAACCCAGCAATACCGAAATGGCGATGGCGGAACACCGGCCCGCCATCACCATGGCGTCCGCCGGGACGCGGTTGTGGTACAGAAAGTCAGTTGCGGTGCGCGACGGTTCTTCGCCATCCGGATGACTGGCCGGAGGACTGGGATGAAGAAGCGATACCGGAATCGCCCACAACAGTTTCAACAACGGCGGGTGCTCGCGGCCGACGGTGAAACGGCCAGTGGTGAGGTACGTGTAGCCGGAGAAAAGCTGGACGGCTTCGTCGAAGGTCTGGCTTTCCCGGCGGACCGTCGTAAACTGCAGCGTCGCCATGGCAGTCAACAACAGTACCGCCAGCCACCAGAATGGCGCCCTTTTAACCGGGATTTCCATTCCGGACTCCCGCGTGGTGTTGACTATACGCCTGCTCAATCCGTTTGATTCTACCGGGCGTAGTCCCGCGCCGCGCGGCGGATCGTCAACTTTGCAGCCGGTCCGTGAAATGAGGACTTAATTTGCGATCGATATGGTGGTTACGACAGATGCCGTGCCGTCAATCGTCAGGATCAGATTCCGGCTTCCCGCGGCGACTTGCGGGATCACGAAATTCACCTGATAGCAGCCAACCAGCGTAGGCGTCAGGCCCGCATAGTTCACTGCCGTCGCCACCTGTCCGCCGACCATCACCTGGACGCTCTGGGCGCCCCCAACCACCCACGACAACCCGTTCGGCGAGGCGCTGCCCGTGACCAGAGGACCGGCGGCGGTCACCGGGCCGCCGCCGGTGAAATAGGCGACGACAGTATCGCCCACGTGCGCGGGCGACGCCGGAGTATTCTCACTAAAATCCTGGTTCACCACCACCGCCTGGTTCGTCGGGTACTGAACGGCAATCCCGGGTACGGCCGTGGCCGGTACCGTAACAGCGACGGTGTTGCTCGTAAAAGAGCCGTTTTTGACAACCACCGACACTACCCCCGGTTGAATATCCCAGGGCATCTGCGCGTTGATCTGGCCATCGCCGACGTAAAACAGGGGCGCAGCCTCGCTGTTGACAGTGACGGATGTTGTGAGAAGCGTCGTGGGGAGGGGCAATTTGGCCGGCTGGGCCGATGCGGTCGCGAGTCCGCTGCCATAGATGGCGAAAATACTTCCCGGCGGCGTACCGCCGGCGGCGCTGCTGGAGGCATTCACCACCGCCAGACCAGGATACGTGAAACTGGAATGTCCGGTGGCGGAGAACTCCCCTGTGGCATTCGCGATATCCACGCCGATGTTCGATCCATCCGCTGACGTTGCGGTGAAATGGAGCGTCCAGCTCGCTCCTGATGGGTCAGCCACCGTAGCAGTACCGAGACACGGCGCCGCTACCGAGTATTGGCCGCTGACGGTGTCCGGCGTGGCGGTTCCATTGGTTGCGACCGTCCAGCTGCCGCTGATGTCGCCGCGACCGTCGAACTGCAGCAGTCCCGAAATGCTGCTCACCAGCGAAATCGAACCGGAGCCCATCCCTACGCTGCCGGTATTGCCACTGCCGCTGAACGCATACGTTCCCGAAACCGCACTGGTTCCGCAGGAAACCGGCTGTACGGCGCCGCCGCCCGACAATGCGTACGTACTGTCGCCGCCGGTAATCGTGAAGTTCTTACCCGCGTTGTACGCGATGAGTGTAAAAGATGCGACATCTCCGCTCGAAGTGTTCAGCGTACCCGTGCAGTTGGATCCCACAGTGTAGGCGCCCGGCAGGGTTTCCGGAACATTGAGCATCTGACTGTTATTGGTCGCCAGCGTGAACGTGACGTTGCCGGCTCCGTCGAATGTTGCGGATCCGATGCCCTGGAATGTCCCGGCCAGAACTCCGAAGGCGGTCAGGTTCCTTCCTGTCAGCACCAGAGAGTAGTGGCCCGACAGAGTCGCGACGGAACAGGGTGCAGTTGTGGTTTCCGTCCGTCCGCCGCCAATAAACATAACGAGCGGGGTCGCTCCGCTCACGATGAAATTCGATCCGTTCGCCGCGGTCACGGCGAATTGAAGCGTCCAGGTATTGCCGGAGGAATCGGTGAGCATGGCGTTCGCGAGGCATGAGGAAGTGACCGCGTATGTTCCGGTCGCGTTGGTGGCGACAGAGGTGCGGCTGGCCGCCACGGACCAGTTCGCGGTAACGGCGCCCTTGCCGTCGAACTGAAGTAATCCGGAAACGTTGTTGCCACCTGAAACAGCGCTGGACGTCAAGGCGAATCCCGAACCGTTGAAGCTGTACGATCCGGACAGCAGGCTCGCGCTGCACGCGGCGGTCGGCACCAGACTGCCGCTGCCCGTAAACGTGTAGGTGCCGTCCTGGCCGGTGATCAGGTAACTCTTCCCGCTGTTATACGATTCCAGAGAGAAGCTGGCGGTATCTCCGCTCGCAAGATTCAAAACGCCCGCGCAATTCGCCTGCAGACTGTACGTGCCCGACCACATTTGCGCGACGCCGGACGTTTGGTTGGTGTTGTTCGTCAGGGAAAAGGTGACCTTACTCAGCCCGTCGAATGTCGCCGTTCCGATCCCCTGCAGTACCTTGGTAAACGTCAGCGACGAATTAACATCGCGTCCGCTCAGAGTCAGCGAATAGGTTCCGTTCAGGGATGCCGAGGAGCAGGTTCCCCCGCCGATCTGCGTCTGCGCCGCAAGAGGCGTTGCCGCCAAACACAGAACGCACGCGACCATCGCACCGTAGATTTTCGTCTGCATATATCCTTGTGCCTCCGACCGGATCAACCCGGTTACAGGGCACCGGCGTTGCAATCCAATTACCGAAGGAGGAGAACTTTCCTCCCTCCAGGTGATTGAACGTACGCAAGTTGTCGAAGCGGCATGGGCGAAAATCGTATGATGAATTACCGCTGTGCCAGGAGAGGGAGCGATGAATGCCGGTTCGAATGGTGATGGCAATGTCAGGGACGTAGTTCCGTTTCTGCACGTCTTCAATATGGAGCGGTCTCTGCGCTATTACGAGGACGGCCTCGGCTTCAGCATGCAGAACAAGTGGGTCGTCGATGGAAAAGTGCGATGGTGCTGGCTGGCGCGGGGCGGCGCGGCGCTGATGCTGCAGGAGTTTAACAAGGAGGGCTATGAGTCGGCTGTGTCCCAGGGACGACTGGGCGCTGGCGTGTCGTTCTGTTTTCAATGCGAAGACGCTATCGCGATCTATCGTGAAGTTACCTCTCGCGGAGTCGCTGCTTCGGAGCCGCAAGTTGGGAATGCTCTGTGGGACACACACGTCACCGACCCGGACGGCTACCGATTGCATTTCGCAAGCCCCACGGACACGCCTGAGGATACGAAACTCTCGGAAGTGAAGGGTTAGGAAGAATCGTGCAATCTATCGTCGGGCCCGTGCTGAAGGCCCTGCTTCTGTTCGCCATTGTCTTCTCGCTCCACGCGCAGAATGGCGACAACGTGCTTGTGGTGGTGAACCGCAACGATCCCACATCCCTCCGGATTGGCGAATACTACCAGTCCAGGCGTGCGATTCCGGCACAGAATATCTGCCGGATCGAGACCGTCACCGATGAGGACATCTCCTGGCAGATATACGAGTCGGAGATCGAGAAGCCGGTCGGCGAATGCCTGAAGAAGGCGGGTCTGCAGGAGAAGGTCCTGTATATCGTCACCACTTTGGGAGTGCCGCTCAAGATGACCGGCGGGGAGGGCGGCCCGAAGACGGAAAATGCTTCGGTGGATTCCGAGCTGACGCTGCTCTACGGCAAGATGAAAGGGGCCACGTATCCGCGGGCCGGGCCTCTGCGCAATCCCTACTTCGGCGAGCGCGACGCTCCCTTCCGGCATCCGGCGTACCCCATATATCTGGTGACGCGGCTCAGCGGTTGGAACTTTGCCGAGGTGCAGGCCATGATCGACCGCGCACTGGCGGCACGCAACCGGGGCAAATTCGTGATCGATACAAGAGGGCCCGAGGATAACGAAGGCAACAACTGGCTGCGCACCGCGGCGCTGCTGCTGCCCGCGGACCGCGTGGTGCTGGATACGACTGCCAGAGTGCTGTACGGCATGAAGGATGTGATCGGGTATGCGAGTTGGGGTTCCAACGACCCCGCCCGGCGCCAGCGGTGGATGGGCTTTGAATGGCTGCCGGGAGCCATCGTGTCGGATTTCGTCTCGACCAACGCACGTTCTCTCAAACAGCCACCGGACAATTGGACGCTGCAGGTTCCGTTTATGGGCTGGCAGCAGAACCTGAGCGCCGATTATCTGCACGAAGGCGCCACGGGAGCTTCGGGCCACGTGTATGAACCATATCTGGAGACCATCGCGCGACCGGACTACTTGTTCCCCGCGTACTATAAGGGCCGGAATCTGGCGGAAAGCTACTACCTCGCGATGCCGGTGCTGAGTTGGCAGAACATCGTGCTGGGGGATCCGCTGTGCTCGCTGGGTAAGCCGTAGGCGGGCTTATTTGGCCTGCGCAGCGCCGCCGGCGGGGTTTCTGATCTGTTCTTTGTACTTTGCCTCCACCGACGGAACACAGACGTCTTCCCGCATCCTGGTGGCCTGATCGGCCCGCGTCATATTCATCTTTGCGCCGACCCATGGCGACTTGTACGCCTTCGGATCGGTCAGAGTCATGGTGAATTCGATCGTATCCGGGCTCACGCGGCGATAGCGCTCCTCAAGCAGCATGTCTTCGGTATGAGGGTGTGCATCCGCATCGAGCCATGTTCTGTCGTCGAATCCTTTCGACTGCACGACGAAAGTGTCTCCGTCCCACTTACCCACCGAGTATCCGTAGAATCGCGGGTCCGGGTCTGCCGGAAGCGGACGCCCGTCGGTCCAGATGGTCCGGTAGGTGTAAAACCAATCGAAAAACATCAGGATGCGGCCGGGAATCTGAATCATCTCGATCGGATAGTTCGTCCAGAACATGATGCGCGGAAAGCCCATGGGATCGCAGATCATCATCGGATCGTTTCCCAGAGGCTTGCCGCGGGGCCCAAGCCCGGGTTGGGCCGCGTCGTATCGCGCCTGCGCCCACCCGGTCATTGAGGGCACCGTGCCGCCCATGGAGAAATTCGAGCCGCGCGCATTATGGGACATCCAGATACCGGACAGGTCGCGGGGGTCGAATTTCGTGTTCTGGCCCGCCGCCCCACATGCGAAGCCCAGCAGAACGCCGGGGACGGCGAATGCTGTCGCATACTTCCGCATGACGGTTATTCCCTCGGCTGGTCCGAGTGGTCCGTAACCTTGCCGTCGGCCGTGACCAGTTTGGCGAGGAAGCCCCGCGGCGCTCCCACTTTTGACGGCCACACCGTCACAGTCACTGCGTCCCCCGGCTTCAGATAGTGCCGCGACCACTGGAACCTGCGTTCCATCATCATCGGCGGATCCGTCTCGGCCGCCCATTCAGTGACATGCCCCTGCTCGTCTTTCACGTCGAAGGTGAAGTATATGTGGGGATTCACGTAAACAAATTCCTTAACCACGCCCTTCAGCGTGACCTCTTTCGTCAGATCGTAGGAAATGCGCGAGCCGTGATGAGCCCACACAAGTCCGCCGTCAAACGGCAACGCGCCCAGAAGCAGAAGCGCTGTTTTCATTCCATGACCTCGCACCTTGTGAACAATATCAGAAAATGAAATCGGAAAACTGCCCCTGGGTTCAGTTAAAGTTGAGGGTAACCGGAATGAGATTCGATCAGAACCCGAACGGGAAAATTCTCCTGGCTGCATGGATTGCTTTATCGATGTTGTCTTCCGCCGTGTCCGCGCAGGTAAAGAACCCGGCGACAGTGCATATCTACCGTTACCGGCTCAGCGTCGGCCAGGCTAAACATCCCACCGTTTCCTGCGATGCTTTCCCGATAGCCAAAATGCAGAATGGCCGTATCTATACGATGAAAGTCTCGGCGGGAAGGCATGTTTTCTCGACGTCCGACGATCCAACCGGAATCCAGGTCGATATCGCGTCCGGGAACGAATACTTCGTGCGCATCGATTATCCGCCGAATGTAACCTACGCGGAACGCGCAATCGCTGTGTTAGTCGCGCCGGAACAAGGCCGCATGGAAACATTGAAAATGCGTCCGCTCGACGGAAGGTTCATCGAGGCGGCTACCTGCGGTAACCCGTAAGATTTTGATGGACTACACTGGCGAGACTGAATTGCCGTCATACTGGAGAGGTGCCGGGCTACGAGAATCAACTGGCGCAGATTGTCGCGGAATTGAACCGCGCCGCTCCCGGCGCGCGGGATTCCTGGCAGAATCTCGCTGAAAACCTCGATTCGCTGGATGCCGTGCTGGAACATGCCGTGCGCCTGAGCGCGTCCGATCTCCTGCTGATCGCCGAAGTACCCGTGACGCTGCGTGTTGGCGGAGTTCTTTCGCACTCCACGGGTCCGCCGCTCACCGCCGAGGGTACGCGAAATCTGTTGCTTCCGCTGCTGACGCACGCACAGAGCCAGGAACTACAGCGCAACAAGTCCGTGGATCTGTGTTTCAGCCGCGCGGGCATCGGGCGCTTCCGCGCGAACGTTCACTTCCAGCGGGGAACATTAGCAGGCAGCGTCCGCCTGCTCCCGGAGAAGGTGCCCACTCTCGAATCGCTGCACTTGCCGGCCGTGCTCCGGGGTTTGGCCGAAGCCCGCCAGGGGCTCGTCCTGGTGACCGGACCTACAGGCTGCGGAAAGAGTTCCACGCTGGCCGCCCTGGTGGACTTGATCAACAGTACGCGGCACGATCACGTGGTGACGATCGAGGATCCGATCGAGTTCCTGCATTCGAACCGCAAGGCCATCATCGAACAGATCGAAGTTGGCCAGGATGCGCCCGATT
>Ga0181530_10007285_pt1 | contig 10594 bp, 10 predicted proteins | sample PEATcosm2014_Bin_42_FD_119769 | JGI IMG/M metagenome (GOLD analysis project Ga0181530, IMG submission 119769) | Peatland microbial communities from MTU Mesocosm Facility, Houghton, MI, USA - PEATcosm2014_Bin10_60_metaG | ecosystem: Environmental > Terrestrial > Soil > Wetlands > Peat | place... | reverse complement strand
TGGCTGTTGAGCTCGCTGGTGCTCGGCTGCAATGGCCTGCTCTCGGGCTCAGGCAGCGTGATCCCCGACCTGCAGGCGGCGATGTTCCGGGTGGTCAAGTCGAACGACCTCGCCGAAGCGAGGCGGCTCAATGACCGCATCTATCCGCTGGCCCGCGTCTTCTATGCCGAGCCCTGGGCCGACATGCACAACCGCATGAAGGAGGCCCTGGTGCTGCTCGGCCGCCTGCCGCGCGCGGTGGTGCGGCCGCCGCTGGTCAAGCTCAGGAGCGCCGAGATCGAGCGTATCCGCGGAGCCCTGGTCGAGGCCGGGCTGCTGTCGCAAAAATCCGCCCGCGACGCGGCGTGAGCGGCCTTGAATCCGCCGCTGCTTTCGACGAAAGTGCCGCCGCCATGGAACAGCCCACACCTCGGCGCCCCCGGCGCATCGTTTGGCGGAACGTGCTGACCGTCGTCAGCGCGGCCATCCTGATCAGCGCCGAAGTATTTGGCGCGGCATTCGCCGGCAGCTGGGCGATCGCGAGCCTGTTTGCGCTCGGCACCCTCGGCGCGCGCGTGCTCGACGGCATCTTCATGGCGTGCGGTGTTGCGGTCATGGTGCAGTTCGTGCGCGCGGCGCACCACGTCGAGCCGTTCACGGCCGACTGACGGCAGCGCCGCGGCGTCGCTGCGCAGCCGAGCTGACATTTTACGTTTTCTTAAAACTAAAACGCTTGACAGCGCGGCTGAATGGATTATTGCGGATTTGCCCAATTTCGCACGTGCCTGTGGCCGTGTGTCGGTCGGTGGGCATCCGGACAAGAGGCCGGACAGCCGCCTAAGGAAGAGCGCTCCTTGCTTGCGCCTACTTCCTTGCTCCAGCGACCGGCAGCCGGAGGCGAAACCGGCAATGCCCGCTCTCCACGGGCGACGCGGCTTAAAGCAACGACGGAAGGGCTTTTTTGGTTCGCTACCGGCGCCAATGCCGGGGGACACCGAAAGGGCTTGTCCATCTTTGCCAGCAGTGCGGAACGGGATCTCCCTCATCCGGACCAAGGCAGCAATCGCGGCGACGCAAGCGGCTCCGCAATGGTGCGGAATCACGCGCGTCGCAGGAGGTTCACCTCGGCGGCTACGCCGCCAGTCGGATTAGGGAGCTGGGTTACAATGACCGCACGCATCCGCGAATTCCTCAAGCAACGCACCGATCACGGACCCTGCCTCGTCGTCGACCTCGATGTCGTCCGCGAGAACTTTGCGCACTTCGCCAAGGCGCTGCCGGACACCAAGGTGTTCTACGCCGTGAAGGCCAATCCGGCGCCGGAAATCCTCAAGCTGCTCGCCGGTCTCGGCTGCTGCTTCGACGTCGCCTCGGTCAGCGAGACCCAGGACGTGCTCGCCTCGGGTGCGACGCCGGACCGCATCTCCTACGGCAACACCATCAAGAAAGAGACCGAGATCGCGGAAGCCTTCCGGCTCGGTGTCACGCTGTTCGCGGTCGACTGCGAGGCTGAGGTCGAGAAGGTGGCGCGCGCCGCGCCCGGCAGTCGGGTGATCTGCCGCATCCATTGCGACGGCTCCGGGGCCGAATGGCCGCTGTCGCGCAAATTCGGCTGCGAGCCCGCCTACGCCGCCGACATTTTGGAACTCGCGCACAAAAGCGGGCTCGTCCCGCATGGCATCTCGTTCCATGTCGGTTCGCAACAGCACAATGTCGAGGCTTGGGACCGGGCGCTCGCTTCGACCGCGGCCGTGTTCCGCACCTGCGCCGAGCGCGGCATCACCCTCGCCATCGTCAATCTCGGCGGCGGCTTCCCGGCGCGTTACGTGCGCAAGACGCCAAAGCTCGAATCCTACGGCAAGGCGATCTTCCGCTCGCTGCGCAAGCATTTCGGCAACAACCTGCCGAACACCATCGTCGAGCCCGGCCGCGGCCTGGTCGGCAATGCCGGCATCATCGAGGCCGAAGTGGTGCTGATCGCCAAGCGCAGCCCCGAGGACGAGGTGCGCTGGGTCTATCTCGACATCGGCAAGTTCCACGGCCTGGCCGAGACCATCGGCGAGTCGATCCGTTATCCGATCCGCACCACCCACGATCGCGACGAGACGGCGCCCTGCATCATCGCCGGCCCGACCTGCGATTCGGTCGACGTGCTCTACGAAAAAACGCCGTACCCGCTGCCGGTTTCGCTCGCCATCGGCGACAAGGTGCTGATCGAGGCCGCCGGCGCCTATACCGCGACCTATTCCTCGGTCGGCTTCAACGGCTACCCGCCGCTGCGGCAGTATGTGATCTGATCGACGGCGCTGTGACGAAAGCAAAACCCCGGGCCGCGGCCCGGGGTTTTTGTTGGTGCCGGCGGCTTGAGAAGCGGCCTCGGTAATGGTATATATCATTGATACATACCAAACGGGATGGCACCCATGGCTACCGCCAAACTATTCAAAACCGGGCGCAGTCAGGCCGTCCGGTTGCCCAAGGAGTTTCGCTTCGAGGGCAAAGAGGTGCGCATTCGCCGCGTCGGCCAGGGCGTGTTGCTGGAGCCGATGAAGTTCGACGCCCGAGCGTGGCTTGACGAAATCGCCCGCTTACGCGGCGATCCAATCTTCCCAGACGGCCGCGAGCAACCTCCGATGCAGGAACGCGACTTTTCCGGCTTCGATAAGTGATTCTCCTCGATACGAATGCCTGCATTGCCGCGCTCAACGGCCGTCCTCGCGCCGTCGGGGAACGCATCGGCGCGGCGATCGCAGAACGCTGTAAGGTCGCGGTATCAACTATCGGCTTGTTTGAACTTTGGTACGGGATAGCAAAGAGCACTCATATCGATCGCAATATTCGAGCCCTCGAAGCGTTCCTCGACCCTCTCCAAGTGCTTCCCTTCGACCGCGAGGATGCGCGCATCGCGGGCGAGATTCGGGCCAGGCTGGAACGAGGCGGCAGGCCCATTGGTCCTTACGACTATCTTATTGCCGCCCAAGCGCTCCGGCATAACCTGACATTGGTCACAGCAAACGAGAAAGAATTCTCGCGCGTTCCCGGCTTGCGCTGGGAAAACTGGGCGGCTTAAAGCGCGGCGGGATCATGCCGCTGCGGCAGACGTGATTTGACGGCGCGTTACGACTCGGTGGACGTTGTCGTAAAGTAGGAGGCGCTGGCCATGGCGGTTCCATTGCTTCATGAGGCGATCGATCCGGCCGCCGAGCTCATCGAAGAGTTCAGGCAAGCGCGAGGGCGTCCGGATGCTGCGCTGCGGCGCGCGGTGCCGTTCGCTGCGGCCCTCGCGCCGGCGGTGATCGAGCTGATCGAAAAGGCCGCCGATGGCGTGTACCTGACGCCGAACCAATCCAACCTGCTGTTCTGGGGCGTTCATGTGGTCGGGGCCGGCTGGCGCACGGAGCTGTGCCAACCGTTGCTGCGCCTCGTGCGCAACGCAGATGACGAGGGGCTCGCCCGGCTATTCGGCGACGGCATGGCCGATACGTTCAAGCGGATAATAATCTCCGTCTTCGACGGCGATACGGACGCGCTGCTGGCGACGATCGCGGACCGAAGCGTGGCGGACTTTGCCCGCTGGGGCCTCTTGTCTGCCTTGACCCGTTTGACGTTCGACGGCGCGATTGCGCGCGATCTGGCGCTGCAATTTCTCGATCGTTTCGAACAGGAACCGCTCGCCGAGTTTGGCGCTTTCGCCTGGGAAGGCTGGCTGGAGGCTGTAGTCTACCTCGGGCTCGAAGAGTTGCACGATCGGCTGCGCAAGGCTTGGCATGACGGTCGTATGCCGCAGGACGTCTCCGATCTCGACCATTGGGAGCAGCAAATTGCGATCGTCCGGTCGATGCGACCCGGCGACCCGGCCTTACTCGATCGGGAGGGGCTGGCCCCAGTAATCGACCCGGCCGAAATGCTTCGCTGGTTGTCCAGCGAGGCCGAAGTCGCAAAGCAAGACGCGCTGCGCGACGACGATCCCGCTGCCGGCATTCTTCGCTCGTTCGAACGAGGGTGGCTCAAAGGTTTTCTGTTGAGCAAGCACGTGCCCGACACCGCCATGACGGTGGAGGGGGTGGATGGCTATTTCACTGCGCTGGCCATCTGTCCAGGCGAAATAGAGCCCGACGAATACTGGCCGGCGCTCTGGAACTACGATGCCGAGACCGACGCCGAACCAAGCTACGACAGCGAGGAACAGGCGGAATACGTCTCCGATTTGCTCACCCGCTACATGGAGGCGGTCAAGCGACGCATCGCCTTAGGATTCCCGCATCCCGGACTCTACGTCGCCGCGGACGATGACGAGGAGGAGCGGGATTGGGCCGTCGGCTTTCTCCGCGGCGTGGCGCTGCGCGCCCAGACGTGGGGAGAGCGCGCTGCAGAAGATGAAGATTGCAGCATGTTCATGAGCGCAATTTACATTCTGGCCACGGGGGATGCTTCCGACGCGGAAGAACGGTTCACGCCGCAAGAACGCACAGCGTTCTTTGAAAAGTTGCCGACGCTGCTTCTCAATCTGTACCGGACATGGCGAGGCCTCTCCGCCGTGCGGCTGCCGGCCGCCGCAGCGTCGCACTACGATCCGGCAACCGCGCGGCGCTTCGGCCGCAAGATCGGGCGCAACGAACCGTGTCCGTGCGGCAGCGGCAAGAAATTCAAGCGCTGCTGCGGCAATACGTGATCTGATCTTCTCCTTCTCCCCGCGCGCGGGGAGAAGGTCGGGATGAGGGGGCGTCGCCGCTGCGCTCAGAATCGCGGCGAGGCCCCCTCACCCTCGCTCGCTTCGCTCTCTCGACCTCTCCCCGCGCGCGGGGAGAGGTGAATTGGTTCACGCGAGGTCTATCACCGCCGCCTCGCCGCCTTCCGTTCCCCACGCGAGCAGAAGCCCGTCGGCGCTCCAGGCCAGCGCGGTGACCGGTGCGTCGCCCGGCTTCTTGGCCAAAATTTCGGCGCCGTCTTCGATGCGCACCAACAATATGAGGCCGTCGCCGTAGCCGGCGGCGACAATGTCCTGTTTCGGATGGCAGGCGACGACCTCGACGCGGTGCTCGGACGGCGCCAACAGCCGCGGCTGCTTGCCCATCGGGCCGTCCTTGGTCTGGAATGGCCACAGGATGAGCTGCGTCGCGCCGGACGTCGCCAGCCAGTGGCCGCCGACGCTCCAGCCGAACGACGTGACGCGCGCGGCGTAACCGGACATGCGCATATGCTGGCGATCAACCAGCCGCCAGCCGTGCAGCATCGGCTCCTGCATGGTGGTGACGAGGAAGCGGCAGTCCGGGTTTACCGTGACGCCGAGATGCGAGCCCTTCCATTCGAGTTTTTCCGGCGCAGCCTGCAGCGCGTTCGGAAACCACAGCGTGGCGCCGTTATAGTGCGCGATCGCGAGCCGAAAGCCTTTCGGCAGGAAGGCAAGCCCGCCGACGGTCGACGGCGCCTCGAATTCGCGCAGCTCCTTGCCCTGCACGAACGCGGTTTTGCCGGCCGACCAGGCCACCGCGCCGTCCGGCCCGAGCGCGACGTGATCGATCCAGCGGCGCTTCGGGTCGGTCGCAACCGTGCGGTTCTCTCCCTTGGCGTCGGTCGCGATCAGCTTGCCGTCATCGCCGCCCGAGACGATGCGCTCGCCGTCGGCCGCGGTCGCGAGGATGGCGCCGCCATGCACTGCGACGCGCCGCACTTCGCCGTCCGGCGCCACGAGCACCATGGCCTCCTCGCCGAGAACGAATGCCGCGGTGCGGCCGAGAAAATGCGCGGCGACCACCGCGCCGCCCCCGCCGCCCGCGGCGATGGGACGCGTGCGCTCGACCACGGAGACGGTGTCGCTGCGGGTGTCAGTCATTTAATTCGCTGCCGCTCGCTCTCTTCACCCTCCCCTGGAGGGGGAGGGTCGCTCGCCAATGGCGAGCGGGGTGGGGTGAAGCGGCGTTGCGGAAAGCCACCCCACCCGGTCCGCTGCGCGGACCGACCTCCCCCTGCAGGGGAGGTTGAATAAAGTATCAAGCCAAGCAGCTCTCGAACCCCTCGGTGATCTTCTTGCCCGGCAGATTGCGGCCGATGAAGATGATGCGGCTTTGGCGTTTCTCGTCCTTGTTCCAGGGCCGCTGGTGGTCGCCGTCGAGGATCATGTGCACGCCCTGGAACACGAAGCGCGCATCATCGCCTTTGAAGGCGAGGATGCCCTTGCAGCGCAGAATGTTCGGGCCTTCTTTCTGCACCAGGTCCTGCACCCAAGGAAAGAATTTGTCTGCATCGAGCGGCTTGTCGCTTTTGAGCGCAATCGATTGCATCTCTTCGTCGTGGTAGTGCTTTAAGCCCCCGTGGTGGTGCGCGTGCTTTTGCTCGTGACCGTGATCGTGGTCATGATGATGATCGTGACCGTGATCGTGGTGATGATCATGGCCGTCGGCTTCGAGAAATTCCGGTTCGAGGTCGAGAATACGATCGAGATCGAAAGCGTTACGGCCCAAAACCTCGTTGAGCGGGATTTCGGCGCGCTCGGTCTTGTGCACTTTGGCATAAGGGTTGATGCCGCGGATGCGCGCCTCGACGTCGTCGAGCTCCTCGGGCGAAACGAGATCGATCTTGTTGATCAGGATCACGTCGGCAAACGCGATCTGGTTCTTGGCCTCCGGCGCGTCCTTGAGCCGGTCGTTGAGCCACTTGGCGTCGGCGACCGTCACCACCGCATCGAGCTTGGTCTTGCGGCCGACGTTTTCGTCGATGAAGAAAGTCTGCGCCACCGGCGCCGGGTCGGCGAGCCCGGTGGTCTCGACGATGATGGCGTCGAACTTGCCTTTCCTTCGCATCAGCCCGTCGAGAATGCGCACCAGGTCGCCGCGCACGGTGCAGCAGATGCAGCCGTTGTTCATCTCGAACACTTCCTCGTCGGCGCCGACGACAAGTTCGTTGTCGATGCCGATCTCGCCGAATTCGTTGACGATGACGGCGTATTTCCTGCCGTGCGGCTCGGACAGGATGCGGTTGAGCAACGTGGTCTTGCCGGCGCCGAGATAGCCGGTCAGCACGGTGACGGGCACCTTTTCTTGGACCTTTTCGGACGGAACCTGTTCGGACATGCGGGACCTCCTACGCGGCTATATAGGCGATCCCGCGCCGGCTCAAAACCCTTAGTGCAATCTTGAACCGTCATTCCGGGGCGCGGCGCCCCGGAATGACGGCTGTGTGTCCTTCCCGGCCGATCAGCGCCGTGCTGAACTCGTAGACGTTGTGGCGCATCAGCTCGATATAGGTGGCCGCCGGGCCGCCCGGCTCGGACAGCGCATCGGAGTAGATTTTTCCGCCGATCGCGACGCCGGTTTCGCGCGCGATCTCATCCATCAGCCGCGGGTCGCTGATGTTTTCCAGAAACACCGCCGGGATTTTCTGCGTCCGGATCAGCATGATGATTTTGGCCACGTCCTTGGCCGAAGGTTCGGCCTCGGTGGAGACGCCCTCCGGCGCAATGAAGGTCAAACCGTAGGCGTCGCTGAAATAGCGGAACGAATCGTGATTGATGATGACCGTGCGGCGGTCGGCGGGAATTTTGGCGACCGCCGCCTCAACTTCGTTCTGCAGCGCGTCGAGCTTGCCGAGATAGGCCGCGGCGTTGGCGTCGTAGACCGACTTACCCGCCGGGTCGACTGCAATGAGGCCGTCGCGGATGTTCTCGACATAGATTTCGGCATTGGCGACCGCCTGCCAGGCATGCGGATCGATCTTTACGCGGGCGGGATCGCGCACATCCTCGGTGTTGCGCGGCGCGATGCCCTTGCTGACGACGACGGTCGGAGCCTTGGTGCCGGAGGTTTCGACGAGACGCGTCATCCAGCCTTCGAGGCCGAGGCCGTTGACGAAGATCACATCGGCGCCGGCGAGTTTCCTCACGTCGCCGGGCGTGGGCGAGTAGACATGGGCGTCGCTATTCGGACCGACAAGCGTCGTGACGTCGACGCGGTCGCCGCCGGCGTTCCGCACCAGGTCGGCGAGAATCGAGATGGTGGCGACCGCCTTGATTTTTTGTTGCGGCTTTTCTTGTTGATTTTCTTGTTGATTTTTTTGCGCCGCCGCCGGCGCGGCGAAGAACGCCGCCGCAGGTCCGGCGATCAGCAGCCGGCGCCGTGTCGTCATGAATGTGCGTTCGATCGCCATCGCTCAGGCCTCGAGATGGCGCCGCGGCAGAGCGAGCCAGATCAGGCCGCCGACCGGTCCGGCCACGACCGACAGCGCATAGAGCACGCCCGCGACCAGGATGATGGCGGGACCGGACGGCAGATCGGCGTGATAGGAGACCAGCAGTCCCGCATAGCCCGAGATCGCGGCGGCCACGACCGCAACGCCGATCATGCCGGTGATGTCGCGCGCCCAGAACCGCGAAATCACCGCCGGCAGCATCATGATGCCGACGGCAAGCAACGTGCCGAGCGCCTGGAAGCCGCCGACGAGGTTCATGACCACCAGCGCGAGGAACGCGATATGGGCGGGGCCGCCCGAGCGGCTGACCGAGCGCAAAAATCCGGGATCGGCGCATTCGAGCACCAGCGGCCGCCAGATCAAAGCCAGCACGATAAGCGACACCGAGGTCATGCCGAGGATGAGAAAAAGCGTCGGGTTGTCGACCGCGAGCACCGAGCCGAACAGGAAATGCATCAGATCGATATTGCTGCCCTTGACCGACACGATGGTGACGCCGAGCGCCAGCGCAACCAGAAAGAGGGCGGCGAGCGATGCATCCTCTTTCAAGGACGTCGCCCGCGCAATAAGCCCGGCGCCGATGGCGATGAGAAATCCCGCGATCAGGCCGCCGGCGGCAAGCGCGAACAGGCTCAAGCCCGCGAGCAGAAATCCGATCGCCGCGCCGGGCAGGATGGCATGCGCCATGGCGTCGCCGATCAGGCTCATGCGCCGCAGCATCAAAAATACGCCGATCGGCGGGGCGCCGAAGGCGAGCGCGAAGCTGCCGACCAGCGCGCGGCGCATGAATTCGAAATCGGCAAACGGAGCGATGAGAGCGGCATAGAGCATGCGTTATTCCGCCGCGACCGCGCAGGCCGCGGCGCTTTCGTCGAAGGCCTCGCACATGCGGCGCGCCTTGTTGAGATTTTCGGCCGTCAGCACTTCAGGCGTAAAACCCCAGGCCACCGGCTCGCGGGCGAGCAGCAAGGCTTTGGGAAAATTCGCCTTGACCAGGTCGATGTCGTGCAACGCCACCAGCACGGTGCGCCGTTCGCTGTGCCAGCGCCGCACCAGATCCAACAGGTCGGCCGAGGTCTTGGCGTCGATGGCGGTGAACGGCTCGTCGAGCACGATCACACGGGCGTCCTGCACGACGAGCCGCGCAAACAGCATGCGCTGCATCTGCCCGCCCGAAAGCGTACCGATCGTACGCCGCTCAAATCCGGTCAGACCGACGGCGGCGATGGCCGCCTCGATGATGCGGTGATCCTTGCCGCCGATGCCGCCGAACACGCCTTTCACCCGCCACAGTCCCATCGCCACCATGTCGTAGACATTGATGGGAAACGAGCGGTCGATGTCCGGCACCTGCGGCAGGTAGGCGATGTCGCGGGCATCGAGCCCGTCGCGCTCGATCGAGCCGGCAAGCGGCTTGAGCGCGCCGACGACGCCCTTGAACAGGGTCGACTTGCCGGCGCCGTTCGGCCCGACCACCGCAACAAGCGCGCCGGTCTCCACCGCGCCATCGAGATGATGCACGGCCGGGTGGCGTTCGTAGCCAAGCGTGAGATTGTGGAATCGCAGTTCCGGCATTGTTTGTCGGTCCTTGGCGCGCTCAGTGCGTGGCCCAGAAGAAGGCGGCCCAGATCAGCGCGATCAAAACTCCGGCGATCGCGATCCGCCGCGGCGCCGAAAGCCGGATGAGCGACGGCGCAATCGCCGGCGATGGATGCGGCTCGCCGCCAGGGTGGTGGTGGGTCATGCAAGTCCCGGCCAACAGGGCCAATCCAATGATGTTATAATATAACATTACATTGGCCCGGCGCCAGCCACGGTGGCGGTATTGCCAGGGCCTGGGACACTGCCGATAACGCTTTGGTGCTTCATCTCTTCCTACCGGGGAGACGTGGGGGGATCGGTGCAATCAGCGAGCAAGCGACATGAGCGAGCAAAAAGCCCGCGCCATCTGCGTCGGCGAGGTTTTGATCGAGCTGGCGCGCACCGCCGACGGCACGTTCGCGCTGTCCTGCGGGGGCGATACGTTGAACACCGCCATTTACCTCGCCCGCGCCGGCATCGACGTAGGCTTTGCCTCGGCCGTCGGCGACGATCCCTATTCCGACAGCGTGGTGGCGCTCGCGGCCGCCGAAGGCGTGGCCTCGAATCTCATGCTGCGCGTTCCCGGTCGGCTGCCGGCCTTGTGCCTTATCGACAATGGCCCGTCCGCAGAACGCCAGGTGCGCATCTGGCGCGAAGGCGCGCCGGCGCGCGAGCTGTTCGAGCTTCCGGATTGGATGAAAGTGGCCGAAAGCCTCACCGTGGCGCGGCTCATTTACTTCTCCGGCATTACGCTGTCGCTTTACTCGAACAATGGCCTTGGCCGCTTCTTCGCCGTGCTCGAAGTGGCGCGCCGGCAGGGCGCCAAGGTCGCCTTCGACGGCAATTTCCG
>Ga0181530_10007280_pt1 | contig 10599 bp, 9 predicted proteins | sample PEATcosm2014_Bin_42_FD_119769 | JGI IMG/M metagenome (GOLD analysis project Ga0181530, IMG submission 119769) | Peatland microbial communities from MTU Mesocosm Facility, Houghton, MI, USA - PEATcosm2014_Bin10_60_metaG | ecosystem: Environmental > Terrestrial > Soil > Wetlands > Peat | place... | reverse complement strand
CGGGCGCGGCTGGGTCGCGTGGCAGCGCTCCGGTGCCGCGCGCCAGGACGGAGACGGTCATCCGGCGACGGGACCAGTGCCCCTCGCGACGGCCAAGGGAACGAGCGTCGAGCCGACCTAATGTCTCGGGCAGTGGTGATCGCGCGCTCTGTGCACGAGGCCGCAAGCCTCCGGCTGGCCGGTGTGGACCAGCGTTACACGCACCTGCGCAGGGTGCTCGTGGAGACGTTGGCGGCGGCTGGGAGGCCGCTCACGATTCCCGAGATCGTCGCCTCGGCACCGGAGCTTGCCCAGAGCAGCGCCTATCGGAATATGACCGCTCTCATCGACGTCGGTGTCGTGCGCAGGGTCGCGGGCGCAGACGACCACGGTCGCTTCGAGCTCGCCGAGGAGCTCTCCAGCCACCATCACCACTTCGTCTGTGCGACCTGCGGGAAGGTGGAGGACGTGCACCCCTCCCCGAAGCTGGAAAGGGCGCTTGGCGAGGCGGCCCGGGCGGTGGCGGAAGAACAGGGTTACGAGGTGACCGAGCACCAGCTCGATCTCCTCGGCCTGTGCCCGCAGTGTCGCCCATAGCAAGCGTCAGCCGAGGCGCGGGGAGTCATTCGGCGTCGGCGGGCAGCGGCGTCACGATCCCGGTACGGGCCGCGCACCACGCCAGCAGCGCGTTGGCGTCGCCGGGCCGCGTCGGTCGGTCGACGGGGAAGCGGTGCTCGCGGCGCCTCCTGCGGTCGTGGAAGAACCCCGAGGCCGGCGCCGGCACCCCGAGGGCGCCCGCCTCGAAGGTCGGTCCGCCCGCGGCGAGCCACACGGCGGTGTCCGCACCCTCGGCGGGAGTTCGCAGCAGCGGCCGCCAGAACGCTTCGAAACGGGGGAGGCCCGACTTGAGGCCCGGAGTGGCCGCCCAGCCGGGGTGCATGGCGTAGCTGAGCACGCCAACCGGGCCGAAGCGCCTCGCCCAGGCGTCGGCCAGCACGACCTGCGCCCGTTTGCAACGGGCGTAGGCGAGGACCCCGTCGTAGCCGTCCGCCGGCATCTCCAGGTGCTCGAGGTCGAACCTTTGGGTGTACATGCCACCGGAGCTGACCGTCACGACGGTCGCCGGCGAGCTGGGCCACATGAGCGGGGCCAACGTCGCGGTCAGCACGTACGGGCCGAGGACTTGTGTCGCGACGGTCGTCTCGATCCCGGCCGGCGTCGCCTTGTAGACCCCGGAAAGGGACCCGGCGTTGTGGACCAACGCGTTGACGCGGTCGTAACGGTCGATCAGGCGTAGCCCGAGATCGGCGACGGCCTCGGGGTCGGAGAGGTCGACGATGTCGACTCCCACCGGCTGGGAGCCGGCCCGCTCAAGCACCGTGCGCGCCCGGGCGGCGCGTTCGGGGTCGCGACCCACGATGTGGACCGTGGCGTCCAGCCCGGCCATGGCCGTCGCCGCGGCCAGCCCGATTCCCGAGGTGCCGCCGGTCACGACCGCGACCTGGCCGTGCATCGGCGGCGGATCGTTCCATCCCTCCAGCCGCCGCCGCAAGGCGATGCCCAAACGACTGAAGCTGACGACGACGGTCGTCTCCGCGGCGGCGTCCACGATCCCCGCGAGGACCCGACGTGCTCGCGGCTGCGGCGTGCGCACGCTCTCAGGCCGCCAAGGCGGCCTTGAGCCCCGCCGCAGCCCGGTCCCCGATGCGCCGCAGCGCCACACCGAGGAGCGGGGCCAACACGAGAGCGGCCCCCTTGGCCCTGAGCGTCGCCTCGTAGGTCACCTTGGAGCCACCCTCTGCAAGCGGCGACACCTCGATCACGTCTGTCGAACGGATCGCCGCGCTCTCGGCCCGAAGCACGACCCGGCGCGGCGGGTCGATCTCCTCGATGCGGCATTCGAGCGGGAGGCGCCGCCCGAGTGCCACGACCACGAGCCGGTAGGTGCTCCCGCGTCGCGGCGGTCCGGGCTCGGACTCCTCGGAGGCGAGGACTCCCGGGTCCCACTTGGAGGCATTCGAGAAACGGGCCATGTAGGCGAATGTATCCGCGGGGGGCCAGGGCGAGTCGACTGTCGTGCGGTACGTGCTCATGTCCGAAATTTAGTGCTAAAATAATCCTCGTGCAAGAGCGCCGCGTTCGAGGCGTCCTGTAAACCGTCCCGCCGAGGACGACCCCGACGGGACGGCCACGTACGAGACGTCCCCGGCGACCAACACCGAGGACCGGCGCCAGCGGGTGAGCCACGTCGTGACGAAGCCGCCGGGGCACAACACCGAGTGCCACAGAGAAAGAGGAGAGAGTATGAGGATCGCGATCATCGGGAGCGGCGTGTCCGGACTGGTCTGCGCCTACCTGCTGCACGGCTGCCATGACATAGTCCTCTACGAGGCCGATGATCGACCGGGAGGCCATTCCCACACCCAGGAGGTGGAGCTGGCCGATGCCACGGTAGTCGTCGACACCGGCTTCCTCGTCTACAACGAGCGCACCTACCCGCTCTTCTGCCGGCTCCTCGACCGCCTCGGAGTGGTCACCCAGCCGAGCGACATGAGCTTCGGGGTTGCCGACCGCCGCACCGGGCTCGAGTGGCGTGGCACCTCCCCGGCGACCGTTTTCGCCCAGCGCCGCAACATCGCGCGGCCGGCCTTCTTGCGGATGCTCGCCGATGTCGCCCGGTTCAACCGGCTTGCCAGAGGCCTCCTCGATGATCCTCCGCCCGACGAGGTGACCCTCGAAGACGTGCTCGGCGCGCAGCGGTGGTCGGCCGGCTTTCGCGACTGGTACCTCGTGCCACTGGGGTCGTCGATCTGGTCCGCCGGCCCGCGCACCTTCACCCGGATCCCTGCGGCCACCTTCGCCCTTTTTTTCGAGCGCCACGGACTGTTGAGCCTGCACGAACAGCCCCGTTGGCGGACCATCACCGGTGGGTCGCGCTCTTATGTGCAGGCGATCCTCCGCCCGCTGCAACAAGAGGGCAGGCTGCGTCTCGGGACGCCGATCGACAAGATCCGTCGTGGGCCTGACGGTGTCGAGGTCGTGGGACCGGTCGGCCCCGAGTCGTTCGACCATGTGATCGTCGCCACCCACAGCGACCAGGCACTGGCCCTGCTGTCGGATCCCGACAGCTCCGAGCGTCGTATCCTCGGTGGCATCGGCTACCAGGCGAACCGGGCCACTTTGCACACCGACGCCAGCTTGTTGCCGCGCAACCGGCGGGCGTGGGCCAGCTGGAACTACCATCGGCTGGACGCCGAAACCGATCAGGCGACGCTGACCTACCATCTGAACCAACTCCAGGCCATCTCGTCGAAGACGCCGGTGCTCGTGACCTTGAACCGTGATGACGCGATCGATCCCACGTCGGTGCTTGCCCGCATGGACTATGCCCACCCCGTCCTCGATCCGGCGGCCATCGCCGCCCAGAAGCGCCACGCGGAGATCAACGGCGTTCGCCGCACCTGGTTCTGCGGCGGCTACTGGGGGTACGGGTTTCACGAGGACGGCGTGGCGAGCGCGGTGAAGACCTGCCGTGCCCTGGGGGCGACGTTGTGAGCACGGTGCTGGAGGCAGGAATCCAGGCGGCCGAACCGGTCCGGACGGGCCTGCTTAGCGCCGTGTACGAGGGGACGCTGCGCCACCGTCGTTTCGGGCCGGGTGCGGCGCACGAGTTCTCCTCCCGGGTGGCGATGCCGCTCATCTATTTGGACGAGATCGACTCGGTCACCCGGCTGCACCCGCTGTGGTCCAGCCGCTGGCCGGCGCCGGTCCGGTTCCGCCGCGCGGACTTCCTGGGAGATCCCGCCACGCCTCTTCCCCACGCGGTGCGCGACCTCGTCGCGGAGCGCGGCGGGCTCAGGTCCCCGGGTCCGGTCGCGCTGTTGGCGAACCTGCGCACCTGGGGCTTCTTGTTCAACCCGATCAGCCTCTACTTCTGCTTGGGCGCCGACGGCGAGGAGGTCGAGGCGCTCGTGGCCGAGGTCGAGAACACACCCTGGCACGAGCGGCATGCCTACGTGGTCGGCCCGCCCGGGCGGTACCGGTTCGCGAAGTTCATGCACGTGTCGCCTTTCCTGCCGATGGACGTCGAGTACGAGCTGCGGTACAACGCTCCGGGTGAGCGCCTCGTTGTCAGTCTCGAAGTGCGACGCGGCGGCGAACGTCTGCTGGCGGTCACCTTGTCGCTGCGGCGCGGGGCCCTCGACCGCCACGCGCTGGCGCGGCTGCTGTGGGAGCATCCCGCGCCGACACATCGCGTCTCCGCCGACATCTACTCCCAGGCCGCCCGCCTTCGGTTGCGGGGGGCGCCCTTCTACACCCATCCGGCGCGAAGGTAGCCACGGCCTTGGCGAGATCGCTTCGCACGGCACCGACGCTTGGCGCGCGAGGTCAGGCTCCGCGAGTTGGGCGCGCACCCCTGGTTGACGGCCGCGGGCTCCTCAGCCACGCGACGCCACGCCGGCTCTCGCCCGGCCTGGAGGCGACGGCGCGCCGCCTCGTGCTTCGGGCCGGGGCTCTGGGCGGCGGCGGCGCGATAGAGGTCTACGAGGCCGGTCGGACGCACCGGCTGGGCCGCGGGGATCCAGTGGTGCGCGTCGAGGTGCACGACGCCCGCACCTATGAAGCGCTGCTGCGCGCCGGATCGGTCGGCCTCGGCTCTGCCTACGTCGCCGGCTGGTGGGATGCCGACGACCTCACGGCCCTCTTGCGGGCGTTGTTCACTCGCATGCGGCCGCTCCTCGAACGGCTGGACCGCCTGGGACGCGCCGTCGGAGGTGTGCTCGATGTTCCGGTGCGGCTGGCCGCGCCGAGTCGCGGTGAAGACAGGCGCAACATCCGGGCGCACTACGACGTGTCCAACGAGTTCTTCGAGCTCGTGCTCGACGACACGATGACGTACTCCTGTGGGCTGTTCGAACGCCCCGACTCGACCCTGCACGATGCGCAGGTGAGAAAGATCGACAGGCTCTGTGCGAAGCTGGACCTGCGACCCGGCGATCGTCTTGTGGAGATCGGCTCGGGTTGGGGAGGGTTCGCGATCCACGCTGCAGAGCACTACGGGAGCCTCGTGACCACCACGACAGTCTCGGAAGCCCAACGCGGCTATGTCGAGAAACGGGTTGGCGCCGCGGGCCTCGCCGACCGCGTGACGGTGCTCGGTGACGACTGGCGTGACTTGCGGGGCCGGTTCGACAAGTTGGTGTCTGTCGAGATGATCGAAGCCGTCGACTGGCGGCACCACGATGACTTCCTCGCCGCGTGCGCTGCACTGCTCACCGACGGCGGTCTGGCCGCGTTGCAGGCGATCGTGATCGACGATCGCAGTTTCGAACGGGCCAAGCGGCATCATGACTTCATCCGGGCCATGGTGTTCCCGGGTGGCTGCCTCCCGTCGGTGGCGTCGATCACGGCCTCGCTCGCGCGGGCCACGGACCTTTCCGTCGTCGACCTCGAGGACATCGGGTGCCACTACGCCGAGACGCTGCGACGCTGGGCGGCGAACCTCGCTTCGCACGAGCCGGAGCTTCGGCGCCTCGAGGTCGGCACCGAGTTCCGCCGGCTATGGACCCTCTACCTCGCGTACTGCGAGGCGGCCTTCCTGGAACGCCATGTGAGCGACGTGCAGATCGTGCTCGCGAAGCCGTCCTGGCGCGGCCGGCTGGGGGCTCGGGCTGTCTGAGCTAACCACTTCTGTTGCAACGCAGCGGCGTCAGCTCGACGCCTTGAGCTCGAGGAGGGCCTCGACGGCGCGCACGACCTCGTCCGCGCGGCCTCCCGTGAACACGTCGGCGCCGAGTCGGCGCGCCTGGGCGGCATCGGCGATGGCGGCCCCTCCGAGCAGGACGGGCACCTTCGGGGCGGCTGTGCGGATGGCGCCGATCGCACGGCGCGCGGCCTGGGGGGAGCCCTTCGTAGTGCACGCAACGCCCACGGCCACAAGGTCTGGCTCGCCCGCCACCGTCTCCGCGAGTGCTTCCGCCGGGGTGTCCGCCCCGAGCTCGACGACGTCGAACCCCCTCCACCGGAGCAGGTTGGCCGCGATCGCGACCGGGAGCCCGTGCAGCTCCCCGGGCGCGGCAGCGAGCACGACCGTTCCCCGCTTGTGCCCCCGTCGGGCGAAGCGGGCGCCCAACCGGCTGATGAGCCGTGCGGCGACGCTGCTGGCCCTGTGCTCGTCCGCGACCGAGAGCTTGCCCTGCTCCCACAGCTGCCCTATCGAGGCGAGCGCGGGCGCGATGAGCTCCAGGAGCACCTCGTCCGGTTCCATGCCGGACGCCAGCGCCTCTTCGAGAACGTCCCACCCCCCCGCTTCGTCGCTGGCGACGAGCCGCGCCTCGAGGCGCGCCCGGGACGGTGCCTTGCCGGTCGCCCGGGTCGCCTGCCGGGAGCGTTCCACGTGCGCGAGGTCCGCCGGATCCACCTGCCACGCGCCCCGGAACCGCTTGGCGGGGAGCCGGCCCGTGCGGACATAGCGGTAGACGGTCATGTAGTGCACGCCGAGCTTGTCTGCGACCTCCGGCAGAGTCAGCTGTCTTCTTGGCATTTCCGCCCCTTTTGATCAGGCCGTCGCGGGACTGAGTAGCTTAACACTAAATTATGTCCACGACGCCGCGTGAGCCTTGGGTTGCGCGCGCTCAAAGCGCCCGACGTCAGGGGGTTGTTGCTGGCTGGGAACGTCGGGAGACAGCCTGCCGGGCCGGGCTTCGGAAGGAGCTGACTCCGAAGCACGACAGGGCGATGGCAATGTATCCGATCGGGGCGGGCCGGTGCCAAACGGTGCTCCGGGTCCGCGCTTCTGGCCTGATCAGGGACACGACGGCTGGTGTCGTCGAGAGTCGCCTGGAACCGCCAAACTGCCCAGAGCACCTCGCGGGGCCCCACCGGAGATATTGTCGACGCGTCGGCCCGGCTATGGGACCGGGTTCTCGGGAGATGGGAGAGCTGTGCCGAAAGCCGGGGCGCGTCGGTCCAGCCTGCGGGTGCAGACCGTTGCGCATGCGTACACAACCGCGACGCTGTTCAGGTATGCAGATGCGCTCGCCCAGTCCCTCGACAACGCGCGCTCGGCCGGTCTGATCGGGGACACGACCGTCGCTCTCGGCGACTGCTCCGAGAAGGCCGCCCTCGGCAAGAAGGTGCTGGACGCGCTAGGCGACGCCGTCAGGGCAGGCGGCGCCAGCGTTACCTACGAGCGCTTTGGTGCGAACCTCGGCCACGCCGAAGGACAGAACCGCCTCTTCCGCCAGAACGACTCCGAGCTCCTCCTGCTCTGCAACGACGACGTGGTCGTCGGGCCGCAGGCCGTGACGGAGCTGGTGAAGGGCCTCATCGCGCGCCCGGAGGTAGGCCTCGTCGAGGCCCACCAGCTCCCCTTCGAGAACCCGAAGGAATATGACCCTGTGACCGGGGAGACCGGTTGGTGCTCCCTGGCCTGTGCGCTGACGCGGGCGGAGCTCTTTTCCTCGCTCGGAGGCCTCGATGCCGAGTCGTTCTTCCTCCATGGAGACGACGTCGATTACTCCTGGCGCCTGAGGCTGTCTGGTCACGAATGCGTGTACAGGCCCTCTGCGCGCGTCATCGTCGATCAGCGCGTCGACGACTCGGGTGCGCTCCTCGCCTCGCCCAAGCAGGCACGCGACGCCGCGGAGGCGGATCTGCTCCTCAGCCGCAAGTACGCCGAGCCGAGGCGGCTCGAGGAGAGGCTCGCTTGGTACAGCGAGCACGGGACGAAGGCACAGCGACAAGTCGTCGCGGACTTCCGGGACCGCCAGGCGGCGGGCCGTTTGCCCGCGCCGGTTCCCGGCGCGGAGAGGGTGGCATTGTTTCTCGACGGATCTTACGCAGCCCGGCGTTTCGCGTGAGCCTTTGTTCATGAGCACGAACCAGGCGCTCTCGATGGGACCGGCGGACCGCGGCGCGACCTTTGAGGTGGCACTTCCATGACAGAGCTCAGAGAGCACCCCCACGAGGAGGGGACCGTTCACGAACATGTGACCCGGCTCCTCTCCAGCCACGCCCTGCCCGAGGGGGTGCTTCTCGATCTCGGGTGCGGCTTTTGCGCGGCGGCCGCCTCGTGCGCGGAGCTCGGCCTCGAGTATCTCGGCGTCGGCAGCGAACCGGGTCGGCTCGAGGAACTTTCCAAGCGAGGAGTTGCCACCGTTCTCGTGGACCTCGGCGAGAGCGCTTCGCTCGTCAAGCGCCTCGAGGAGGCTCTCGCCGGCCGTCAGCTTGCGGCCATCACGGCGCTGGATCTGATCGGGCGTACGGCCCGCCCGGCTGAGCTGCTCACGGTGCTGGCCGCAGTGGCGAGACGGCACAAGGGCGCGCCGCTCGTTGTCAGCGTCGCCAACGTCTCGCACTTCGACGTGGCCGCCAAGTTGATCTCGGGACGCTGGGACGTCACCCCGGCCGGCCTGCTCCAAGAAGACCGCCTCTCGCTGTTCGCCTCCGCCAGGCTCGGGGCCGAGCTCTCCCAGGCCGGCTGGAAGGAGGTCGGGGCCGACGACCTCGTCGTTCGCCGCAGCGACCAGCACTTCCCCGGGACGCTGACGGCGCTTTCGGTGGGCACCCCCCTGCACGACTTCTTGTTGGAAGTGCGGGAGCAGAGCGCCCCCGGCGCCCTCGTCGACCAGTTCGTGAGGGCCTATCTGCCCGTCGCCCGGCCCCGGCCAGCATCCGGACCGGGTGCACCGGTTTCTCTCGAGGCGCCCTTTCTGAGCGTGATCGTGCGCACCCAGGGTCGGCGCCTCATGACCCTGGAGGACAACCTCACCTCGTTGGCCGCCCAGACCAACCGCGACATCGAGGTGCTCGTCTGTTGTCACGACACCACCGACAACGACTACGCGGCGGTGACCGAGATGATGGGACGCCTCCCGCGCTGGCTCGTGGGAAAGTCCCGGGCGATCCGCGTCGAGGGCGGGGGCAGGGCGCGGCCGCTCCAGGTCGGGGTCGCCGAAGCTTCGGGCCGCTATGTGGCCTTCCTCGACGACGACGACCTGGCCCTGTGCCACTGGGTGGAGGAGTTCGCCAAGCTCGTCAAGCTCCATCCCGGTGCGGTGGCTCGCGCCGGCTGCGCCACGCATTCGATAGACGAGGAGACGTGGGAATGCGGCACCGGCTACTGCCAGATCGGGCCGACAACGACTCCGTACCCGCTCGAGTTCGACCTCGTGGCTCACCTGGTCGGAAACAGAACGCCCAACTGCTCGGTGGCGATCCCGCGGAGCTGTTTCACGGACCTGGGGATGTCCTTCGACGACGCGCTGCCGGTGCTCGAGGACTGGGACATGCTGTTGAACGCCGCATTGCTGTGCGGAGTCGTGAGCACGCCGGAGGTGACCTCTCTATATAGGAGATGGAAGCGGGGGTACGCCTCCCACATCGAGCATCCCGACGAGACCTGGGACTTGACGACCTGGTCCATACGGGCCCGGTTCGACGCCAGGCCCGTCCTCGTCCCACCCGGGTCGGTGAGCAGGCTCACGCAGATGGAGATGACCGTCAACACGGTCGCACAGCTGCAGAGCGACCTGGACGCGCTGAAGGAGTCCCTCGCGACCGCGACTGCAGAGGTCGCCGACTTGTGGGTGGAAAAGGGTCAGCTGCTGGCGCGCGTGGAGGCGGCAGAAAAGCTGCTGGCGGTCGCCGAACAAAGCGCGGCCGTCGCCGAGCGGCAGGTGAAGGTCGTCGAACGGCAGGCCACGGTCGCCGAGCGGCAGGCCGCTGTCGCCGAGCAGCACGTGAGCGTCGCCGAGCAGCGCGTGAAGGTTGCCGAGCGCCAAGCCGCGGTCGCCGAGGAGCACGTGGCGGTCGCCGAGCGGCGCGTGAAAGTCGCCGAGCAGAGCGCGGCCGTGGCCGAGCAAGGCGTAGCCCTTGTCCAAGAGCGCGTCGGTTTTGCAGAGGAGCGCGTCGCTGCGGCCGAGCAGGGCGCCGCTCTCGCGCAGGAGCGCGTGATCTTCGCCGAGCAACGCGTCGCCGCCGCCGAGCAGGGCGCCGCTCTCGCGCAGGAGCGCGTGATCTTCGCGGAGCAACGCGTCGCCGCCGCCGAGCAGGGCGTCGCTCTCGCGCAGGAGCGGGTGTCTTTCGCGGAGCAACGCGTCGCCGCCGCCGAGCAGCACGTGGCTGTTGCCGAGCAGAGCGCGGCCGTGGCCGAACAGAGCGTGGCCCTTGTCCAAGAGCGCGTGGATTTTGCCGAGCAGCGCGTCGCCGCCGCCGAGCAGGGCGCGGCTCTCGCTCAGGAGCGGGTCATCTTCGCGGAGCAGCGCGTCCTCGCTGCCGAGCAGCGTGCCGCGGAGGTGGAGCAGTATGCCTCGGAGGTCGCCGCCCTGGCCGAGACGAGGTTGCGCGAGTGCCGCGAGGCGGAAACCCGCGCCCGGGTCGCCACCGCCGAGCGTGACGCGGCGCTCGCACGCCTGCAGGTGGCCATAAGCGAGGCGGAAGCCCGCGTCCGCGGAGAGTACGAGGCCACCAAGAGCTGGAAGGTGACGGTCCCGCTGCGCCTCGCGTTGCGGCTCGTCGACGCGTACCGCCAGCGCGCTGGTTGAAGCGCGCCATGGCGACGGCGCTGCGGGTCCAGACCGTCCGCTACGGGGGCGACGCCCGCGGCCTGCTGCGGAT
>Ga0181530_10007277_pt1 | contig 10601 bp, 10 predicted proteins | sample PEATcosm2014_Bin_42_FD_119769 | JGI IMG/M metagenome (GOLD analysis project Ga0181530, IMG submission 119769) | Peatland microbial communities from MTU Mesocosm Facility, Houghton, MI, USA - PEATcosm2014_Bin10_60_metaG | ecosystem: Environmental > Terrestrial > Soil > Wetlands > Peat | place... | reverse complement strand
CGGGCTTCTGCCACGTTGTCTGCCTGCTGTCGGCTGCAGTTCGAACCACTCTTACGGGGAATGATGCAAAAGCTGCAGGGATGGTTGCATCCCCCGTCGATCTTAGGATAAGCTAAATGCCTTGGCGTGAAGCGGAAGCGCGGCGTCGCGTAGTCGGGGATGTAACGAGGCCGAAGATTGACCTGGATCAGCGGAGGGGGTGGGGAGGGCGTGGCGCCTGGTGCGGGGTGCGGGGTTGGCGCAACGGCTGTCTTCGTGCGACCGAACTTCTCCGTGCCGCGGAGGGATTCGCCGCTTGCCGGTGGCGGGGTCGGGCGCCCTGCTTCGAGCCGAGCCAGGCCGCCGACCACCTCGGCGCGCTTGCGGCCATCTGCGGGCTTTCGTCCGTCCTGAAGCCGTTGTGAGCGTCGCGCGAGCGCGTCCTTGACGACGGCAGTGATCTGGGTGACTTGGTCTATGCCGATAAAGGCATCCACCTCGGGGAGCAGTTTTGGCAGTTCGTCGCGGAAGCGCTGAGGCAGGCAGCCGGATACGATGAGGCCCTGGCCCCTGTTGCTCGAATCCCGCACTTCCGCCGATTCAAGAATCGTGTCCACGCTTTCCTCCTGCGCCGAGTCAATGAACGAGCAGGTGTTCACGATTACCACGTCTGCCTGGCGGGCATCGTTGGTAATCTCTATCCCGTCGCGCAGCAGCGTGCCGACCATCACCTCGGCATCAACCAGGTTCTTCGCGCACCCGAGGGAGATCAGTCCGACGCGCACCGGGCGCTCTGTGGAATTCGGTTCCATCAAATACCGCTCACCCTAACCCGAATGGTTCACACTTGCGAGGCCAGAGCGCCCGGCTGTCGCTGGCTTACCAGCCCAACGGGGCTAAGCCGGGCGCCGCAGTTGATTTTTGGCCGAGGACGGGCGACTGGTTATGCCAATGATTACCGCAACTGAATTAAGAAGACCTGTGGCAGATGTGACGGCCGCCCCAACCCCGCCGCCCGCGCCCGCCACGTATTCGCGGAAGAACCCATTCCTGGCCGAACTGACGCGGCACGACCGGCTGACCGGGCCGGGCTCGCTTAAGGATACGCGCCATTTTGTGCTGAGCCTCGAGGGAAGCGGGCTGAGCTATACGCCGGGGGATTCCCTGGGCGCCTTTGGCCGCAACTCGCCGGAACTGGTGGAGGACCTCATTGGCTTGCTGGGGTTCGATCCGGACTCGGCTGTGAAGGACCCGACAGGCCAGGCCACCACGCTGCGCGAGGCCCTGTTGCGGGATTACACGGTCAATCGCGCCAACCGGAAGATCATGACGGGCCTGGCCGAGCGTATTCCACAGGGAGAACAGCGCAACCGCCTCATGGAGTTGGTGGATAACAGCGATGCCCTCTGCGAGTACATTGACTCCCGCGACTACGTGGACATTCTGAGAGAGTTCGGCGAGGCGCGCTTCGAATCACCGTCAGCCTTCCTGTCCCACCTCTCGCCGGTGGTGCCAAGGCTGTATTCCATTGCCTCTTCGTTCCAGGCGCACCCGGGAGAGGTGCATCTCTGCATTACCGTGGTGCGCTATGAGACCCATGGGCGCGCCAAAAAGGGGCTGGCTTCAGGCTTCTTTGCCGACCACTCGGACATGTTCGTGAAGAACATCCCGGTCTATGTGCAGGAATCACGCACCTTCCGTCTGCCGAAAGACGCGTCCACGGACATCATCATGTGTGGTCCTGGCGTGGGCTTGGCTCCATTCCGCGCCTTCGTCGAGCAGCGCTCCCTCGACGGTGCGACGGGCCGGAACTGGTTGTTCTTCGGGGAACAGCATCGCGCGACGGACTTCCTTTACGGTGAGGAATGGCAGGAGTATCAGCACAAAGGCAGCCTGCACCGGCTCGATCTGGCCTTCTCCCGTGACCAATCCCAAAAGGTGTATGTGCAGCATCGCATGTTGGAACAGGCTAAAGACCTTTGGGCGTGGCTGCAGAATGGCGCATACTTCTACGTCTGCGGCGACGCGCGGCATATGGCCAAAGACGTGCACCAGACTCTGATTGACATCGCTCAGCAAGAGGGCGGCCTCTCACCTGAAGCGGCGGCGGACTATGTAAACGTCACGTTGATGAAGACCGAGCGGCGCTATTTGCGCGACGTATATTGAGCCTGCGGGCGTTTTGCAACCCCTTCAACTCTTTAACGCTTTAACCCTTTTAACTCTTCAACCCGCCTGCCCGTCGGCCACCTCCGCCCTGTCCAACCGCGCCAGGAACTCCTGCGCCAGCAGTTCGTAGGCGGCAGCGCCGGTGCTGTGCCTGTCATAGTGAATGATCGGCTTGCCGAAACTGGGCGCTTCGGCGAGGCGCGTGCTCCGGGGAATCATTGTCTCGAATACTCGCTCCCCGAAATGCTGCCGCACCTCGCTGACCACCTGCTGCGAGAGATTAGTGCGGCCGTCATACATAGTCATGACAATTCCCGTCAGTTCGAGCCGCGGGTTGATGCCTTTGTCGTGCAACTGCGCCATGACCTTGTTGAGCATCGAGATGCCTTCCAGCGCGTAATACTCGCACTGCAAGGGCACCAGCACGCCGTCGGATGCGGCAAAGGCGTTCAAGGTGAGAATGCCTAGCGACGGCGGGCAATCCACTAGCACGAGGTCGAAGCGTTCCGTGGCCAGGACTGGTTGCATCGCCGCGTTGACCCGCTGCAGGTAGTTGTCTGAGCGCGGCAGTTCGATGTCCGCCCCGCACAAATCCACTTCGCTCGGGATAAGCTCCAACCCCTCGAAGGCCGTCTTCTGAATCTTTTCCAGGAGGCTCCCTTGGCCTAGCAATGCATGATAAGCGCTCGCTCCTTCCACTTTCTCGATGCCCACACCGCTGGTCGCATTAGCCTGCGGGTCGAGGTCGAACAACAGCACCCGGCGGCCGAGGACAGAGGCGCAGGCCGCCAAATTGACGGCGGTCGTGGTCTTGCCCACGCCGCCCTTCTGGTTGGCAACCGCAATGACTTTGGCTGGCACGCCGCAGGTTTAGTGAAAGCGCCGCCTGAATTCAAGTTTTCGCGCCGTCTATATGGATTGCGGCAATAGCCATGCAAAACTGCCGGAAGGCCATACTTTCGCTGGATTTTGCTCCCGCCTGGTTGCATGCTATGGGCATGAACTTGATCCTCTCCACCCATAACGTGACCCTGACCAAGGCGATTGAAGAGCACATTATCAGCCGGATCAACAAGTTGGAGCACCTGAACAGCTTTGCCATCAACGCGCGGGTCACCCTCGAGCATGACAAGACCAAAGCACCCGAGCGCCAGTTCTCCTGTTCCATGCGGCTTTCCCTGCCCGGGCCGGACCTGTTTGCCGAGGACCTGGAAGAGGACCTCTACGCCGCCATTGATCTGGTGGCCAAGAAGATCGAACAGCAAATCCGCAAGCGGCATAACAAATACAAGGCTCGCAAGCATAAAGTGGCCTCCCGCAGCAAACGCACCCGCCAGGAAAAGGGCCCTGAGCTGTAGCCCGCTTCAGGGCCGGGGGCTACAGGGTGAGAATCTGAAGCAAAGAGCAGAACCGCCTGAAATGTCCGCGCCGCTCGCCCGCCAACTTCTCCTGCGCGCGCGCCTCGTCTTGCCTGTATCAACGCCGCCCATTCCCGACGGCGCAGTCTTGATTTCGGGCAAGCGCGTCACCGCCGTTGGTCGCTGGCGCGATCTGTCCCGGCATAGCCCGCGGCCGACCCTGGATTTGGGCGACGCCATCCTGATGCCCGGCCTGGTCAATGCCCACTGTCACTTGGATTACACCGACATGGCGGGCCAGCTCCTCCCCCCGAAGGTCTTCTCCGATTGGCTCAAGGTCATCACCGCCACCAAGGCCGGATGGAGCTATTCGGATTTCGCCCAGTCCTGGCTGCACGGCGCTCACATGCTGGTCCGCACCGGCACGACCACCGTGGCCAACATTGAAGCCGTGCCCCAATTGCTGCCCGAGGTTTGGCGCGCGACGCCGCTGCGCGTGTTCTCATTCCTCGAGTTGATCATCGTCAAGCCGCATCGCCAGCCCAGCCGCGTCTTGCAGGAGGCCCTGGACCGTATCAAATCTCTCCGCGCCTCCCGTTGTCGTGCGGCGCTCTCGCCCCACGCGCCCTACACCACGGTTCCGGAATTGCTGCGCCTGAGTGCCCGCACTGCTCGCCGCCGCCGATGGCCCCTGACCACGCACGTCGCCGAATCGGCCCTTGAATACGAGATGTTCGCGCGGGGCAGGGGCGAGATGTTTGACTGGCTCAAGCGCAGTGGCCGGGACATGTCCGACTGCGGGCTGGGGTCGCCTGTCCAGCACTTGGACCGGTGCGGCGCTCTCGGCGGCAACCTGCTTGTTGCACACGCAAACTACCTTGGCCGAAACGACACCGCGTTGCTGGGCAAACGCGGGGTGCACGTTGTCCATTGTCCGCGCAGTCATTCCTACTTTCAGCATCACCCATTCCCATTCCGCCGGTTGGCAAAAGCCGGCGTCAACGTGTGCCTTGGCACCGACAGCCTGGCCAGTGTCTATAAGGCGCGCCGTCAGGCGGTCGAATTGAATATGTTCGAGGAAATGCGCGCGGTGGCGAAAGCCCATCCGTGGCTTTCTGCCAAAAGAACTGTCCGGCTGGCCACACTAAACGGCGCTCGCGCCTTGGGGCTGCAAGGACGGATTGGCGAGCTATCTGCAAATGCCTTTGCCGACTTGATCGCGCTCCCGTTCGCAGGGCGACCGGCGGAAGCCTACGACACCATCCTGCATCACAGCGGGGATGTGTCAGCCAGCATGATTGATGGCCTCTGGGCGATTGCTCCCGGCACTAAAGATGAACGAGCTGGATCATGAACTGGCTCAGCGCCTGGCCGCGCTGCGCGAGCAGGGGCTGTTCCGGGGACTGCGGCGCGTGGATACGCCCCAGTCCCCGCGCATCCAAATTGAAGGCCGGGCCTTGCTCAGCTTCTCTTCCAACGATTACCTGGGCTTGGCTAATGAGCCGGTGCTGAAGGAAGCTGCCATCAAGGCTGTCGAACGGTTTGGTGCAGGCGCGGGGGCCTCGCGTCTTATCTCCGGCTCGCTGGCGCCACACCACGAACTCGAAGAAACGCTGACCGCGTTCAAAGGCACCCCAGCCGCGCTCAGTTTCGTCACTGGCTACGCCGCAGCACTTGGGGCCATCTGCGCGCTGGTCGGCCCCGACGACATCATCATCCTCGATAAGCTGGTCCATGCCTGCATCGTAGATGCCGCCCGCCTCTCCGGCGCAAAGCTCCGCGTCTTCGGCCACAATGACGTGGCGGACCTCGAACGCATCCTGCGGTGGGCGCGGGACCGAGGTCCGAACGCCGAAGTCCGAAGTCCGAAGCCGCGGACGCTGATTGTGACCGAGAGCGTGTTCTCAATGGATGGCGACCATGCGCCCTTGCGCGAGATCGTGGGCCTCAAAGAACAACACGGCGCCTGGCTCATGGTGGACGAAGCCCATGCCACGGGACTTTATGGCGCGAACCGGCGGGGCTTGGCAGAGGAACTCGGGGTCAGCGACGGCATCGAAGTCCAAATGGGCACCCTGGGCAAGGCGCTCGGCGCGTCCGGCGGCTACATTTGTGGTTCTCGGGCGCTCATTGAATATCTCGTCAACTGCGCCCGCACCTTCATCTTTTCTACCGCGCCCGTTCCTGCTGCCGCCGCCGCTGCGACCGCTGGCATCCGCTTCGTCCAATCACACGCAGGCGAGGAACGCCGCAGCGTGCTGTGGCAGCGTGTGGGCGAGTTGTTCTCCCCGGAGCCAGGGATCGAGTCTGGCGCCCGCCCCTCGCCCCTGCCGCCTCCCCCTTCCGCCCTCCGAAGTGCCATCATCCCCATTCTCCTTGGTGGAGAAGACCGCGCCGTTGCCGCTGCGGCCGCGCTCCGCGACCAGGGGCTCTTCATCCCTGCCATCCGCTACCCCACTGTCGCCCGCGGCCAGGCCCGCCTGCGCCTGACCATCACGGCCACCCACAGCCAAGCCGACCTCGCAAGGTTGCTTGCCGCGCTCAAGTCCCTGCACATCGGACCTCATGCACCCACTGGCTAAGCTGGATCACCGCTCCCTCTGGCACCCCTTCACCCAGATGCGGGACTGGCTCAAGCGCGAGCCCATCCTCATAGTGGAGGGCAGGGGCGCCCTGGTTCGGGATGTGCATGGCCGCGAATACCTCGATGCCAACTCCTCCATCTGGACCAACCTGCACGGACACAATCATCCCCGGCTCAACGCCGCCATCCAGCGGCAATTGCGCAAAATCGCCCACAGCTCAGCGCTCGGCTTCGCTAATGAGCCTGCTTCGCTCCTGGCCGAGAGGCTGGTCGGAGCGGCAAATCCCCCCCCGCGCGCGCTCCCTGTAGCGCAGGCTTCCAGCCCACGAGTTCGGCGGGCGTCCTCGCCCGCCCTGCGCAAGGTCTTCTTCTCCGACGACGGCTCTACTGCGATGGAAGTAGGGCTCAAGCTCGCCTTCGAATTCGCCCGCCGCACTGGCCGCAGCCAGAAGCCGAAGTTCCTCTCCTTGCAAAGCGCTTACCACGGCGACACCGTAGGCGCGGTGTCCCTGGGCCACATAGGCCTCTTCAACAAAGCCTACTCGGGCCTGCTCTTCAAGACGGACCACGTCATGGCACCGTACTGCTATCGCTGCCCCTTTAATCGCGCCCGGCCCGAACGCGCTGACGCCCGCGACTACCGCAAGTGCAACTGGGAATGCGTTGGCAAGCTGGAGCAGAAGTTCGCGGCCCAAAAGCGGAAGGGCAATCCCTATGCCACCTTTGTCTTCGAGCCCTTGATGCAAGGCGCCGCCGGAATGATCCCGCAACCCGCTGGCTGGCTCCGCCGTGCCGCGGAGATCTCCCGCGGCCACGGTGCCCTGTTGCTCGCGGACGAGGTCATGACCGGCTTCGGACGCACCGGCACCATAACCCCCGCACCCTCTTCTCCTCATTTATCACTTTTAAGCTCCAGCTCCTCTCCCCTCTTCGCCTGCCATCACGAAGGCGTCCAGCCCGACTTCATGGCCTTGGCCAAAGGTCTGACTGGCGGCTACCTGCCCATGGCCGCCACCCTCACAACCCAGGCAGTCTTCGATGCCTTCCTGGGCGAATACGACGAGTTCAGGACCTTCTTCCACGGCCACAGCTTTACCGCCAACCAACTCGGCGCCGCGGCCGCCCTGGCCAGCCTGGACATCCTGGAGACCGAATCCTCCGTTCAGGCGCGGTGGCGTCTGGAACAGACCCTTCGTGACGAAATCCACAACCTGTGGACATCGCCCCACATCGGCGACATACGCCAGGTTGGCCTGATCGTCGGCATCGAGCTAGTCCGGGACTGGCGCACACGCGAGCCCTTCGACTTGCGCGAGCGGACCGGCATTCGCGTCTGCGAAGCCCTCGCAAAGCTAGGGGTGTTGACTCGCCCCATCGGCAACGTGGTTGTCCTAATGCCGCCCTACTGCACCACGCCCGCGCAAGTCCGCCGGATGTTGGCAGCCATTGGTCAGGCCACTGCCAGCCTCTGATTGCAAGCGGAGGAGGGGGTTGCCTCGTGTTCCTGCACGAAAAACATTGCGGTTCCGTGGCTTTTGTGAGTTCATGGTTGACGTCAACGCCGGCGGAGAGGTGTTTTTCCTACCGGAAGTGGACCGGATGTGGCACATTGGCCCGCAGAAGAAATGTGAACCGCAGCCGATTGCAGGTTATTTACTCGGGCCATGTGCAAGGCGTCGGGTTCCGCTACACGGTCAAGTCAGTGGCCAGCGGGTTCGACGTAACCGGCACAGTCCGCAATCGGCCTGACGGCGCCGTGGAATTGGTCGCCGAAGGCGCCAGAGACGAGCTGGGCGCTTTTCGGCAGGCGATTCGGGAGTCGGGCGTGGACTGTTTTATTCGGAACGAGGCTGTGTCCTGGGCCGAAGCGAAGAACGAGTTTCGCGGGTTTGAAATTGTAAGATAGTGACATGAAGTTTGCCATCATAGCGGACATCCACGCCAACCTGGAGGCGTTTACGGTCGTTTTGGAGGACATCAAGCAGCAGAAATGCACCCATTATGCCTGCCTCGGTGACGTGGTGGGCTACAACGCCAACCCGAAGGAATGCCTGGACATCGTGCGCAAGATGAACATCCCGGTCGTCAAGGGCAACCATGATGAGTATTGCTCAACCGATCAGCCGCTCGATGGCTTCAATCCTGCCGCGGCCGAAGCCGTGAGCTGGACCCGCAAGCAGTTAACCGCCGACGACCGCCAGTGGTTGCGCGACCTGAAATACGCCCGGATGGTCACGAACTTCACCATCGTGCACGCTACTCTGGATGGCCCGCAGCGGTGGGGCTACGTGTTCGATAAGCTCGCTGCTGCCGCCAGCTTCACCTACCAGAATACGGCGGTTTGCTTCTTCGGTCATACGCACGTGCCCGTGGCTTTCATTCGCGACAATATGGTGCGGGGCGGCACCTATTCCAAATTCAAGACCGAGGCGGGCAAGAAATACTTCGTGAACGTGGGGGCCATCGGGCAGCCGCGCGATAACAATCCCAAGGCGGCTTACGTGGTCTATGACATGGACGAGGGGACCATTGAGTTGCGGCGGCTGGAATACGATATCGCCACCGCTCAGCGCAAAATCCTCGAAGCTGGTCTGCCTCCTCGGCTGGCCGAGCGGTTGGCGTTTGGCCGGTAGCGCCGGACCAATGAGGCGTCCGCTCGCAGGCCCCTTTCCGCGCAAGGGTGACGCGCCGAACTCCGTTTCGGCGTGAAGATCCTCATCCTGAAGCCCAGTTCGCTGGGGGATATCGTCCAGGCGCTGCCGGTGCTGCGCCTCCTCAAACTGCACCTTCCTGCGAGCCAGGTTTACTGGTGGATTGATACCAGGCTGGCGCCCTTGATCGAGGGAGACCCGGACCTCGCAGGCGTGGTGCACTTTCACCGCCGGCGCTGGGCTGCGCCTGGGCACTGGCCTGAAATTGTTCGTAGCATCTGGTGGATGCGGAAGCAGGCGTTTGACTGGGTGATCGATTTGCAGTGCCTCATGCGCAGCGGGATTTTTACCTGGTTCGCCAACGGGAAGCTAACGGTTGGGCTCGACGAGCCTCGCGAGGGGGCCCGGGGTTTCTATGACCTGATTGTACAGCGCCCGTCCCCGCAAACACACGCCGTGGACTGGTATCTCAGGGTGCTGCCCCTGCTGGGCGTGCCGGTGCATTGGAATTTCCAATGGCTGCCGGAGCGGCCCGCGTTCTCTGAGGCCGTCCGACAGAAATGGCCGGCGACTGGTGCCCCCTGGGTTGTGTTTCAGCCCGGCGCACGCTGGCCCAACAAACGCTGGCCCGCAGAATACTATGCCGAGGTACTGCGTGAGCTGGCAATAAAACGGCCGGCGTTGCGCTTCGCCGTTCTCGGCGGCGACGACGAACGAGCCTTAGGCGAGGTCATCGGGAGGGTTGGCGGCCCGCGCTGTCTGGATCTGACTGGGAAGCTTTCCTTGCCGGAAATGGTGGAGTGGCTCCGACGGAGCGAGTTGCTGGTAACCAACGATACCGGCCCTATGCATGTCGCCGCGGCACTGGGGAAGCCGGTTGTCGCCATGTTTGGGCCAACGACCCCGCAGCGCACCGGCCCTTACCGACAGCTCGAACACGTCTTGCAACTGTCGCTGCCATGCGTGCCCTGCTTGAAGCCCCGGTGTACGTACCCCAAACCCCTGGAATGCCTCCGCGCCCTGCCGCCCTCCGCCGTCGTTCAGGCCGCCATGGCCCGGTTGGCGGCCTCCTAGCCAGCGCACTATCTTCAGATGTGGGCATGCCCCCCGCCCTTTTGCGGCTTGCCCCCGCCAGCCACCGCCTTAAACTTTATCCATGAAGCGCACCAGCTTATGGCTTGGTTTCCTCCTGACCGCTCTGACCCCGGCGCTGGCCCAGGTGACGGTCGAAGTGACGCAAGAACAAGACCAATTCCTGCCGGGTGAGACGATCATCACCGCGGTCCATATCACCAACCGTTCCGGGCAAACCCTTCGGCTGGGTGCAGAGGACGATTGGCTGACCTTTTCGGTGGAGTCACATGATCGAGAGATCGTGCCCAAAACCGGCGACGTGCCTGTGACGGGAGAGTTTCTGCTGCCATCATCCAAGGTCGCCACCAAACGTGTGGACCTCGCGCCGTACTTCTCCGCGAGCCTTCCGGGAGCCTATTCCGTTACGGCGACTGTGCGGATCAGGGGATGGGAACGTGACTTTGCCAGTCCGCCCAAGAAGTTCGACGTGATAGAGGGCGCCAGGCTGTGGGAGCAGGAGGTCGGGGTGCCGCAGCCTGCGGGCGCCACCAACGCTACACCCGAGACTCGGAAGTACATCCTGCAGCAGGCCCATTATCTTAAGGCCCAATTGCGCTTATACCTGCGGCTGATGGACGGCGCCGGCCCGGAGGGCATGCAGGAAATCTGGCCGGCACAACTGATCGAACGCGCTTCCGACGGGCCGGTTCCGGCCGGTCGGGAGCTAACAATCACCGGGGGAGAAACACGCCATGAAGCGAAGGACATTCTGCGCCTCTAGCGCCG
>Ga0181530_10007272_pt1 | contig 10608 bp, 14 predicted proteins | sample PEATcosm2014_Bin_42_FD_119769 | JGI IMG/M metagenome (GOLD analysis project Ga0181530, IMG submission 119769) | Peatland microbial communities from MTU Mesocosm Facility, Houghton, MI, USA - PEATcosm2014_Bin10_60_metaG | ecosystem: Environmental > Terrestrial > Soil > Wetlands > Peat | place... | reverse complement strand
GACATTGCTCACATCGACCGAGGGTACCTACCCTCGCGTCAAAATCAACGTCCTGAATGATGGTTATCGTTGGCCGGTTTTGAAGTGACCCTCTATGGCCGGTTTTGGGTGATCCCCGAGGCTACCACACTATTCACCGGCAGAAAGCTTCAAGAAAGCACCGACACAGAAAAAGGAAACAGGGCCGGAACAAGGAACTCTATTGTAAAGAAAAACGAGGGTGTGCCATGACGCATCTTGAACCATACGCATTTGTTGACGATGCCGGAAAGTGGAACGACCAAGACGCCATTTGCCTGTGTGGTTATCTGGCTACCGGAAAGCAATGGGAAGACTTTGTACCGTTGTGGCAGAGCCGTTTGCAAAAGCATGGTCTTACTCGTCTGCATATGGCCAAGTTTTATGGCGAGGCCGCAGCGAGAGGATGGGACGATGCGAAAGCCAACGCCGTTCTAATTGACATCGCTGGCGTTATGCGGGATCTGAAGCTGATCGGCATTCAGGTCGGCTTAGACGCTAAGCATTATAAGTCACTGACACAAGCTCGAAAGTCTGCCATGCCAAAACCGCACATAGCGTGTTTTCAAATGGTTCTGCGACTGATTAGCGATAGGCTTCACCAGGATAACGTCACGGCCAGGATAACGTTAGTTATCGACGAGGAAGAAGGAAGTGTCGTCTCGCTGTATAAGGACATCTTGACACTTCGTCAGACCCGCCAGGAACTTGGCAAGTATATCGGCTCGATCTGCTTTGCGGACGACGAGTTCTATACACCACTCCAAGCTGCTGATATGCTGGCCAACCATACCTTTAAGTATTTTCGTGACATCATTTCCGGAGTTGGCAGCGTAGATGTGGTGCCGGAAGTACTCCACAATATAATCACCGATGCCTCAAAGGAAAGGCTTCTTGACATACATTACGAATACTGGACGGCGAAGGCTCTGGACGACGGGATAGATGAAATAGTAGCGGCAAACACGACTCAACCGAACATGCCGAGCAATCCGGCCCCGGTTTCACGACCTTAGCCAAGATCTCAAACATTTCGAGTGCATCGTTCCGGTGGCAGTACCCAGTTCCCGACGTGAACGGCCCGCCAGGATGCCCCAAGCAAGGCTCACAGCGCCCTTTCAGTTCGCTCGACAGCGCCGGAACCGACTTCTGGCATGGCTGGAACCGGACGGCAGCTTGTAGCGCCTCTCGTGCGCTCGGGTTCGCTGCCGGTTTAGGTTCAACTTCCAACCGGCAGGAGTCCCACCGAGATTCCGGGCCAGGGAGTCCCATCGAAACTTGCGCCCGTGGAGTCCCTTGGGAAATGTCGATCCCTCCGGCACTTTCAGTACGCCCGGTTTCTAAAAACTCCGAGCAAGAGATTCCTTAAACCACATTTCACTCTGTCTAGGTTTCCAGCCCATCGCTCCGATCACGACGGCCACCCGTTAGAATACCCCGCACGAACGCACAGCAAGCCCACAGTCCGCTCGAAGCTGCCCCGGTAGACCTCTGGGGCCTGCGGCGGCAGCACAGTTTACTTATTTTGAACCGAGGGCAATGTGAACGATTCGGTGAGACTGACCGATGAACTTCCCGAATGCGAACCCACAGGCTGGTTGATATTGAACCTGTACGTCTTGTTGCCCGCAACAAACTCGATAACACGAAGTCGTAGGTGTGCATCGACTTCATACTCGTGGGTACTGAAGGCCAAATCAGTTCTTCCTGAGTTAGCCAAACCTTCCAATGTCGAGAAAAGCGTAGCCATCAGTACAGCAGCATCATCTCCGCTTGCAGATGCCATGTCTTTCGACACAGACCGCAAGGTCTTGTCCTTGCCAAATGAGATGAGATTGCCACATTTGTCAGCCTGTGTTCCCTTAGACTTGATGCACCACGAATCATCGCCAAGTCCCGTTATTCTTTCCAGATTATTGCGCTCCGCAAGCAACGCCAGAACATCGGACTTGGGCATTCCAATTCTCAGTTGTGCGCCGTTGATGGAGATGAAGTCGCTCTGTGCATTCATTGAGCACGCAAAGAGTAACGCTACGACAAACTTAGTCATCTTGTTGTTGGCCTCCACGCAATTCTTGAAAACGGTGCTGCCTCCTGCACACTGGACAAACCCACTGAAGGCAATACAGCGTCCGTTGGATGTACATCGGTTGAACGTCGTGCTGCCTTGACCAACTGGGTTCGGTACGGACAGTGGCAAACTCGCCACCTTCGGTTAGGTCGCTGTACCCCTCAGTCCCGAAAAAGCGGGTACACGGTTTCACGGTACACTGATAGCCCTTGGAAATCGTCTTCAGGACAGGCCCATGCCCTGGCCAGACTTCGGCAGGTTCCATGTCCGTGAAGTGCAGGTCGCACACGATGTTCTCGCAATATATTTCTGGTGGCATCATATTCAGGCTCAAAGGCAAAACATCCTCACGCCGCCTGATGCTCATCAGGCGCTTTCTTAACCAAAGGATCTCGATCCGTGACCAGTTACGCCAAGACCGGGTCCAGCCTGTTATTGCACCGTTAGTGAATTGTGGCCTTGAGTCAACGGAGGGCGAATACCCGGACTGCGTTTGCTCGACAATCAACTCAGCCATCGCTGTCCGGTCTTGTAGTTCTGCGGCTCTCATCCACTCCAACAGGATTTCTCGCTCACACTGGCGGTTCCACAAATCTTCCGTGAGTTCATTGCAGGGAAACATATATGCAGGTTGCCCGTTCCATAAAAACGAATAGGCAAATGTACCGTTGACTGTTTGTGTTGAGGTCCAGAACAATGTTTGCATCTGGTTGCCGTTTTTTAATGTCACCTGTCGCTTGCACTCCCAATTCTGGTAAACGTAGCCCATAAAACTAAACTTCGACGTTCTGGCATCCTCAGAATCGCCAACCAACACCCGTGTGGTTGGCCGGGGCTTATAACGGGATGGTCGTCCTCTGCGGTCGCCAAGTTCCAAATAACTGCGAACACATCTGTACAGCTTTTCGATATCTGAAGTTTCTGTGAGCATTTCGGTTCTCCTGACGAAGCGTCGTGTTAATTTCCAAAAAACGTAGTATGTGGACCGACAACTGGCTTTCCCTGTAGAATCTCAAACATAGTTTGGAAAATTAGAAAACTCATCCAATAAAACTCTATATAACCTATATAACTATTTGATTCTACGTGGGTTAGCTGCGATGGTCGGCTCATGCCTCCAGCATAGTCGAACCGCTCTATCCTGTCAAGTAGTTTAATGAGTCGGCACGGTGCCGGTGATTGTCTTGGTCGGGAAACCAGTCGAGAAATCCGGGGGCGTTCCACTTTGGCTGCTACGGGCTTCGCTTGAGCCAATCTCGCAACAGCGACTCCACGAGTCCGCTGAACTCGCCGCCCGTCTCGAACAACCGCACCTTCACCCGGCTGCGCACGTCTTTGTGAACGTAGAGGCTCATTTGCACGTAGTCAGGACTGCTGTGCTTTGCCGGTGGCCGTCCGACCTTCTTCGCCCGGAGCCTTCGATTCCCGTGTCTCACGAACAGTTGAAACTGCTTCTAAACGGCCAAGAACTTGGCAGAGCTTTCAGTTGGCTTGGCGTGCAAGTAGCGCCCGGTGACGGCGATGCTCGAATGCGCAAGCGTGGCGTTTACTACGTGAATCGGCGCTCCACGGTCCATAGCGTGCGAAGCATGGGCGTGCCGGAACCAGTGCGGCGACACCTTGCGCCGGATACCCACCCGCCGTGCCGCCTGCTGAACAATTCGCAAAACCTGGGACCGGTCCAGGTGCCCGCCACCTTTGCGAGAAGAGATCACCGGCAAATCGTCATCAGCACCGGCCCGGAACGCCACAAGGTCATTCGACAACGAAGCTGACAGCACTACAGCGTGCGTCTTTTGGTTTTTGCCAAACAGTGTGATTTGCCCGGAATCGCCGTTGGCCTGGACATGACGCCACTTCGTAGCGCAGATTTCGGAAACCCTGCCGCCTGTAGCATAGAGCAGCCGAAGGAGCATCCGGTCCCGGCCTTCAGGCGTGAGTGCGATCATCTCGTGAATCTTGGCTTCAGGCAAGATTCTTTCGGCCAACGTGTCCATCGCCTTCGGCGCACGGACGGCGGTGGCGACAGAGAACCGGATGGCCGCAACGGTTCAAGTGCCCTTCCCTGTCGTTTTCGTTCGGATCGTTCGGTGTAGGTTGTTCGGGCATCGTCCCTTGAGAATTGCCATCCGGCAAGCCAACCGAACGCACTACTACCCCGCCAGACCTCGGCAATCACCTGTGGCATAATGAACCGATGCGTCGAAGCCGCATGGTCTTTCGTGACGGCAAAGTTCATGTTTGCGCTCGAATGTGCGATACCTGCATTTTCAGACCGGGCAACCTGATGTATTTGGAAGATGGCCGGGTCGAAAGCATGGTGCGAGAGGCGACCGGGAATGAATCGTGCATTACCTGCCACGAAACGCTGAGCGGGTATCAAGCTGTTTGCCGTGGATTCTTTGATCGACACGCCACAGCGCCGCTACAGATTGCCGACCGATTGGGATACATCGCTTTTCAAGCGGTGCCAACCAAATAGCTTCACGACCAGACCGCCGAATCTCACCCCGCTCTTCACGAACGCAACCACGAGCCGCCAGAGCGCACCATTCGCCCCGCTTTCGCCCAGAACAAGAATATACGATAATGTTCACAGGAGAATCGAAAAGGTGATCTGCGCCAAAAGGGTGGATCGCCGGAAAGGAGGTCCAAAGATGTACCGTTGCCTTCCACCGCAACCGCCGACCGAACAGCAAAGCGGCTTTTGGGATTTTGTGGCAAAAGCCGCTTTGCTGTTGGGGTTGCTGGTCAGCGTTCGTAGTCTGATGCGTTGACCAACATCGGGGGTGTCCACAACCGGGCACCCCCACAACCATTGCCACCGCCGCTAACGAGTTTCAGCCGGTGTTGAATGGACCCCGCAAATCTGCACGCAGCAATCCCGATTCCGAAAACAAGTTTGCGGTAACATGTGCGTAAGGACACAACTGCATGGAGCCGCCACCAGCACCGCTCGATGACGCCGCAACTGCCAAACAAAAGCCCTCGATCCTGGTTTGGTTCGCAGCACACCCTATTGTCGGCTTCGTCGGGACCGTCGCCAGCGTTATCGGCGTTGTTCTCGCCGTCGTCTTGTATCTGGCAGCGATCAGGACCAGAGAGCTTTCGCTTTACGTCAACCCCTCGAAAACCAACATCGTGAAGAGCGGACAAAGTTCAGACCTGCATGTCCTGTACAGAGGCAAGGATGTATCGACGGATGTAACGGCTCTACAGGTCGAACTCTGGAACGCTGGCAAAGAATCGATACGTCCCGAGCACGTTCTTTCGCCCATCATCCTGGAGACTTCACCCAAGGTGCCAATTCTTGAAGCTCGAATACGCCATACCAGTAGACCGATCACTCAGACGGTGCTGGACACAAGCAATATTGCGGACGGTAAGGTCACAGTCTCTTGGAAAATACTCGAACACAACGATGCCGCAATCATTCAGTTCATTCTTGCTGGCCCACCTGAAACATCTATCAGGGCTTCGGGAGCGCTGGAAGGACAGGCCAGAGTTAGGGACATTCAACAACTGGCAATAACGGAGCATTGGTGGTTTCGCCTCGTCCTTCTTATCGTTTTTTATGCTGTGCCAGTTGGGACGGTTCAATTCGCTACTATAAGATGGTTACCGAAACATTCATCAAAGTCGAATTACAAGTCGAGCCTCGCTACGGCTCCTCTCAATGTGCCGACCTTTTTGGCCATCGTATTGTTCGGAGCACTTTTTGTCGTTGGCTACAACCATTATTTCGGAACACCTTCGATGCCTCTTCCATTCAATTAACTGATATGATCGTTCTTCCGTATAGGAGCTACTTACGATGCGACGATCCCTTCTCATCTTCACCCTTTTCAGCGTTCCCGGCTGGTCGCAAGCTCCTGCACAACAACCGGCCCAACCGCCCATAGTGGGCAAGGTAGAGATGCCACCAGCGCCACATCGTGACTTCCTTGGCTATCTACAAGCCCTTGGACCGCTGATTGCTGCATCCGTTGCGGTCGGCGTTGGGCTGACGCAGTTCTACCTACAGCGGCAGAAGTACAAGCAAGACCTGTTTGACAGACGGTTCAAGGTGTATTCTGCAACTTGGGACTTCATTGTCTTGGCAATAAAATCTCGCACTACTGGACTGTTGGAGGATAGTAAAGTCGCAAAATTCTTCGACGACACCAAACCCGGCAAATTTCTGTTTGGTAGTGACGTTACCATGTTCTTGGAGGGTGATCTCACCGGGAATCTCACCGATTACAGGGATGAGACCGGTCAGTTGTCTTGGCGGATTACTCTCAAGCCGGACGAACCTTTGCTCTCGCTAATTATCAGGTGGGGAGTTCAAATCGATAAGGTGTTTGGCCCGTACCTGCGCCTTCATCACGACCAAAGCTGGCCGACCAGATTGAAAGCTCGTATCGACCGGTGGATGGACTCGGAGGTTCCGGCCAAGTTTGCTTCCAAGGCCAGGGATTAAGTGCTTGACTCTTCGCAAAGAAGGAGTTCACAATAAAGAAATATGCCAATCGACATCGCAGCCGGGTTAGCGCTCTCCAAGAATGCACTGGACATCGTTGTGGCGGTTCGCAAGGCGATTCGTGAGAAGAAAAAACTCACCGATGAAGAGATGCGGGACTATCTCGAAACATTACAGGACAAACTTGTTGATGTAAGGACAGCGCTTCTGGAGGCCGACGAGGAGAATCGGGCATTGAAGGGAGCGCTTGCCGAGGCAAGGCGCATGGCGGATTTTGGGGCTGAGTTTACGAAGGGTGAAGGTCTATACTGGCGTGACAACTTTCCCTATTGTCCTACCTGTTGGGATACCGAGAGGAAGCCGGTGCGTTTGGGTGGTCCAGTTCATTCGGGTTTTGGCGAGGTTTGGCAGTGTCCAGTTCATAAGGTTCACCACGTTACCAAACAGAGGCATTAACTAGCTTGGTCCTGACGGCGCTACTCAGAAGTTGCCAATCACATAAACACCTATCAGGATCATTCCAAGGCTGAATGCGCCGAACGCAATGCTCGAAGCCGCAACGCCAATACGTTCCCTTTTCTTAAAGCGCTCTAAGTCTTGGTTGGCTTTAGTATGGTCGTCTGTTCCCGAAGCATAGAGTGCAATTCTTCTCAGAGCGATAGCAGCACTATAGTTGCTACTCAGTTGGAAACAGCCGTTCATCGAGGACAAAATGCACAGCAAGAGGAACCCGATTGCCCACGAAATCAGCGACCTAAGATGGACCGATTTAACTTTGTCCATAAACGTCGCAATTAAAACTACAGCGCCGCTGGCTAGTGTTGTCAAATGCTTCAGCACGTCCACGACGAGTTTCGTGTGCTCACCGAGGGTTTGAAGAAGTTGTTCGCTTTCAGGCTCCATCTGTGATAACTCCAGTTCGGCAGGATGCGCAATGCTGAATGACTACCGACCTTCATACGCCTTGAGTTCCGTAGCCGTGAAAGGGCGCTTCCGTTTTTGCATTTTATGCCGACGACCATCGTGGCCAAGCACGGGCTTCTCGGGATCGGTCGTGCAGATCGGGCAGAACCTTTCAGTGGCCGACTTCGCTTTTGCCTTGGGTTTCCTGAACGGCTGAACCCTTGAAGCTGGAACCGGGACCCACTCCGGCTCTCGAACGTAGCCGAGTTCTTCAAGCTGGTGTTCAATCTCGGTGCGCTTTTCGTTGAACTCCTTCTCGATGTCCGTGCGCTTCTTGAGAAGTTCCTGAATGGCCGCTTCACGACGAGATTCGTAGTCGTGTTTTAGTTTCAAAACGTCTGCTACGGTTGAGGCCGGTTGCGCTGAGGGTTGTGGTGCCGGTTCTGTGGGCGGTGCCGGTTCTGTAGGCGCTACCGGCTCAGAACTGACCGGTGTTTCGGGTGGTGGCTCTACGGCTGCTGCTGTATGAGTTCGTTTGGGCATAGAGACAGAATAGCAAATCGCACCGGAACACCATTTCCTTTGGCCCCACACCCGGCACCGGCCCGAGAGTTTGGCCGTAGAGGAGTCGGATCAAATCGGCCAGCATTCCGGTTGAGGTTTCGGTCAGCCCAGTACCTTTTTCCAAATTCGACCAGGGAGTCTCATCCCAGTACTAGAGTAGCAGTACCTTTTTCAGAATTTTACTTGCAGCCGTTTCTGGGAATCTGCGAGGATGGTACCTTTTTCGAATTTCATCGACTCTCGGCGTTTTTTTGTACATTTTTCAAACTCCCGCCGTTGTTGAGCCAGGGGTCGATGTATACACGCCCACAGATGGGTACCCTTTTCCGAAAAACACTGTCGAATCGCAGATCCATGCCGATGCTCGTGTGGAGGGCCGTACTCCGTACCTGATTGCGATCAACGAAAATCGAACGGCTCAATCTGCGAATCGCCGAACTGGAAAGCCAGATTGCCAACCTGCTCAAACCACCAGCTAAACCGGCAATGATCGAGCGGCCAGCAGCGGCACCGTTGGCAGGAATGTCCGGTCGCACGTTTATGCTGTTCACCATGAGCGGAAGGCGTGGCTCCGGGCTAGGGCGTAACCTCGCTTTCCTCTTTCGGCAGTTCATCATGCGTTCGCCGTTGAACATCCTCGCCGGTTTCTTCCTTGAGGGCCTAAGCCAATCCTGCCCATTCTTCCTCAGTCACCATCTGATTCGAGCGGGCTTCGAGAAGTTTCCTTGCGGCGGTCACGAGTTTGTTGTCATTCATGCGTGGATTCATGCCTATCCCTAAACCCGAAGGTTGAAGGGTACGGAACACGCTGGAGGGGATCGGGCATTCATAGGTGACCTCGAATGACGGTATAGGCACCAATGATGAGTAAAATCAGGAGGGTGATTCGAACGACTAGAAGATCCAGGAGGTCAAAAAACTGGTTAAGTTGTTCGAAACTGGGCTTCAGCCTTCCCCGGCAGAAGAAGGAACGTTCAAATGGCCCGTGGTAATAGCCGCGGGGAGCTGCTTTAAGTTTGGCACAAGTGGTGAACCAAATGCAAGTGAGAATGTTCGATAGTAAGTGGCACCGGCTCCCCATCACCACCGGCCCGTGCTACCGTTCCGTTATGGTCAAGCACACGGTCGTGATCCAAATAACCGGTGCTACCCAATTCCGAGCCGAAGTCGAAGTCGATATGGACGCCTTGGACCCAGACACGCCGCCGTTGCACATGACCGGCACGTTCACCCGATTCGACGGATACGAGACGATCTGCAAGGCGCTGGTCCACACCGACCGCTTTGACGGCGGCACCAGCCACACGATGTACTTCTTCGACGGACGACACGGCTACCGGTTCACGATGGCCTCGCCCGATTCTGAGCGGTTCGAGGCTGTGGCGCTGTGAATCCGGCGAATGGAGGAACAGCTTTTTAGGAGCACAGTGAACAGGGATGTGACCGGCACGCTCAATGGCAACGGCTGATGACGGCCAATCCGATGCCAGAATGCCCTACACCCGGTCACGCCCAGACCAGTAATTGCCGTCTTTCCGTTTTCGATAAATGCTTGTGCGGACGGCCCGTCAAGGCCTGTTACTGTCACGAACGCCGATGGCACAGAGCAACAGCCCGCCTTTACTTCTTGAAATCGGCTACCATGCGTGCCAAACCCAAAAAACCACGCACTAAGGAAAATAGAAGCAAAGGCTACAAGAGCATAGACGGGTATACATGCCACGCCTATTTTTAGTAGCAACTTAACCAGCGAAATGAAAGGGATGTTGATGCTGGTTATTTGTACTTTGACGATTGTTGGCTCGGTGTTTTGATCTGCCATTTTCGACCTCTTTGTTTGTAAAATGCCGAAGGAAGCCCCTTGTTTGAGAAACGGCTTGCCTTTGTCGGTAGCAAACCAGATTTAACGGCTTGGCTTCCTTTCGATCATACTCCAGTCCGAATCGACAATCCGGTTTCGAGGGCCATCCAAGCGTTACCAGCATACGGTCCCTGGAGGTTCTTGGCCGATTCCGTCGAGAACCCGAACCGGGGATAGTATGCGGGATGTCCGAGCACCACCACTATCGACTCGCCACGCTCCCGGCAAATCTCCAGTCCACGTCGCACCAAAGCTGAACCGATGCCCTAGCGCTGGCATTGCGGAATCACGGCCATCGGTGCCAGCGATACGGCATGGAGGACAGCGTGTTCGGTTTCGATGAGCAGGTCGCTGAACAGAATGTGCCCGACGATGCTGCGCTCTTCGACGGCGACGAGGGACACAACCACCGCTCCATCACTCCGCAAGCGGTCAACAAGCTGCGCTTCAGCCTCGCCCTCGAAGGCCAGTTGGCTCACCTTCCGAATGGCGTCGTGGTCGGCAGGGGTTTCTTCACGGATGACGGCCATTGCGATTCTCAAGTTTAGCTGTTCGTGCCGTCGAGTGCCGAATCTTGCTTCCCTTCGATTGCCAGTTCGACAGGCGCCCTGTCAAGCCATTTATCTACATGACCGAAATGGGTGTCGGCTGGGTCATTTAAGAACATGACCAGACACGCGAGTCTTTTTCTCGTTGTCGTAAAATGAAGTCGATCCGCAAGGGGTCGCG
>Ga0181530_10007263_pt1 | contig 10616 bp, 11 predicted proteins | sample PEATcosm2014_Bin_42_FD_119769 | JGI IMG/M metagenome (GOLD analysis project Ga0181530, IMG submission 119769) | Peatland microbial communities from MTU Mesocosm Facility, Houghton, MI, USA - PEATcosm2014_Bin10_60_metaG | ecosystem: Environmental > Terrestrial > Soil > Wetlands > Peat | place... | reverse complement strand
GGAGGCGCTTCGAGCGTACTTCCGGGCGGGTAGTGCAGGGTTCGATCGCCGATAACAGCCAATTCGATACCCGGCATGCGTTCGCCCAAAAGGCTCCCTATTTGCTGCGCCGCGACGGCTCGTTCGGCGGGCTTTGCCTCGGCAAGAATGCGTGCCGGAGCCGCGAGAGATGCAGCGCGCCGTTCCAGCTCCGAACTGACCAGATATACCGCAACCTGGCCGGCGACGATCCAGGTCCCGCTGGCCGCCAGCGCGAAGATCAGGACGATCGGGACAACGCCGATGAAGATCCACGTGACGTAGAGGCGGTTTCGCAGACGCCAGATGGACTTGCGCATCAAACGGAACGCCAGCATGACCCCGGCAATTGCGAGCGCCGGAAATACCAGCAGTGCAGAACCGTTCGCTTTGAGCCCCCATTCCAAAACGGCGTACAGCACCAGAAGTGCGGCGAAAACGCGGGGCAGTGTAACCCATTTCATCAGGGGTCTCAAACACTTTCAGGATAGGTTAGGGCAGTTTACCCTTTAAGACCGGCTCGTCCGGATTAATGCTGTGCGAGATCGCTGGAATCTCTCCTTCAGGCGCGGCCGCCTGCTCGGACAAAGCCTCCTGGAGAATCTGCATTGCCGACTCCGGAGTGTCCGCAAAATGAAAAAGCTCCAGATCGGCTGCCGAAATGGTACCGTATTTCACCAGTGCATCGAAGTTGACGATTTCTTTCCAGAAACCGGTGCCGTAGAGAATGATCGTGATTTTCTTGGCGAGCTTCCTCGTCTGCACGAGAGTCAGAATTTCGAAGAGTTCGTCCAGGGTTCCAAATCCTCCCGGAAAAACGACCAGTGCTTTCGACAGATAAGCGAACCAGAACTTCCGCATGAAAAAGTAGTGGAACTCAAAGTTGAGTTCATTGGTGATATACGGGTTCGGGAACTGCTCGAACGGCAGACCGATGTTCAGCCCGATGGTCTTGCCTTTCGCATCCGCGGCGCCGCGATTGGCCGCCTCCATGATTCCCGGCCCGCCGCCCGAGCAAACGACATACCGGTAGGTGCGCTCGCGCAAAGTCTTCGCCCACCGGGTGAGCATCGCCGCCAGCGTGCGCGCATCGTGATAATACCCGGCCAGCGGTCCCTCGTCGCGGATCCGCGCCGATCCGAAGAACACGATCGTGTCCCGGATGCGCTGTCTGCGGAAATGCGACAGCGGTTCCAGATACTCGGATATGATCCGGAGCGGCCTGGCATCCGGGCCTTTCAGGAATTCGTCGTTCTTGTATGCCAGGGGCGGGCGTGGTGCGGAGTTCTCGCTCATGCAGTGGTGTCTTCTTCGATCCCGTCTGTCTTGATTTTCGATACGTCTTTCTTCAATTCGCGAACGGTGCGCAGAATCTCCGGCAGCTTCTGAAAAGCCGTGATGGCGCGCAGCCATTCCGAGGCGTCGAACGCCGGCGAGCCCGATACGCGCGAGTTTGCTTTCACATCGCCGCCGATCCCGCTCTGCGCGTAAACGATGGCGCCTTCATGCACCGTGAGATGTCCGGAAATGCCAACCTGCCCCGCGAGGAGCACATTCTTTTCCAGCACGGAGCTTCCAGCCAGACCGGTCTGCGAGCAGATGATGTTATCCTCGCCCACCACGCAGTTGTGCCCGACCTGCACCAGGCTGTCTATCTTCGCGCCGCGCCTTACGCGCGTCTCGCCGAACGTGGCGCGGTCGATGGAAGTCAGACTCTGAATTTCGACATCGTCCTCGACGATGGTCACGCCCGATTGAACGATCTTGTGGTGCGTCCCGTCGGCGCGTTTCGCAAAACCGAACCCGTCTCCGCCGACGACAACGCCGTTCTGCAGAATCACGCGGTTGCCGATACGGCAATACTCGCGCACCACCGAATGCGAGTGGGCCGTGAAGTCGTCGCCGATCAACGCGCCGTCGTAGATCACGACATGCGGATGCAGCACGGCGCCGCGTCCGATGACAACGTTCTCGCCCACGGCTGCGAACGGACCAATCGACGCGCCCTCGCCAATCCGTGCCGATGCGGCAATAGCGGCGGAGGGATGAATGCCTGGTTTGGGCCGCGGCGGCTGATAGAAAAGTTCGAGTGCGCGCGCGAAATCGAGATAAGGATTCGCCGAGATCAGCGTGGGAATTCCGCCAACGGCCTGCCCCGCGATTACGGCGCTGGCCTGGGTCGTCTTGAGCTTCGGCGCATATTTGGGATTCGAGAGGAACGTGATATGCCCCGGCCCGGCATCGTCGATCCCCCGCACGCCGGAGATTTCAACATCGCCTTCGGTCGCGCTGTAAACGGAGCAACCCAGCGCCGCGGCCAGTTCCCTGAGCTTCATAGCCAATCAACAGGGTAACTCCGATGGCCGCCGCCGGCTCGATTCTATTTCTCAAAAACGAAGTGGATGATCTGTGTGCCCGCGACAGCCTTGCCATTCTCGCGCGCCGGTTCGAAACGCCAGAGCCGTGCTGCCTGCACCGCCCGGCCCGCCAGATACTGGTCGAGACCCGAATAGTGCTTTGTCACAGGCGCGGCCGATACCACGCGCCCATTAGCATCGATGTGCACGCGAACGTCGATTGGGATTGTGCCTTTGATGCGCGGCCGAATGCCCGCGGCAACAAGCGGTGGCGCCTTGTAAATTGCCTTGGGCTGGGTAATCTGCGCAACTGCGCCGGTTGGCGATGGCGATGCATTGGCAGCGGGCGGAGGGGTCGGGGGATTCGCCGCCCGCACCAGCCGGAATGACTCCGCCGAGACCTTCCCGGCCTGGTCGATCACCTCAAGCCGGAAAGTCACATCGTTTCCCGCCGGCCGGTATTCATAACTCCCGGAAGCGAGATCGCGCGCCGAGAGGTCGATCCGATTTTGATCGTCCCCCTTCTGATCGTCTTTTTCGCGCACGAATAACTGCACGTTGCGGGCGTCGTGCAGCGCCGTCGCATTCGGATTCCACAGGACGCGCCAGGCCGGACCCGCCGGATCGACATACAGACCAATTGGCCGAGCCGTTTCACCGGTTTGCGCCGGCACGGGGTTTGCGGAGTTCAAAGGCCCGTGCCCTCCCGGTTGCAAAAGAAACCAAAGAATCCCTCCTAACAGCAGGAGTGCGGCAAGCAGAGGCAGCCACTTACTCAGGCGTTCCCGAGTTCTCTGTTCTGTCGGCAGCTCTTCAGTAGACGGCGACCGATCGGGTCCCGCATTCCGGCCCAATCCAAATAAAGACGGGGCGGGTTCCACAGGTGAGGGTACGAAGTCCGGCACCAGCCGCCGCGGATACTCGCGCTGAAGGACCGGGACTTCGGCCGCCTTCGAAGGGTCCGCGGCTGCCGGCGGCTCGTCCTTCATCCCGGCTGTTTGGGGAACGGAATCGGCTATGACGCCGCGCCCGCGAAACGGGAATTGCGCGCCCACCGGGTGCGAACCGTTCTCGGTGTCCCATGCGTGGAATTGGCCGGATATACCGTTCGCGTGTTCCGGCTCGATCAGCAGAATGAGATCGGATGAGTCGCTGAAGTAGCGCCGGATCAATTCGAAATCCGATTCCTCGAGCTGGAAACGGGGGCGCGTGTTGCTGCGGTAAAAGCCGACGACGGCAAGCTCGCCGGCCGCGAGGACGTTCCTGGCCGCCTCTTCGAGAGCGGTTATTTCCCCGCTGTCCAGAATGAATTGGGGACCGAAGCGGTGCTCACAGGAAATACGCTGGTATCGCTCGATCCAAACGGCGGGCCGCGCGCCCGCGAGCACCCGTCCCAGCAGCAAGCCACCCACTTCAAGAGGGAGCCGCGGCAGCGTCTCCAGGCCCTCGATCACGTCGCGTGCGATTCCATCCACCACACCCGGATGCATGTGAATGGAAACCGGGGATCCCTCGGGATCCCACTCGAGATATTCAATCTCAAACGGGTCCATGGTTGCGGTAGAGTTGGCTCCCGTCGAATTCCCCGCCGTTTCACTCGCCATCGTCGACAACCTTTGGCGGAGTGTCTACCGCCTGTGAGAGCAGACGCAATGCCGCAGCAGCAGGTTTTCCCGGGGCGCAATTGTGAACGGGAATTAATTGCACTTCAAGTTCCAAAGTCGCATAGACAGCCGTTTTCATATTGTCAGGATTCTCCAGCCGAGCGCGACGCAATTGGCCGCGAAGTCGGTCTTGCGAGCCGCCCCCACGTGCATCGCCAGCAGCCCTCCGAATAAATCGGGGTGCGACGCCAGCGCCGGGAGAGCACGCTTGCGAAGCCAATGCCGCCGGTCCATCGTGAGCATCAAATCGGCCATAAACCGGGGTCTCAATGCCAGACGACGGTGTGCCGATTCATACAAACCGAGATCCTGCCGCTCCATGGCGTCCGCCAGCGCCAGCGCCTGATGAAAACCGAGGCAGAGTCCTTCGCCCGAGATCGCATCGACGGACCCGGAAGCGTCTCCAATCAGCGCGACATTCCCTGACGCGGTTCGACGAGCCACGCGGCGCAAGTGACGGGATGCCGTTAGTGCGCCACGCTCGGTTGAACTCTCCGGCACGCCATCGAGTTTTGCGGCAAGGGCGGGGAATTGTGTCAGCGCTTCCCTGACGCGCAGTTTCGGATCGCGCGAGAGAAGTGCCACGCCGACTTCATCCGGAGCGACAGGCGTGATGTAGATCTGGCAGCCGTCACCCCAGTAGATTTCGACGTAGTCCGTCCAGGGCGATCTTTGAAAGTGAAGCCGGAAACCGTACCGGCGCGCGTCGCTCCTGCAGGTATCGAGGCCGGCCCATCCGCGAACCCGCGAATTGGTTCCGTCGGCGCCCACGATCCATTGGGCCCCGATGCCTTCCAGTCCGCGGACGGAGGACCTCCAGCGAAGGTCGACGCCGCAGCGTTCGGCTTGCTCGACGAGCGCGCGATGCAGCGTCGTCCGGCGTATGCCGCGCCCGGGGCCTTCGGGGAAATCGGCGGCTACCGAGACGCCCTCGCCATGGAATCGAATACCACGGAAATCGAAGGCGTTCACGCTGGGCAGTTGGATGCCCAGGCGCGCCGCGGCTGCCAGCCCATCCGGCATGATGCCCTCTCCACAGGCTTTATCGATGGGAGGCTCGAGAGCATCGGCGAGCGTGACGCTGAGACCTTTGCGCCGGGCCGCGATGGCGGCCGCGAGCCCGACCGGGCCGCCGCCCATCACGAATACGTCGCTTTTCGGGAACGCCGTCATGATCCGCCTGCGATCATTATCCCGAATGGCAATAAAGGCAGTCATTTTCGATTTGGGGCGCGTCATCGTGCCGTTTGACTTCAACCGCGGCTACGCCAGACTCGAGCCGCTCTGCGGAATTCCGGCGGCTGAAATCCCGGGGCGCATTGCTCCGACGGGGCTGGTGCAGCTTTTTGAATCGGGCGGAATCGAGCCCCGCGATTTTGTGCGCGAATTATCGAAGCATCTGAATCTCGATATCAGCTATGAAAATTTCTGCGAAATCTGGAGTTCTATTTTTCTGCCGCACACGCTGATCCCGGAATCGATGCTCAGCGGTATTGCGCGAAACTACCGGCTCGTGCTGCTGTCGAATACGAACGCCATCCACTTTGAAATGCTGCGCGAGCACTACCCGCTGCTGCGCCACTTCCATGCGCTAGTTTTGTCGCACGAAGTAGGCGCGATGAAACCACTGCCATTGATCTATCGACGAGCAATCGAGGAAGCCGGATGCCTTCCCGAAGAGTGCTTCTTTACCGACGACATGCCGGCGTACGTCGAAGGCGCCCGCGCGCAGGGCATCGACGCGGTGCAGTTCGAGTCGGCGGAGCAGATTGAAGCGGAGCTTCGCAAACGCGGCGTGAACTGGTAAATACCGTGTTCCCATTATTGGTATTCTGGAAAGTCGGGCGACCTAACGAAGGAAAGTATGACGATCAACGACATCATAGCGCTGGCTGCGGTAGTGATCAGCATAGCCACAAACGTGAGTCTGTACGTCCATCTTGGCTCGACAATGACCGCGCGATTCGACTCCGTTGACCGGCGCTTCGACGCGGTCGACAGACGGTTCGACTCCGTCGACCGGAAATTCGAATCCATCGAGCGGCGCCTCGAATTGATTCAGGGCGACACCCACAACATGGACATCCGCATTACGAAACTTGAAAAGTAACCGACACAGAGGGTCTTGGGCTATGCGCTCTTTGACCATGGTTTTTTTCTGGCATTGGCTTCCATTGCTCAAGCATCGGCGCAATATGGGGCAGCGGGATTGGCGAAGTTGAAATCGCGTCGATCCGTTGCGGGCGCTGACTTATGAGCCGAGTCGCGTGGTTGCACAGTCGCAGCAATACGCACGACTGGGCCCTATGGATTCCAATGAGCGAATATTTTCCGGGAGTGGATGGCGGCGCCAGTCGAGCACCACGGCCGTGATTGGCGATCATAGCGGCAAGATCGTGGGATGGGTCAGCGCCGGTCCGTGCAACCATGTGTCCGCCGCCGAGGCCAAAACCAAGTCTCGAGGACGGTTCTCAGTTCTTTGTCCTTTCGCATCCCGAGGCAGGTTGTGGCACAGTTGAAAGAGAAGATTTGATATCGAGGAAACGCCTTGTCAATCGACTTGACGCCTGAACAGCAACGCGTGATCGATTTGGCGGTCCGGTCCGGCGCGTATCGAAATCCCGAGGAGGTCCTCGACCAGGCCTTCGAGATCATCCGTGAACAACTCGATCTGGAAGACTGGATGTGCGAGCGACGCGAAGCTCTCGCAGCCCATATTGAGAAGGGTTTTGCTCAGGCGGAGCGCGGCGAATTGGTCGACGGCGACGCTGCGGTTGAGACGTTGCGGCAGCGGCGGGTTGAGCGGCTGAAGCCGCGGGGATGAATGAGTCATTTCAGCTCACAGCGCAGGCGATCGAAGACCTGGATGCGATCTGGTGGTTTATCGCCAAAGACAGCCGGGACGCTGCGGACCGCGTGGAAATGGAAATCGTCGCCACCTGCCGGCGGCTGGCGAAACATCCCCTGATGGGAATCAGGCGGCAGGACCTAACGTCCCTGCCCGTACGCTTCTGGACCCTCCCGAAGTTCCCCAATTACGTCGTTGTCTATCGGCCCGATACGGCTCCGCTGCAGGTGATCGCCGTTCTGCACGGCAGGCGGGACCTGAAAAAGGTTTTGGAGGGGCGGTTCTGATCGTGGATCACATATTGAAATGAGTGAATATTTCCTCGGAGTGGATGGCGGCCAGTCGAGCACGACGGCCGTGATCGGCGATCGCAAGGGCAAGATCGTGGGATGGGCGAGTGCTGGTCCGTGCAATCATGTGGCCGCGGCCGAGGCCAAAGCAAAATTCCTGCGTGTGATGGGCGAATGCCTCTCGCAAGCCGCCTCGCGGGCAGGATTGAAGTCTCCCGGGGTTCGTTTCAAAGCCGCTTGTTTTGGAATGAGCGGGGGCCCCGCGGACAAAGCGGCACTGCTTCACGAACTGATCGAGTCGGAACACTGGATCGTCACGCATGATGCGGCGATCGCGCTCGCCGGGGCCACTTCAGGCGAGCCGGGAATCGTGGCGATCGGCGGCACGGGGTCGATCGCATTCGGGCAAAACGCGCGCGGCGAGACCGCCAGAGCCGGTGGTTGGGGCTACCTGTTTGGGGACGAAGGAAGCGCGTTCGACATCGTGCGGCAAGCCCTTCGCGCTGTTCTGCGGGAGCATGAAGGTTGGGGCGCGAGGACAGCCCTTACGCCCGCGCTGATCGAGACGGCATCCGCATCAGACGCCAATGAGCTCCTGCACGTGTTCTACACGCCCGATTGGCCGCGGCAGCGTGTGGCGAGTTTGGCTGAAATCGTAGACCGGATTGCGGAGGATGGCGACCCGACAGCGATCGGCGTGCTGCACAACGCGGCGCGGGAGTTGGCATTGCTGGTTAGTTCGGTGCGACGCCAGCTTTGGGTTGATGGGGAATCGGCGCGTGTGGCTTGGGTTGGCGGTGTCTTCCGCAGCGCCACGCTTCTGGAACGCTTCCGCACGCTGGTCAGCCTGGACGGAAATACGATTTGCGAAGCTCCGCGGCATGGCCCCGCGATGGGTGCATTGCTGCTGGCATACCGGGCGGCGGGAATTCACAATCTCAACTGGGGCCAGAGCGCAGGAGAAGCCGCCTGGGCCATCAATCCGGATCCGTAGCTTTTTGTGGGGCCAGCGCTTCCGGCGCTGCCGCCGGTCTTCTGACCGGCGTTTCGAGGGGAAGAATAAAGGCCGATTCTGTACGGCTCCCGGCGCATTCCGGCACGCACGGCGCCGAGCCGAAGCTCGGCGGCAGCGCCGAAGCGCTGGCCCCACAAAAACTACGCTTTCAGGAACTGTTGCAATTCCGCGAGCGTTTCCTTTGGCGCGCTTTCCTGAAGCGAATGGTTGCCAGGCAAGCCCTTGCCGGTGACGTTGACGCCTTCAGGCTTCCAGATATTGAGCACATCGTAGAGTTTGCCCATGGCTCCGGCAGCGGCCCACAAAACCAACAGCGGGCACTGGATCTTCTTGCCCGCCTTGATATCCGCTTCGTCGATTTTCAAATCGATGGAAGCCGACGCGCGATAATCCTCGCACATGGCGTGAACCGAGGCCATGTCGGTGTTGTTCCGTAAATACTCAAGCTGGATCTCGTTGGTGGCGCGCGCCAACTGATTGTCGGCGGCCGCCTTGATCTCGTTCTCCGGGCCAGGCGCCGGCCGCAGGTCGTTGAACCAGTGAAAATACGCCTGCACGAATTCAATGGTGACGTGGCTGTAGAGATAGTGCGCGGGCACGATGTCCAGCACAGCCAGCTTAGTGACCTTATCCGGATGATCGAGCGCCATGCGGCGTCCCACGCGGCCGCCGCGGTCGTGGCCCACCATGCGGAACTGGTTGTACCCGAGATGCTTCATCACCTCGACGCCGTCGAGAGCCATCGGGCGTTTGGAGTAATCGGAATGATCGCCACCGCCGGGCGGTCGGCTCGAATCGCCATAGCCGCGCAGATCGCACATGACCAGCGTGTAGTCTTTGGCAAGGTCGGGTGCGATCAGACGCCATGTGATCAGCGATTGCGGCGCGCCGTGGAACAGCAGCACGGGAGGCCCGGAGCCGCCGATCACGGCGTTGATTTCGGCGCCCGAGGTCTTGATACGCTCATTGCGGAAGCCGGCTGGGAACAGGCGCTGCCACGCGGGCCCTCCTTCGGCGCCGGCTTTTTTCGTCATCAATGCAGCGGCGCCCGAAGCCAGAACGGCCTGTTGGAGTATGCGTCTTCGCGTTTCCTTCATGAACTGTCTCCTGCTCTAACCCACGCTCAAAGGATCCAGCGCCAGCGGACCGGTGCTGTCGCCCAGCTTCTCGATCGGCACGCCTGCCTTGTCAAGGATCGTCACCAGCAAATTCGCCATCGGCGTGTTCATCTTGTAATCGTAGTGATAACCGGTCTGGAATTTGCCGTTCAACTTTCCGGCCAGCAGAACCGGCATGTCGGAGTGGCGATGCAGATTTCCGTTTCCCATGCCGCTGCCGTAAAGGATCAAGCTGTGATCCAGCAGCGTCCCATCGCCGTCCGGAATGGACTGCATCTGTTCCAGAAGGTAAGCCAGCATCTGCACGTGATAAGTGTCGATGCGGGCTTTCTGCGACATCAGCTCGGCGTCATCCCGATGATGCGAGATCAAGTGGTGCTGGCCGGGAATGCCGATCATCGGGTATGTGCGGCCGCTCAGCTCGCGGGCCAGAATCATGCTGAAGACACGCGTCAGATCCGCGCGGAACGCAATCAATTGCAGGTCGAACATCAGCTTCGTGTGCTGTTCGAAAGACGCCGGGATACCGATCGGACGATCCGGCAGCTCGATCGAATCCGGACCCAGCTTCTCGGCGCTCTGAATGCGCGTCTCCACCTCGCGAACCGAATCGAGGTATTCGCCGAGCTTCGAGCGGTCGCTGTGTCCGAGGCTGGCGGCGAGCGAACTGGCTTCTTCCGCGACAGAATCGAGAATGCTGCCTTCTTTTTTCACGCGCGCAAGCCGTTGCGCGCCGGAACCGCCGTCGCCAAACAGGCGCTCGAATATGACGCGCGGCTGATTCTCGGTCATGTTGGGCGTTGTCGGAGTGCGCCAGGAAACCGTATTCACATAGAAGCAGTCGCCTGAGTCGCAAGCGCCCTGCGATGGCGTATCGACGGTCATTTCAATCGAAGGAATCGGCGAATTCCTGCCAATCACCTGGGCCGCGAGCTGGTCAGCCGTGGTCGCCAATTTCACCTCGACGCCAGGGCGGGTGCGGTCGTAGGCATGCACGCCCGTCAACCAGGCTGCCGACGCCCGTGTGTGATCGCCGCTGCCGTCGCCTTTGGTGTCCGCTTCCAGATGCGACAGCCCGGTGAGGATGTTGAACTGGCCGCGGACGTTGGCAAGCGGCTTCAGATTCGGCGTCAGCTCGAAGTCCCGGCCAATCTTAGTGGGCTTCCACTGATCGAAGATGATTCCATGAGATACGTAAACGAATCCCAGCCGAGGGACCGCCTTCACTGCCTGTGCGTTCAGCGCGGGAATCATCGAGTCCAGCATCGGCAGGGCCAGCGAGGCGCCGATACCCCGCAGCATGGTC
>Ga0181530_10007262_pt1 | contig 10625 bp, 9 predicted proteins | sample PEATcosm2014_Bin_42_FD_119769 | JGI IMG/M metagenome (GOLD analysis project Ga0181530, IMG submission 119769) | Peatland microbial communities from MTU Mesocosm Facility, Houghton, MI, USA - PEATcosm2014_Bin10_60_metaG | ecosystem: Environmental > Terrestrial > Soil > Wetlands > Peat | place... | reverse complement strand
GAACCCGGCCGCGCGCGCCTCCGCCGCCGCGAACAAACGACGCCCCCGTTCGTCGAGACCCACACGAAGCGCCTCATACCGCTGCCGAATCGTCGTTTCATCAATCATGCCGCCGTGATAAATCAGACCTCGGCCTCAAGGAATCCCCACGCCAAATCGATTCAATTATTTTGCGGCATCGCCTAAGGGTCACAAACAGAATCTCGCCCCGCCGCCTCGCCCCAGCTTCACATCTTCAAAAAATCGCGGCAACAGAGATTCGCCAATTCCCCCGCGCGCGTCGCCGCCGCCGCGCGCCTCTCGTCACGTGCGCCGCCACACATTTTCGCGTCCGCGACGCGTCTAAATTTCTCCCATCAAGAACTCGATGGAGACGGACATGTCGAACGCTTACTACTCGGTTATCGAACCCGCATCCGCCCGCAGGCAGTTTCGGCTGTCGATCGCCATCGTCGTCGCCATGACGATCGGGGCCTTCGTTTTGGGCTTCGCGACGCCGATTCATCAAGCGCCGAAGGCGACGACGCTGGATGATGGCGCCGCCTTCACCGGTCGGCTGGTCAGCTTGTTCGAGAAGTAAAGTCCGGCGGCCTCCACGTTCAGTTCAGCCTCCAAGCCGCCCCAACTTCAACCCCCGCCGCTCCAGCATCTCCGCGAATCGCGGCGACAGCAAAAACGCCAGCTCCTGCTCGCGCGTCACCGTCACCGGGTCTAGCGCGCGCAAGTCTTGGTCGACATGGCCGGGGTGGCACATGATCAGATGGCGCCGTCCGCGCGCGCGCAGATAAGACTCGAATTGCGCGGCGTAATCATGACCCGGATTGAACTCGGAAAAGCCGGCGAAGCCGTCGTTGACGACGAAGCCGGCGCGGCGCGCGGCGCGGCGGAAGCCGGCGGCCAGACCCCTTACCACCAAAGCTTTTTTGACCTGCGCGCCGCGCAAAAAAATGCGGTGCAAGGAGTCGCCGCTGTCGCGCAGCCAGCACTTGCCTTGCAAATGCCGCTGCTCTAGCGCGTCGAGCAGCGCGCCGCGAATCGCCGGCAGCGCCTGCACATGCTGGTGGCCGTCGACGAAATCCGGCGCGCGCAGCATCACCGCCTGGAAGCGGTCGAGCTGGCGGTCGATTTCCTCGCGGATTTCGTCCATCGGCAGCTTGCCGCGCACCGAGAGGCGGATCACCTCCGAGATCGATGGAAACGCGCCCTTCGGCGCGAATTTCGGCATGGTTTCTAGCGGGGCGCCGAGCGTCAGATTGAAATGCAGGCCGACATCGGCGTCGAACTCGCCGCGCGCGAGGTCGCGCCCGAGCGCCGGCCAGCGCGGGCCGTTGGTCAGCACGGACACGGCCGACAGCCGCCCCGCCCGCAGCGCCTCGAGAATGCCGGCGCTGACGCCATGAGAGAGGGCGTAATCGTCCGCGCAAAGCGTGATGGATTTGCTTTTGGCCATTGCTTCAATGCCCTTCGCGGCGGCGTATCGCACGGAGCGGCGCGCGTGTATAGTCCGTCCCGCGCGGCCTTGTTTTTTTAGGCGCCGCGCCAAACGGAAACGGAATTGACGAAGAAGCAGCAAAGCGCTCCCCGCCCCACGCCGACGCCCTCGCGAGAGGACATTCTCGCATTTCTGGCGCGCGAAAAAGAGGCGATGCGCAAGTCCGGCCAGAGCGGCAAGATCGGAAAGCGCGAGATCGCGCGCGCCTTCGGCATCAAGGGCGCCGACAAGATCGAGTTGAAGCGGCTCTTGAGCGAACTCGCGGCGGACGGCGCGATAGAGAAGCGCGGCAAGCGCCTCACGAAGCCCGGCGCCCTGCCCGCCGTGGCGCTGGTCGACATCATCGGTCGCGACGCCGACGGCGAGCTGATCGCGGCGCCGGTCGAGTGGAACGAGGACGAATTCGGCCCGCCGCCGCGCATTTTGATCCACGCGCCGCGTAGAGCCCGCCCCGGCGAGCCGCTGCCCGGCGTCGGCGACCGCGCGCTGGCCCGCGCCGAGCCCGACCGCGACGCCGGCCCCAACGATCCGCAATTCAGCGGACGGGTCATCAAGCTGCTGGCGAAAGCGCGTCATCGGCTGCTCGGCGTGCTACGGATCGAGGAGAATGGCGCCGGACGGCTGGAGCCGATCGACAAGAAGCAGGCCGGCCGCGATCTCGTCGTCGCCAAGGAAGACTGGGGCGAGGCGCGCGACGGCGATCTCGTCAGCGTCGATCTCCTCGGCAAGACGCGGCTCGGCGCGGGGCGCGCCCGGGTGCGCGAATGTCTCGGCTCCGTCAAGGGCGAAAAGGCGGTCAGCCTGATCGCGCTGCGCGCCCATGACATCCCCGACCTGTTCCGGCCCGAGGCGCTGGCGGAGGCGGAAAAAATCCACGCGCTCCGGCAGGGCGCCCATCACGAGGACTGGCGCGACCTGCCGCTCGTCACCATCGACCCGCCCGACGCCAAGGATCACGACGACGCGGTCCATGCGGTGCCGGACACGGCGCCCGATAACGCGGAAGGCTTCGTCGTGACGGTGGCCATAGCCGATGTCGCTCATTATGTGCGGCCGCATACGGCGCTCGACCGCGACGCGCTGGAGCGCGGCAATTCGGTGTATTTTCCGGACCGCGTCGTGCCGATGTTGCCCGAGCGCATCTCCAACGATCTGTGTTCGCTGCGCGCCCTCGAGGACCGGCCGGCCCTCGCGGTGCGGCTGCGGCTCGACAAGCACGGCCGCAAACTCGGCCACGGCTTTCACCGCGTCATGATGCGCTCGGTCGCCAAGCTCAATTACGCCCAGGCGCAGGCGGCGATCGACGGACGCCCGGACGAGACGACGGCGCCGCTGCTGGAGGGCGTGCTGCGCCCGCTTTGGGCGGCCTACGCGGCGGCGAAACACGCGCGGCATGTTCGCGCGCCGCTAGATCTCGATCTGCCCGAGCGCAAGATTTTGCTCAAGCCCGACGGTGCCTTCGACCGCGTCGTCATTCCGCCGCGATTGGAGGCGCATCGGCTGATCGAGGAATTCATGATCCTCGCCAATGTCGCCGCCGCCGAAACGCTGGAGGAGAACCGGCAAAGGCTGATCTACCGCGCTCACGACGAGCCTTCGCGCGAGAAGCTTTCCGCGCTGTCGGAGTTCCTCGCGACGATCGGCGTGAAATTCGCCAAGGGCCAGACCGTGCGCGCGGCCAATTTTAACGCCATTCTCGCGCGGGTCAAAGGGCTGGATCAGGAAAATCTCGTCAATGAAATCGTTTTGCGCACGCAGGCGCAGGCGGAATACACGCACGAGAATTACGGCCATTTCGGCCTGAACCTGCGCCGCTACGCGCATTTCACCTCGCCGATCCGCCGCTACGCCGATCTCATCGTGCATCGCGCGCTGATCGCCGCGCTTAAACTCGGCCCCGGCGGAATGCCGGATATCGCGGTCGGCGAACTCGCCGAGATCGCCGCGCGCATCTCCGCCGCCGAGCGCCGCGCCATGGCCGCCGAGCGCGAGACCGTCGACCGCCTGATCGCCGCGCATCTCGCGGATCAGATCGGCGCGCGCTTTTCGGCGCGCATATCCGGCGTCACGCGCTCGGGTCTGTTCGTGCGGCTGCTCGAAACCGGCGCCGACGGCTTCGTGCCCGCCGCGACCCTCGGCCAGGACTATTTCGCCTATGACGAGGCCGCGCATTCCCTAACGTCGAAACGCTCGGGGCAAAGCTACCGCCTCGCCGACGTGATCGAGGTTCGGCTGGTCGAGGCGGCGCCCATCGCCGGCGCGCTGCGATTCGAGATCGCGGCGACGACGGGCGGCGGCCGACCGGCCAGACAAAGCACGCGAGCGAAGCCCGCGCCGCGCGGTCCGAAACGACGGCGGCGGGCGCGATGAGCGCGCCGCGGATTGGAGCCGATCCAAGCTAGAGGCGATCCGTGGCGAAGGCCGTTTCGCGCCGCGATGTCGCCGCATTCCGCGAAAAAGCCGTGCGCTGCTTTCGCGAATTTCCGCTTAGGCGTTTCGTTCTGGTGAAAAATGCGCTAGGCGTCATTGCGCCGCCGGGCGAAGAGAGACGCTCCGCGGTTAAGCGCGATGCCGCCGTTTGTCGGAAAGCTCCAGTTTTCCCGAGGCGGCGCTCGGCCCCGCTTCGCGGGTTGAAGCGCGCGAGCGAGAGCTTGGCTCGCGGGACGATTATACGGGAGGCCTTGGAATGCCGTCTTATCTCGATCTTGCAGTGCTCGCCATCGTCCTGGTTTCCGCGATGCTGGCCTTGCTGCGAGGATTTACGCGCGAAACGCTGGCGATTCTCTCGTGGGTCGCGGCCGGCGCGGCTGCGTATTATTTGCATCCGCTTGCGCTCCCCTATATTCGCCCCCATGTGCCCAAGGAGAATATCGCCCAGGCCGTCGCAATCGCGGCGGTGTTTTTCGTGGCCTTGATCGTCGTCTCCATCATCACGGTCAAAGTGTCGGATCTCATTCTGGATTCGAAAGTCGGCGCGCTGGACCGCACGCTGGGGTTCATTTTCGGCGCGGTGCGCGGCTTGCTTCTCGCGATCGTCGCCTTTGCTTTCTACGGCTGGCTCGCGCCCGAGGCGAACCAGCCGGAATGGGTGAAAAACGCGCGGATGAAGCCGATTCTCGAAGCCGGCGGCGATAAGCTGCGCGATCTCGTCCCGCAGGACGTCGACGCGCTGATCGCGAATCTGAAGCCCAAGAAGGCCACGCCGGCCAACGAAGAGCCGCCGGCCGAAAGCGAGGGCGACAACGACAAGCCGGCCGCGGACAAGAAGACCGAGGCTTCCCCGCAAGACGCGGCGCCGGCTCAAACCGCCGGGGCCAAGTCCGGCGAGCAGAACAAGCCTAACTCGCTGCTTTCCGGCGCGAAGCCGGCGACCAAGACCAGATGAGGCGCAAGGCGCGCGCGAGCCGCGCAACGAGAGGACTTTCGCGATGAAGCGTTCGCCCGATGGCGAAGTCGACCACGAACAATCGCGGTCTCCAACCGGTTCCGACGAGGATCGCCTGCGCGAATATTGCGGCGTGTTCGGCATTTTCGATCACCCCGACGCCGCGGTGTGCACCGCTCTCGGCCTGCACGCGCTTCAGCATCGCGGACAGGAAGCGGCGGGCATCGTCTCCTTCGACGGCTCGCGTTTTCACGCCGAGCGACGTCTTGGCCTCGTCGGCGATCACTTTTCCAAGGAAAGCACGATCAAGCGCCTGCCGGGCGCGTCGGCCGTCGGACATGTGCGTTACGCGACGACAGGCGAGACGATCCTGCGCAATGTCCAGCCGCTGTTCGCCGAGCTGAATTCCGGCGGCTTCGCGGTCGGTCACAACGGAAATCTGACCAATGCGCAAGCGCTTCGCCGCGAACTCATCGGCGAGGGCGCGATCTTTCAATCCACGTCCGACACGGAGGTCATTCTCCATCTCGTCGCCCGCAGCCGCAAGACCAAGCTGATCGAGCGCTTCATCGAGGCGCTGCGGCAAATCGAGGGCGCCTACGCGCTGGTCGTGCTGACCAACCTCAAGCTGATCGGCGCGCGCGACCCCTTGGGGATTCGACCGCTCGTGATCGGCGAACTCGAAGGCAGATATATCCTGGCGTCCGAAACCTGCGCGCTCGACATTCTCGGCGCGCGCTTCGTGCGCGATGTCGAGAACGGCGAGATCGTGGTGATTTCGGAAGACGGCATCGAGAGCATAAAGCCTTTTCCCAGGCAGGCGATGCGCCCCTGCATCTTCGAATATATTTATTTCGCGCGCCCCGACTCCATCGTGCATGGACGCCCCGTCTACGACGTGCGCAAGGCGATGGGCGCGCAGCTCGCCCGCGAGCGTAAGATCGACGCCGATGTCGTGGTGCCGGTCCCCGATTCCGGCGTGCCGGCGGCGCTCGGCTATTCTCGCGAGGCGGGCATTCCCTTCGAACTCGGCATCATCCGCAACCATTATGTCGGCAGAACCTTCATCCAGCCGACGCAATCGGTGCGCGAGATCGGCGTGCGCCTGAAGCACAGCGCCAACCGCTCGGTCGTCGAAGGCAAGCGGGTCATTCTGATCGACGACTCCATCGTGCGCGGGACGACCTCCGTGAAGATCGTGCAGATGATGCGCGACGCCGGCGCGACGGAGGTGCATTTCCTGATCTCGTCGCCGCCGATCACTCATCCCGATTATTACGGCATCGACACGCCGCAAAAGGACAAGCTGCTCGCCGCGACGCATAGTCTCGAGGAAATGCGCGCCTGGATTGGCTCCGACTCGCTCGCCTTCCTGTCGATCGACGGCATTTATCGCGCCATGGGCGAGCCCGGGCGCAACAACCGGGCGCCGCAGTTCACCGACCATTGCTTCACCGGCGATTATCCGACGGCCCTCACCGATCTTGGGGCGGAGAACCGCGCGCAGCTGTCGCTGCTGGCGGAAGCGAGCTGAGGCGACGAAGAAAACGCATGGCTTCCCGGATTTCGTGACCGCATGACCTCCCCCTCCGCCCGCATCGCGCTCGTCACCGGAGCCTCGCGAGGGATCGGGCGCGCCTTGGCGCTCGGCCTCGCGCGGCGGGGCGCCCATGTCGTGGCGCTCGCCCGCACGCAGGGCGCGCTTGACGAACTCGACGACGAGATCGGCGCGATGGGCGGCCAGGCGACGCTGGTCCCCTGCGACCTCGCCGACTTCGACGCGCTCGACCGGCTTGGCGCCGCCTTGTTCGAACGCTTCGGCCGGCTCGACGTTCTCGTGGGCAATGGCGGTATTCTGGGGCCGCTCACGCCGTTGGCCCATGCCGATCCGAAGGACTGGAACAAGGTGATGGCGGTCAACGTCACCGCCAATTGGCGTTTGATCCGTTCGCTGGACCCGCTGCTGCGGGCTTCAAGCGCCGGACGCGCCCTGTTCATCACCTCGGGCGCGGCGCACCGCGCGCGCATGAAGCCTTATTGGGGCCCCTACGCCGTCTCGAAAGCCGCGCTGGAAGCGATCGCCCGAACCTATGCGGCGGAAACTGAAAACACCAGTTCGATCAAAGTGATGCTCGCCAATCCCGGCCCGTTGCGAACGCGCATGCGCGCGCTGGCCATGCCCGGCGAAGACCCTGCGACGCTTCGAGCGCCCGAGGAATTCGCGGAAAAAGCGATACCGCTCTGCGCGCCGGAATGGCGCGAGAGCGGCAAGCTTTACGATTTTCCGAGCGACCGCGTGCTGGATTTCGCCGCGCCGATCTAGCGGTTGAAATTTGACGCTTGGAGCCCTGTTTCGGGCTCTGAGCGGGGGCGATCAGCTCAGCTGTCTTCTGAATGAACGGACTAAAAACTGATGACCGAAAACATCGGCAGCGGATTTCGTAATGCAGATAGCGAGTTGTTCAGCAAGCTTGTCCGCTGTCTAGATTTTATGAACGAACTTCCATTCTTCAAGGCGTATAAATCCCATTCGTGGCAAACGCTGAAAATCGAACCAGAGCAGGTCGTCCTAGATGTTGCTTGCGGAACGGGCTCAGACCTGATCCATCTCGCCAGTCATTATCCAGCAACGAATTTTATTGGCGTCGATAAGAGTGAGAACTTCCTCGCCATTGCGAAGGCGCGAGCGGCATCTTTGCCAAACATTCGGTTCCTGCCGGGAGATGGCCAGCGGCTTCCCTTGGGAGATGGCGCGGTCGATGCCGCACGCATTGATCGGTCGCTGCAACATATGGAAACGCCTGCCGCCGTCCTGAAAGATATAGCCCGCGTCACCAAGATCGGCGGTCGCATCGTCGCTTGCGAACCTGATTGGGAAACCTTTGTCCTGTTCAATGGCGAGTTTGATGACAGCGGGAAAATCGCGGGTTTATTCCGGCGTTCCATCCGCAATCCCTTCATCGGGCGAGAGCTGGCGTCGCTGATGAATGAATGCGGGGTCGAACATCTTCACTCCCACGTGCACGCTTTCTGGACCAACAAGCTGGAAGACGCCAATGTCATCTTTGATCTTCGGAAAGTCAAAGACCAGTGTGCGGCCGCGGACATGATCACGCGGGAAGACACGGACAATTGGTGGGCGTTATCCGAGCAAGCGTCACAGAAGGGAACTTTTTTCGCGGGACTCAATATCGTGGAAACGAGCGGCGTCGTCGCATAGCCGCGCCAATCACGCCCTCTCAAGGATTTCGACCGTTAGCGCGCCAAAACACGCCGCGGGAGACGGCCGAGCCGCCGCTCCCGCGCCGATGCGAACCGTTTACTTCGTGATGAGATGACGGTGCCTGAAGGGCGGCGGCGGCTGATCGGGAACATAAGCGAGCGTCAGACGCTCGATCCCGGCGGTGAGGCCAACACCCGGGCCGCCCTCGACTTCCAAAGGCTGCAAGGAAACCGTGTTGTCGGAGCCGCCGACCAGCAAGGCCCCGCCTCCGCCCACGCCAGCCTTGACCGTGGTTTCGGGACCGACGTAATCACCCGCGAGCGCGCCCGGCCCCACATGCCCGGTCGCCGCCGCGACCAGCCAAACGATGTCGCCGGGGCCATTGACGGTCAGATTGGCCCCGACCTTGGTCAGCGTGCCAATGTAATGCGAGGGAGCCGCGCGTTCGTCGACGCCTTGAAAAACGCAGTCCAACGTCTGATTTTCGACGATAACCGTGATGTTGTTGCCGGAAAGGTGGCATTGCAGCGCGCCAGCCCTCTCGCCCGCGGAGGCGACGCCTGGAGCGAACGCCGCCAGGAGAACCGCCCCGCATAACGCTTGCGCGGCTCTCTTGCGTCTCGAATTCAATAAATTGCGCATGTCAGCCCTCCATTTTTTCTTCAACGCCCCCCCCCCCCGCCGCCCGCGAGGCGCCAAAGGAATGACGCAAGCCAAGCCGCGCCATTGGCTTGAACGTAAGCCGCGATTGCCCGAAAGCAAGGCGCGCGGGCGGCCAAGTCGACGTTTCACGTCGCGAAATGGCGCGACCAACCGTCGCGCCTCTCGCCGCGCCGGGCGTTGCGCGCGTGATTCTTGATCCTTCGGGCGGAATCGGGCACAAGTCCGAACAGACCAAGCCGGTCCCGGCGCGAGTCGCCTGTCTTCTTCACGAAAGGTCGCCATGTCCGATAGTTTGCGCGTCGGCGTCGCCGGGGTTGGAACGGTTGGAGCGGCGGTCACGCGATTGCTCGCCCGCCAGGCGGACGCGCTCGCCTCGCGCACGGGGCGGAAAATCGTCGTCACGGCGGTCTCGGCGCGCGACCCCGGCAAGGAACGCGACGCCGATCTGAAAGGCTGCGAATTTTTCGCCGATCCGGTCGCGCTCGCCGCCTCGCCCAAGATCGATTTGTTCGTGGAGTTGATTGGCGGCGCCGAAGGGCCGGCGCGGACCAGCGTCGAGACGGCGCTGGCGCATGGCAAATCCGTCGTCACCGCCAATAAGGCGCTGCTCGCCGCGCATGGCCTCGAACTCGCCGCGCTGGCCGAGGAAAAACATGTCGCGCTCGCCTTCGAGGCGTCGGTCGCCGGCGGCATTCCCATCGTCAAGACGCTGCGCGAGGGCCTCGCCGGCAATTCGATCGAGCGCGTTTACGGCATCCTCAACGGCACTTGCAATTACATACTCTCGCGCATGGAGCGCGAGCAATTGTCGTTCGAGCAATGTCTCGCCGAGGCGCAGAAGCTTGGCTACGCCGAAGCCGATCCAACCTTCGACATCGGCGGCTTCGACACCGCGCATAAGCTCTCCATTCTCACCTCGCTGGCGTTCGGCGTGCGCATCGCGCCCGAGGCGATCGAGATCGAAGGCATAGAGCGGGTGTCGCTCGCCGACATAGCGGCGGCCGGCGAACTCGGCTTTCGCATCAAGCTGCTGGGCGTCGCGCAGCGCACCGCCGAGGGCGTCGAACAGCGCGTGCATCCGACCATGGTGCGCAAGACCACCCCCATCGCCGAGGTCATGGGCGTGCTCAACGCCGTCACCATCGACGCGGACGCCGTGCACGAACTCACCCTGGTCGGCCCCGGCGCCGGCGGCGAGGCGACGGCCTCGGCTGTTGTCGCCGACATCGCCGACATCGCCAAGGGCGTGCGCTCCGCGCCGTTCGGCGTGCCCACCGCCGCGCTCGGCGAATTGCGCCGCGCGCCGACGCGCCACCATGAGGGCGGCTACTACATCCGCCTTTCCGTGCCCGACGTTCCCGGCGCGTTCGCGGGCATAGCGACGCGCATGGCGGAGCGCGGCATCTCGCTCGAAAGCATCATGCAACACGGCGGCGCGCGCCGAAGCGCCGACCGCGCGGACCAAGGGCATGCCGCCGGCGAAGCGTTGCGCAGCGTGATTCTCATCACCCACGCGACCAGCGAATATCTGGTGCGCGAGGCTCTCGACGCGATCTACGCCGATGGCGTCATCGACGCGCCGGCGCAGGTCATCCGCATCGAGCGCGAATAGCGCCGCGCCGGAAGGAAAGCCCTTGCCGCTGACGCCCATCGTCGACGAACAATCCATCGAACGCTTCCTCGCGTTGGCATTGGCGCGCGTCACCGAACGCGCGGCCGTCGCGGCGGCGCGCCTGCGCGGCCGCGGCGACGAAATGGCCGCCGACGAAGCCGCCGCGCGAACGATGCGCGCGGAAATGGAGCGGCTGCCTTTTCGCGGACGCGTCGTCATCGGCGAGGACGAACACGCCGCCGCGATGTTC
>Ga0181530_10007256_pt1 | contig 10630 bp, 9 predicted proteins | sample PEATcosm2014_Bin_42_FD_119769 | JGI IMG/M metagenome (GOLD analysis project Ga0181530, IMG submission 119769) | Peatland microbial communities from MTU Mesocosm Facility, Houghton, MI, USA - PEATcosm2014_Bin10_60_metaG | ecosystem: Environmental > Terrestrial > Soil > Wetlands > Peat | place... | reverse complement strand
TGAATTTCTTCTGCGCCGGCACAAAGGCCAGTTTTATCGCAAGCGCTACCCCGCTCTCTCGCTGCTGCAGGAGGGTTCAAAACCAATGGAGCGCTGAGGCCCACGCGACAGGATATCGGTGGCTGCAAGCCTGGATGCGGGGCGGGCTTGTTGCCTTGGCTCGAAATCGACAAGTTTGAGTTTTTTGACCAATACGACCGCATCGACCGAAATGCCGAAAGCTGAAGCAATTTCGGTCTGGGAAACGCCGGTTTCCCGCATCTGACGAATTCGCACATTCCGCTCTTGGCGCCAAATCGAGAAATCAAAAGGAGCGGCCCCCAAAGACGGCGAAGCAGAAGAGCAGGTGTGAAGTCGGATTCAGTGCTTGCGAAATTGGATCGGCGCGGCGGATGACCCGTTCGCAAGAGTGAAAAGGAATTCGTTAGTTCAAATGTGTTTTGTCCCTGGTCATGGAATCCCCCTGATGAAATACAGTCTCGCGCTTGGTAACCTCCAAGAGGCGTAGTTTATCAATCCCGAGATCGTTCAAAACCTTATCGCGTCCCCTGTCGTCGGCAAGCAGGGCGGCATAAAGAAGATGCACTGGATAAACCATACAGTCCACCAGCGCGGCAAAATGCTCCGCTTCGGCGAAAACCTGTTTGGCGGCTTTGCCGCGTCGTAACCGCCCCGAGTCCGGGAGAATAAATCTGTGAGCCTCAGCGATGCGCCGCAACCTGCGACGGAAGATTTTGGCGTTCAACCCCGCAGCTCGAAACACGTTCTTCAAACGGCGTACTTCCCTCAGTAATTCCTCCAACACCTCGTTTCGATCCGGGGCATCCTTGGAGACCAGCGACGGCAAATCGAGATCAACCGTTTTACACAATCCAAGCAGCAAGTGGGTCGGCTCGATGGTGGAGGATTTTAGGTGCCTGGCTTCAATTTCAGCCACACGCCATACCAAAATGAGACTGTCAGAATGTCGGAGTTTCATCGGTTTTCGATGTATAACATCTCTGGTGCCTGGTTCGGTCTTCGTGTTACCATAGCAACCCGGACTGATACCCGCGTTGCGCCGCCTGAACGATCTCGTTGGGCAGCAAACTCCAAAGCTGTTTCACTACATTTTGCAGCCCGGTCATGTTATTTTTGGACATGCAGTCACGTCCCTGGTCAAGCAATCGTGCCGCACGCGTTTGGTCAGACATTTTCTGCATTTCCTTTTCCATCCGTTGTAACTGGTGAACCCAAAAACCGGGTTGGGTAAAGGCGATTTCCCAATAAAGCCGTTCGATTTGTTCCACCCGTTTTCGCAACCTGTCTGCATGTCGCTCTTGAATAATGGTTTCTGTTTCGTCAGCGAGCTGACCGGCCTTTCCGCGCTGTGCCTCGGTTCCGTCGTGTTCGGCGATTCTGTCCATGTAACCAAGCCATTCCCGCGCCTCTGCAACCAGCGCCGGCCATTCCAGCGCATTGGCTGCCTCGTCCAGTTTGAGTTTTAATGCCAGAAGCAGCCTTTCGCACTTGGCCGCCACATCCGGATCGGCGTTCGCGGCAGCCAGGCTTTCTTTGACCTCCTCCATAAGAGGCGAATCTTCCACCTGCTGAACCAATTCCTCGGCGGTCTCCCCTCCCGCGGATGCCGCCTTCGATTTCACCTGGCGGAACCGCTGCAACTCGTTGCCAAAATCGCTTTGGAGAAACTCGGCGGCGGCGGTGGTTCTCCCGCTGAGTTCGATTTTAGACGAGAAGTCTTCGTCCAGCAGAGGCACATAAGCCTCAAGCCAAAGCAACCTGGATTCATCCATTTTCAGCGTGATTTCCACTTCGCTGCCGACAGGCAAATCACGACGAATGTCCGTCGCTTTAATGGAAACCACCTTGATGAGCCGATTTCGGTCGGCCAGGTCATTTTCGCCCTCGATAACGGGGATCAAAAGAAACTCCCCGGACTGACCCTGCTTCAAAGGCTTCACGGTGTGGAATGGCTCCGGCCATGTCTTACGCTGGGGAAGGCCCGATCCCTTATGGAAGAATCGCGCGTAGTCGTTGTTGGCCAGCGCAATGCCCATAGAGTTAATCACAGGCTGCTCATCGATGACGGCGCCGATGGTGTAGTTCAGCGTATCAGGTGTTGCCTTCTGTTTCCTCCCGCTGGGATCAAATAACTCGATAGCGAATGTGTTTCGCTCACCGCGTTCAACATGCAGATTTGCGATGAAAATTCCGTCCGAACGGAGCGAAATTTTGCCGCTTCGCCACTGCGTTTTGGTGTTTACGACTTCTAATGTGAACCTTGTGAAATCTTGGGTGGACGGGCCTGAGACTTTGCCGCCGACCATCGGTGCGCTATCCATACCGACGGGTTTGTGTTTAAGGTCAATAAAGAATTCACCTGAGGTCACAGGCCCAAAGGCGTGCGAGTTGACCCGCTGTGTGCCTGCAAAGACGGCTGCGCCGCGTGCGACAACTGTCAGTGGATCAACGCTGAAATCGAGTGGGATGCCCAGCGTTGCCGCAAGGATCTCGCGGAAATAGGGTGCGAGCGTCGGACCCCCAACGAGGATGACTTTCTCCACTGAGTCCCTTCCAAGGTTTTTCTCTTGCAAGATCCGTTTGCAGATCTCTACCGAGCGCAAGATGATGGGCTCTGTGACGCTAACCAGTTCTCCACGGGTGATCTCCAAGTCACATTCTTCAACGACAACCCGGCCGCTAGATTCATCCTTCAGGTTGCTTGCGTATCCAGTGTCCAAGAACACTTTCTCCTTTTGCGTCAAATCGATTTTGGCCTGCTCCGCAGCGAACTTGAGGCGCGCAAAAGCTTGTCGCCAACGCCCACCTTTCCCGCAATGGGCCCTATCAAACTGTTGAAGTCCGAACTCAGCGGCAACCCGAGGCGCGATCAGTTTTTCGACAATCGCCCAATCCATGTCTGAACCGCCGAGGAAGTTGTCCCCGCCGTGATTCACTACGTGAATAGTGCCTTCCTCCGCCTTGATAATTGCTGCGTCGAACGTGCCGCCGCCGAAGTCATAAACCAGCCAAAAGGCTTTCTCCTTCGCGATTTGAAAACCATAGGCCAGCGCCGCCGCAACAGGTTCTTGAAGCAGAGGGCTTTCTTTGAAGCCGGCCAGTTGCGCCGCCTTTCGAGTCGCATCGCATTGATGCAACTCAAAGGCCGCCGGAACGGTGATCACGGCTGCTTCAATTACCTCGCCGTTCTTTCGTTGGACATCATCCTTCAGCGACTTGAGCACTTCTGCTGACAAATCTTCCGCTCTCTTTCGCTGGTCGGCACTCTCGAAATAATAAACGTGGTCAGTACCCATCCGCCGCTTGAATTCGCCGAATGTATCGTCCGGCCACTGCCACATCCTCTGTTTTGCGTTGAACCCAACGTCTGTCACGCCACGCTTACTGATGTGAACAGCCGATGGCGTAATGTCGTGGTCGCGGTTGTTCTTAATAATTTCCGTCGTTACACCTTTCAGCAGCGCAATTGCGCTGTTGGTCGTCCCCAAATCAATCCCATAGTCTATGGTCGTCCTATTCATATGTATTCTGGTTCTATGCAGGCGTTGCGATTACGACCTCGCCCATCTGGATTATCTGTTTCTGCCAATAGATTGTGGGTTTTATCGTTTCGATGACGCTCTCTTTAGTGATGCCGGGGGTCGGCTGTGTGGTGACAACCTTCAATGGAAGCCCATAATCAAATGCGTCACCAGTGTGGTCTTTGATTTCCAGCCCCATTTCTCGAAAGCTGTCGAACATTCCTTCGATGTGTCGGTAAATGCGCTTCATCTCGCCGCGCACATCGCCCGTGCCACTCTCGACCATTTTCGCTCTGGCTTTCCAGGCGTTGGTTGCAATGTCGGCTACAGCCTTGACTACTTTCTCGGGTAGAGCGTAACGCATTGTGGAGGATCCATCTTCTGGAAATGGATTTCCAACTTTGAATTGGCCCGCATCCGACTGGTGACACTTTTCCTGGCGGGGTGACCGTGGGAGTGGAGTGTTAGAATTATCTGGCATGTTTGGTTCTCCGGGTTAGCGACCGTATTTTGTCAGTTTTGCGTTATAGTTATCCACCATCTGATTTAGGAGGCGAGTTTCCGTACGGACTTGGTCGAGCAAAGTGTTGTAATCGTCCACCATTTGATTCGCCAGCGCGTTTTGCTGCCGAGCGGTTTCCAGCATCGCGTTGTAGCGTTTTACCTTGTCGTTGAAGTCGTCCACATCCGACTGGCTTGCCCGATCAAGGTAAATGCGATCGGCTTCAATCTGACGGTCAAGGGTTTCCAAACGGCTTTCTGTTTCATCGGTCTTGGCTTTCTGGGCTTCGACTGCGGTCTTGGCTTTGGTTAACTGGTTCTCCAGCGCAGATGCCTTTTCCCTTTCAGACTCGATTGCCTTTTTATCCTTGTCTAATTCTTGGCTGATGTAACTGGGAATTTGGTATGTAGGGCTTGCACTCACCGCGGACACAGATGGGGCAGGGGAGTGAGCGTTGGATGACGAAGTTGGCGTGTTGGAAGGCCTCCTTGGTAAAGTGTTGCTCGACTGGCTATTACCAATGGCACCAAAGGTGAGCACAATCATCGAGCAGATCAGAGCCACTCGACTGCTCTTGTTCGTTGTGTTGTCTTGCCATTCCCTCCAGTCAAAGACTTTTTTGAGCCCGCGCATGTTGGCGTACATCAGCGCGATGATAGGGACGTAAAAGATCGAAAGGTTGGCGAAACCGCAGCAGACGCGGCTTGAAAACGCCTCGATACAGCCCCAGCGATTCCAGAAAACCAGCAGCGAAATTCCGAACCCAGACAGACAACCGACGATCCATGAGGCAGTATCATCACACGGAATTTTAAGAATGTTGGTGATAAAACTCAGCGCTAAAACACCCGTCCAAACTATTTGCCCTGCGAAGGCAATGCCAACGTAGGTGGTGGCATTATACGAACCCCTCTCCATTCTTGTGTGCTCACCGCCGGCATCACCAATCGGATGGGGCAGTTTTGCAAGAGTCGATTGGTCTTCCTGCAACTTTTGCTTCAACTGTGGATCGAAGGCGAACTTCGCGGCCAGGGCGATTGCCGCCAAAGCTGTGGATCTGTCCTGGTGGTTGGTCCACGCATCAAGTGATATTTCCCTGAGAACCACAGCAACGCTATTGGAAAGTTGCTTCACGGGTTGTCCAGTATCCCCGTGCTTTCTCTTTAGGGCCTCGAGGGCAGGGATAATGTCGACGCGAAGTTGTTGGAACCTCTTTTTGGCGTGGAGTCGGCTATCTTGAATCGCCTTCAGAGGAGCGTAAACTGGTTCAAATTCAGCGAAGGTGAGATTGTCTTTGCCAATTTGTATGTTTTCCTCAATGCGCCGCCGGACCTCGGCGGTCTGCGCGAGTTGCAATGTTCGTTCCAACAGGTCAACAAAGGTCCGGTTGTCGTCCGTTTTCTTTTGATAAGCAACCAAGCAGTTGATGCATGTGCTCGCCGCCGTATCCAGTAACTCTTTTTCTGCATTTTCGGCTTTTCCAAAAAACAGGTCAAAAATATCTGCGAGAGGAAGTGTCTGGTCGAGCAGATCGCGCGCGGATTGGTTAGCTGACTCTGGATGTTCTTCGGTTCTTCGTTTTGCCTGGCGAATCTGCTCTCGCAACCGAACCATGATTGGCTCAAGCACCAACGCGGCAAGTTTTTCGACAGCACGCAGTTCCTCAGTGAATTCCCTTATGAATTGGACGTGCATCTTGGCGAATTCCATCTCGCCGCCTTTCGCGTAGTTTAGAGCCAATTCAGCGTTAGGTTTGAGCAATGCTTTGGGAAAGACGGCGCGAATACGCGGAACATAGTTGGTGAGGCGGGGGTCGTCAATTTGTGTAACAAGACTGGAAACCCTATCCCAGAGAACTCTATCGGTGGTGAGGTGTTGCCAACGTTTGAACGCATTCCGCCAGGATTTCTCAATCGTTTGTCGCAGTCCATTTGTTTGAGTGGATTTGGAGACGCAGGTTTCGGATTCGAGTGCCGCCAGATGCCAGAAAATGGCGATGTTGTGCATTGCAACTACGCCATGAGTGGGACTTGTCTCCATTGCAGTCCAGATTCTCATAGCGCCGTCACCGTGTCCTGCCGCCAGGGCCTGTATGCCTGGGTCGGATGCACTCCCGCCGACTTCATGTGGCCAAAACCAAAAGAACGCGTCAATGATTCGCTTTTCGGGATCTTTGAGGTTTTGAATCGCCTCGCGGATTTTGGCCAGGGTCGGAGGGGGCTTTAACGCAAAGGCGGAAGTGTGGGCCGCCTCGCCACGACCGAGCGCTTCCATTGTCTCCATGCGCGCGCCTCGTTTGGAAATCTCACCCATTGTCGCGTCTACTGACAGGCCAGTAATTCGAAACGCGTTGTTCTGGAACAGTTCCCTTGTTGCTGCGTCAAGGAGCGGCTTGCATTCCATTGAGGCGCGTTCTTGGACGCTTTGCTCAATTTCGTTATCGTGAGTGGTGGACATGGCTCACATACTTATGCCGCAGCGCCAGAGCTTGACCTGGTGGGCAAATTTGGTCCTCAAATTTGGCGACTTGTTGAACGCTTCCTCCATCAGATCGGCGGCTTCCGCAAGGCGTCCGCATTGCCTTGCATTGAAAGCGCGTTGCGAGAGGTCGTGTGCCTCCTTCTCATTTGCCGGCGATGGCAAACCTATAGCAGATTTCGATGGATCTCTGGAACTTGTCTTGGCCTTTTGGGATGGTCCGCATATATCAGGTTTCCACTGCTCTAAATTGTCTAAGAGTTCCTTCGCTGTTGGATACCGGCATTCAGCCTCTTTTTCGAGGGACTGCATTACGATTTGTTCCAAGCCTTTGTTGACGTCGGGATTGATTTCCGAGGGAGGAATGACGGGCTTGTCGAAAAGATGCTTTGTTCCCCAATTCGTGTTGGCGGGCATTTCAACGGGAAGCTTATCTGTAAGCAGCATGTAAAGGGTAGCACCAATGGCCCACACATCGCCAGCACAGGAATCGCCTTTCCGCTCGGCAAACGCTTCGGGCGGCTTGAACACCAGCGTTCCGGCAGCGGTGGCCAGAAGTGTGAGAGGATTGACTTTTTTCGCCAAACCGAAGTCGCTTACCCGCGCTCTCAGGCCGTCGGCTTCATAGCCAACGAGAATGTTTTGCGGTTTGATGTCCCGGTGGATGATTGGCGGCTTCTCACGGTGCGCCAATCCGATGCCTCGACAAACTTGTTTCATCAGGTCCACGCTCGTTTGAATGGGAACGAATTGGACTCCATGGGAATGCCAGAACTTCTGCAAACTTCCTCCGGGAATGTTCTCCATGGTGAAATACCCGCATGTGCCGCGCGGTGTCTCCAGCACGTTTGCGTCAAACACCCGCACGATGTTCGGGTGGCCGATGCGCGAGAGAAGGATTGCCTCGCCGAGCATTTCGTGAATTTCCTCCAGCCCCATGCCAACGCGCTTAAAAACCTTCATGGCCTGGCGCCCAAGGAAACGATGTTTGACCCGATAAACTTCCGCAAACGCTCCTTCACCCAAAAAGCGTTCCACTTCGTAGGTATCGCGGATCATCTGGCCATCTTCGAGCAAACGCATAATCGGGAAAACACTTGGCACCCAGAGTATCAGAAATACAAAAACAAGCAATCCTCAAACGCAGACGTGGCGTGCGACGTTTTTCTGTCACATTTCCAAATCGGCTCGGAACCGGTCTGGCCAACGACTTTGCCTCGCAATTCGCCGATACGACCAGGGAGCCAGAGCAAGGATCGCCAATGGCCGGGACGCCGGGCCACGCTGACTGACTTCTGCCGGCCGGGTGAGACGGGGGGGCCGTCGCCTGGTGGCTGGCGGGCAGGCGTAAGGCCAGCGGCTTGCCCGGAGCGGCAGAGGTCAGACTGATTTTGGGGGCGTCGTGAGGGCGGAAGTTTCGACAAGGCCCTGATCTGCGGCCCGCCGACTGATGGGAACTTGGCGAAAGCTTACGCGTACACCGCGCCGGGGCTGCCCGTCTTCGGCGATTTGAGGCGGTGTAACGGAGTGGAATGGAAGCGCGGGCCGGTGGTGGAGCGGTTCACCGGCTGGCGCTGGAATGGAGCGGAGTGGAACCGGCTTGAATCGGCGAAGTCAGGCCCCTTTTTTCAGCCGATGTGTCGGTGGAAGCGGCTTCCGGCGACTCATCGGCAGTCCTGGGTCTCGCGTGTGCGTCCAGCTTCCAAATGACTATCAGGCCCACGCCGGCCAAACGGTCTCGAACGATTCTTTAACAACCGTTAATCCCTCCTGGTTGAACCGGTATAGATACCCCTGGCAAATGTCTCCATTCTTGTCGATCGGAAAGCCGATTCCCGCATTCTCGCGCAACTCCACCAAGCTATTTGCGAACTTCTCTTTCGGGATGACTGGATAAAAAACGAAGTATTCGACTTCCGCCCGCCATCCTGCCTTGTAGTCTTGGTCTCCCAGAAGCGGCAGCCTAGTGTAATGGACACCATGCGACTTAGCAAGGCTTACGGCCACAACATTCTGCGTCACGTAGTGCAGGATTATGTCCCCTGGTTCAATCTCTTCAACTGTTTTTCTGAAGGTGAGGTTGTCCGCATCCTCGCTGCTGCACACAACAGAAGCTCTTCTTTCGACATTCCACTGTCGTCCTTGATTACACCACCAAATCTTCATCTTCTGGATATTAACGGCTCGGACTTCCGATGTCAAATCCCGGAAGAAGTGCCTTCCGGTTTAATCTCCTCGGTAGCTGCGTGGTCCTCGCTCAAACCGGCTTCAATCCCTGTTTGGCAATCGACCCCTCCATTGGCTTTGGGGTTTCATCAATTTCCTTCTGGGCGAAGCTCTGACTCATGACAAGGGCGGGCATTGAGCATCGTTAGGGGCGGTGGGGTGCCTTTTGCCTTTCGGGCCAAAGGGTGCAGGCAACGGGGAAATTTCCTGGGTAATGAGGGCTTGCTGGCCTTGGGTAAGGGGGTTCCTTCCGCCTCCACTCGCGCGCAATACAAGGCCCATTGCCCCGCGGCTTCGCTGTCCCGGCGACGATCAATTGCCCCTGAGTGCCACAGTCGCGCGAGTGGAAGCGTCCCGCGCCGCCCTTGGCGGTCGGACGCCGGTGCGGCGCGCGGCTGGCCGGAGGGCGGTGGGGCGGCCAGAGCGAAGGCGGGTCGCGCGCCTACAAACACAGGTCGCCAGGCAGGAAATTGATCGGACCCTTAAAGCTTTCCCAGTAGGTGAACTCACCAGGGGAATCGATGGGGGCAAACACCATCACCACACTTTCACGGTCCTTTTTGCGAAAGAACCCGATATTTTCCCAGTGCTTATTATCTTTAAGGAGCCGCTTTGTATCAAGTGTGATGGTAAAAAGGGAATCCGTCTCAAAATACACGAAAGACTGCGACCTCCCGATCGGATAGGCGTGTGCGAACGCGATGAATTCCATCTGCTCCAGAACCTTTTGATCATTTACGGAACAACCAGGAACCCGTTGTAACAAGTCGAGGACCGCATCCCTCGGTGCAGCCGCTATATCCAAGGCGGCCTCGGTAGCCTCCGCTAAGCAATGCATGGCAATTTTTCTCAAGGCTTCCGAAGCCGCATCCCTATCCGTGCTGAAGGAAACCACCGCTTGCATCTCAGCAAGCTCGGTGGGCGACAATATATCTTTCATAGATTAAGTATATGGCATCGGGAAACCGGTTCAGCCAGAATATCCAGAATATAATGGTGCATAGGTTGGCATTAAAGAGTGGTACATTCATGCCGCTTCGTCCCGCGCGACCAGGCCAAGGCTGTCCTGGCCGTGTTGGCCAACTACAAGCGGCTCCGAGAGTTGACCGCAAAATGGGTGGCTTATTCCTCCGTCTGGCTAAAGAAAAGCGCAAACCGGCCTCTTGATATCCCCCGAGAGCGTTCCTCTCTCCATTACTATAGAATGGGGGTGGTTGAGACCAGCACTCATCTATACAGGGATGCCTTTTGCGTTATTGTCCAGTACGGCTTCCAACATAAAGCAGTGAAGAAAGAGCCGGTTTTCCTCTGCGATCACGGGATATGGTTTGCTGAATTCGATCCCAACAAGCATCTCTGTCCTCCGACGTTCCAGACCTTCTCCTACCACTGGCGGCACTATGTCTCCGGAGTGACCGGAGTAAGAAACATCATTTGCAGCCGGCTGAGTGACTTCCACGGCCTCCTTTCAACTTGGAACTCGCAAGGGCATAGCATATGGCAGTACGCCGCCGGTTGAACTTTTCCCTTTTTCCCAACCGTTCCGCGACCAGCGCCCTACAATGTGGATAAAAGAGTGCGTAAAAGGTGCTTACGCAAAAATCATTATAGCAGCGTGAACGTCTACAATTACCATATCGGGGCCGCCCACCTGCACACCGCAGAGGCTTTGAATGTGCCCCTCCTCTCCCCGGCACCGTGGGCGTGAATCGCCGGCTGCCCTTTTATGAAGATTGGAGGGAGCACCCGAAGTGGGTGAGGAGGCGCGCACTTTGCGGATTGACGCAGGAAACCACCCAAAAGAAGTCGGTTGCGGCGCCAGGAGGCGCCCCGGGATGCGCCGGCACCCAGGAGGTTCCCGACTTCGGTGACGAACGACTTT
>Ga0181530_10007255_pt1 | contig 10631 bp, 7 predicted proteins | sample PEATcosm2014_Bin_42_FD_119769 | JGI IMG/M metagenome (GOLD analysis project Ga0181530, IMG submission 119769) | Peatland microbial communities from MTU Mesocosm Facility, Houghton, MI, USA - PEATcosm2014_Bin10_60_metaG | ecosystem: Environmental > Terrestrial > Soil > Wetlands > Peat | place... | reverse complement strand
CGGCACGCCGAGGAACACCCGCGATGGGTCAGGGGCGGCTCGCCGATGGTGCCGCGTTCGCCCCGGGAGGGTCTCCAACGCGCATGAACTCTATGCGGTGATTGGCGTCCGGGTGATTCGGGGACGGGCCGGCCACCAGGACGGCAACCCAGCCGGGCACTTGCTGCTCGCGCAGCCAATTCTTCGCGAATGTCCGCCAGTCCTCCGGGTCCTCGGCAAGGTGCACCGGCTGCACACCATAAGAGAAGGCCAGCCCCTGGCAGACAGCATGGTCATGGGAGATGGCGGCAATCCACAGCGAGGGCTTGTAGCGCGAGATCATTCGCGCGGTCGTGCCGGTGTGCGTCGGCACGAACACCGCCGCGCTGGGCACTGTCTCCAGCGCGTGCTCGACGACCGAGGCAATGCCCTCCGCCGCTGTGGCGGGCTTCTGTTCCAGGCAGAGCGTGCGCAGTTCCTTCAAGCGCGCGGGCGGGCGGCGGGCTTCCGTGGCGGCAGCGATCTTCGCCAGCATGGCCACGGCTTCCTCGGGATATTTCCCCACAGCCGATTCGCCCGAGAGCATGATGCAATCGGTGCCATCCAGGATGGCGTTGGCGACGTCGGTGGCCTCGGCGCGCGTGGGCAGGCGGCTGGACACCATGGACTCCAGCATCTGCGTGGCCGTGATGACAGGCTTGCCGGCCAGATTCGCCCGCGCGATAAGCTGTTTCTGCGTGATCGCAATCTCCTCGATCGGCACCTCCACGCCCAAGTCGCCGCGCGCGACCATGATGCCATCGGCCGCCTTGAGGATGTCGTCGAAGTGCTCCAGCGCGCCGGCGCGTTCGATCTTGGCGATGATGAAGGGCTGCTTCCCGAGTGCCTTGGCGGTTGTCCGCACGGCCTCGACGTCCTTTGCCGTTTCCACGAAGGACTGGCTGACGGCGTCCACGCCGTATTCCAGCGCGAACTCCAGGCAAGCCCGGTCATGGCTGGTGAAGGCGCTGATGCCCAGGTCAACACCTGGCAGGTTCAGCCCCTTGCGCGAGCGCAGCTCGCCGCCGACCGCCACCTTGCATGGCACGTCCGGGCCCGCGACGCGCTCGACGACTAGCTGCACCAGCCCATCGTTCAGGAATAGCCGGTCGCCGGCCTTCACCACCTGCGGCAGCCGCTCGAAGCTCATGGATACCCGGTGCTGGTCGCCAACGATTTCCTCGCTCGTCAGAGTGAAGTTGTCACCGGCACGGAGCAGGATCGGCTCGGGCTCGATCGTGCCCAGCCGCATCTTCGGGCCGGGCAAGTCCGCCATGACGGTGACCCGGCGTCCAGCGGCGCGTTCCGCAGCGCGGATGCGGGCAATCGTCCCGGCGTGCCCGGCGAAATCGCCGTGCGAGAAGTTGAGCCGCGCGATGTTCAGCCCGGCGCGGATCAGGCGTTCCAGCATCTCCGGCGTATCCGAGGCCGGGCCGATGGTAGCGACGATCTTGGTCTTATGGTCAGGGAGCGGCATTTGTGACCTCCTCTTCACACACTACAGGCCCGGTGGAAACCCATTCCTCAACTACGCGAAAGCCTACGGCCAGCAGTGTTGGCCCTAGGAACACGCCAATGAAACCGAAGGCCGCCGCCCCACCCAGGACGCCGAAGAAGATGAGGATGAACGGCATGTTGCTGCCCTGGCTGATGAGCCACGGCTTGAGGACGTTATCAATATTGGCGACCCCAATGCCCCAGATGAGCATGAAAATGCCCCAGCCAGCCGAGCCTTGGTGGAAGAGCCACAAGGCCGCCGGCACCCAGACCAGCGCAGTCCCCACGATCGGGACCACGGAGACGAAGAACGTCAGCAGCGCCAGCAATCCGGCGCCGGGCACGCCCGCGATGACAAAGCCGATGCCCAACATGATGGCCTGCGCCAGCGCGGTGCCGAGGATGCCATACACGACGCCGCGAATCGTGTTGCCGGCCACCGTCAGCAGACGGCTGCCACGTTCCCCGCCGATGCGCTCCACGCCGGTGGTCAACCGTTCCGCGGCAGCCAGGCCGTTGCGGAACAGGAAGAACGCGACGAAGATGCTTAGTGCGAGCTCAATCACTCCTCGCCCCAGCATGAGGCCGAAGACCAGCGCCCAGCCGCTGAGCTTTTCGATGAGCGGTTGCGCTTCCGTCCATAGTTTCGCCGTGTCCGATGCCAGGCTTTGCCAGTATTCCGTCGCCTGCGGGCCGATGCCCGGCACCTTCTCCAGCCAGGCGGGAGGCGCGGGCGGTCCCTGGGCAATCCAATGCCGTGTGGCCACGGTGAGGTCCTTCACGTTGTCTGCGAGCGTTGCGCCGATGATGAGGAAGGGCAGCAGGACGATGAGGATCATGGCCAGCGACATCACCAGCGCGGCCAGCGTCCGCCGGTTGCCCAGGAGCCTGAGCAAGCGCCGGTAGATGGGCCAGCTTGTGAAGCACAGCACCGCCGCCCAAAGCACCGCCGATATGAAGGGGCGCAGTACCAGCAGGCAGGCGCCCAGCAGGAGCGCAACCACGACCCAGCCGAGGTTCTCCTCCAATCTTTTGGCCAGCGGTGTCATACCGGACAAGGCAGCGCCCTGGCTGCTCACTTCTTCTCCAGCGCAGCCTTCGCCGCGGCCAGCTCCTTAAGCTTCGGCTTGCCTACCTCCGGGAACTGCAAATCCAATCCCGCGAGCGCATGGCTGACCGCCGCTGCCACCACCACGCGCGTGAACCACTTGTTATCCGCCGGCACCACATACCAGGGGGCGTACTTGGTTGACGTGTGACGGATCATCTCCTCGTAAGCCTCCATGTATTGGTCCCAGAACGCGCGCTCCGCCATGTCGGAAGAAGAGAACTTCCAATGCTTGTCCGGGTTATCCAGCCGCTCCATGAAGCGCCGCTTCTGCTCCTTCTTCGAGAGGTGCAGGAAGAACTTGAGGATCACCACGCCTTGGCGCGTGAGGTATCGCTCGAAGTTGCGGATGTCCTCGAAGCGCTGCTGCCAGATGTCCCTGGTGACCAGCTCGCGCGGCAGCTTCTGCTTCGCCAGGAATTCCGGGTGCACGCGCACCACGAGCACCTCCTCGTAGTAAGAGCGGTTGAAGATGCCGATATGCCCGCGGCTGGGCAGCGCCTTCATCGAGCGCCAGAGATAATCGTGGTCGAGGTCGTCGCTCGTGGGCGCCTTGAAGGAATGCACGTCGCACCCCTGCGGATTGACGCCTGACAACACATGCTTGATCGCGCCGTCCTTGCCCGCGGCGTCCATCGCCTGGAAGATGAGCAGCAGCGACCGCTTGTCATCCGCGTAAAGCAGCTCCTGGTAATGGGCCAGCGCCTGGACCCCCAGCGCGAGCGCCTCCTTGGCCCGCGGCTTGTCCTCGCCGGTGAACTCCAGCGTGTCGCCGGGATCAATATCCTTCAGGCGGAAGTCCTTGCCCTTGGTAATTCGGAACGGCTCCACGACCTTGCGGGCCCTCTTGATCATCTCTTTAAACTTCATAGCGTTCGTTTCTGCTCTTGTGGTTTACGGTTACTCAAAGCGTTCCGCCTGGCCGGTCGCCGCGAGCACGGCGCTCCAGGCGGGGCCATCTGGGTCCAGGCGTTTCTTCTCTTTGGCCAGCAACTCAATCGGCACATGGATGAAGCGGTCGTGCAAATAGCCGATCACCAGCCCCGTCTTGCCGGCCATCGCCGCGTGCGCCGCCTGGCGCGCGAACAGGGCGCACAGGATCGAGTCCTCCGAATTAGCGGGGCTGCTGCGCACGAAATAGCTCGGATCGAAATAGCGCATCACCACCGGGACATTCTCGGCCTTGAAGTAAGCCTCGATCCGCTCGCGCAGGAAGGGCCCGATGTCTTGCAGCTTCACGTTGCCCGAGGCATCGCGCGCCGTCCCCGCCTGCGCCAGCAAATCCTGCCCCGCGCCCTCGGCCACTACGATGAGCGCATGAGCCCGCTCCGCAACCCGCTTCTTCAGGGCCGCAAGAAAACCACGCGGCCCTTCCAGCTTGAAAGGCACTTCGGGTATCAGCGTGAAGTTCACGTCCTGGCTCGCCACTGTCGCCCCCGCCGCAATGTACCCCGCATGGCGCCCCATGAGCTTCACCAGCGAGATGCCATTGTGGACGCTCGTGGCCTCGACGTGCGCGCGATCCAGCACGTGGGTGGCTTCCTGCACCGCGGTCAGGTAGCCGAACGTGCGCGTCACGAACAGCACATCATTGTCCACCGTCTTGGGGATGCCCACCACCCCCAACGGATGGCCGCGCCGCTTCGCCTCCTGATAGAGATCATTGCCCCCACGCTGCGTGCCGTCACCGCCGATGGTGAACAGCACGTCCACCTGCCGCCGGATGAGATTATCCACTGCGAGCCGGATGTCCACGGGCCCGCGCGACGTGCCCAGCACGGTGCCGCCTTGCTGGTGGATATGGTCCACGAACCCGGCTGTCAGCACGATGGGCTCCTCGCCGCGCGCCGCGTCGAGCCCCTGGTAGCCGCCGCGGAAGCCGAGCACTTCCTTCACCCCGTAAGCGTGGTGCAACTCCAGGAACAGCGAGCGGATGACATCATTGAGCCCCGGGCAAAGCCCGCCGCAGGTCACGATGCCGGCGCGCGTGTTCTTGGGATCGAAGAACAGTTTGGCCCGCGGCCCGGCCAGTTCGAAGAGCAGCTCCTCCTGCGGCGCCGCGCCCGGCACGCGGAGGATCTGCGCCGGGATGCGCGCCCGCTCGTCCACCGTGCGCCGGAGGGGAGAAGCAAACCGCGGTTCGCCTAGGACCGATACATTCATACCTTGACTGGAGTGCCGAGTATGATTGAAGCCGCCCGGGGGCGCAACAGCTTAGCGCCAGGTCTGCAACCAGATCAGGGTCGGCCCGTAACGGCTCCGCGCGCGTAGGCACGCGGCGTCCAACTGACCTATCCTACTTCTTGTCCCAAAAGCCGGGTTGTGCCCCCTGAAGTGAGGTGAGGTTTGCACCCCAAGCCTGACCGGTCACAGTGTCAACGATCGCAAAAGAACCACTGCCGCCTGCAATCTGGTATCTGCCGATGGAGTTGGATGATTCTGCTGCTCCGATGGCAAGCATGCCCAGAACCCCGACCGCCAGCCCTAACAGGGCGCTTTTCAGGTCTATCTTCGTATTCATAGTTCTATGATGTGTTGGGGCCACACCTGCGCGCCGTGTCAACGCAGCGGCTTCAGGTGCGTAAACGCCTCCTGGTCCGGAAGCTGGTCCCAGGCAAGCTTTTCATCGGCGGCAGGAACATAGCGTGGTTCGGCGCCGAGCTCCTTCAGGACGATGTTCCGCGCCGTGGGAATGGCCACCGTCTTGTAGAAGGCAAGGTGCCGGTTGAAACCCTGCCGGCCAAAGCCGCAATCGGTCGAGAGCACCAGCTTGTCCGCGGGGATATGTTTGAGGCAGCGGCGGATGCGCTCGGCGACAACATTGGGGAAGTCGGCCTGCAACGTTCGGTGGCTGATGACGCCAACGGCGATCTTCTTCTTGAGCGAGTTCTTATACTTCGCGAAGAGCGGGAGTTCCTTGAAGTCGTTCTCGGCGGCTTCAATGGTCCAGACGTCGCCCTTGAGGCGTTCGAGGTAGATTTCAATGGAGTTCGCGTAGGACTCGTCCGTGAACACCTTCTGCATGTTGGGATTGCCCCAGCAGGTGTGAATCCACACCTCTACGTCGTCCAATCCTTCCACTTCGCGGTTGAAGGCCTTGACCAGGAAGTCCAACAACTCCTTCTGGCCCGGATTGTAGCGGGCCATGAAATGGAGCGTTGGCTCTTCCACCTGGATGACTTTGCAGCCGGATGCCGCAAGCTGGCGCAGCTCGCGGTTCATCGCCTCCGCCATGTCCCAGATCAACTGCTTTTTGTCGTCCAGATCGTAGTTTGGCGTGTGGCTGTCGAGGAAGAAGGCCAGCACCTGGGCGGAGCAAGTGCCGAACTTGACGGGCTTGCCGGCAGCCATCGCGGCTTGTTGCGCGACCCGCCAAATCTTGGCGTACTCCAGCGGGTTCTTCGGGTCATGCTCCACTTTCCCGACCACGCGCGGCCAGCGCCAGGTCTTGTAGATCGAATCCAGCATCGTGCCGACCGGGTAGGAGAGGAGCGGCGAGCGGGTCTTCTCGGTCTGCAATTCCTCGTGCTCGAAGCCTTTCCAGCGTTGCAGCATGTAATGGTGCCACGACCGGCCGGCCACGTCCTCGTCGAGGTGGTAATCGCCGGTGGTGAGGATGTCCAGCCCCGCGCGCGCCTGATCGGAGACGACGATGGCGTGCGCGTCGGTGAACTGCTCGCGATACCACGGGTCCATCATCGCGGTGTCCAGGGGGCGTCCCCACATGTTCATGGTGTACCAGCGCGGTCGCGGCCAGGAGCCGGTGACAGTCGCCGGGAGAAGCAGGTTTTTAGTTGCAGTGAATGCCATGGGTCAATTGCCCTAAACTATAGCATACTTTCTGCCTGGCGCGAATTTTCTCTTTGCGGCAGGAACGGTGTGACGCTCTCCGGCGAAAGGATTGCTTTCGCAGGGGGGGCCGTGTAGTTATTAGGCATCCAAGCTATGAGAGCGGCAGTGCTTCACGGTAAAGAACATATTCGCGTCGAAAACGTGACGCTGCAACCGCTGCGTCCGGGCGAAGTGCGGATTCGCATCGAGGCGGCCCTGACCTGCGGGACTGACCTGAAGGTGTTTAAGCGGGGCTACCACGCGCGAATGATCATCCCGCCCGCCAAGTTCGGGCACGAGTTCGCCGGGGTGATCTCAGAAGTAGCGCCCGAGGTGAGCGGCTGGCGTGTGGGCGAGCGGGTGGTCGCAGCCAACTCTGCCCCTTGCGGCGAGTGCTTTTACTGCCGCAACGGGCGGGAGAACCTGTGCGATGATTTGCTGTTTCTCAACGGTGCCTACGCCAAATCCATTGTCATTCCCGCGCGGATCGTGCGGAAGAACCTGCTGCGGCTCAAACCGGGGACGGCTTTCCGGGATGCCGCGCTGGTGGAACCGCTGGCGTGCGTGGTGCAGGGTATCGAAGACCTCCAGCTCAAGGCGGGGCAACGGGTGCTGGTGATCGGCGCGGGCCCCATTGGCCTGATGTTCGTGGCGCTGGCGGGGCATCTGGGCTGCCACGTGACGGTGGCCGGCCGGGGGACCGAGCGCCTGGCAACGGCTCGGCGCCTCGGGGCAAAAGCGGTCTTCAACGTCAGCCGGCAGAGCCACCTGGAGGCCGCGATGCCGCCCGGCTCGATCTTCGACGTGGTGATTGAGGCGGTCGGCAAGCCGGAGACGTGGGAGGCAGCGGTGCGCCTTGTGCGCAAGGGCGGGACGATCAATTTCTTCGGAGGTTGTCCCACCGGCACCACGGTGTCGCTGGATACCGGACGCATTCACTATTCCAATCTTAAGCTGCTGGCCAGTTTCCACCACACGCCCCGAACCATCCGGCGCGCGCTGGGTTACATCGAGGAGGGCGTGGTGCGCGCGGACAACTTTGTGGATCGAGAATGCTCGCTGACTGACCTGCCAACCGTGTTCCAGTCAATGGCTGCCGGGAACGAGGCCGTGAAGACGCTGGTTCGCGTTCAGGAGTGAACTCGGGAAACCCATTGGCAGCGGGCTCAAGCGAGCGCGGCAGACGGACGGGTTTGGGCCAGCGCGGACGCCTCGGCCAGGCGTCCCTGCCCAAGCGGACACGCCGGCCCTGGAGCTTGCTGCGGCCCCGCGTGAACCGGCTTGGGGCCTTGGTTTTTTGCTGCGCCCTGAGCGTGTCGGCTGCACACTTGGCCGCGGCTGAGAGGAATGAAAAGGAACATATGGAACTGACCAGCAGCGCATTTACGGAAGGCGGGCCGATTCCCGCCAAGTACACCTGCGACGACAAGAACGTGTCCCCGCCGCTGAAGTGGAGCGGCCTGCCCGGCAACGCCAAGGCCCTGGCGTTGATCGCCGATGACCCGGACGCGCCATCGGGCACATGGGTGCACTGGGTGCTGTATGATTTGCCCGCAACAGCGACGGAGCTGGCCGAGGATGTTCCGAAAAGCCAATACGTCGCCGCGGGCGCCAGGCAGGGCCTAAATGATTTCCGGCACCTGGGCTACGGGGGGCCGTGTCCGCCGCACGGGAAGCCCCATCGCTATTACTTCAAACTATATGCGCTGGATGCGGCGCTGGATTTGAAACCCGGGGCCACCAAGAAGGATGTCGAGCATGCGATGGAGAAGCATCTGCTCGCCCACGCCCAGTTAATGGGCACCTACAAGCGGAAGTAGGCTCAGCGGCGCCGAGCCTTCGCCCCGGGGAGGGGTGAGAGCGGAGCGCGGACATTCCTGTCCGCCTCTGGCACGAAATCCCCCACGGGCGGGCAGGCATGTCCGTGCTCGTGGGTGCCGCTACTGCGAAACGAGCTTCTGAAACTCCGGCAATTGCCTCAGCGAGCCGAAGCGCTCCTCTTTGCGGGTGGTGATGAGGAGGTTGCTCGCCTTAGGATCCTGTTGCAGCCGCTGGGCGTTGAGCTCCAGGCAGTGCCGGAGCGCCGCGAGCCCCTCGGTGGGCTTACCGATGCCGGCTTTTACCACCGCCAGGTCGTACCATGCTTCCGGGCTGGTGGGCATCACCTTCGTCAACTTCTCCAGCGCTGCCTCGAGTCGGGACGCATTACCCAGAGCTGCGTAACTCGACGCGGCAGCCAGTAATACATTGGCACCCGCTCTCGGGCTGGCAATCACCTGATCCAGGGTCTGAATGGCCGCATCGTTCTTGTGCAAGTACCTGTATCCTTCAGCCAGGTCCAGCCCTCCCTGGAGACTGGTAGGGTTGCTGCGCACGAAGGCTTCGAGCTTTTCGACCGTCTTCTGCAGCCCGGCCGTATTCCCAAAGCTGCCATAGGCTTGGAGCAGGCTCCGGAAGGCGCTGGCATCGGCCTTGGGACTTTCCCGCACCCCCTCGAGCACTGCGAGCGCACGGTCGGTTGCCTGCATCTGGAGATAATCTCCCGCCAGGTCGAAGGCAGCCTGGAAGTTATTGGGGTTGGTGCGCACCTCTTCCTCCGCCCGCGTGAAGTTGCCTCGGAATTGCTCCACTCCGGCCGATTCTCTCTTGTACTGCCGGATGCTATCTACCAGTCCCCGCACCTGGCCGTTGTAAGGGTCAAGCTTGAGGCAGGTTTCCGCGATTAACTGGGCGTCGTCGAAACGGCGCAATTGCAGCAGGAGCTGGCAATACCGGAATACTGCTTCCGGGCTGTAGGGGCAGTAGGCAAAGGCCTGGCGGAAGGTGAATTCCGCTTCCTTGAGCACCCGCTGATACTCGGCATTGGATTTCGGGCCGTATTGCGCTCCGCCTTGGGTCAGGCGCCAGGCGTAGATGCCGCCAATCGAACTGCGGAGCTTGGAAAATGACTTCTGGGCGTCGTCGTCGTGGAGGAACTTGCGATCTCCCGTAAACCCGTTGAGGTCGAAGCGCAGATAGGTCTTCTCAACCCAATCGGTGATCTGCTTAACCGATGTGTCGTAATCAATCCAGTCACCGATGAGCCGTTTGGAGAACTGCTTCCAGAACTGGTGGTCGCGTGACATGATGTCCTCCGTCAAGCTCGGCAGCGGCTGGCGATTGATCTTCATGATCACCCCGAACGGCGTGAGGTAGGGATACATCCAGTCCAGCGGGAAGCTTTCCTCGACGAAGAACTCGTTCTTGGGGTTATGGTCGAAAATCACCTTGGTGAGCAGGCCGTTGATATTCATCACCGCCACCTGCCCGGAGACCTGCACCCGGTTGTCAATAACCTTAACATCCTCGCCCGGCTTGAGCTGGTTGAGCTGCATGCGGCGCGAGGCGTCAGCCATGTATTCCTGGAAACAGCGCTGGGAGTCATCAGGCGTGGGAGTGTAGATCTCACGATCCGGATACACCCCGCCCAGGCTCTTGGCGATTTCCTTCGGGTAGGCCGCCTCGAGGAGGAGCCGGTTCAGGCGGATGCGAGTCCAGCTCTGCGGGTTCTCCTTGATGAAATCGGTCAGGTATTCGGACAGAGCCACCTGCTTGAAACGCTCGGGCTCATAGAGCGGGCCGATCTTGAAGAGTTCGTCAATCTCCTTCCCGAGCCGCTCCTGTTCCCGGCGCAGCTTCTCGGACGTGCTGCCGTCGGCGATGTCCTGATCCACCGCTTCCTTTTCCTGCTTCTTGGCCATGAGGCGCTCTTTGATTTGAAGTTCGCGCTCCAGCAACTGGTTGAGGTCGCGGGCGAGATTGGTGCGCAAATGCTCAGGGTTCTTCTGGTCCGTGAGCAGGTGCTGGGTCTCGGGGCTGAGGTTGTCGTATAGATACTTCGAGAGCGGGTCTTGCTGAGCGCCGGGACGCAACCGGGCTGCGAAGGCGTCCAGGTCCGTAAAGGTTTTCTCAGTAAACCACGACGTGTAGGTGCGGCGGCGCTTCTCGACACGGGCGCCCAGCTTGGTGAAGAACCGGTCCAGCGGTTCCACGGCCCGAGCGAGCAGGTTCGTCTGGTACTCCTTGTCCTTAAGAACGAACCGGATCAACTCACTGAAGAACGGCGGATCAATCTGCGTGCTCCGGTCGTAATGCGCGCGGATGTAGCACAGATACGTGCCGTCGGCCAAGGCGTTTT
>Ga0181530_10007254_pt1 | contig 10631 bp, 7 predicted proteins | sample PEATcosm2014_Bin_42_FD_119769 | JGI IMG/M metagenome (GOLD analysis project Ga0181530, IMG submission 119769) | Peatland microbial communities from MTU Mesocosm Facility, Houghton, MI, USA - PEATcosm2014_Bin10_60_metaG | ecosystem: Environmental > Terrestrial > Soil > Wetlands > Peat | place... | reverse complement strand
GGACCTCGCACGCTGCCTAATCGTCAAATTGGCTGGTCCCCCAGCCAATTTTTTGAACGCTGCATCCCTAGGCCTCCCAGAAATCGAACATCGCCGAAAAGGGAGTTTTTCAACAAAATCCGCGCTGAGCAGCCGATGGCCGCAAGGATCACGGTGGAGTTAAACCGGGCTCGTAGCTCACGAGCCTCTATGCCCGCAGTTGCCCCAAAACGGACGGAGCTTGAAAGCGGGTGGTGAACGACCCTTCATCGATTCGGTGGCGAATAACGCGAGCGCGTAGCCGCGCCCCATGCTCGCGCTTCAGGTTCCGCACGGAGCCAAACCTGATTCCTTCATAAGAAAACTAGGTCCGGTTTGGGCCGAGCGATCACCCCGACCGCTGGAGTTGCTGGAGCGGTTCTGATCGCGCGGTTCGCGCGGTACTCGTCGCGGTGGTCTCCCCCCATGGCGCGGTGTCGCTTGTGTGATCCTTCGAGCGCACCGAGCCGAACGGGCGCTCCAGCATTCGGCGGACGCGAACCGGGCCGGGGCCGATGTGAAAGGCGATCGCCTGCTGTTCCGTCGCCGTCTCCGACCGGGTCGCGCGGTTGCGCTGGCGTAAATAGTCGAACCACGTCGGGCAACGATAGCGTTCGGTCCACAATTCGGGATCGGCGACGTCGCGCGCGATCGACCAGCCATAGGCGCCGTTGCGTTGGCGGAACATCTGCACCTCGTGCATAAGGCTATGAAATACCAGCGCATTGTCCCGCTCGACGCGATATTCAATCTCGACAACCACCGGACCGCTGCGCCCAGTCAGCTCCAGCCGCACTTCGGGATCGTCAAGTACGACGGTTTCTTCGCCGCGCGCGCCGATGCGCGGCATACGCAGCCACAGGCCAATCAGCGGCGACGCCAGCATCAGCGCGCCGGCGATCAAAAGGGCCGTTTCGACCCCCGCAAGATCGGTAAGATGGCCCCACCCCCAGGCGCCAAGGGCAATCCCGCCTGAGCTTGCCGCCTGGTAGGCCGCGAGCGCGCGCCCCGACACCCAGCGCGGCGCCGACAGTTGCACGCCGATATTGAGTAGCGTCCATGCCAGCGTCCACCCGGCGCCCGCCAGGATCAGCGCGGCCATCGTCAACACCGGCGCGTGGCTCACCGCCACCACGGCGAAACCCACGCCCATCGCTATCGTGCAGGCGTTGATCGCCGCCTCGGCGTTGAGGCGCCTGCGCAGCCTGGTGAGGTTGAGCGCGCCGAGAACGGCACCGACGCCGAAGGCTCCAAGCATCATGCCGTAGAGCCCGGCGCCGCCATGCAGGCGATCGCGAGCGACCAGCGGCAGCAGGGCGAGGATCGCGCCGCCGACGAGGCCGACTACCAGGGTGCGTGCCAGCACGATCTTGATCGAGGGTGAATTGCCAATGTAACGCAGGCCCGAAACCATGGCGCGTCGAAGCTTTTCGGGGGGCAGTCGCGAGGGTTCGGCAACGCGCTTCCACAGGAACAACGCGGCAATTAGCGGCAGATAGAGCATGGCATTGAGAGCAAACGCAGACTCCGAGCCGGCAGCCGCGACGACGATGCCGCCGATTGCCGGACCGATGCTGCGCGCGATGTTGTAGCTGATGCCATTGAGGGCGAGTGCGGCGGGAAGCGTTTCCGCCGGCACCTGCTCTGCGACCGAGGATTGCCAAGCCGGTCCCATCAGCGCCATGCCGCTGCCTACGGCGAAGCAGAACCCGAGCAAAAGGTTTGGCGTGACTAGACCGAGCCATGTCAGCACCGCCAGTGCGGTCGCGCCGGAGAGCGCAATACAAAGGGCGACCAGCGCGACGATGCGCCGGTCGTACATGTCAGCAATCGCGCCGGCCGGCATCGCGATCAGCATGATCGGCAGGCTCAGTGCAGTCTGCACCAGCGCGACCTTGTCGGCCGAGGACGCCATTTGCGTCATGGCCCAGGCGGCGCCGACCCCCTGGATCAGAATGCCAAGATTAGACAGCACGCTGGCGAGCCAAATGCGCCGAAACGTGGGGTGACGCAGCGGGGCGGCGATGCTATCGCCGCCTAACATCTGCGCCCAAGGCGCACCGATCATATACCGCTCCTGGCGCGGTCAACTCGCGTTGCGAAGCTCTAAAGCCGCTCAGCTTATCGTGACACAGTACCGCTTCACGGCTAGGCAAATCTTCTGCGAAGCAGCCATGTACAGAGGCAGTACCGCTGCCAATGCTTGGGCCGGCGCGATGACGGAATGCGTCCACAGCATGGTGCCGCTTTCGGAGTCGGCAAAGACGACGTTGAGAGGCATCGGAGCTGCGCGGAGCTCGCCCATAGCCGTCCGGCGGGTTCCGTAAAGGTCAGCTCTCGGCGCTACTTCGCCGCTGGTGTTCGTTGCAGCCAAGGATGGCTGACCCTCAAATTGCGCCTCTCAGCAACGGCGGTTCAGCAACCGATACCCGACGTTCGCCCTTGGCAGGGGTCCGGCTCGTCGGGCGGATGCGGTCGGCGATGCACCGACCCTGAGGTAGCGCCAAACCCGGCTGGTGGCCGCATTGGAGAAGCCACGAGATTTGAGATCCCAGATTTGGTGTGGCGCAGCTTGGCCCTCATTTAGGCGCGGCGCACGCCACAGAACGACGCGAAGCAACCGGGCAGGACGTCGGTTAAATCCTTCCGGTACGCCGTCGCCTGCCAGTATTCGCCAAGCGGTATGAATGGCACCTCTTCCCAGAGCTGCTTCTGCAAATCGACGCAGATCCGCTTTTGCTGCTCCAAATCGGCCGTGTTGAGCCAGTCGGCGCGCAACTCCTCGATGTGCGGACTGTTGGCCCAGCCGTTTATGGGCTCCTTGCCGTCGGCGCGAATGGCCAGATTGCCGTAAGGATGAACATTCGGGAGGGAGCGATCGATTAGAGTGCAGAACATGTTGTAGCCGCCCTTGTCCGGCGGGCTTTCATTGCCGCGGCGCCGCACAACGCTGCCAAAATCCATTTCCTGCAGGTCGACGTTCATGCCGGCGCGCCGCAGTTGCTCGGCGCCGACTCTTGTCAAGTTGCCAAGTTCATTGACGTCGGTTGGCACGATCACGACGATTTTCTCACCCTTGTAGCCGGCCTCCGCCAGGGCCCCCTTTACGGCGGCATAGTCGCGCGAGCCGCCCAGCACCCCAATGCCGACATCGGTGGCCAGCGGCGTGCCGGTGCTGAACAGACCGACGCCGTCTCGCCAATTGTTCTGATCAGTGCCAGCGATCGCCGATATCGCCTCGGCCTGATCGACCGCTCCGAGCAACGCTCGCCGTATCGCCGGGTTGTCGAACGGCGGATAGCGGTGGTTAAAGGTCATGATGCCGTTTGCCGTCGCGAAATGCGAAACGACGGTAATGTTGGGGTCGCCACTGACCTGATCGACGAGATCGCGTGCCGGGTTCTCCCACCAGTCGATCTCGCCGCGGCGCAGCGCGGCCGACGCCGAAAACGGATCCAACGTTAACCATTCAACCCGCTCGAAATGCGCCACCTTCGGTCCGGCGGTGAACCCAACCGGGCCGCCCGCCCGCGGTTGATACGCCGCAAATCGCTCAAAGGCCGACCGGGCGCCGCTGATATGCTCGTCCTTGAGAAAGCGATAGGGGCCGCTGCCGACGACTTCGGCGACAGGCTTGTATGGCGACTCCGTCGCCAGACGCGCCGGCATGATCGCCGGCACGTTGCCGCCGGGCCCGGCGAGAGCCTCCGGCAGGTGCGGGAATGATCGCTTCAACCGAAACCGCACGGTGCGGTCGTCGGGCGCCGATAGCTCGTCGGTCGCGTCCATCAGCGCGTTGGCGAAGATGACGCGCGGCGCGAAGCGGCGGATGCTGGCGACAACGTCCCGCGCCAGCACCGGCTCCTTGTCGTGGAAGCGCAGACCGTCGCGCAGCTTCAGGGTCCAGGTCATTCCGTCGTTCTCGACGGTATGGCCCTCCACCATCTGCGGCTGGGCCTTCCACTCCGTGTCGATGCCATAAAGGGTGTCGAACACGAGATAGGCGTAGTTCCGAGTCGGCCTCGCACCTGTAATGACCGGATCCAACACCGAAAGATCCGCGACCCCGACAAAGACGAGGGTTTTCTCGCGGTCGGCTCGCCCGAGTCGGGGCGCTGCCGTAATCGTAAACGCCGCCGCCGCACCGGCTTTCAGCAGATCGCGTCGTCTCACAGCGGTTCCCCCGAGTTTGCAAACCGCGAGGCCAATTTGCCCCCAGTAGCGTTTTGCGCTGTACTTTAGCAGCAAGAACTGCCGACCGCAGGTTTGTCGCAGCGAGGCCCGCTTAGGGCATCACAGGCCGTCGCCTTTGATCGCGGCGAGCGGCTGTGTGGTTCGCTTTGACCCGTTCACCTGCAGCATTTTAACGGCTGCTCGGCGCTGAGCAGCCGACGGCGCGGGGCATTCAGGCGAACCCGACCCGGGTGACTTGCCGCGAGCCTACGGCTTCCGCTGTTGCCCCTGAGGAGACCTTGCCGGAGCGATCGGGGAACCGCGCGGGAGGGTGACAGCCGCCGTTCCCGGTTTGCCAGATTTGCGATGCCGACTGGTTTAAAGCGGCCATTGTCCAGCCGACGCGATGCCCACGCCTCGGAAGCGGACGCTCGTAACCAGGTCGAACGGTTCTAGCGCGCGGGACGCCATTACGGGAAAGCGAATGTCCGAAAGCTCAACGCTACTCCGACGGACCCGTTACCGCGTTCTCCATTATGTGGCCGGTGATTTCGCCTTGAAGGGCGATGACCGTCCGTTCGAACTCGATCTTGATCTTTCGCATCGCCGTATTTGCCTCGCGCAGCTGCCTCGCCGAGGCCTTATCTTCAAGGTCTCCAAATAGCGTCGCTAATTCCCTCGCGCCGATATTGCCCGCGACGGATTTGAGCCTGTGGGCGATCGAGCTGACTGTGTCCGAAGTGGGGCTTTCGATCGCGTATTCCAAATCGGCTAAGTCCTTCGGCATAGATTCAAGATATAGTCGACCCATCTTTTCAAGCAGATTTGGACCATCAGCGCTGGATAGGCGCCTCAACGCCCGAATGACTTTTGCGTCGAGCGCGGACTTCGGGTCAGCTAGTTCGACGGTGGCGACTTGCCGTGGTTGGGGAGGATCGCCAACTCGGGTGCTCGCCTGCGTCCACCGATCAATCAGCCGATGCGGTTCCTTCGCCTCAAACGGTTTCGTCAGGCAATCGTCCATTCCGGCGAGGAGGCAACGCTCTCGGTCTTTCGCCGATGCATAGGCGGTAAGCGCGATGATCGGGACGGGCCGGCGAGGGCTATTCGGCGCGTGCCGTTCGCGGATCCGACGTGTTGCCTCGAAGCCGTCCATTTCCGGCATCTGACAATCCATGACAATCACGTCATAATGATTTGAGTCGAATGCTGCCAACGCCTCTGTCCCGTTGCTGGCGACATCAACCTCACAACCAAACGACATCAGGTGCTCGCGAGCGATTTGCTGATTAATTGGGCTGTCCTCGGCGACCAGGACGCGCACATTGAGCGGCGGCTGCGATGCGACGATATCGCCGGCAGCATCTCGCTCCGTCATCGACCTAAATTTGGCGGCCGTGGGAGAGCGCGGCGAGAGGATTTCAACGACTCGCTCGCGAAATTCAGCTTCCCGCACGGGCTTCGTTAAGCTTGGTAAATTGCTGGTCGCGGCTTCAACTGCTGAGGCAACAGCTTGCTCCAGTGACGTCAGCATCACCAAAGGCAGGCTTGCCGTAGCGGCATCAGCTCGCAGGCGCTGCGCAAGATCAATGCCGCTCATCCCCGGCATTTCGGTATCGATAACCGCTAGGTCATAAGGATTGCCGGATCGATTAGCCTGCGCCAGTAGGTGCAGCGCCGCGTCGCCCGAAGCAACACTCGTGCTGACAATCCGCAATTTCAATAAGTAGCGCTCTATGACCTTCTGGCTCGCCGCGCTGTCATCAACTATCAGCGCCCGCTTTTCCACAAAAGTCGTCAAGGAACGAAGTGACGTCATGGTCGGAGGTTGGAGAACGGCAAGGGTAAGCTCTACCCGAAAAAGGGAACCACGGGCGACTTCGCTTTCGACCTCAATCCGCCCTCCCATGAGCGTGACCAGCTGACGAACAATAGATAGTCCGAGCCCGGTACCCTCAAACCTCCGGTTCGTCGCATCATCAACCTGCCGGAAGGCGTCGAAGATACACGCGAGCGCATCCTTCGGGATGCCGATCCCGGTGTCTCGAACCTCTAGACGAACCCGAACGAGGCCACCATTCATGCCCAGCGCAAAGGCATCAACCTGAATGGCAACGTCTCCCTTCTCTGTGAATTTGATGGCATTTCCAACCAGATTGAGCAAAACCTGCCTGATCCTCGCACGATCACCCCTTACCAATTGCGGGACGTTGTCGGAAATGACGCAGGTCAGCTCGATCCCTTTCTTTTGCGCTGCTTCAGCCAGAAGATTTACGACATCATCTGCGCAGGCCCGAAGATCGACGCTGCCGATGTCGAGGGTTAGTTCTCCCGCCTCGATCTTCGAAAAATCGAGAATGTCGTTGATCACCGTCAACAGCGCTCGCGCCGACTGTTGGATTACCCCCGCAAAATGTCCCTGTCGCGGTGAGAGTTCGGTTTGCTTGAGGAGATCGACCATGCCGATGACGCCGTTCATCGGGGTGCGGATCTCATGGCTCATGCTAGCAAGAAACTGAGATTTTGCGCGGTTTGCCGCGTCCGCGAGCTCCTTGGCCGCGACGAGGTCCCGCTCCGATCGTTGGCGCCGGGCGATCTCCGTGAGCAGTTTCTCGTTGTTCTTGGCCAGTTCCTCAGTCCGATCATCGACCATTTTTTCAAGAGTGTACTTGTAATCCTGTAGCTCTCTCTCCTGTGCTTTAAGTTCTAATAACGCGAAATGAAGTTGTGCATTTGCGGTGATCAGTCCTAATTTGTCGGCAGCTGTCTTCTGAATATTATTCGAAATCAACCCCTGTACCTTTGAGAGGGCGCGCAGTATCTCAGATATTTCATCAGGACCCGCAGCCACGATCGAGTTGTCAAGGCTACCCTCGGCAATGGCCGAGGTGATTGCCGCTGCTCGGTTGAGCCGTGACAAAATCGAACGGCTTGTACCGAAGAAAATCAAACCGATTAAGAAGCTACCGCCGCTGATCAACATCAGCCAATAGTAAGTGAAATGGTTGGCCGATTCCACGGCGGCCGATCTGCCATTAATGTCTGTCGCGAGCGATCCCAGCTGGGTATTTATCTCCCAGGTCGTGCAACCGATCACAATTAACACGACGACAGAGGCCAGGTAGCCTACGACCAGTTGATTTCGTATGGATGTGAAGATCTTCATTTTTTAAGTACAAATCGGAATAAGACGGCCCCGTCGCAAGGACCCGTCTTCCTCAGCTAGGGAAAGTCGGCGAGTGGGATTGCTCGCTCCGCGGGAAGAGTCAAGGTCACGGTTGTGCCTACGCCGAGCCGACTTTCAAAATCTAGGGAACCTCCATGAAGTTTTGCCATTGCGAGGGCCAGAGGAACGCCAAGCCCAGTACCCTCGTATCGCTTTGTCACGACGTCGTCCACTTGCACGAATGGTTGTTGGATCCTTGGAATATCCTCGGGTGCCATTCCAACGCCGGTGTCCCGAACGATAAAGACCACGTCGCCATTCGAGGTCTGATCGACGCTCACGTGAATTTCGCCTTTATCCGGCGTGAACTTGACAGCGTTGGAGAGCAGATTGATCAGGATTTGCTTTAGACGGACCGGATCCGCCCTGATCAGCGGAAGCGGGTCGGAGATTGATACGCAGAGGTTAATCGCGTGGTTGGCAGCGCGTTCGGAGACCAGCATGATCGACGCACGGATAGCCGGCTCAATCTCTACAATCTGTTCGTTGAGCTCCGTCTTACCGGCATCGATTCTTGATAAGTCGAGTACATCGCTCACGATCTGCAGTAGGTGGGCACCGCTCTCGTAAATATGCTCCGCGTACTCCCTGTGAGCCTCCACTGTTAGCGGCCTACTTCGCATGAAGTCAGAAAAACCAATAATTGCATTGAGGGGGGTCCGCAGCTCGTGACTCATGTTGGCAAGGAAGCTTGATTTTGCGCGGTTGGCGGCCTCCGCCAAATGCAGGGACTCACGCGTACTTTGCTCCACCAGGCTCAACCTCAAAATGAACTTCACGCGATAGACCAGAAGGGACCACGTGATCGGTTTCACCAAAAAATCCGTGGCACCTACGTCGAATGCGCGCTCTATCGAATCGTCATCGTCCAGCCCAGTGACCATCAGGACCGGGATATGCGCAATGTCAGGGTCTGTCCGAATACGGCGGCACACCTCGAAACCATCAATACCAGGCATCATGACGTCCAGAATGATGAGGTCAGGCCGTACGTTGTGCAGTTGCTGAATGCAGTCGTCGCCGCCGATAGATTCGAATACGCTGAACCCCGCAGCCTCGAGACACACGCGTGCAGCCAGCCTTTGCGTTGCCTCATCATCGACAATCACAATGACCGCATGCGCGGGGACAGCGGCCCCGCTGACGATTGGCAAGGCGGAACCCTCACGGACCATCAGCCGCGCGATTGAAGCGTGGGCCTGGTCCACTGAAATGGGGCCAAGGGCTGACATTTTCTCGTCTGTCACTTTGCCATTCCCTGGCTCGCTACCCTCTCGCGGCTCCTCTTAGCCGCCGGTAACTAACAGTCGATCATCTGCTTTTCGTTAATAAGAACACCATCAGGTACGGTTTGGGTCTCTCCGTCCCTCGACTGGGGCGGGCCGGACGATCGCTTTGGCCGGGGCGCGCCCCCTTAATGTCCGCCTTGGCCGCCCTGGAAAAGGCGGTGATGACGCAGCGCGTGAACTGGGTGCTCGATCTCGACATCCGAACCTTCTTCGACTCCGTCGACCACGGATGGCTGGTACAGATGCTGGGGCACAGGATCGCCGACCCGCGGGTCCTCCGCTTGATTGAGCGGTGGCTCAAGGCCGGCATCCTAGCGAGCGGCCGATGGGAACCGGTGGAGATCGGGACGCCGCAGGGATCGGGGATCAGCCCGATCCTGGCCAACGTCTTCCTCCACTATGCTGTCGATCTGTGGATACACCACTGGCGTCGACATCACGCAGCCGGGCAGATCATCGTCTGTCGATATGCGGACGATCTGGCGATCGGCTGTCAGCAAGAAGCGGATGGGAAGCAACTCCTCGCAGCACTGACTGACAGGTTGAAGCAGTTCGGTCTGGCGGTGCACGAGGGCAAGACCCGGCTGATCGAGTTCGGGCGGTTCGCCGCCGAGCGCCGAGCAGCTGCCGGGCAACGTCGCCCGGAGACCTTCAACTTTCTGGGCTTTACGCACTATTGCAGCAAGACCAGAAACGGCAAGTTCGTGGTCAAGCGAAAGACGCAGTCTAAACGGCTGGTTCGTAAGTTGAAGGCGATCCGTGAGGATATGCTGGATCGGATGCACACTCCGGTAAGAGAGCAGCATCCCTGGCTACGGCAAGTACTGAGAGGTCACTATCAGTACTATGGCGTCATCTTCAACTACCGCGCGCTACGCATGTTTAGGGACTGCGTCGTCAGGCTCTGGCGCAAGATTCTCGGCAAACGCAGCCAAAAGGGCCGTGTGATCTGGGCATCCTACAACAGACTCCTGATCGCCTTCCCACTCCCTGAACCGGTTATCCAGCAGGCTTGGCACAGATGATCAATCCGCCTCAGGTCCTTCCTGAAGAGCCCACTGCGGTAACGCCGCACGGTGGGTTCTGTGGGGGCAAAAGCCAGCAATGGCTGCGCTACCCGACAAAGCCGCACGTCCGGTTCTGGGCGGGGGGACCAGGGTAACCTGGTTCCCTACCGCCATCGCATAGCCGTCATCGGAAATCCAGCCGTGTAGTCGGATTTTGATGTTTAATTTGCGCAAATTCCTGATCGATTTCTGAAATCACCAAACGCGAAACGCCCGTGTCTTTACCTTTCTTAAAGGAGAGGCCGAGATATTACGAACTTCAGCTTCCATGGAGATATCAATGCTTGCGACCATCAAGAAGCTTTTGAGGAACGAAGACGGAGCAACCGCGATCGAGTATGGATTGATCGCTGCGTTGATCGCCGTCGCCGCCGTGACCGTGATGGGCACTGTTGGCACGAACCTCAGCTCCACCTTCAACGCCATCGCCGGCAAGCTGTAAGCTCCCGGCGAAGTCACGCCGGCGGCAGCGATTTCGCCAGGCGTTTTGCTTTGTTCTCAACCGTCGATGGTGCATCGATCGTTGCCGCAAGAACTGACAGAAAGAGCCGATCTGCGGCAAAGGTAAGCTTTTTTTTAACCACGTAAGGTTTTGTTAACCACCACTAAACAGTATATGTTCTGTCGCGAGGCTGACACCCACCCGCATGCGCGCGCGGACGAGAAAGGCGACCGAAAAGTCTTGGTCGCCTTTCCTTTTAGGGCCTCGCCGGTGAGTGCACCTTCGAACCCTGGGACTAGTACCTCTGCACAGAGGATTTGACGAGTTGCCCGTGGCGGGCGCGGAGGGGCGGTAGCGCTTCGGGCTCGACCAGCACCTCGATGCTGCGAGCGATGCCGGGTTGGCGTCGGATCAGC
>Ga0181530_10007252_pt1 | contig 10632 bp, 9 predicted proteins | sample PEATcosm2014_Bin_42_FD_119769 | JGI IMG/M metagenome (GOLD analysis project Ga0181530, IMG submission 119769) | Peatland microbial communities from MTU Mesocosm Facility, Houghton, MI, USA - PEATcosm2014_Bin10_60_metaG | ecosystem: Environmental > Terrestrial > Soil > Wetlands > Peat | place... | reverse complement strand
TCCAGGAACCTTGATTCGGCCCTCTTGCGGGTCCCTCGTTAGGAACCTTCCGCTCAGCGGGTTGAAGTACCGCGCCCGAAGATAGTAAAGATTCAGATCCGAATCGTACTGCTCGCCGCGGTATAGGTACACATTCGGCGTGGAGCCGGTTGTGTTGACGGCGTTGCCCCAGGCGTCGTAATCGTAGGTGTCGGTCACCGTGCCGGTCGAGTCAGTTAGCGTTCTTACGCTGCCAAAGCCATCGTAGCCGTAGAAGCTTGGGGTCCAGGTGTTGGCGATTTGCTGAGTCTGGCTGATGCGTTGGATGCCGTAGGTGTAAGTGCGGCTGGCAGTGGTGCCAGTGACTTCTTCGACTACTTGCGCGTAGCCGGTGGGGTTCAGCTCATCGACCAGATATTGCGTGGTCACGCCATTCACGGTCTTCGCGACGCGGTCGCCGTCGGCGTCGTAGACGATGCTGACTTGCGTGCTTCCCATCGTCATCGTCTTCAGCCGATTCTCAAAGTCATACGTAAACGTCCGAGCGCCGGTGACGACCGTGTTGCCGTTGGCGTCGTAGGTTTCGGTTGCGAGCATCCGGTCGTCGGCATCGTACGTGTAACTGCCAGATGGGATCGCGGAAAGCGTCGATGTCTGCGACAGGCGATTGCCTACCGGATCGAGGCCGTAGCTCACCGCGCCGTTGTTCGAGTGCGGATCGAAGCTGATGGTTTCGTTGGTCAGGCGGTAGATGCCGTCGTAACTCCAGTTTAGCGTCCGACCGCTCGACTCGACCGCGGCGGTGCGGTTGCCAGTGGGACTTAGCGTGTAACTGTAACTCGCCCTAGCCGCGTTCATCGCGGTGATGCGGTTCAGCGTGTCGTACGTGAACTGGCTCTGCAACCCGTTTGGATACTCAACCGTCGCCAGGTTGCTGGCCGGGTCGTAGCTGTACGTGGTGGTTTGCTGGCCCACCAGACCATGATCGACCACTGTTTGCAGGCGATTCAAGCTGTCATAAGTATACTCGACGTAGACGCCGTTGGTATTCGAGGATTTCATCGACGCCACATTGCCCGCCGGATCATACGTGTACGTCAGCGTGCCCTGCGGCGTCTGCTTCTGGGACAGCCGGTCGTGGTCGTCATAGACGTAGGTGGTGATGCCGCTCGCGTCCGTCATGGTCGCGCGCTTGCCGGTCGCGGTGTAGGTGAGGATTTCCGGCGCGTCGGTCAGGCCCGGGTCCGGCTGCCGAACGAGCAGGCGGTTCATGGGAGAGAACCCGTGGCAGGAGAGAACCCGTGGCAGGCTACGTGTTCCCCTTTTTCCAGCCCAAGCGCAAATGCGTAGCACGCTGCCCTGGCCTTGCAACCCCTGTAACACAAATTGACACAGGAAGCCGCCGTGTGCCATTAATTGAGTATGCCGATCCGCACCAGCATGAACGTATCCCTCACCCCGGAACTGGAGCACTTCGTCCAGTCACGCGTGGCCTCCGGCCTGTTTCAAACTGCGAGCGAAGTGGTGCGCGAAGGCCTCCGCCTGCTCGAAGAACGCGAGCAGGCGCGCGAGGCCGCGCTCGCAGAGATCCGAGCCAGGATAGGGCGCGGCGTCGAACAGGCAGATCGTGGCGAGTTGCTCGATGGAGATGCCGTGTTTGAGGAGATCCGTCAGTTAAGCGCCCGGCGCCGGGCGGACGGCAGGTGAACTGGCCGCAGTTTGTCCTTACGCCGGAAGCGCGGGCAGACCTCATCGAAATCTGGAACTACATCGCCGAAGACAGCATCGACAGCGCGGACCAGGTAGTTGCGCGGCTCTACGATGCGTTCGCACGCTTGGGGCAGGCGCCGAAGGTGGGCCACCACCGCGAAGACCTAGCAGACTCGCGGCACCGCTTCTGGTCGGTTTACTCCTACGTCATCGCCTATCGCTGGGAAACGACGCCAGTGCAGATCATCGCCATCGTACACGGGGCACGGCAACTGGAGGCTTTCTTTCAACAGCGGATCACGTGAAGTAAAATCGTGGCTGCGTGTTCACATTTCGGCAAAGCCCACGCCGCCCTTATTCTTTCGGCCCGATTCCCAGGGTTTTCATCTTCCGGTACAGGTTGCTGCGCTCCAGGCCGAGTAACTCGGCGGTTCTGGTGACGTTGCCGCTGGTCTCGTCGAGCTTTCTCAAAATGTAGTCGCGCTCGGCGGCTTCGCGGACCTCCTGCAGGCTGCCGAAGCGGTCGACCGGGCGATCCTGCGGCTTGCGGGTTCCGGCGATCGGGATGTGGCGGGCGTCGACGCGCACTTGCGGATTCAAAATGACGATGCGCTCGATCAGGTTCTTCAATTCGCGCACGTTGCCGGGCCAGTGGTATTCGCCGAGCACGCGGTAGGCCTCGGGGGTCAGTTCCTTGGGCTTGCGGCCATAAGCGGTGGTGAACTCGCGAAGGAAAAAATCGGCTAGCAGCGGGATATCCTCGCGGCGGTCGCGCAGGGGCGGCACGGAGAAGGGAATCACGTTGAGCCGGTAGAAGAGGTCCTCGCGGAAGTTGCCGCGTTCGATTTCCTCTTCCAGGTTCTTATTGGTGGCGGCGACTACGCGGACGTCGACCTGGACACTGCCCGGGCCGCCGACTGGTTCGAAGCGTTGCTCTTCGAGCGAGCGCAGCACCTTGGCCTGCGTGCGCAAACTCATGTCGCCGACTTCGTCGAGAAACAGCGTTCCGCCGTCGGCCTTTTGAAATTTGCCGATCTTGTCTTCATGGGCGCTGGTGAAGCTGCCCTTGGTGTGGCCGAACAGCTCGCTCTCGATCAGCTCTTCCGGAATGGCGGCGCAGTTGACTTCCACGAACGGCTCGGCGGCGCGCTGGCTGAGGGCGTGGATGGCGTGCGCCACCAGTTCTTTGCCGGTGCCGCTTTCGCCATAGATGAGCACGCGGCCGTTGGTGGCGGCCATCAGGGAGAGCTGCTGGCGCAGCGCCTTCATGGGGACGCTTTCGCCGATGATGCGGTGGTGGCTGCTCGAGTCCTGTTTAAGCTGGCTGTTTTCGAGCGCCAGGGCGTGGTGCGCCAGGGCGTTCTTGACGATCACCGAGATCTTATCGATGGAGAGCGGCTTCTCGAGAAAATCGAAAGCACCCAGCTTGGTGGCCTTGACGGCGGCTTCGATGCTGCCGTGGCCGGAAATCACGACGACCTCGGGCCGCTCGGCGAATGGGATTGCCTGGATGCGCTCGAGGACCTCCATACCGTCGATGCCGGGCAGCCAGATATCGAGCAGTACCAGCTCGAAGCCGGCGCCGGGAAGGGCGTCCAGACAGGCTTCGCCGTCTTCCGCCGTGTCGGCGCGATAGCCTTCGTCCTCGAGCACGCCGGCCAGCGAGCGGCGGATTTCCGGCTCGTCATCGACAATCAGAATGCGCCGCTGCTTCATGCCTTCACCGGGGCGGCGGGCTGCGCCTGCGGGGCAACGTTCTCGGCGGCTTCCGCATCGGCGGCCACGGGAATCTCGATGGTGAAGCGCGCGCCGGCCGGCTGGTTGTCTTCCACGCGTATGTGCGCGTCGTGCTCGGCCACGATGTGGCTGACGATGGCGAGGCCCAGGCCGGTGCCGCGCCCCTTGGTGGAGAAATAGGGCAGGAAAAGTTTTTCCTTTTCGTCGGGGCTGACGCCGCAGCCGGAATCGGCCACCACCAGCTCGACCGTGTCGGCGGCGCCCGGCTGAGTGGCCACATAGAGGTTCTTGACCAGCGAATCCTGCATGGCTTCGGCGGCGTTATCGACCAGGTTCACCACGACGCGCTGGAACTGCTCGCGGTCCAGGTTGACCGGCGGCAGGTCGGGGGCAAAGCTGGTGCGCAGGTCGATCGAATCCAGGCGCCCGTGAAAAATGGCCAGCGCTTCGCGCGTAACTTCGTTGAGGTCGGATCGCACAAGCTGCGCGGCGGGAAAGCGCGCGAACTGCGAAAACTCATCCACCAGGGTCTTGACCGATTCGACCGAGCGGCTGATGGTCTGCGCGCACTCATCGAGGATGCGCCGCGGCGCGGCGGCCAGCTCCAGGCGGTCGATCTGCCGCGCCATGCGTTCGGCGGAGAGCGCGATGGGAGTGAGCGGGTTCTTGATTTCGTGCGCCACGCGCCGCGCCACCTCGTGCCAGGCGGCGGCTTTTTGCGCGCGCAGCAGCTCGCTGGTGTCTTCGATCACGATCACGAAGCCGGAAGTGACCTTTTCCTCGAGCGCGGCAACCGTAACCGCCAGGTGCCGGTTGCGGTTTTCCGTGCGCAGCTCGAGTTGGCGCGAGGCGGCGCCGGTGCGGCGCGCGCGTTTCATGAGATACTTGATTTCGGCCGTGTCCTCGCGCGAGAACAAGTCTTCCAGGCGGCTGGCCTTTTCCACTTGCGTGCCGGGAAAGATCTGGGAGAGCGCGCGGTTGACGCGCTGGATGGCGCCGTCGGCGGAGATCGAGATGACGCCGGTGGGAATGCTCTCGAGGATGGCCTCGGTGAAGCGTCGGCGCCGGTCAAGCTCGCGGCTGTTGGCTTCCAGTTCCTGGGTCATCCGGTTGAAGCCCCGCACCAGCGACCCCAGCTCATCGGCGGCGCGCACATTCACGCGGTGCGACAGGTTGCCGCTGCGCACCTGGCTGGCGGCTTCGGCCAGCGCGGTAATCGGAATGCTGATCTGCTTGGAGAGAAACAGCGCGGTCCAGGTGGTCACGAACAGGACGAACAGCGTGATCAAGGCCATCAGCATCACGCTGACGCGGCGCACCGAGCGCGCGTTGTCGTGATTCTCCTGCCACTCGCGGGCCCAGGTGCCGACGACGGCTTTCTTTTCCGCCACGTCTCCGGGCACTGCGGCGGTCACGGCGACGAATCCCAAACGCCGCTGGCCCTGAAGAATCGGGTACGATGCCGAAACCAGGCGGTCCACTTGCGCCTTGCGCCGATAGTCTCCCCACGAGTCGAGCGGCGGCCCGCCAGCGGACGAGTAAACCGCCGCCGAGGCGAGCTCGTAGCTGGCGGCGAAGCGCGCCAGGAAGCCGGGCGTGCGCGGGCCGCCCTCGATCAACTGGCGAATTTCGGGCTGCGCGGCCAGCAGCGCGGCCTGGGCGTCGATCTCATCCTGCATCTCCTTGCCGAGCTGGCGGGTGATGGCCTCGAACGCTTTCAGCTCGTTACCGGCCGGTTCCTGGAACCAGGTCGCGATGTTGCGATTCATGACGTAATAGCTGAACAGGACGAGGAAGAATACGGGCACGAAGCTGAGGGCGAGCGCGCCGACGACGAGCTTGGTTTTGATGCGCGAACCTTCGCGCCGGCTCTGGCGCTCGACGTAGAGCTTGACGAACTCGCGGATCAGAATCCAGCCGAGCGTCACCATGAGTAGAAAAATGAGGCTGGAAACGGCCCAGAAAATCAGCGTCTGATTGGGATTGGTGGGGCGGAAGTTGCCGGGGTTGAAGGAACCCTCCCAGACCACCAGGATGACGGAAATCGCCAGCAGGATAGAGACAGAGCCGTAAATCAGCCGCTTGCGCATGAGATTGCCCTTAGCTCCGATTATACGTGCCTGGCTGGGCGCGTGACCAAAGCGGTCGGGCGGGCCATCGACTTACCTGTTCACCGCAACAAGTCTTCGAGCTGAATCCTCGAGTCGGTGCGGGCATCGCGGTATTTGACGATCACGGGGGTGTAAACCGAGATGCCCCACTCCTTGCCGGGCGAGCTGGTGACGGCGCGCGCGCCGGCCACGATCACGGCCTCTTCCGGAATCACCAGCGGCTGTTCCGCGGTGGCGCGATACACGATGTTGCGGACCAGGTCATAGACCGGCGTGGAGCCGTTCAGGATGGTGCCGGTGCCCAGCACCGCGCGGCGCTTGACGATGACACCTTCATAGATGCCGCAGTTGCCGCCCACCAGCACCTCGTCTTCGACGATCACCGGCATCGCCCCCACCGGCTCCAGCACGCCGCCGATCTGGCTGGCGGCCGAAATGTGGCAGTTCTTGCCGACCTGCGCGCAACTGCCGACGAGCGCGTGCGAATCTATCATGGTTCCGTCATCCACGAAGCTGCCGGCGTTGATATACATGGGCGGCATGCAGGTGACGCCTTTGCCGATGTAGCAGCCGTCGCGAATGCTGGAGCCGCCAGGCACGATGCGCACGCCGCTGTTTGCGGTCAGGTGCTTCACCGGGTAAGTGGATTTGTCGAAATAGGGCTGGCGGCTTGCGTCGATCGACATGTCGATCACGCCGCCCATGCGGAAACCGAGCAGGATGCCTTTTTTGACCCACTGGTTGACGCGCCAGCCGGCGGGCGCGTTGGGATCAGGTTCGGCGGCGCGCGCGCGGCCTTCGTTCAGCGCGGCCTTGAATTCGGCGAAGAGGCGGAAGTGGGCGTCGGTGTAAGCGGCGGGCCTTTCGTCGTAGAGCCGTTCGATCTCAGCCTGCAACCGGCACGCTCCCGAGCAAGCCCAAACCCTCCAGCACTTTTTCGATTCGAGCCAGGTTGGCGGCGGCGGGCGGGCACAGCGGCAGGCGCCAGACCGGTTCGAGGAGGCCCATCAACGCCATCCCCGCCTTCACCGGAATCGGGTTGGCTTCGATGAAGTTGACATTCATCAGCGGCAGGTAGCGCGCCTGGATCTGCCGGGCCGCGGCGAAATCGCCGGCGAGACAGGCTTGCGCCAGCCGCGCCATCGGACCCGGAATCTGGTTCGAGACAACCGAGATAATGCCGCGGCCTCCCAGCGCCATCAGCGGAATGGTAACCGCATCGTCGCCCGAGAGCACGATGAAGTCCGCCGGCACTTCGTGCAGCACATTCACCATTTGAGAAATATTGCCGGACGCTTCCTTGACGCCGACGATGTTTTCGATTTGCGCCAGCCGCGCCAGCGTAGCCGCTTCCACGTTGACACCGGTGCGGCTCTGTACGCTGTAGACGACCAGCGGCAGGCGGATGGCGCCGGCGATGGCTTCATAGTGCCGGCAAAGGCCTTCCTGGGTGGGTTTGTTGTAATAGGGCGTGACGGAGAGAATGCCGTCGACGCCGATGCGCTCCAGCTCGCGGGCGAGTTCGATCACCTCACGCGTGTTGTAGCCGCCGGCTCCGCCCAGCACGGGTACCTTGCCGTGCGCCTCTTCGACCACGATCTCGATCACCCGCAGGTGCTCGGCGCGCGTGAGCGTGGGGCTTTCGCCCGTGGTGCCGCACGGAACCAGAAAGTCGACGCCCGCCTCAATCTGCCGGCGCGCCAGCTTGCGCAAAGTACTCTCGTCGAGCGACAAATCGTTGTTGAACGGCGTAACCAGCGCCGTCCCGCATCCTGTAAACATGTGCCACCTCCCAAGAAAACATGCGCGCCATCAAGCCCTGTGGGGCAGGTTGGCAACCTGCGGGCCGATTGTCAATCGGCCCACGGCGGCTGCAAAGCCGACGCGAAGGCTATCCTGCCCATACTTCTGCAGTCCCATCATCGAAACACCACGTCGCTGAACTCGTAAAATCCCTTTTTGCCGGCGATCCACTGCGCGGCGTGGAGCGCTCCGCGTGCGAAGCCCTCGCGGCTGCGCGCCGTGTGGCGCAGGGTGATCGTGTCGGCTGCGGAATCGAAGCCGATCTCATGCGTGCCGGGATGCGCTCCGGCGCGGTTGGAGGCCACGTCGATCGAGCGCCCGTACCCGGCCTTTTTCATCGCTTCCACCAGCTTCAGTAGTGTACCCGACGGCGCATCCTTTTTGCTGGAGTGGTGGATCTCCCAAGCCCAGGCGCCATACTCGGGCTGACCGGCCAGCAGGCGCGCCGCTTCCGCCACCAGCCGGAAAAACGCGTTGACGCCGATCGAAAAATTCGGACTCCACACCGCGCCGGTGCCGTTTCGATCTACCGCCGCCTGGACGGCTTCGACTTGATCCAGCCAGCCGGTGGCGCCAATGACTAGGTTCACGCCCAGCGCGGAAATGCCCTCGGCGTTGCGGCGCACCGCGGAGGGAATCGAAAAATCCAGGGCCACATCGACACCGCGAAAATTCTCCTCCGTCAGCCCTTCGAAATTCGCGTTGTTGAATTCGTCCAGCTTGAGCGCCACGCGAAACCCGAATTCCGGCGCAAGCCGTTCGATCAGCTTGCCCATCTTGCCGTAGCCGACGATGGCCAGACTGCGCGGTTCAGGCATGCACCGCCTCACTGCGCTCGAACACGGCCGGGTCCAACTCGCTGAAGAACTCCCCGTGCAAGGCTTCGATGGCGGCGCGCAGATCTTTTTCCGCCACCACGAAACTGATGTTCAGCAGCGACCCGCCCTGCGAGATCATGCGCACGTTGATGCCCTCGAGCGCGTTGAACACGCGGCGGGCCACGCCCGGCGTGTAGCGGATGTTCTCGCCCACCAGGCAGACAATCACCTGATCGCGCTCGGTTTCGGCTTCGGCGAACTGGCGCAGCTCGGCCAGCACTTCCTCGATGCGCGCCGGATTATCGATGGTGAGCGAGACGCTGACTTCGGAGGTCGCCACCATGTCCACGGCGGTCTCGAAGCGGTCGAACACCTCGAAGATGCGGCGCAGAAAACCGTGCGCCATCAGCATGCGCGTCGAGTGGATGTTGACGACCGTGATCTTGCGTTTGCACGCGATCGATTTGACCGCGTTTTCGCAATGCACCCGCTCGGCCACGATGCGCGTGCCGGGGACTTCCGGCCGGCGCGAATTCAGAATCAGCACCGGAATGCTTTTCTCGATGGCCGGCAGCACGGTGGCCGGATGCAGCACCTTGGCGCCGAAATAGGCCAGCTCGGCGGCTTCGGCGAAGGAGATGGTCTTGACGCGATGGCCGCCCGGCAGGATGGTGGGATCGGCGGTGAGCATGCCATCGACATCGGTCCAGATCTGGATCTCCTCGGCGCCGATGCCGGCTCCCACAATCGATGCCGTGAAATCGGAGCCGCCGCGGCCGAGCGTGGTGGTGACGCCGTCCTCGCTGGCCGCGATGAAGCCGCCCATCACGATCACGCTCTTGGCGGCCAGCGGCGGCACGGTGGCGGCGAGGCGCGCGTAGGTTTGCGGAAACAGCGGCGCGGCTTGCGTGTGGCGCTTGTCGGTGACGATCAGGTCGCGCGAATCCAAGTGCTCGGTCGCCATGCCGAAATGGCGGAAGGCCTGCGTGACGATGAAACTGGAAAGCCGCTCGCCGTAGCTGGAAATGGCGTCGATGGAGCGCGGCGTAAGCTCGCCGAGCACGGCCAAGCCCTTGGCAAGCTCGGTGAGTTCCTGGAAATGATCGTCGAGAAAACGGTCGAGGGCGGCGCGCTCGGCCAGCGGCACCACTTGGCGCGCCTCGCGGGAATGGAAATCGCGCAGGTCGTGAATCTGCCGCAAATATTCCTCGCGAGGCCCGTTAATCGCGGCGTTGGCGATGGCCAGCAGCTTGTTGGTGGTCTTGCCCATGGCGGAGACCACCACCACTGGGTGGCGAGCCTCGCGCGCTTTGACGATGGCGGCGACGCGGGCGATGGCGGCAGCCGATTCCACGCTGGTGCCGCCGAATTTCATCACGATCATCAGTCCAGCATCCCTTCCGAATGCATCAGCTCGGCGTTGAGCACGGCCGCGCCCGCCGCGCCGCGAATGGTGTTATGGCTGAGCACGACGAACTTCCAATCGAGCACGGGGCACGCGCGCAGCCGTCCCACGAAGGCCGCCATGCCGCGCTCTCGTTCGGCATCCTTGCGCGGCTGCGGCCGGTTGGTCTCTTCCAAGTAAATCACCGGCGCCGGCGGCGCGCTCGGCAGTTTGCGCTCCTGCGGCACGCCGGAAAACTCGGCGAAGGCGCGGCGCAACTCCTGTTCGGACGGTTTCGTGGAAAACTCCACCGAGACGGTTTCGGTGTGCCCGTCCACCACCGCCACGCGGTTGCATTGGGCGCTCACCTTGGCGGCCAGCGGTTCGATGTGATCGCCGCGAAACGCGCCCAGGATCTTCTGGGTTTCCACCTGCATCTTTTCTTCTTCGCCGCCGATGAAGGGGATCACGTTGCCTACAATATCCATCGAAGCCACGCCGGGATAGCCGGCGCCCGAGATGGCCTGCATGGTGGTGACGATCACCTTGGTGATGCCGAACGGTTTGAGCGGTCCGAGGCCCATCGTCAACCCGACCGTCGAGCAATTCGGATTGGTGACGATCTGCCCTTTCCAGCCGCGTGCGCGCTGCTGCTCCGGCACCAGCTTGAGATGGTCCGGGTTGATCTCGGGCACCAGCAGCGGCACGTCGCGCTCCATGCGGTGGTTCTTCGAATTCGACACCACCACATGACCGGCTTCGGCGAAAGCGCGCTCGATTTCGGTGGCGACCGAGGCGTCCATGGCGGAAAATAGCAGGCGCGGCGCGTTCCCCGGCTGGCAGTCTTCCACGGTCAAATCCGCCACCGTGGCGGGCGCGCCGCCGGGCAGGTGCCAGGTCATGGCGTCCTTGTACTTCTTGCCCGCGGAGCGGTCGCTCGCGCCGAGCCACACCAGTTCGAACCAGGGGTGGCCCTGCAGGAATTTGATGAAATGCTGGCCCACCATTCCGGTGGCGCCCAGGATGCCTACTTCGATGCGCGTTTGCATAATTCCTTTACCATGCGGATGTAGATTTCCACGGCTTCGCT
>Ga0181530_10007247_pt1 | contig 10636 bp, 7 predicted proteins | sample PEATcosm2014_Bin_42_FD_119769 | JGI IMG/M metagenome (GOLD analysis project Ga0181530, IMG submission 119769) | Peatland microbial communities from MTU Mesocosm Facility, Houghton, MI, USA - PEATcosm2014_Bin10_60_metaG | ecosystem: Environmental > Terrestrial > Soil > Wetlands > Peat | place... | reverse complement strand
GCATCCCCAAAAGCCGTGCGTGGGCTCGGAAACCGCCGGTACGGCCGCCACACGCGGCATTTACTCGACCGACAAGCTGCGCAACCAGGTGAGCGCCTATGACGCGAACCATCCCGAATGGGCCGAGCTCGCCGCGGAGTGGTGGAAGTTCTACGCCGCTCGCGAATGGCTGGCGGGGGGCTTCGCCTGGACAGGCTTCGACTACCGCGGCGAACCCTGGCCCTACGGCTGGCCCTCGATCAGCTCGCAGTTCGGCATCGTGGATATGTGCGGCTTCCCCAAAGACAATTTCTATTACTACAAAGCCTGGTGGGGCCGAGAGCCGGTGCTGCACCTGTTTCCACACTGGAATTGGGAACAGCGCGAAGGCGAACCGATCTCCGTTTGGGTGCACTCGAATCTCGACTCGGTGGAGCTGTTCCTCAATGGCAAAAGCCAGGGATCGCAGAAAGTGCAACCGCTGACCCACCTCGAATGGAAAGTGCCATACGCGCCGGGCGTGCTGGAGGCGCGCGGAACGAAGGACGGCAAAATCGTGCTGGTCGCAAAGCGCGAGACGACCGGCAAGCCGGAGTCGATCCGCTTGACCGCCGACCGGACCGAAATCAGCGCAGACGGCCAAGACGTCGCCGCGCTGCGAGTTGAGGTGCTCGACAAGGAAGGGCGCGCGGTTCCCACGGCGGACAATATGATCGACTTCAAGGTCACCGGTGAAGGCGCGCTGATCGGCGTGGGCAACGGCGACCCCAACTGCCAGGAATCCGACAAAGAGCCCCGGCGCAGCCTGTTCAACGGTCTGGCCCAGGTAATCATACAGGCCAGCCGCACTCCGGGAACGATTACCGTCGAGGCGTTCGCCGAGGACTGGCCGCCGCCCAAGCTGCCTTCCGTCCGGCTGACCATCACCACGAAGAGGGCCGATCTGCCACCGAGCGTGGCGTAGTCTGCTGCTGCTGATTCTCGCAGAAGATTTTGGGGGGCGGGCTTCAGCCCCGCTGCACGCACGTTTTGGTTGCGGCTCAGCCATCCCCCCTGTATAACGGCCGCCGCCGCGGATGGGCTAGAAGACTCGACATCCTTGGAATACCAAGAACCCGTCTTTCTTCACCTAGAGAAGTCCAAACGGGCGAATTCAGGCTGAGTGTCCACGTCGCGCCATCAGTACTTCATTAACTTCAGCTTGACGACGGTTCCCGCCGCCGGCAACCGCAGACCGAAGAAGATCTCGTCGCCGCTCAACTGCCGGCGCGGCTTCCACGCGCCGTCCTCGTAGCCGCCCTCTTCGACACTGACGAAGTCGGCGCGCGGCGCCGCCGAGCCAAACCTCGGCCGAAAGCTCACCGTCGTATCGAAGCCGGCCACGAAGAACTCCGCGGGCCCTATCTGCCCGATTAGCGCGCGTCCGGTAGTCTGCGGCGTTCCCGCCGCCCGGGCACCGCCGTAGCCCCAACGCAATGGGCCGAATTGGGCCATGGCTTCGTACTCGCCAAAGTCGACCACCAACGTAGCAATGCCCTGTTCTTCCACCACTGCGTGCAGCTTGCCGTGCTTCTTCGCTTCGGCCAGCAGCGGCGTGGCGGCGGTCACAACACGATAAGTGGCGGCTAGGTCTTTCAGGCCTTCCGGAATCGTGGAGTTGTCGCCTTCGCGCGCCCCCTCGACGCCGAACGCCGACACGCCAATGCCTTTCAGATCGCCCAGAGCATAGAACATGCGCCGGCAGAAGCCCAGGTCGTGGCCGGTCTCGGGAATCAGCAGCGGGTTGTCGGGCCGGCTGTAGGGCGTGGCCTCCTCAATGTATTGAACGTAGCTTTGCTTGTAAATATCGGGGGCAATCCAGTCAATTGCAGGCACAATCGCCTTGTAAAGAGGCAGCATTCTGGTCGTCGGACCGCCGCTGGGGTGCGAAAAGCCCGGTTCATAGAAGCCGTCCTGAATGTCCGTCCAGACGTTCAGGAACATCGGCAACGGGAACTCGCGCTTGCCTGCCTCGGCCACGCGGTTGAGATAGCGTGCCTGGTAATAGGCGGCGAAGGTCTCGCTGGCGTAAGCGCCGAACACCTCGCTCCAGACGCCGCTGTTGGCCTCGCCGAAGGCTTTCGCCACCGCGGCCGGCACCGGCTGGGCAAAAAGTCGGTTGGCGCTGTCGGAGTGGTCGCGATCGGTTCCCAATACGCCGGCTTCGTTCTCCACTTGAATGGCGATGACCGTGTGCTGCTCGCCATCGATCTCCTTGAGATGGCGCATGAAGGCCGCGAATGCGCGCGCGTCGGCGGCCTGAGTCGCTTCGACGTGCGTGGAGAGCGTGCGGATGGGACTGCCGGTCTGGTCGATCATGCGCGGGTATTTCCTGACGTCTTCCTTGACCCAGGCGGGAACGAAGTGCATGGCGCCGTTCTTGAAACCGCCGAACCAGGCCAGAATCAGACGCAGGCCGTTCGCCTTCGCCCCGGCCACCAAGCCGTCGACGACCGTGAAATCAAAGCGCCCTTCCTCCGGCTCCACGGTCTGCCATTGAATTGGAACCTGCACCGTGTTGACATGGATGCGCCTGGCTAACGGCCATGTTCGTTCCAGTTCGCCGGGATATCCGCTGGAATTCCCGGTTTGAACTCCCAGAATCAGAAAGGGACGGTCGTCCACAAGAAACTGGAAACCGCCATTGTCGTTCACGAGCCGGGGCATTGGAGCCGCAGCCAAAGACGTCGCGGCAAGCAGCAGGGCCGCCGTCGGGTGCACTCTCATGAAGCCTCCTGGAGAAGCCGGGCTTGAGCACCGAGCCGCGCATCATCGCCTGGCGCCGTGCCATTGCCCATCGTCAATAGAAGCATACATCGGCGACGGCATTTCAGCAAAGACGTGCCAGTCCCCGCAGCGCCGGGCCACCCCCTGGACTGCGAGAACAACATCGCCCCCGAGGCCTTCTCTAAGGAGACTGGGAACAATCCGGATTTCACCTTCCGCTCATGGTCGAAGCGGCGGGGCATCATCCGGGCAACTGGCCCACTGCGTGTTCGCACGGTGGCAGGCACGGTGGCAGGCGCATCGGCACGGAGGTTCAGCCGCTGCTGACAGAGCGAAATACGCTGCTGGTAGTGTGGCTGTTACCAGCTACGGCTCCGCCTCGCGGGTTGATTCCAAACAGCCGGACTTGGGGCCCGGAAGCCGGCGCAGTGGTCGCGGCCGTACAAGCGTCAACTCATAGCTCTGCGGCGTTACGAGGATCCAATTTTTTGGCCTTCTAAGCCGGTCTCAACCTCCCAGCCCCCCGGGTTGCGGCTGCTCTGCGGCATGTTATGAGGACCACGCCGCTGGCAAACGACACGGCCTGTTTCAGAGAAGCGCGCCGACAATGCTACTACAATGGAGTACCCATGGGAGGCGTCGTGAACGGAAAAATCAATCTCCGCTACCTGATCTTCCTGGCTGCCACGGCGGCGTTGGGAGGACTGCTGTTCGGCTTCGACATCGCCATCATCACGGGCGCCGGCCCGTTCCTGACCCAGCGTTTTCAATTGAACGACTTGAGCCTGGGTTGGCTTTCAGTTCGCTCCTGTTCGGCTGCGTGATCGGCTCGACGGTGGCCGGGCGGCTCACGAACCTGTATGGCCGGCGGAGAATTCTGTTGTGGGTGGCGGCGCTGTTCTTCACCACTTCCATCGCCACCGGCGTGGCGCCAACTTTCACCACCTTCGTGCTGGCACGCTTCATCGGCGGGCTGGCGGTGGGAGGCGCGTCCATTCTTTCGCCCATGTATGTGGCGGAGGTTTCGCCGCCTTCGCTACGGGGGCGCATGGGGACGCTATATCAGCTATCCATCGTCGTCGGCATTCTGATGTCGTATTGCATCAACTACCTGCTGCGTAACGCCGGCGCGGCCAATTGGCGCTGGATGTTCATGACCGGTGTGCTCCCCTCGGTGATTTTCTTCCTGCTGTTATTGCGCGCGCCAGAGACGCCGCGCTACCTGTTTCTGGCTGGCCGGGAACGCGAGGGGTTGGCGATTCTGGAGCGCATCGCGGGGCGCGCGAGCGCCGAATCGGAAGCTGTCGAAATCCGTGCCAGTCTGACGCAGAAGCGCCACGCCTGGCTCGATCTGCTCCGGCCGGGAATCCGGCGCGCGGTGGTGGTCGGCTTTGCCCTGGCCATCCTGGTGCACGTCTCTGGGATCAACACCATCATCGACTATGCTCCCGCCATCCTGCGCTCCGCCGGCTGGAAGCTCAATGCCGCGCTGTTTTCCACCTTCATCGTGGGGCTCAATAATCTTGTATTCACGCTGGTGTCGTTCTGGGTGATCGATCGCTACGGGCGCAAGCCGCTCTATATAGTCGGCTCGCTCGGCATGGCAGCCGCGCTGTCGCTGCTCGCCACGGCGGTGGCGGCCGGCCGCTTCCAGGGCGCGGTCGTGCTCATCCTGATCCTTGGTTATTTGGCGTTCTTCGCGTCGTGCATCGGCCCGGTTTTTTGGACGCTCGTCTCGGAGATCTTTCCCAACAACATCCGCGGCACGGCCATGGCCGTCCCCGTGCTCACGCAGTGGATCGCCAACGCCGTGGTCGTGCTCTTCTTCCCGTACGCGTTCAACCAGATCGGCAAAGCCGTCACGTTCGGATTTCTGGCGGTGATGGCCATCGCGCAGGCCGCCGTCACCTGGCTATGGGTTCCGGAAACCAAGAACAAGACTCTGGAGGAAATCGAGAGGGCTTGGATGCGAGAAGAGGCCGTGGGGAGCGCGGCCCCCGCCAAATGATGGGCTGCGTTTCGCCGGCTTGACCGGGCAAGAGGGCTGCCGCCACGCGCCGTGCGGAACGCAGGCGCCGACCAGGGGAATCTCGGCCTTGCTTAGTACGCGCATTTCCGCGCTTCGCTGGCGAATGCCTCCAGCAGAGGCAGATCGGCTTCGAAGAAATGGTCCGAAGGGCTCAGAATATAGCCGCCACCGCCGCCAGCCTGTTCGAAGCAGCGGCGGACTTCGCGGCGCGTCTCCTCGGGCGTGCAGCCTTTCAGGAAGTGAAACTGGTCGAACCCGCCGATCATGCAGACGCGGTCCCCGATGCGGCGTTTGGCCTCGGCCAGGTCTGCATCGCCGCCCATGCCTCGGGGCGTGAAGGTTTCCATGGCGTCGGGGTTCATGCCGGCTATGCGCTCCAGCAGCGGCATCATGCCCCCGCAGGTGTGATAGACGATCCGCTGCCCGGCGCGATGGGCCTCTTCGATCAGTTCGCAATCGTACGGCGCCACGAAGCGCTCGAAGATGCGCGGCGAGATCACCGTGGACGAGGCGTCGCCGCCGCCCAGTTCGAGAATGTCGTAGCGCGCGCCCTTCAGCGACCGCACGAACACGCGCTTGCGGCGCTGCAGGACCCCGAGGAACTCGTGTACCCATTGTGGGTCGTCGTACGTGGCTAGGATCATCGCTTCGGTGCCCGCCAGGCAGCAGGCATCCTGCCAGCAGCCCGGTTGACCGAACACGTCGAAGCAGCAGATATGGCCGCGCACGATGCCGCGCTCGCCCATCTCCTCGGCCGCTCGGTTGACCTCCGCGATGTCGCACTTCGGCGCTGTGGCGAACTCGCCGATCACCTCGATGTCCGACCTTTGCCTGATCAACGGCTCGCGGACCCAGGCCGTGTACCCGGCGTCCTCGATCGTCATGCTCAACTCGCGTCGCGGCGTTCCGAAGCGATAGCGCGTGAGGCGCCGCCCGCTCTCGGAACAGTCATCGGACTCGACGCGCCACTCCGGAGACGACACGCGCCGGCTCTCCAGGAAACCGATCTCGCCTTGCAGCGGATCGGGGTACTCACCGGCCTCGGCGTCCGGCATGTGCGGCACGGTCCAGTGGATTGCGTCCAGGCCAAAGCGGTCGAAAAACTCGTCGGCGGAGATGCTGCCCAAATGCGATTCGAGGAAGGCTGGCATCACGTGATGCGTGGTCACGGGCAGACGATCCGGGGTCTCGCGCCGGATGGCGCAAAGCAGGCGTTGGCGGGGCGTCATCGGATGCTGTGTCCGCCGCTAATTGTCTCTCTTGTGCCGTGTGAAAACAACCGCTCACGGATGCGCGATGTAGTCCATGCGCCCGCCGTCCACGGTAATGGTTTGGGCAGTGATGAAGCTCGACTCGGGCGAAACCAGGAAGGCCACCGCGTTGGCGACACCGTCTTCTGGTGGGTTGAAGGAAGAAAAACCAAAAGCAGCCGAGTGCGTCGGGCCAAGAAAAAAGGGGACACTTCTATCGAGGTAAGGAAGGGGACATTTCTAACGAGGCTTGACACTCTGTCAATCTTCTCAATCTTCTTCAATCTTCCTCTTGACAGATTTGAGGTGGTTAGTGTATGATTTAATTTCGATGAAACAGACAACCCATTTCGGGATAAGGCCACAAGGCGCGGAACTCAATCGCGCCACGTGCGCCGATCCGTAGGGCTGTTCTGGACTCATAGATTTCTTACGAAGGAACAGCGGCGAATCGGCAACGGTTCGCTGCTTTTGTTTTTTCCGGGCATAGCTGGAAGGTCTAGCTTCGGTTTTGGGAACCGACGATCTGTGTTCGATTCACAGTGCCCAGACCATCGGGGGCTGTGGGAATGGCTAACCTCCCTGCGTCGGAAGCAGGAGATTCCCGGTTCGAGTCCGGGGTCCCCGACCATGTTCTTTGACAATTGAAGTTGTGGTCTTCAGGATAAGCGGGATTGGCCGAGCGCCATTAGGCATCTGTCTTCCAAACAGAACAGACGGGTTGGACTCCCGTATCTCGCTCCAATGCTGGGTTCGTCTAGCGGCCAGGATGTTGCCTTGCCATGGCAGCGACACGGGTTCGAGTCCCGTACCCCGCACCAAAGGTTCAAGTCGAGTAAGCATTGATGGCGATGCGCCGGTCCTGTAAATCGGTGAAGTCAGTTCGATTCTGACACTCGGCTCCAGTCGAATTGGTTCAATAGGAAGAACGGGACCCTCGTAAAGTCCAGAAATCGGTTCGAATCCGATATTCGGCTCCAGTCGTTGTAGCTCAGTGGCAGAGCAGTCGCTTGGTAAGCGACCGGCCTGGGTTCGATTCCCAGCTTCGGCTCCATGCGCCCTTCGTACAGCGGCCAGTACACTCGCCCGATTAGCGAGGAACCACCGTTCGAGTCGGTGAGGACGCACCAAGTTTTATTGCGGGCTAGACTAGCGGCCCAGTCGGGAGTCTCATAAGCTCCATAGATCGGTTCAACTCCGATGCCCGCTACCATGGGGAAGTCGTTCAACGGGAGGATCACTGGCCTGCACCCAGTAGATGTGGGTTCGATTCCCACCTTTTCCACCAAGCCGTTGTGGCCGAGAGGTTAGGCACCGGGCTGAAGCCCCGGCGACTCACGTTCGATTCGTGGCGGCGGCACCAAGTTTTATGGCGGCGTTGTCCGAGCGGTTAGGAGACCGGCTGTGACCCGGTTCAGGCGCGTCCGACTCGCGCACGTCGCCCCAATCTTTCCCACTGCGGCGGCAGAGGAAGGGAAGCATCGAGCGGAGTGTTTTGGTCCGCGAACTGCCGCCAAGAATTTTCGGGGAGTTGGCCGAATGGCTTAGGCATCTGGCTTTGACCCAGAGCACCCAAGTTCGATTCTTGGACTCCCTTCCTGGCCGCTGGCGCAATCTGGCAGCGCGCTGCGCTCTGAACGCAGAGGTTTCAGGTTCGACCCCTGAGCGGCCAGCCAAATGTTTGTGCGGGTATCGTTCAGGGGACAGGATAGAACGCTACGAACGTTCAGACCGTGGTTCGAGTCCACGTACCCGTACCATCCGGCCATCGTCCAATGGGACAGGGCGCGGCGCTCCGAATGCCGAGATTCCGGTTCGACCCCGGATGGCTGGACCAAGTTTTCATGGGCGCTTCCGGCAATGATGCGGGGGTTATGCAGTAACAAGCGGCGTAGATTGGCTTGACGCCCATGAACCGGATTTGCGGTGGAGGCCGACTGGCGAGGCACCTGACTGTCGCTCAGGCTTAGGCGGGTCCGATTCCCGTTCACCGCGCCATGGCGCTGTCTTCTAGCGGCAAGGATGGGACCCTCTCACGGTCTCGACGGGAGTTCGATTCTCCCCAGCGCTGCCAAATTATTTTATGTGGGGCTGTCGTCTAAAGGCAAGGATAGGAGGCTTTCAATCTCTTGATGGGAGTTCGATTCTCCTCGGCCCTACCATGCGCCGGTAGCTAAAACTGGATTAAAGCTCCCGACTCTTAATCGGACGATGTGTGGGTTCAAATCCCACCCGGCGCACCAATTCCATTCCGGGGTAGCCAAGCTGGGAAGGCAGCACGCTGTTACCGTGCCCACGCGCAGGTTCGATTCCTGCCCCCGGAGCCATTTCGCATCCCTCTCGGGAGGCCGGGGCCTCAAGCCGCCTTATAAGCGGTCGCGCCAGATTAGCGCCTGGATCTTGGATCGACACCAAGGGGAGGGACCATGCCGGGTAACTCCGCTGGTCGCGGAGACCTCTCCTACAAAGAGGCAGAGTGGAGTTCGATTCTCCGACCCGGTACCAACTTTGAGAGCGATGCCGAATAGGAGAGGCCCCTGACTTTTAATCAGGACCGGGCGGGTTCGATTCCCGCCGCTCTCACCAGCATTCCCCTCGTCTAATGGACAAGACACGGGACTCCTAAGCCTGGGATCGGCGTTCGATTCGCCGGGGGAATACCAGTGGGCGCGTCGTCCAACGGACAGGGCTGCTCGCTTCTAACGAGAGAATGCGGGTTCAACTCCCGCCGCGCCTTCCACTTTTCCGGGCGTTGCCAAGCCGAGCCGCCCGGCGCGCACGCCCTCGCGGACGGTTGCTGAACTGGGGTACGTACAAATAGCGGACTACCCCCTTTTCCATCCTTTTCATTGTCGAGTGGCTTATTCTCGATAAACAGTACAATCCGGTTGTGAACCGCCGCAACTTGCTTCTGACCGCTGGCGCCCTGGCCGGCGCACCCGCCCTGCCGCAATCTACCGCGCGGAGCGGCCCGTCATCCCGCGCGTGCCGGCAACATCGAGAGAGGAATGTGGCGGCTGACGTTTCTGCCGCTCCAGGTGGGCGGCGACTTCAGGATCGAGCGGCATTGGCCCGGCCCGAAAGCTGTGCGAAGATCTCCCGATAGAAGGAGGGATGCGACTGCCACGTCTGGGCGGTTACGATACGCCCGTCGCACACGGTTTGGGCGTCTACGTACTTTGCGCCGGCCTGCTCCGCTTCCAGACGCACGTGTTCATAGCAGGTCACTCGTTTGCCCGCCGTCAACCCCGCGGCAGCCAGCACCTGGACACCGTGGCAGATCGCGAAAATCCACTTTCCATGCCGGTCGAATGCCCTCACAATGTCCAGGACCTTGGCATTGTTCGGTACTCGGGTGCTCTCCCGCCCAGCATAACTACGGCGGCGTATTCCTCGACTTTCACCTGATCGAAGGCGAGATCGGCCTCCAGCCCATAACCGGGCCGCTCGATATAGGTGTCCCAGCCAGGCTCAAAGTCGTGCATAACCAGATTCAGCCGCCGGCGCGATGGAGCCGCAATAACCGGTTCCCATCCCTCCTCCTGCAACCGGCGCACCGCATAAAGCGCCTCGTACGATTCGCCGCCGTCACCCGTGATCACGAGAATCTTTGACATGGTCTTAAATTTAACCGGCTGGCCGCTCCGTGGTTTCGACGATTCGCACAGCCGGGCCTCCACCTGCGTCGCGAAGGACGCCAAGCCTCCAACGAGGCGAAAATTGGTCCGTGCAAAGCGCCACCCTTTGCTTCAGAATATATTTATGCCCATCCACACCACTCTTCGCATTCTCGCCCTCGCCCTCCTGCTGGCCTGCCACCCACGCTACGGAAAGTGCGAAGTCAGACTGCCTGGGATTCTCAGCAGTCATATGGTGTTGCAGCGCGAACGGCCAATCCACATCTGGGGCTGGTCCGCACCCGGCGAGCAGGTCGCGGTTGCGTTCCATGGAGTCAGCCGCGACATCGTCGGCAGCAGCCTGGGAAATTGGAGCGTTTTCCTGCCTCCCGAGGCGGCTGGCGGCCCGTACCAACTCACCGTGACCAGCAGCAACAAGATCGTCCTAGATGATGTTCTGATTGGCGACGTTTGGTTCGCTTCGGGCCAATCAAACATGGAAATGCCCTTGAAGGGTTTTCGCGGCGCCCCTCTGAAAGACTCGACAGAGGAAATCGCACACGCCGGCCAGCCACAGATTCGACTGCTCCACGTCCCCAACAAGGCCGCGGACTTCCCTCTGAGGAACAGCGACGCATCATGGACTGTGTGCTCTCCGCAGACGGCTTCCAACTTTTCGGCGGTGGCCTACTTCTTCGGACGCGAGCTGAACGCCCGGGAGCACGTTGCCATCGGACTCATCGATGCCACTTGGGGCGGCACTCCGGCCGAAGCATGGGTGAGTCTCCAGAGCATCTCCGCCGACGCCGCTCTCATGCCAGTCTTCGCCACGCGCGCCCACATGATGCAGACGCAAGGCGAAACCGCGGAAATCCTAGCCCGACTTTCGCACTTTTGAGGGGTTAGAGCACTACACACCATGCTCCCGCGCATTGCGGGACGCACCTTTCGCTTGACATCTCCATCCGGATCTGCCTAGATGAAAGAATGAATGT
>Ga0181530_10007246_pt1 | contig 10639 bp, 9 predicted proteins | sample PEATcosm2014_Bin_42_FD_119769 | JGI IMG/M metagenome (GOLD analysis project Ga0181530, IMG submission 119769) | Peatland microbial communities from MTU Mesocosm Facility, Houghton, MI, USA - PEATcosm2014_Bin10_60_metaG | ecosystem: Environmental > Terrestrial > Soil > Wetlands > Peat | place... | reverse complement strand
TTGCGCTTGGCGGTAAATTCCTCCTGGCTCGGGTAGCGCTCCTCGACGGAAAGCCGGGAGTCGTGTGTCGCGAGGCGCTCCTGCTTGGTGGCTGCGAATGGAACGTAGCTTCCGTTCAGGCCGCACAAGTCGCCCTCGCCATATCCTTCTCCGCGGATGTTCTGCCCGGAGTAAGTTCCGAGTGGAACGCTCACTTCCGGCGGTTCAAGTCCGCCGATCGGATTTCCATCGGCGTTGGTGCGCGCGACAAAAACAGGATATTCAGGTCCAGAATCGTCCGGCGGAACCTTGCTGTAGTCGGTGAGGCGCAGTTTGTTGATCACCGGCTCGAAGGGATAGCCGGGGATCGAAGGCCACAACTTGGATTCCTGAGCCACCGTGATCAAGGTGCCGTTCTTCACATTCGGATATTTGCTGGGCGGCGGCGCCACTCCGTCGGTGACCCAGCTATCGAGGTCCGCAAAAAGCGCGCGGACATAGTAGCGATATTGCAGCGGGCTCTTTCGGTACTTGCAGATCCCCAGGCCCTCGGGTGTCCCGTTCGTCGGATCACCTGCGTCGGATTCATGCGGGATACCGGTGGGGATGTAAACGCGGACGTTGTCAGGAATGGCGACGGATTTCCCGGCGGGATCGGTAACCACCAGCGACGCGCGTCCCTGCCACACATCGGTATTCGTATCGATGTGGAAGATCTTCGGGCAGGACTTCGACGCCGTGCACTTCGCCAGGATGCCATCCATCTTGCCGCTGATCGGATCTTTGGTCGTGGCATACGTGAAAGGGAACTGATCGCCGGGGAAAAGATGGTCCTCGTGCTGGCGGGAGAAGCGGCCAGGCTGCGAAAACTCGGTATTCACGTTGGTTTTGCGGGAACCGGTAACCGCGCTCAGCATGCCGTCGAAAACCAGGTGTCCCGAATCGTCGACGTTGAAATCCTGATACACCATATCCCTCAGGAATCGCCCGCTCTCGGATATCCCAACGGCGAGCACTGCCTTATACGGAGTCGCGGGATGAAGCGGATTGGGCTGGCTCGTTGAATCCTTCTCGGCGCTGCGTGCAAACAGCACAAAATCCCTCACCGACGCGAAAGCCATTCCCTCCACCACGGGGTTCGTGGCCGGATAGAACAGTTCGTAAATGGCCTCGGTGCCCATCCCGGGGACGGTCTTGATACGCACATGCTGTGCGTCGACGTAGCTCCAGTCAGAGGACGGTATCGTCTTGCGCGGGTCATTCAAATGCTCGCGAACGGTCAGCGTGGCGGCGGAAGTGTCCAGATTGGCCGCCGGGTACGTCAGCTTCTTCGTGAACGAAGGTCCGGCAGGGAAGGTCATCAGTTCTTCGTGGCTCATGCCGACGATGGGCTTGCCGTCGCGCATGGCGATGGGAAACTTTGCTTTCTGCAGTCCCGGCCTGGACGTCTCAGCGGAATCTTCCGCTTCCCATCCGCTCCACGCCACCGTGTAGCCGCGCTTCATGATGTACGCCGTGGCCGGATCGCTCACTTCGTCAGGGCCTATCGAGCTGAACTTGCTCAGGTTCAAATCGGAAAGCGCCTTCTCGTGTCCGCGATTGAGAACGTCGTAGATCAACCGCCCGTTGCCCTTGTTGATGTCGACGGGTTTCAGGATGGTGATGTCCACGCTGTATTCCACGTGGCCTCTGTCATTCACGGGAGCGTATTGAAGATTAACGATTCCGCTGTTCATGGGAGCCTTCGGATCCAGCTCGCCGTACGCAGTGCCCACGAGCATTTCGTAGGGGCCGGCGCTCCCGAAGGAGGAGCCCCCGAAAGCCGCATGGCGCTTGGTAATCACAATCCGCCGGATACCAACGCCCGAATCCTGCGTCGTCTGGCCGATGCCGTAGGGCGCTACCAGGAACAAACCGATCAGAACCAGAATAGTTTTCTTCACGATGCACGCTCCAGAACCCGTCTTTTCGCGCTTTTTATATCACACATCCACCCGAAACCAAACCTTGATAGCGACCCACGCAGGGCGGAAACCGTACTGTTTGGATGGACGAAAGCATAATCTGGTTACAAGGATGCGCGCGGCGGGAAAGGACCGACAGAACGCCCGTCGATTTATCTCTTATTTGCGCTGACGCCCGGTCTCTTGCGCTCAGAGGAAGTGAGCCAGTCGTCGGGTGGGAAACTGATCTGCCAGAAAAGCGGCGATGCCTCGCTGAATTCAATCCCCACGGGAATTTTCCCGTCCTCCGGTTTTCCGAGAGAAACGACCTTGCTGGGTAATTCCTCGGCGGTCTTCGGATTCACCAGGGAGACCAGATCGTCCCGCAGAACGGTGGTTTTCAGGAGCACCAGACATCCATGAGCGTTGACAGCGATCGTAGTAGTGAATTCTTCGAAAGCGCTGCCTCGCACCAACACCGGCATGGAAATCTGGACGCGCTGCGTGCGCCGGACCGGCGCAACCTGAATTCCTGAGTCGCTCATGAACTTCAATTTTGTCACGCGGGGCGAGTACTCACAGCCACAAATTCCGGCAAGCGTGCCCTGAATGGCAGCATCGAAACCAGCCATTCAAGCTAGGAATGGCGAGGCGGCGCCGGCACCAGTCGCTTATCGCGAATATAAAATTCCTGTCCCCGCCAGTGGATTCGCTGAGGGAAAAAGCTCAGGACCCAAACGATGAACGCGAACGCATCGCGCAGCGGCAGCATCCACCACTTGCGCCGCACAAGACCGTCGCGCATTCCAGAAACACCCACTTCCCAAGCCATCGCAGTTCGCAGGATCACGTAGCCGGCCAGATATGCCAAGCCGATCTTCGCGGACGGCGCTATGGACGCGGCCAGAAGCGCCCACGGCAATCCCTGGGTAAAGAGAAGGCCCAGGTGCCCGCCGGGGCGCGAACACCGGATGGTGAGGTTCCAGCGGAGCTGGTGGCGGAACGTATCGGTCAGATTTTGGTGTGGATAAACGATCGAAACAGGATGCCTGCTCAACTCCACGCGATAACCGTTCGCGGCGATTCGATTGCCGAGCTCGTAGTCGTCGGAGAGATGATCGACCAGGCCCTCGAACCCGCCGATTTCCGCCAGGCGCTTTTTCGTTGTAGCCATCACTGCGCCCAGCATGAAATCCAGGTCACCCATCAGCCTCGCCACCAGGACGCCCGGCGCAAAATCGGCGCTGTTACCGAGCGCCTCTATATCCGCCGCCAGCGATCCGTCTGTGAGTCCTTTATAAAGGCACGTGACGCCGCCCACCTGGGGATTCGCAAACGGCACCACCACGTCGCGAAGGAACCCCGGTTCCACGCGCACGTCGCTATCGCTCACGAGCAGCACGTCGTACCGAGCCTCGCGGACCATGCGGCACATCTTATTCACCTTGTCGCTCACTCCCAAAGGTTCGGAGCCCACGAGAAGGCGGATCGAACGTTTCGGGAAGTCCCGAACGATCTTTTCAATCACAGGAATGGCAGGTTCGCTCTCGTCCGAAACGCAGAAAATAATCTCGAACTCCGGATAGTCCTGCGCGCAGAAACTCGCGTAGTTTTTGTACGTCTCGCGGTCGAGGCCGCGAATCGGTTTCAGGATGCTTACAGGGGGAAAGAAGGGCTCGCCAATCGGAGAATCGCGATAAAACCGGAAGGCCGCGACAATTGCGGAGAGATAGTAGCCGAAGGGCGCGAGCGCCAGAACTAAAAGCCCATCACGAATGATGGCTCCCGCTCCCACGCGGTTAACCTTTGCCGATGAATACCAGAGTCACGCCGACGCAGACCAGCAGCACTCCCGCCCATCGTTGCGGTGTCACGCGTTCGCCCAGGAAGAGCTTGCCGCCCAGCGCGCCGAACGCATAGCTGAGGGCAGTCACCGGGATGACGAGGCTCACATTCTCCAGCGAGAGCATGCCGAGCAGCGCAAAGAATGCCAGCGTCATTTGCCCCAGGCCGATCCACATCCAGCTGACCTTCATCGCGCGGAACACCACGCGAAGCAGAGACGCCGGGCGGAAGTCGGTCACCTCGCCGATCGTCTTCATCGCTCGCGTCACGCAAAGCTCGCCGCTGGTTCCGGCGACGACGATCAGCAGGTAAAAAACAGTCTCTCTCAGCACGATTCTCAGGACTCCGTTGTGCGGGGCGGGGTCTGTCCCACGATGAACACGCCCGCGCAGATAATCGCGATCCCCGCCCACCGCGTGGGTGTAATCGTTTCGCGGAGCACCAGGTAACCCAGCAGCGCCACCACGCCGTAGGCGACCGAAGAAGCCGGCTGGACGAAGCTATAGTCGGCCCAGGAGAGCACAAGGATATAGGCCATGAAAAACGCGAAGAGAGACCCGATGCCGAGCCAAACCGTGGTCGAGCCGAAGGCAGTGTCGAAAAAACGGAAAAGACCGGCGGGGGTCCAGTCGGCCAAAGCGCCGATCTGCTTCATGCCCTTGCCGAGCAGGACGTCGCCCAGGGGACCGAACACCACCATCATGGAGATGAGCAGATAGGTCTTAAAACGCAGGCCCGCCGACGGCATCATGCGCTGGGGGACTCGCTGGCCTCGACACGCGACTCGACGTGCGGCACATTCACAAGCGCCTTTTTCGCAACGCCTTTGCGCGCGACCTTCTTGCGGTCGGCCCGCAGCTTCATGAAGTCGACCGCTTCGTGATAGAGCCGTTTCCTCTCGTGGCCGTCCCACAGCGCTTCCCGGACGATGCGCCATGCGACGCGCGGCCGGAAATAATAGCTGTCGTAGAAGCGGTTTACAGAGTCGATCATGTACTCGCGTGAGAGGCCGGGGTATTGCAGGTGCGGGAGTTGGTGGCCGCCCGCGTCGGTGATTGCCTCGCCCGCGAGGAAGCCGTCTCTCATGCCCTGGTCGTAGAGTTCCGTTCCGGGATAGGCGTGCGCCATGGAGACCTGGATCGTTTCGCAGTCCAGTTCCTTGGCGTAGTTGATGGTTTTTTCGATGGTTTCTTTCGTCTCGCCGGGCAGCCCGATGATGAAGTCGCCGTGAACGTGAATGCCGACCTTCTTGCAGTTCTTCATGAACGTGCGGCCCATCTCGACCGTGGCGCCCTTCTTGATGTTCTTCAGGATCTGCGGATCGCCCGATTCGAAGCCGACAATCAGCAGGCGGCAGCCGGCATCGGCCATGGTCTTGAGCGTCTCATAGTCGGAGTGCGAGCGCGCCGTGCAGGACCACCGGAATCCCACCGGCTTGAATTCCTTGCAAAGGGCGAGCACGCGGTCTTTGCGGATATTGAAGGTGTCGTCGTCGAAGAAGAATTCCTTCGCCTGCGGGAACATCTTGTGGGCCTGCCGGAACTCCCTGGCCACGTTCTCCACCGAACGGGTGCGCCACGTATGGCCCGATAAGGTCTGCGGCCACAGGCAGAAGGTGCAGAGCGCGGGGCATCCGCGAGTCGTGTAGAAAGAGACGAAAGGATTCAGCAGGAACGGAACGTTGTAATTCTCGATTGTCAGGTTCTGCTGATAGACATCGGTCGCAAAGGGAAGTTCGTCCAGCTCTTTGGTTTCCATCAGCGGACGCGAAGGGTTATGCACCACCTTGCCATCCTTCACGTAACTCGCGTTCTGAATCTCGGAAACGGGCTTTCCCTGGGCATACTCCACGACGGCATGGTCGAACTCGCCGCGGACCACAAAATCAAGGTCGGCGCTGGCGAGCAGGCTCTCCGCCGGCTTGATCTGCACCTGCGGTCCGACGAAGGCGATCTTGATATCGGGCTTCTTTTCCTTCATGGCGCGGGCCATCTTCAGGTCGCTATGAAAGCCCACTGTGGACGTGAAGAGCACCACGAACTCGTAATCCTGCGCGATCTGTACGACTTCCGCCGGTTTGATATGGTGAGGGGGGCCGTCGAGCAACCGGCTGCCGGGGAGCATCCCGGTGGGATATGCAAGCCACACGGGATACCAGTACGATTCGATTTCACGCGTCGCCGGCCACCGTGAGCCGGCGCCTCCATCGAACTTTTCAAAGCTCGGAGGATTCAACAACAGCGTTTTCATTACGGACGGCATCAAACCCCCTCAGGATTTTTGGAAGGAACCCGGCTTGCGCCAGCAAAGCCCAGTCTACTTGATTTTGCGCGTTCCCCCAAGACCTTATCTCGCTCCTACTGAAGTACTTTCGCCAGCTGGCCGGTGGCCTGCAGAAGCGTGAGCTGCGCCTGTTCGCGGGCAAAATCCGCGTCCAGGAAGGCGATCCATTTGTCGCTCTCGTCCAGCCGGTCCTGCTCGATCTCCTGCAGCGTGACCCTCCCCTGATCGAACCGGGCTTGCGCGAGCTGTACCGTCTCCTGCGCCAGTTTCAGGTCCAGTCGCGCCACTTCGCGCGCGGCGTCGAGTTCGCGCACGCTGCGGGACTTCTGTACCACGTCCAGCCGCACTTCCTGCCGCTTCTTGCTGACGGTCGCTTCCGCCACATCGAGCTGGCTTTTCGCCAGGGCTGCGGTCGCGCTGGTCTTTGAGGCAAAGAGCGGAATCGTGAGGACGACGCCGACGTTGAGGTTGTTTCGCTCAAAAGTCTTATAGAATTCCCCATAATTGTTGAATTTGCTGAGCACGCTGTACTGGCCCACGAGATCAATCGTAGGCCAATAGCTCAGATGGGCTCCGCGAAAGATATGTTCGCGCGCGGCCCGCTCGTTTTCCGCTTCCTGGATGTCTCGATCGTTCTGGACTGCCAGGTTTACGGTTTCGTTTTCGCCTTGCCCGGTGGTAAACGCCGGCGCCACGGTTTCCACGTCCACCGGTTGTGTTTCCGGAGTGCCAGTAAGGTTGCGGATTTGTTCAGTCAGGATTTCGTCGCGGTCCTCGAGCTTTACCAGGCGCTCCTGCGTGCGGGCGATCGTAAGTTCTCCGCGAGTGACTTCAATGGGAAGCTCCTGATTGGCGGCGACACGCTCGCGCATCACTTCCAGAATCTTGGCCGCGCTGGACCGTTCGTTCTGAATCAATTCGAGCGAATGCCGCACCTTGGCAAGCTCCAGATACTCTGTCGCCGCCCGGACGATTACGTCGTCCTGCATCCGGTCGATTTCGAGCTTCTGATTCTTCGCCCGATCCTCGGCCGCTTTCTGCTCCCCCTTCAGCAGAGGGTTGAAAATCTCCTGGGTGTAGTTCAGCTGGAACAGAGAGGGTGGCCCGCCGCCCGGCAGCGCCGGAAAACCGTAGCTGTAGACATACCCGGCGCCCGTGTAGAGGTTCGGCCGGAAGGCCGCGCGATCCAGGCCCGCTTCATTAAGAGCCACGGTATATTGGAGGCGCGCAATTTTAAGGTCGTGGCTGTTCTGCAGGGCGAGCGTGACGGCCTGCCGGAGCGTCATTTTCTCGGTGGTCTGGGCGTACGCCGGGTTGGCGAAAACGAGGGCGGCCAGTCCGGCGCCAACGATCGCATGCGCGAAGAATTTTAGCGTGGTGCCGCGAGAGGGGAGTTTCATGGGGAGGCCTTCTCGAGTTTCTGCAACCGGGCCATCGCTTCTTTCCTTCCCGGTTCCAGTTGCAGCGCCGCGCGGTACTGCTCCGCGGCTTCGGCGCGCTTGCCTTGTGATTCGTAAAGTCTTCCCAGCCATTCACGAGCGGCGGCGTGCGGGGGCCAATCGCTTCGTTCGGGAGTGCTCGCAAGGTAGGACTTCAGGTACTCCTCCGCACGCACGGGCTCCGATCCGGAAAGTACCCAGTCCACAGCCTGAAAATACAGCACGCGGGAATCTTTTGCGTTGACCTGCGCCGCGCCGTCGATCGCCGTCTGCATACCAGCCAGGTCGTTCTGCTTCTGGAAGAAGGTAATTGCTTCGAAGTAGGGCTCCAGACGGCTTGGCTTGGAGTTCAGGATCTGGCGGTATTCGTTCTCGGCCAGATCGGGCCGCTTGATTCCCTGGAGATCGAAATTGGCGCGGGCCACGTGGCCGTCGATGGCATCGAGAGCCGAGATCGCGTCCACCTGATCGTGCGCCTCATCTTTGTTGCCGCCCACGATCCACGGAGCGTTGATGCAGAAGTCTTCCAGGTCCAGACGAGCCTCGATGTTGGAAGGATTCAAACGGACCGCTTCTTCCAGTTCCTTCTTTACCTTTTTAGCCAGGAAGAAGCTTCGGTCCCGATCCGCTTTGCCGCCGTACGCGCGGGCCAGCCACTGATGATACAGAGAATTTTTGACGTCCAGAGCCACAGCCTTCTCGCCCTGCGTGATGGCGTTATCGAAGTCCCGGATTTCGTAATAGCTGCGCGTCAGCCAGTAATACGCTTCGGCGCTCGCGGAATTCAGCGCAACGGCGGATTGCAAGGTCTTGATGGCGGCTGGATAGTTTCCCAGATCGAACTCGTGCTGCGCCGATTGAAGAATTCCGCCAACGTCGTTGGAAGGCACGGCGAAAGCCGGTCGAATTGCCGGCAGGAAGAGCGGTGTGAAGAGGAAGAGGGCCGCCCCGGTGATGATCGCTGTCTTAGTCTGATAGCGCCGCACTCTAAGCGCCCTCTGCAATGCGAATTGTCATGCCGTCGCGTAAATTGTGATCGCCCGGCAGCGCGATCCTGTCATTCAGTTGCAGGCCCGACAGCACTTCATACTTGGATGCGCTGGCGATGCCTACAGAGATCTCGCGGCGCTCGATCCTGTCGCCAGTAACCACAAATACGTAGCGCTTGCCGCCATCCTCCCGTACGGCCGCGCGCGGCACCACCAGTACATTGCGGCGCTCGACAATTAAAATGGTCACCTCGACATTGGTGTTCGGGAGCAGCTCGAGTTTGTCGTTTTCCACTGAGCAAAGAACTTCGCCGACGCTGCGCATCCCGTGGGGTACTACCTGCTTGGGAATCTGCTGCGTCCGGCCGGCCCACGTTCGGCCCGGTTTGGCGTCCCAGGTAACCTGAATGGCCTGATTCGGCGCAAGCCTCCCCAGATCGGGTTCGTCCACAAATGCCCGCACGCGCACGTGGTGCAGATCAGCCATTTCCGCGAGTACATCTCCCACTTTGACGTAATCCCCGGCCCTGACGGGAAGCGAATAGAGCGTGCCGTCGGTTTGAGCGATCACATCGGCCGAGCGAAGTTTTTCTTCCAACGAGATGACTTGTTCCTGCGCCTGTTTCGCAAGCAGGCCGGAGTTCTCCGCCATCGATGTGGCTTTCTGGGCCAGAGCCTCTTTCCTTTGCTCGAGCTCTTGAACCCTCGACCGGGCTTTCGCCAGCGCGGCCTGGTTCTGGGAGAGTTCGTCTTCGGTCGCCGCATGCTGGGCTACGAGCTGATTGAGGGCCTTCTCCGTGCGTTGCAGGCTTTCCACATCCACCCGCGCCTGCTCAAGATTTCCTTGCACCTGCGCTACTTCATCGAGCGAGCCGCCTGCGCGCGCGTTGCGCAGATCGGTTTGAGCCGCAAGCAAGCTTGCTCTTGCCTGCGCGAGTTGGGATTGGATGTCCCCGGCATCCAGTGTCAGAATCTGCTCCCCGCGATGAACCGCTTGTCCTTCGCTGGCAAACACCTTGGCCACAAAGGACGGAAACTCGGCATGGGCCGTATCCGGAGCAATTGGCTCGACCTTGCCGTTACTCGTGATCGTCTCGCTCAGATCTTCCTGCGCGACGCTGGTAATCGCCACCTCGGGCGGCTTCCTGCGCAGCGCAATCACTGCGACAAGCAACACGGCCAAGCCTGCTATCACAAGTACAATGACTTTGTTTTGTCTGATGTTTTCCGCCATGTCGGGCGCGGCCCAGCGCGTAGGCAGCCCCCTGAGACCGCAAAATTGTAACAGACCGCTTCGGGACTTGCCTATGCGAAGAGACACGAGTGTGCTGCAGGCCGCATAAAACAAAGATGCTACACTCCGTGGCCAGGATGCCAGTTGTGTTCATCATCGCCCCGGATTGGACGCTTCGGACGGCGGTTCGCGCCGAGCTCCGCGAGATTGGTGTGAAAGCCCTGGGTATGGAATCCGCTGACGAGGTCGGCCGCGCCCTCGCCGATGGCGAGATGCCTTCCGTCATCGTCCTCGAAGCAGTCTCTCCAATTGCGTCGAGCCCTGCCGTTCAGAAATTAATCGAACAGGTTCCAACCGTCCTGATCGCTTCCCGCACCGAAACGCTGTCGTTGCCTCCAGTCACAACGGTGTTCTATCGCCCGGTTCGGATCGGAGAAATCGTCGCTCGCGTCCGCGAACTCCTGCAACAGTCCCGCCCCGCCTGACCAATACGCCGCACATTTAGACGTATTCGGCGTTGAAATTGCTTCCAGTCGCAGGCGAGATGAAAATCTACAACGAACAAATCACTCTGCAATCCAATAAGCCCCGCGAGGTGTTCAACATTACGTCGCGGGTAAAGGCCGCCATGGAAAAGAGCGGCTTTCGCGACGGCATTGTCCTGGTTTCGTCGCTGCACGCGACCTCGTCGGTGATCGTAAGCGATGACGAACCTGGATTGTTGGAGGATCTGGAAGCCTTGCTGGAGAAGCTGGCGCCCGTCGGCGGAGACTACAAAAACGAAGAAAGATTTGAAGCCGGCGCGGCGTCACAGCTGCAACGACTGCTTCTGCATCACCAGGTCAGCGTGCCGTTTACCGAGAGCCGCCTCGACCTTGAACCCGGCCAACTTGTTCTGTTTGTCGAACTCGATGGCCTGCGCCCCCG
>Ga0181530_10007244_pt1 | contig 10641 bp, 14 predicted proteins | sample PEATcosm2014_Bin_42_FD_119769 | JGI IMG/M metagenome (GOLD analysis project Ga0181530, IMG submission 119769) | Peatland microbial communities from MTU Mesocosm Facility, Houghton, MI, USA - PEATcosm2014_Bin10_60_metaG | ecosystem: Environmental > Terrestrial > Soil > Wetlands > Peat | place... | reverse complement strand
GGAACTGATCAACCGGCAAGCCTATGGTTTCCGGAACTTCGAAAACTACCGACTCCGAGTAAAGGTGTTATGTTCTTAGAAAGGTTTGGGATTGGGGTTTGCCCCCGTTGTTGGCGTAGAGCCAAAAGGTTGGTCGGGGCGAGTGGATTCGAACCACCGACCTCCTGGTCCCGAACCAGGCGCTCTAGCCAGGCTGAGCCACGCCCCGATAAGGCTATCGCTAATTCAGAAACGAGTATAGCACCCTTGCGCCGCGCGCAGGCGGCAAGTAACATCGAGATCGTGACCGAAAGCGAGAAGCTGCGCGGACTGCCGGGCGTGAACGAAGTCCTGGAGCGGCTCTCCCCCGCCCTGCGGCGGTATCCGCACGCGCTGCTGGTGGCTGAGATCCGGCGGGCGCTGGATGAGATGCGCGCGGCGATCTTGAGCGGCAAACCGGGCGGCGCGGCGGTGGAGACGCGGGTGGAAGAGGCGCTCGCAAGCATCGAGCGGCCCTCGCTGCGGCGCATCATCAATGCCACCGGCGTGGTGCTGCACACCAACCTGGGACGCGCGCCGCTGGGCGCGATGACGGCGCCGGCCGGTTATTCGAACCTGGAATACGATCTGGCGGCGGGAAGGCGCGGGAAGCGCGATACGCACACGGCCGGATTGCTGGAGCGGCTGCTCAATGCCCCGGCGATCGCCGTGAACAACAATGCGGCGGCCGTTTTTCTGGCGCTCAACGAACTGGCGTCGGGAGGCGAAGTGGTGGCATCGCGCGGCGAGCTGATCGAGATCGGCGACGGCTTCCGCATCCCCGAGATCATGGCGCGCTCCGGGGCTACGTTGTGCGAAGTCGGCACCACCAACCGGACGCACATCGACGATTATCGGGCCGCCATCGGGGATAAGACGCGGTTGCTGCTGCGTGTGCATCCGAGCAATTTTTCCATGTCGGGGTTCACGGCGCGGGTGGAGTTGCGGGAACTGGCGGCGCTGGGGCGCGAGCGCTCGATCCCGGTGTACGAGGACCTGGGCAGCGGATGCGTGGTGGATCTGCGGCCGTTCGGAGTGGACGAGCCGCTGGTCTCGGAGAGCTTGAAGTCCGGCGCGGATCTGGTCTCGTTCAGCGGCGATAAGCTGCTGGGTGGGCCGCAGGCGGGAATCCTGGCGGGCAGGGCCGGGATTGTGGCGCGGCTGAGGCGCAATCCGCTGTTCCGGGTGCTGCGCCTCGATAAGATGATCACCCAGGCGCTCGAGAACACGCTGCGCAGCCTGGTGCTGGAACGGTGGGATGAGGTGCCGGCGCTGGCCATGATCCGGCAGAGCGCGGCGGCGGTGCGGGCTCGCGCGGAAGCGCTGGTGTCACGCGTCCCGGGACTGCGCGCGGAGGTGGTGAAAGGAAGCTCCGTGATTGGAGGCGGTGCCACACCGGAGCAGTCCATTCCCACGTGGCTGATAGCCATCCAATGCGCCGACGCGGTCGACGCCGAGCGGCAGTTGCGCGCGGCCACGCCCGCGGTGGTGGCTCGCATCGAAAACGGGCGTGTGCTGCTGGATCTGCGGACGGTGCTCAAGGAAGAGCAGGACGATCTGGCCCGTGTGCTGGCGGGCTACGCGCGCTCCTGGTAAGTGCCTTCGGCGGTGTTGACCCTGATCTTCTCGCCTTCGGTGATGAAGGGCGGCACCTGCACCATCAGGCCGGTTTCGGTTTTGGCCGGCTTGGTCACGTTGGATACGGTGGCGCCTTTGAGACCGGGCTCGGTCTCCACCACCAGCATGTCGACGGTGGCGGGCAGCTCCACGCCGAGCGGTTTGCCTTCGTAGAACTCCACCTTCAATTTCAGTTGCGGGATGAGATATTGAACGGCGTCGCCCAGCAGGTCTTTCATGAGGTGCATCTGCTCGAAGGTCTCCGTGTTCATGAAATAGTAGTACTCGCCATCGTCATACAGGTACTCCATTTCATGTTCTTCGAGCTGCGCCTTTTCGACCTTGTCTTCGGAAGAGAAGCGGTGCTCGGTCATGGTGCCGGATTTCAGGCTGCGCATGCGGGCTTGTACGAAGCCGCGCAGATTACCGGGCGTGCGATGCGTCATGGAGAAGACCGAGTACAGTTCGTTGTTGAACTTGATGATCATTCCAGGGCGCAATTGTGTTGCAGAAATCATGAAGCTCCTTAAAGGATGGCAGTGAATTCACTAGTATAGCAGGGCGATGCGGAGGAACTTCGCTCCCTCATGGTCGTGCGGCCAGTCGCGGCTCGCCGGGACCGGGCGTCGGCATAAGCGCCGACGCGGCGCGCCCGAGTGCGTGCGCCACATTAATAGACAAGGAGGCGCTCCATCTCGGCTGCCAGGTTTTCGGTTTGGGGGAGGATGGCGGATTCCAGTTGGGGATGGTAGCCGACCCAGGTATCGAGCGCGCCAACGCGGCGGACGGGGGCGTCCAGACGGTCGAATAGTTCGTCGGCGATGCGCGCGGCGATTTCGGCGCCGTAGCCCCAGGAGACGCAGTCTTCATGCGCGACGACGACACGGCTGGTCTTGGTGACGGAGGCGTGGATGGCTTCCCAATCGTAAGGGGCCAGGCTGCGCAGGTCGAGGATTTCGACGCTCGCGTGGGCCATGCGCTTTTCCACCTGCATGGCGGCCAGCAGCGCCTTTTGCACCAGCGCGCCGTAGGCGACGACGGTGAGGCTGTGGCCTGGCTTGACGACCCTGGCGCGGCCGAAGGGGATGGTGAAATCCTCGCCGGGATGCGGAGAGCGGTTGTAGGGCTCGCGGTAGAGACGCTTGTGCTCGAGGAACAGCACGGGGTCATCGGCGCGGAGCGCGGTGCGCAGCAGGCCGCAGGCGTCCAGCGCGTTCGAGGGAAAGACCACGCGCAGGCCGGGAATGTGGGTGAAGATGGACTCGCCGCACTGGCTGTGATAGATGGCGCCGCCGTTGAGATAGCCGCCGATGGGGACGCGGATGACCACCGGGCAGGAGAAACTTCCGTTGGAGCGCCAGCGCAGGGTGGCCAGCTCATCGCGGATCTGCATCATGGCGGGCCAAATGTAATCCAAGAACTGGATTTCGGCGATGGGCTTGAGCCCGTAAGTGGCCATGCCGATGGCGCGGCCGACTATGGAGGCTTCGGCGATGGGGGTGTTGAAGGCGCGTGCGGACCCGAATTCGCGCTGCAATCCGCCGGTAACCTTGAAGACGCCGCCTTTGCCTTTGACCTCGGCGAGATACTGCTCGCGCGAGCAATCGGCAATGTCTTCACCGAAGACCAGCATGTTGGGATTGCGGCGCATCTCCTCGCGCATGGCGGCGTTGATGAGATCGACCATGGTCATGGGCGCGCCGCGAAAGCTGGGCTCAGCGGCGAACGCATCGGACGTGGGATCGATGGTTTCCGAATAGAGATGGCGCAGGACGGTGGCGGCGGCCGGCGGCAGGTCGTGGAGGGCCTGCTGGGTGGCGTGGTGGACCTCTTCATCCACCTCATGGGTGAGGAGCTCGAGGCGCTGGCGGTCGAGCACGCCTTCCTCGACCAGGAATTGCGGGAAGCGGACGATGGGGTCGCGGGCGGCCTCGGCCTGCCGTTCGGCGGGAGGCTTGTAGAGGCGCTCGTCATCGGAGAGCGAGTGCGAGTAGGGGCGCGTGACGTGGGCGTGGACGAGGGCCGGGCCGCGGCCTTCGCGGACCCAGGCGGCCGCCTGCTGGAGAATACGGAACGAAGCCAGGAAGTCGGTTCCATCCACTTCCAGGCGGAGCAGGCCGGGGAAACCGGAGACCAGAGCGGAGATGTTGCCGCCGGCGGTCTCGAATTCCACCGGGACGCTGATGGCGTAGCCGTTGTCCTCAATGAGGTAGAGCACGGGCAGGCGCCCGAGGCAGGCTACGTTGAGGGATTCCCAGAACTCGCCTTCGCTGGTGGCGCCATCACCGGAGGTAACGAGGGTGATATCGTCACCGGTGCGGCCGCCGTAGCGGGAGGCTTCCGCCCAGCCGATGGCCTGATTGTACTGAGTGCCGGTGGGCGAAGAAACGCTGACGATATGGAGCGCGCGGCTGCCCCAATGAGACGGCATCTGGCGGCCGCCGGACGCGGGGTCATCGGCAGCGCCGACGGCCTGCTGGAGCATTTCATGCGGGGTGACGCCGAGGGTCAGGCACAGGGCGCGATCGCGGTAATAAAGGTAGAAGGCGTCGTGGCCGGGGCGGAGAGCGAAGCCGGCCGCCACCTGCACGGCCTCATGGCCTGCTCCGCTGATCTGAAAGAAGATGCGGCTCTGGCGCTTGAGGGCGACTTCGCGATCGTCCAGGCGCCGGGAGGTATACATGAGGCGGAAGGCGCGGATAAGCTGTTCCGGATCGAGGCCGTCATGTATTCTGGCAGACGCGGATTGGGTAACTGGCGAAGTGGAAGCCACCGATGGCGAATCCCCCTCCACCAGTTTAATCGAGAAGCGGAGCGAATCGAGTGCGAAAGGACAGGGATTTCAGGTACGGGGTGCTCTCCGGTCCGAGTCATCCCGGCGCACGCCGCGGGCTGCTAGAATCCAAAGTCACTCTGCCGTTGGAGGAATCGATGAGAAAACTGCTATTCGCGCTGTTGCTTTCCGTTCTGGCGCAGACCCTGCTTGCCCAGGGGGCGCCGCCGCAGGGGGCTGCCAACCAGCCTTACACAATGGAGTACTATTACAAGGCTCAATGGGGGCATCAGCAGGAGTTTTTACAGCTCTTCCTGAAGAACCACTACCCCTTGCTGCAGAAGATTGTCGAGAGCGGGCGCATGCTCTCGGTGAAGATTGAGCAGCCCAGCAACCACATGACCGAGGATGCAAGATGGGATTATCGCGTGACGATCCGGTTTAAGAACTCGACCGTGGCGACAACCGCGAATCCCGACGAAGAGAGGTTGATCAAGCAGCTTTGGCCAGACCAGGAGACTTACAGGCGCGAGGAACAACGGCGGTTCGAGATTTTGCTGGCACACTGGGATTTGCCGCTGACCGATATTACTCCGGCGAAGAAGTAACGGTGGGCGGGCCTCTGACCCGGCTCTGACAGACCGGGAAGTCTGTCTTACTGGCTTACGCCCCGTTCCGGGGCTGCGATGAAGAATGGCTTGCGCCATGGGCTACGATCTTTCGCCCTCCGGGCTTGGAGGGGAGCAGTTCACGCCATTTCCATCGCTCCATTTCCACCCCAGAATGGAGATTCCTGTATACTGGTCGGGCAAAGAGAGGTCAAAATGAACCAGATCGTCACAGGGATTTTCACAAGGCGGGCCATGCTCGCCTTCACGCTTCTTACCATCACAGCCAGCATCGCCACGGCGCAGACCAAGATCAGCGGCGATGGCAAATGCGGCAAGCCCGATCAGCAGCAATCGATGGACGTCGGCGACCGCGCCGGGCACGCCCTGTTGATCCTCAAGATTTCTTGCACCTGGACTACGCCCCTCGAAATGGGGGGGTTGAAATCCAAGGACTACATCGCAACCATCGCCAGCGATGCCAGCGGCGAAAAAGGGCAGGACCGCGGGTACGTGGTGATCACCATGGATAACGGCGACAAGGCGTTTATTCGCTTCACCGGCAGCGTCACCACCGCCAAGGACGGCGCCAGTGCCGGGGAAGGCACATGGACGTATACCGGCGGCACCGGCAAACTCAGAGGCCTCACCGGCAAGGGCTCCTACAAGAGCACCGGCAACGCCGATGGCGGCCAGGACCACGTGGAGGGCGAGTACACGGTTCCGCCGCCGCCCGCGCCCAAGACCAAGAAGTAAGCGCCTGGCATGGAACAACGCCGCCGTTTGCGAGGCGGACAATGATGAGGCTGGCTTTCCCGCCGGCGCCGACAAGAATGCCGGCGTTGCGGGCTGGAAAGCCCGCTCCAGATTTGGAACGAGCCCTTAGAGTTGAATGACGCCCATGCCGATGTTGGGCGGCGCGATTTCTTGAAAAGGCACGCTCAAGAAATTTGCCACTTGAGTCGCGATGGCGACTTCCGCGCCCTGGCCTCCCATAAGAACCGCCGGGCCAATGGTGGTTGTGGAAGAAGTCTTTTGGTGATCCAGCGGCAATTCCCGCCCGTCTTTGAAAACCACCACCGACTGCCATACCAGCACCGGTTGCGGTATGGATACGTCCTGATTCCCGGCGGGAGGGCTGTTTTGCACGCGCCATTGCTTTCGCGTCTCGATGCGAAGAACGTCGGCAATCGCATACGTGGAGTTTTGCCCTCCGATCAGCCGCTTCTTTTGATAAGAAATCCGGCCGGTCGCTTTATCGGCAGCCACCGTGATGGAAGCACTGAAAAGGACCACGGCGAGTCCGAGGAGGACGACCGCCAGGGCAATCCAAATAGCGATCGGACTGGAGTGATGGAGGAAATAGCCGCCGACCGCGCCGGCGACAACAAGAACACCGCCGATGGCAATGCCCGATGCGCTGCCTTCCTGGAGCACGAGTTGGTCTGCCGACTGGCTAGTGATTTTCATGTTGCAATATTCTCCCCTAGCAGGCCGCAAGAATCAAGTAGGGTGGCCATGACCCGGTTGCCGTGGCAGGCGCCGGGATGCGTGCGGATCGTGGGAGTGGAGCCCGCGCCGGTTCGCGCGGTTGTGAGTTGCCGCCGGCGGTGGAGTGCGCTGCCGCGGGCGCTGGCGGACGCGAGGCGGGTCCTCGCAGATATGGGGAAGGGAAAGGATGTGCCTGCCGGGGCCGATAGGATCGGCCCCGCATTTTGTCAGGGGTAAAGCTGCCGGCCGCCTGGTTAATAGCGTTTGCGACCGAAGCCGCCGCCGCCCGACCGCTCGGTTTTGGGGCGGGCTTCGTTGACGCTCAGGGCTCTGCCGTCGAAGTCGGTCCCGTTGAGAGCCGCGATGGCCTTCTCGCCCTCGCCATCATTGTTCATTTCGACGAACCCAAATCCCCTGGGCTGACCGGTATCGCGATCCGTGGCGAGGTTGACGCGGCCAACGGCGCCGTGAGTTTCAAAAAGCGTGCGGACAGAATCTTCCGTCGATCCGAAGCTGAGATTTCCTACGTAAATATTCTTCATGTTCTTATGGTCCTCTTCTGACTTGAAGGCGGCTAATTGTGAAGGGGGACTAATTTAGCAGGGCTAGACAGGTCGGCCTTGAATCGGCGGGAGCATCAAATCCAGTACTTAGTGTAGCATAGATTGGCGTATGCTATAATCTTAATAAATCTCTACTCGTACCCGCAACGGACTTATCCCAAAGCCCAAAAAGGGCTCGGGACTAAGGATCAGTCTACGGGGAGAACAGGTGTATGCATGCTATATGACAGCACAAAGGTTCTTTTGAGCGGCATTCTGAGATCGATCGAGAGCACGGGAAAAATTGGATGGGAAGATCAGTTGGAATTGGCCGGCCAGTGTTCGTATGAAGTGCACCAGATGGCCCGTTTACTGTACAAGGGGTACAGGACTGATTCCGTGAATAAGACGCCCGTGCTGGTACCGGTTTCCGAAAGGGCCGCGCGAGCGGTGCCGCACGTGAAGTCGCTGGTGCGGGCGATCCGGCGCAAAGATCAAGTTGCGGCGGTAGAGAGCGGGAAAGCCGCTCTTGCCGAGATGTGACAATCCCTTGACATCTGCGGGCACAGCCCGCATACAACCATTTTGACGAGGTGGCAAGTGAATACAAAACTCAGAGTCACGCAAGCGTTCAACGCGAAGGCGGTGGCCTCGCGCAGGCGTGAGAAGTTCGATGCGGGGGAGTTGCTGATGCTGGTGGATGGACAGGAATCGCCGTCGGAGTCGAGATTTGTGCGGATCAATGGCCTGCGGCCTGGCCGGGGGCTGGAGTGCCGGTACACGATGGAATCGACCGAGTTGAAAGAGATGACCGAAGTCGCACGGCAGCCGCAGTAAAGCAATCCACGAAAGGCCGGGTCAGGGGACCCGCCCCACTTATTTGCCGCCAAAGACGGCGTCCGCCACTTGCAGCGCGAGCATGGCCGGATCGATATCCGTCCGATTGCAGAGCAGCACGATGGTGAGGCGCTCCGATGGGAAGCGGTCAATGACCGTGCCAAAGCCCATGGTGCTGCCGAAGTGCCACATGCGCGCATGGCCTTCGTGGGGATCCAGAAACCATCCGAATCCGTAGGAGACCGGGTTGCCCGGGGACAGATTGTCGCCACCGGGAGCCAGAGGCCATCTCGGCGAAGACCCATTGGCAAGTTTGACGGGCGTCAGGGCCGCGCTCATCTCTTCCCGGCTCAGCAGCGCGTGTTTCTCCAGCGCTTCATCCCATTTCGCCAGGTCCGACAGATTGGAATAGATACCGCCGTCGCCCAGAGTCGCGGAAGTCGAGCTTTGGTCGGTCTCCACGAAACCATCGGGGCGCCGGGTGTGGCCGTACGCGCGGTTGGGGACAGTGTTTTCGCCGTTCACGTAGGCCAGCGTCCCGGTCATGTGAAGCGGGGCGAAGATGCGGTCGCGCAGAAACTGGCCGAAGGGCTCGCCGGATACCTTGGCGACAATCAGCCCGAGCACCACGTAACCGGAATTGCTGTAGGACCAGGCTGTTCCCGGCACAAACTTAGCGGCGGTCTGCTGTTTGAGCAGGTCCAATACTTCGCGGTCCTGAATCTGATGGGTGGCGCTCCAGGCGGGCCCGCGGGCTCTTTCAGCGGCGTCCATCAGGTCTTCGTAGTCCGGCAGACCCGAGGTGTGGGTCAGCAGATGACCGACGGTGATGGCGCGGCCGTAGGCGGGGAAGTCCGGGAAGATGCCGGTGAGTGTGCGGTCGTATTGCAGCTTGCCGTCGTGGATCAACAGCGTGATGGCCATGGCGGTGAACTGCTTGCTGACAGAGGCGAGGCGGAAATCGGTTTGCTCGTCGATTCTGGCGGAGGTGCGGAGGTCGCGGATTCCGTAGCCGCGCTGGAACAGCGTGCGGCCATGGCGTCGGACCAGGACCGCCATGCCGGGGGAGTTTCGATCCGCGAGAGGTGAGAAGAGGGAATCGATTCGGGAGGAAACGGACTGGGCTGGAGAAAGACAGGCCGCGACGATCAGCAGCAGGCAGGCGAAACGGCGTGTCATGGGGGTGGTATCCTCCTTTCGATTATGGGGCTTACGGCGAGCATGGGCAAAGAAGACTTCCGCCCCGTTGCTGGGCTACGCCGACGTGCGATGTTTTCCCAGGGGGTAAACGCGCACACTGGGTGGGGCAAAGCGCCCAAACCCACCCAACTCGGACCGTTTTAATCCACATTATCAAGGCTACATTTTTGGAAATTGGTGTGCTTGATGGTTGAACCGGATAATCAGAGTCTTATAATCCTAATATGCAACTGACACGAGCGGCCGATTATGCGGTACGGGTGATGATCCATATGGCAGGGCTGCCGCCGGGAACACGGGCCAGCCGGTCGGAGTTGGCGGAAGCGGTGGAATGTCCGGAGCAATTCCTATCCAAGGTATTGCAGAGCTTGACGCGGGGCGGGCTGGTGGCGTCGCACCGGGGGAACACGGGTGGCTTCGAGCTGCCGGGCGAACACCGGGCGGCGACGCTGCTGGAGGTGGTGGAAGCGATCGAAGGCCACATCCGGCTGAACGTCTGCCTCAGTTCGGAACACTCCTGCACGCGGCAGGCGTGGTGCCCGGCCCACGATGTATGGGCGGAAGCGCAGGCATCGCTGGTGGCGGTTCTGCAAAAGGCCACGATCAGCGAGCTGGCCGGGCGCGCGGCGGCGCGAAAAGAGGCCGGAGGGGTGAATCAGGTGGTATGGAATTAACCGGGATCGCGGTGCTGGCAAGCCTGGCGATGGCGGCCGGCGCGGTGTGTGTCTTTATCTATGCCGTGAAGAAGGATCACTTCCGCGACATCGAAGAGGCCAAATATCAAGTGTTCTGGAGCGACTGGGACGAGCAAGAGGAAGCAATCAAGGAGAACCCTGATGGCGGTGGCAAAGGAAAGTCACTCGACGCAACCCGCAAGTGACGCATCCATGCCGCGGCGGCGGCTGCTGGCGTGGTTATCGAGTGTGGGGTTGTTTGGATCGGTGGTATGGGCGGCGGCCTCCAACTGGTTTTTCTTCAAGCCGCGGGTGACGTACGGGCCGAATGCGCGCTTTGCGATCGGGAAGCCGGAGGATTTTCCGCCGGGAACGCGGATCTCGCGCGATGTGGAGCGGGTGTGCATTGCGCGGGAAGGCAACAAGCTGGCGGCGATTTCGACCACCTGCACGCACTTGGGCTGCATCGTCGGGATCTCCGACACGGGCTTCGCCTGCCCGTGCCACGGATCGCGCTACGACCAGGATGGAAGCGTGACGGGCGGGCCTGCGCCGAAGCCGCTGCCGTGGTTCCAAGTGACTCTGGCGCCCAATGGGGAACTGGTGGTGGATAAGAATTCGCAGGTGGATCCGGGGACTTATTTTACGGTATGAGCAACGCGACGAAAGAGACGCCCGGAGGGTTCGCCGTGCTGCGGGAACTGCCCTCCAACGTGTGGAACTCGATTTTCCGGGGTCCACTGCCCTCGACGGACCTGGAGCGCTCGTCGACCAGCTTTACGAATTTCTTCCTGCATATTCACCCGGTGAAGGTGAATCGCCATACGCTGCGTCCGGCATACACGCTGGGGCTGGGACTGATTTCTCTATTCCTGTTCCTG
>Ga0181530_10007243_pt1 | contig 10642 bp, 14 predicted proteins | sample PEATcosm2014_Bin_42_FD_119769 | JGI IMG/M metagenome (GOLD analysis project Ga0181530, IMG submission 119769) | Peatland microbial communities from MTU Mesocosm Facility, Houghton, MI, USA - PEATcosm2014_Bin10_60_metaG | ecosystem: Environmental > Terrestrial > Soil > Wetlands > Peat | place... | reverse complement strand
TCATACCACATCCGTTCCCGGTCGAAGGCCAAACGCAAGCTCTGCCCGGTCAGTTGACAATAGAGTTGGTGGGCTTGGCCGATGGCGTCGGCCTGGACCGGGCAGGAAGCTGGCGGAGCCGGCTGGGACATAACCCTCGGTTCAATCCGTCGTTGGAGCGGGGGAAGAGGGAAGCAGTCCGGCCGCGCCGGGCACCCGTTGGATGGCCGCTTGCACATGAGGAGGCTGGATGATTTGATTCCCGGCGCTGGCCGCTTCGATCCAGGCGGCGCGACAGAGCAAACAGAGGCTGCGGGCCAGCCCGCTGCTGGCGCTGGTCAGCAGGTTGAGAGCGGCGGGCTCGATAGCCTGACGGGTCACGCCCACCGCCGCCAGGCTCTGTTGAACATATTGACTGACCAACGGAGCCGTCCAAGGGATCAGACTCCAGTGGCAGGTGATGCGCGAGAAGAGGGAGCGGTGCTGGCGCAAGCGCAAGGCGCCCAGGAGGTATTCGTCGCCGATGAGCACCAGGCCGAAAGCGGGCGGGTCGGCCAGGTTGAGGCCCAGCAAAAGACGCACTTCTTCCAGGCTGCCATAGGCCAGGCCTTGGGCTTCATCCAGAACGATGAGGGGAACGACTTTGCCCAAGTTCGGCCAGGGCGGCCTCAATCAGGGCCAGATTGGCTTCGCGGCGGTAGGTCGCCGGTTTGCCCAGCTTGGCGGCCGGGGCCGAGACCAAGCCGGAGCCGCTCAAGCTGGCGTGAGTCAACAATAACGGGAAGAACAACCGCCGGTCCAGGCGGTTTAACCAGCGGCCGACCAGGGCGGACTTGCCCACACCGTTGGGGCCGGCCAGGAGCATCACGCTGCGCAGCGTGGCCGTTTGCTCCAGCAAGGCTAGGGCGCGCTGGCTTTGCGGCGTCTCCAGCCAGGCTTCAGAAGAGAGTTCGCCAAAGGGCACGGCACTGGCTCCCCACTGGCGGGCCAGGAGCGAGAGTTCGAGATTAGGCGCGTTTTTCATAAGCACTGCCTCCTTGGATTCGACTGTTGAGTTGGGCGTTGACCGGCTTGGCGAGACCAAAGGCGGCGCCCCGAGAGGTGACTTCGATATGGTCGAGCTGTAAGGGATCAAAACGCAATTGCACCGTCAGGATGCGCAGGCTCAAGTCCACTTCGTAGAGTTGGTTCTCCAGCCGGACGGTGCCATCGCGGCGGACGGTCTGGGTCAACTGGTGATAAAAGAGTGGGTCCAAATCCAGATGCGGATCCAGGGATTTAACCAGGTGGGCGCCGCGCTGGTAGCGCTCGGTGGGGGTCATGCCGGTGCTGGAATGGACGCGGGCGTGATAGACGCTCTGCAACCAGAGGGAGAACTTGGCGTTGAGTTCTGCGAGGTGGCCGGCTCCCTGGCCCGGCAAGCGCGAACCGGCTTCAAAATCTTGCTGTATAGTGAATAGTACTCTTTCCGCCTTGCCCTTCGACCAGGCATGGTAGGGTTTGGCGTGCAGGAGTCGCACGCCTAGGTTGGCGCACACGACGCGCGTATGATCGTTGGTGAAAGGGCCGCCCTGATCGGTGTAGAGTTTGGCCGGCAGGCCGCGGCGGGGCAACGCTTCCTTGAGGGTTTGATGGAAGGCCTGGGTGTCGGCCCGCAGGTAATAAGCCGCATAAGGGATCAGGCGCGAGTGATCATCAATGATGACACACAGGAAGGTGGGGATGGCCTTGGTTCCATCGGCGGGTGCAGAAAAGGGCCCGGGGAAAAGTCGGTCATCCACAGGTCGTTGACAAACGGGGCCTCGAAGCATTTGGTCGCTCCGCCCAGCGGTTGACGCAGTTGTTGACGCCGGGCCTTGGTGTGCAGCTCATGTTCGCGGAGAAAGCGGTAGATCGAGTTGAGCGCGGGCAACTGCGGGTCTTGTTCGCGCCAGCGCCGGTAAAGCACTTTGACCGGCACGGCCAGATGAGCCTGGGCCTGTTCCAGGATCCACTTTTGCTGGGGGACCGTGAGCTTGCGAGGCTGGCCCTTGTCAGCTCACCCCTTGGGCTCCAGCGCGGCAAAGCCCCCGCGTTGATAATCATACCACCAGTCTTCGATGGTGCGCCGGGCGCACAACCGCTGGCTGCCGTCGGGCAAGCTCATCGGACGAAAGCTCGCCTGTTCCAGGGACACCGAAAGGGGAAAACCCTGGCGTAAGAGGTCTTGAATTTGGGTGATGAAGGCAAAACGCTCCAGTGCCAGCGCCTGCCCCTGCGGAATCCGAGATTCGTTTTTCATGGGCGCTGGTTTAGCGCGCCCAAAAGCTTTGGGGAAGAAAACCCTTGTGTGGGATCATCCCCCGGCAGGCGCGGCCGGCCACCCACCCCGAATCAAATCGCCCCGTGTCAGCCGCTACGGGACCGGACGCAAACAGGCGTAATCGCCTAAAAGCGAGCGATTGCAGTGCCGAACCAGAAATCGCAACATGTCCTCCACCGAACCCATGCCGCGCTGCAACTCTTTCCACAGTTGCCGGGCGGTGTGAAGCTCGGACGGTGGTATCTGACCAAAGGCGTCTTTGAGGATGGCGACTGGTCAGAAGGTGGTCCCAAGCTCGCTGCAAACAGCCAAACCCACCGTTTTACTGCACTGCCAGGTCTTTTAATCCATCTACTTTTGCTCGCACACCAAAAGTCCGCTTTTGAAATGCCCACGACATGCAAACACTTTTGGCTTGCCACTGGCCCTGCAATACGTCACCATTCCTCCAAGTTAACAACAAAAGACTGGATAGTGAGGCTGAAGCCCATTAACTTGTCGCAACCAGGTTGTTTTAAATGAGTCAAAGATTCGACTGATGCGTGTCGTGATGCTAAGTACGCCTGACTTCCTGCCGGCCGACATTTCGGTGCCTGCTGTTCGAGCTTATTGTACAAAATGGAGCTACAACTTTGATTACTATGATAATCTCATTGATCCACAATGGGTGCCGGCATGGAACAAAATCCTAGCGGTGGACAAATCTATGGCTGCGGCGCGACAGAGCGAATGGCTTGCGTGGATTGATGCTGACGTTTTGATTTTGCGTCAAGATATTCCCCTGGAATCATTCCTTGTCGAAGGAAAGGACATTGCTTTTTCAACAGACATCGATGGAATATGCACGGGTTTTTTCCTTATTCGGAAATGTCTTGCGATGGAGAGCTTTTTGAAACTTTTATGCCACAATTATTGTATAGAATGGCCTTGGGAACAGACCGTGGTTAAAAAAATAATTGGAGGTGATGCCTACATGCAAACCGCGACAGCTTACATACCATCCTCGATAATTCAGAATCCACGAGCAAATTTTAGTGCTGACGCTTTTGCAATGCATTATTGGGGCCATAGGGGCCGGTATTGGAAGATAAAGGAATGGATGTTGCGGGCTGTTCGGCACGGTTGGAAGAAAGACGCGTTTTTCACCGGACGCCACGCCCGGTGAAAGACCATTTCCGGGATTCTTTGTTCACAGCTGGCGAGTGCAACATTCTCCGATGTATCACGCGGTCGGTTTGTGTTTTTCTTTCGCCAGACGGAGGGATAAACCCACCCATTTTTCGGTTAATTCTCGGAGCCGCTTGTAGTTGGCCAGTTCCACCCGGACAGCCTTGGCTTGGTCGCGCGGGACGAAGCGCGAACTGAACCGGCCACGATAAGCAAAGCTCACCTTGTAGTAGGGCCCGTGACGGCGCGGGCTTTGGGGGTCCTTGCAGCGGCAGCCGGGTTTGCCGCAGACGTTGTATTGTCGGGAGAGGCTGCCGGGATGCAACGGACCCAGACGGGCCAGATCTTCTTTCACTTGGGCGATTTGCCGTTCGATGTTTTGAATGGGGATGCTTGTCTTCATAGCCGATACCATATATATAGTATCGGAACATGTCAAATCCAATCGTTCGTCTGTCTTTGCCCGCACGCGGGTGGGTTCTCTGGACGGCCTTTGGGCGCGCCCTCCAATCGCTCCGCCCGGCCTGCTCCCGGTCCACCACTTTCCTCTGGCTGGGGGTCGTCCTGGCCGCCTTGTGCCTGCGCCCCGATCTGGCCGGCGTCACCAGCCTGATGCGTGCCCTGGGGCTTTCGGACGCCAGCTATTACTGCCTGCTGCATTTCTTCCATTCCCCGGCGCTGGATGTGGAGGCGCTCACACGGCTCTGGCACCAAACCTTGGGGCGTTTGCTGGGCCGCCGCTGGGTGCTGGTCCACGGAGGGAGGGTGGCGCTGGTGGACGGGATCAAGCGGCCCAAGGAGGACAAGAAGATGCCGGGAGTCAAAAGCCTGCACCAAGAGTCCCGTTGCAATGCCAAGGCGTCCTTCATCATGGGACACTCCCTACAGGCGGTGGCGTTGCTGGCTCAGGCGTCGGGAGTCTATCTGGCCGTGCCGGTGGCCGCCCGCCTTCACGAGGGACTGGTCTGGAGCAATCGCGACCGGCGCACCTTGCTGGACAAATTGGCCTCCTTGCTCCTGGGGCTGCCGTGGGATCAAGCCGTCACGGTCGTGGCCGACGCTTATTACGCCGCCGCCAAGTTCGCCCGCGCCCTCTTGAGCCAGGGGCATCACTTGGTCACGCGGGTGCGCTGCAATGGCGTGGCTTATTTCCCGCCCTCACCGCCCCAAGGCAAACGGCGTGGACGGCCCGCTCTCTACGGGCTGAAAACCAAACTGTACGATTGGTTCTGCTACCAGGAAAAATTCATCCAAGCGCCCAGCCCCGTCTATGGCGAGTCCAGTGTGCGGCTGCGCTATTACGCCTTTGATCTGATCTGGCGCCCTTTGGGCCGGCTGGTTCGGTTCGTCTGGGTGATTCATCCACTGCGCGGACGCCTGATGTTGCTCTCAACCGATTTGACTCTGGAGCCGCTGGAAATCATTCGTCTTTACGGGTGGAGGTTCAAAATCGAGGTCAGTTTCAAACAGGCTATCCACACCGTCGGCGCTTACGCCTACCACTTCTGGATGCAGGACATGGACCCGATCCGGCGCGGTGACGGCTCCCAGCATCCTCACTGCCAGTCGCCCGAATACCGCCAGCACATCCGCCGCAAACTGGCCGCCTATGAGCGCCACATCCAATTGGGATTGATCGCCCAGGGCTTGCTCCAATACTTGGCCCTGACTTTCCGCCGGGTGGTTTGGTTCAATTTCCATTCTTACATTCGCACCGCCTCGCCCCAAAAGCCGCCCACCGAATGGGTCGTGACACACGCGCTGCGCCACACCTGGCCGCATTTTCTGGCGAATTCACCCCAAAGCCTCATCCTCAAGAAATTCCTCGCCTCCAAAATCAGCCCTCGCCGCTGCGGCTACGCCGATATCCTTGGGCTGGAACAGGCCGCATGAATGTTCCACTGTCCAGTAAATCGAAAGTAACGTCATATGATAATAGTCTCAGAGAAGTTCCTGGTTACTGTTGCTGTTCCCCAAGGCTTTCCCTTATTGGCAACAAATTCGTGCTTACTAAGACTTTTCCAGGAGAGTAATTTGTGGCGGCGATGAGAGCATTGGATTGATTTCATCTCGTTAAATAGGGTTCGCTCTACTTTATCTTGTAGAATGGCAGTAAGAAACAAGCTCTGCACCGGAATATATCGGTCCTCGATTCCAGCCATAATCGCGCGTTTAATGAGGTCCCAATCCTCATATCCCCATCCGAAAGCCATTCGTTCGTCATAGCCTCCGATTGACTCAAAATCGGTCTTACGCAGGGCGATTCGTCCAAACGTGCCACCTATACCTGTTGGTGAGCGCAGCATAATTGGTTTTCCAGTTGAAAATGCGTGGATTAAATACTCAGCAAAACCAAAACCCGTAAAATTATCGGCATCTAAATTACACACAATCTTACCACGCGCTAGGCGATGAGCTATATTTTTTGCGTGTGCATGATGAAAATGCTTATAACCGGTCACAGAATAAAAAACCACCCGGCCTGTGCATAAATGTTCTTGCAACACCTCTGCCGCCCAGGTTCGGAGTCCATCAGGAGAGCTGTAATCCAAAAGGACAAATTCAACTGATGGCGTTTGTTGGTTGTTTAGCAAATTTAATGGCAAAGTGTCCCGTAAATACTTTAAACGTCCCATACAGGTTGTGCAGAACGATACTTCAATGTTTGGTCTCAAAATGTCCATGGTTATTCTTGTATATTTGGACGTGTTGTGACTATTGGTAATGTATAATGGATATTAATGCAACGTCATTTTCAAGGACTGTCGTGAGGAGGGCAAGGCCAGTGACAAAGTCTCCGCAAGCGCGATAGGAGTCAGTGGGCCAAGAGCCGGTTGGTGCTTCCCTGTGTCGGTTAGCGCCGAGTTTGGAGCACACGGCGGAGAGGACTTTTTTCTTAGAGCCAACTGGGGGGCGCGCGGCAAGGCCCCGGTGGGCAGCGCGGAGGATTCCAGTACGGGGACGGTTGTTTTGGCGGCAAGGTTCACTGCTCATGCCATGGTTGGGTGAAGCGGCGGATGAAGCCCCAAGGTTTGTGGTGAACGTGGTGCTCAAAGTCGGGTAGAGATCTTTTGCCGTCTTTGCCCCTGGATTGCGCCTTCAAGAGAGAAATGGCCAAAGACCGAAACAGGGACAGATTGAGCCCGGCGGTGGTGTTCCGCACCGGGCAGCGGTCCTCATCCTGAGTGCGGTCCCGGCGATAGTATTGTCCATTTTCGATGCTCCAGTGCTCGCGCGCCAATTCGAGCAGTTGGCCTAAAAGCCGAGCATGCGGTGGACCTGGAGAGCGAGGCTATTGTTGCGACGACGGTCATCTTTGCGAACAAGTCGGACGCGCAGAGCGGGCCGGTGACCTTGAGCTTGGCGGAAGCCAATCTGGTGTTGGCGGGCAGTGCCACGGAGATTGAGGAGACGGTGGTGGACAAGGGCTATATGGACGGACATAAATAAAGGGACATATGGGTTGACTTTTATGGTGGTGTGGGCCAGTATGGGGGCATGCAGGCACGTTTATTGCATTTGCATTTTCGAACCTACGACAAACTGCGGCGACTCAAGAAGGAAGCCGAAGCCGACGGGGCCTACCGCGTGGCCAAGCGCATCCACGCCATCACCCTAAATCACGATGGGTTGAGCAGCGGCGAGATTGCCGACTTTTTGGATGCGCTCCGTTCCAAGGTTTCGCAATGGTTAAGCGACTATGAGCATTTCGGCTTCGAGGCGCTGTTGGAAGGTCAGCGTTCAGGTCGTCCGGGCCAGTTGAGCCAGCCCCAACAGGTGCAGTTGGAAGACATCATCGACAGCGGTCCTACCTCTTGGGGGTTCCTCTCCGGCGTGTGGAGCGCGCCGATGGTCGCCCGCGTTATCTCCGAGGAGTTTGGGATTGATTACACCGCCCGGCACGTCCGGCGTCTGCTGCACGGGTGGGGGTTTTCGGTGCAACGGCCCCGGCGCAAGCTCAAGCGCGCCGATCCGTTGGAACAGGACCGATGGCGGCGCTACACGTATCCCCGCTTGAAAAAAAACCCGCCGAACAAAAGGGCAAATTAGTCTTCGAGGACGAGGCCAGTTTCCGGCAAGACTCGACGCTTTACCGCACTTGGTCGCGGGTGGGCGTGCAACCGTTGGTGCCGGTTGTGGGCGGCGGCGAGGACCGGATGCAATCCGGGCGGTTGACAATGGATCGGAGTTTTAAGTGTTGGCGCCGGTTCAAAAATGCAGATTGATCGGATGGGCGCTCCCGGAGGGACTGGATTTGTTCTTTCAACAGGCGAACCGCGGCTGTATATTGACGGCGAGTTTTTTGCTTATGAACAACTTGCGGCTTTCGGATTCGGTCGGAAGGCCAGTTTCAAAAACAGAACCGGTCTTCGCATGGTATGACTTCGCATTGAAGCTCGTCAGCACCGTTCTTTTCTTGTTGGCTCTAGTTTCCGCCGGATGCGTGAGTCCGGCAAGGACTATAGAGACCTCGGGACGAGCAAAGAGCCGGTATCCCGAGGGGTATCTATCGCTAATCCTGGCCCAGGATGACCAGTCGGATGACCTTCTCCTCACTTTGAAGAATACGAGTTCGCACCCGATCACAAATTATTTCCCTCAAAAGGTTTTCGAGGGATCGGTGTGGGTTCTCCAAGAAGGGGCTGTCCCACTAAAAACCTATCCGTCCAACTACTTCAACCTCCTCCTGACTTCATTTTGGGTTAACCCGGAGTTGGTGATCCCGCCAGAAGGCACCCTGACTTACAAGATTCCCTTGGAGTCATTGGTTTGCCCATTCTCGATGCGCCAGCCAGGCGGGACCCACCCAGTGCTTGCCTATGCTTTCATGGACAACTTTGAAGTCGTTTCAAACATCATTCTGCTGAAGCATCCTGAAAGAATCCAATGGCAAACAAGGGACCAAAAAGGAGTCAGCCGATTCGGCCTGTGATCAATCAAACGTCATCGGCCGTTATTTGATCCTTCATTCTGTAGCTCCGGCCTTCGACGATCACTGTTTCAGCGTGGTGCAGGAGCCGGTCCAGCACGGCGCTGGTCAGGGTGCTGTCGTTGTTGAAGATTTTTGGCCAGTTTTTATAGGGCTGGTTGGTTGTGACGATGGTCGAACCGGTTTCATACCGCTGGCTGAAGACTTGGAAGAGCAAATCAGCGCCGATTTTATCGATCGGCAAATATCCAAGTTCATCGATCAAAACCAGGCTTGGGTTGATGTATCTTTTCAGTTCGGCTTTGAGGCGGTGGGTGGATTGGGCCGCCGCCAGGGTGTTGACGATGTCGATGGCGGTGGTGAACAGCACCGTGTGGCCGGCCAGACAGCACTCATAGGCCAGCGCGGTCCCTAAGTGGGTTTTACCGAGGCCGGCCCCTCCCATGAAAATGACGTTGGCCTTGTCCTTGAGAAAGGAGAGGCGAAAGAGATTTTGCACATGGGGGCGATTGATCTTTTTGGGCCAGGTCCAGTTGAACTGTTCGAGGGTTTTAATGACGGGAAAGCGCGCCGCCTGGATGCGGCGTTGGGTTGCTCGATCCTTCCGTCGGAGCGCCTCGCCTTCGGCCAGGCGGCTCAAAAAGTCCAGTGGCGGCCAGTTTTTTTCCGCCGCCTCCCGGGCCAAGGCTTGGTGGTGCTCCTGAAAATAGGAGAGTTTGAGGTAAAGGAGGTAAGTTTCGAGTTGATCGTCTTTCATAAAGGAGTTGGGGAGTCTGGGTGGTTTTTGGAGTCGTAAATGGAGAGGTCTGGAGCGGGCAGATCCAACTCCAGCAGGTCTTGTTGTCGGGTCAGGTGCAACGCGCCGGGTTCCGTCGGCGGATGTTGGCGTTGCTGTAAAATATTGGCAATGTATTCGCAGGAGAAGGCCTGATAGGTGAAGGCGTCTTCCATGGCGCGAGCCACTGCTTCGATGCCATACAGCTCGCTCAAGGCGACGATCTTCTGGACGTGATGTTTGGGATTGAGGCGCCGCTGTTCCAGTTGCTTATAGTAATCGTCGGCCTTGGGGCACAGGGCCAAAAACCGCAGGAAGAGCTTTTGCTCGCGTGCCCTTTTCCGGTGCAAGAGCAAGGGCGCCACATGGTCGGGCAACTCGTAGTCCTGGTTGCGATCGTACCGGCGCACATGCTCGGCGACCAGCTTCTGCTGGTCATAAACCAGGAGCCGGTCGGCGAACCGTTTCAAGGTGAGCTGGCTCGACGCATACTGGCAGGGCACCGAATAACGGTTGCCATCGACGATGATGCGGAACTGGCTGTTGACCCGGATGGGACCCACGACGGCCGCCTCGTAAGGAAGCGGATGCAGGGGGTTGAGCTTTTCCTGGGAGAAGAGTTCCTGGGGCATTTTTTGGGTCTGCCCGTGAACCCGGACATTGGCCACTGTGTCCAACCAATAACGCGCCGCCGGATTGACTGCTTGAAAATCGGAAAGTGGCAGGCCGTGAAGAAAGTTCTTCTTTACATACCCCACGCCATTCTCGACGCGTCCTTTTTCCTGGGGCTGGGAGGGGCCACAGGGCCGGATTTGAAATCCGTGATGGTTGGCAAAATCCAGATAACGAGGATTGAACACAATCGAGCCACCCGCCCGGCTCAAAACGGCGACCTTACAGTTGTCGACCCAAACCTGGCGCACCACCCCGTTAAAATACTCGAAGGCATGCTGGTGGCATGACAGAAAATGTTCCATCGTTTCGGCCAGCGTGAACTCCAGATACATTTTGCGGCTGAAAGCCAGCACCATGATAAAAAAAGACAGGCGGCGCTGAGTGGATCCCACCGGAACCGACCCGGCGCATCCCCAGTCCACCTGGGCGCACTCACCGGGGGCAAAATGAAGCGTCAGGAAAGCCGGCCTCGGCTTGGGGCGCACCTGGCGCACGAAATCTTTGATGATGGTGTAGCGTCCCTGGAAGCCGCGTTCCTTGAGTTGCTGGAAAATCTGCTGGGCCGAGTAAGCGTGTTGTTCCAGCAGACGGACGATGTCGCCCTTGAACGGATCAAGTTTGCTGGGGCGCTGGGGAATGGCGGCCGGTTTAAAACTCTCCCGCCCGGCCCACTTGCGCACCGTGTTCAAACCCAGTTTGAGCTCGCGGGCAATCTGCCGCAGGCCCAGCTTCTTTTCGGTGAGCAAATGCCGAATCTGGCAATAGGTTTGATAATCAATCATGCCAGACCTCCCATCGCCTTGCGCAAGATCTC
>Ga0181530_10007241_pt1 | contig 10643 bp, 11 predicted proteins | sample PEATcosm2014_Bin_42_FD_119769 | JGI IMG/M metagenome (GOLD analysis project Ga0181530, IMG submission 119769) | Peatland microbial communities from MTU Mesocosm Facility, Houghton, MI, USA - PEATcosm2014_Bin10_60_metaG | ecosystem: Environmental > Terrestrial > Soil > Wetlands > Peat | place... | reverse complement strand
TAGAAGGCCTTGCCGACCTGTGACTTGCGGAACGCCGTCCCCCCGGCATGGCCGGGCGTGTGCCAGGAGTACTCGTGCGACTCGGTGAACGCCACGAGGTTCGCGAAGAACGGGGGCAGCAGGTTCTCGGTGTGGCGGCGCCAGGCGTAGTCGATCCGCCCGGCGACAAAGCTCGGCGTGTCCTCGAACACCAGCACGAACTCCTGCACGATTTCTTCCACAGAGAGCGGAATGTCGTCGAGATCGTCCCGCTCGACCATCAGAAACACGGGCACGCGCACGTTGTGGCGACGGACTTGGTCGAGGACGGCCAGGGCAGGTCGCCGGCCGCTTTTGTACTCGAGGTTCCAGTCAAGAACAAGGCATCCAAAGGACGGGTCCGAAGCCACGAGGGCGGCGGCGTCTGTGATCGAGCTGGAGCGCACGATCTCATGGCCGAGCACGGCCAGCTCGGCGACTATCCGCCGCAGCGTCTCGCCGGCGAGACGCTCCCGCTCCGGGCCGGCCACCACGAGGACCGGAAAGGCGGAACGGTCGAGCACGCTTCGGCTGGTCATCGACCCACCCTTCCCACGAGCGGCCTCGTCGGAGCGACTCGACCCGCCCACTGGATCGTCGCAGCCGTGACAAGCGCGATGCCGACAGGACCCACGAGACGCGCTTGAGCCCTGCAGACAGCTGTGGCACCGCGAGCCACTGACCGCTCAAGACGAGCTGGGCTTTGTGCAGGCATGTCTCCCCTTCCTGCCATCGGTCTCTTCCTCAGACGAGTATGTGGCGTTCGCACATCTCTTGGCATCCCGTGATTACGCCAATATCAGGTTCGACACCGCAATTGTGGCACCGACGCCTTAGAGCCGCTGGCGACGCGCGGTGTCGGTGTCCTGAAGGTCGGTGCCGCGAGCACGGTGGGTTGGGGTGCCTCTCGCGTGCTCACCCACAAAGACGCAGCGCCCGAGCTCGGGACCAGATGTTCAGCCTGAAGCAGTGACCACAAGTCGATCAGGTCGTACGCTTGTCCCGCGGCCGCAGTAATGGTGGTTTTCTGGTCTTCGTGAGCGGCTGCAGATTCGGAGACGAGGAAGTGACAGACCGTGCCACCTTCTATGTGTCTGGGGCGATAGCAGCCTTCCTCGAGTACCGTGCCGCCGAGCGGCCGGAACGTCCGCACATTCTCCTTATTTTCGAGACACCGGAAGGATCCGTGGCCGGCGCCGGCCCGGACGATCTCGGTTGCGACTTCTGGGACGTTGTTCAAGTGATCAGCGTGATCGAGCGCCGACTGAACGAGCATTACCTGCCCACGCGGCGCCTGGTGTCACTCATCTTCTTCGCCGAATGGGACCTTGTGCCCAAGTAGGACAGCCTGTGTCGCAGATCGTCTCTGAGTCCGCGCGGATCGGCTGCCAGGCGTGCCGTCGCCTGGTTCGGCGTCGTTCCAGTTCGATCCAGGCAGAGACAATCAGACCGGTCGTGGCGCTGAGTTGTCAGGCACGAAGGCACGATTCGACCTGATCAGGGATCATCCAAGGGTCCAGGAATCCTCGCGCAGGTAAGCTCAGTGGCTTCGGCAAGTATCCGAGGGCATGCTTGTTCGGTGAGTGAGAACTCGTCGTCTCCGGAGACACGGCGGGATCGCCTATGGGCGGCGGCAGAGTCGAGAGGCATCCCGCTGGGGACGATCCTGACAGGCGCCGCGGTCGTGGTCCTGGTCTACCTGACCGGCAAGCTCATCTACCGGCTCCGAGACGTCATCCTCATCATGGTCGTCGCTGGGTTTGTGGCCCTCATCTTGAACCCTCTTGTGGTTATGTTGCAGCACTGGCACGTCAGACGCCGGGGGTGGGCGGTCGCGGTGGTGACGATGTGGGCAACGATTATTTTCGTCGCGCTAGCGGTGGCCTTCGGATATCCCTTGGTCAACGGGCTCACCCACCTGGCTAATCATCTGCCGGGCTATGTGAAGCAAGCCGAGCACGGCAAGGGCTGGATCGGACATTTGGTTCGCCGCTATCACGTAGAAACCTGGGTTGAGAAGAACGCGCCCAAATTGACGTCCTTTGCGAGAGGACTCGCCAAACCCGCCCTGAGTCTGGGTAAGGGCGCCCTGACGCTTGTGATCACGATGTTCACCCTCTTCGTGCTCGTGCTGCTGCTCCTGCTCGAGGGCCCGAAGATCCGAGTCGGACTGCTGGGGCTCCTGTCTCCGGAGCGGTCCACGCGTTGCACGGTGGTGGCGAACGAGGTCAATCGTTCGGTCACGGGTTTCGTGCTGGGAGACTTGATGACCTCACTCGTCGCCGGGATCGTCGTGTTCGCGACTCTCGCTATCCTCGGCGTCCCATTTCCACTGCTCTGGGCTCTATGGGTGGCTCTCGTCGATTTTCTCCCCATGATTGGGGGCGCACTTGCCGGTATCCCGACCGTGTTGTTCGCCACCGCACACTCACTCACAGCGGGCATCGTTACTTTGGTCGTGTTTGTCGTTTACACCCAGGTCGAGAATCATGTCCTCAACCCGGTGGTCATGAGCCGGACGGTCAAGGTCAACCCGCTGTTGGTGCTGTTGTCCATCCTGATCGGTGCGTCGATCGGCAGCTGGATTGGCGGCTTCTTCGGGGGCTTTGTAGCGGCGCTGCTCGCTATCCCGATCGCCGGCAGCATTCAGGTGCTTGTGCGAGAACTGTGGCGCGCCACCGCCCAGCCAGCCGCTCCAGGTGGCAAGGACGTGGCAGTCTGAGAACGGCGAACGGAACCGGCGGGTGAGCCTCCCTGCCAAACACAGGTGACACGGACGCTTCTCGTAAGGGCCACGCTCTACAACATCGATAGCGTGGCCACCTGTTCGAAGGTGAAGGCCGGCGGAAACCTGGACCGGCGCTCGATGATGCGGGTCAAAGACTCGCGAGAAGCACGGCAAGGATGCCGGTGAGAAAGATCCCGTCAAACGTGCCGGCCCCGCCGATCGATGCCAAGGGTGCCCCGATGTCGCGGATCCGTCCGAGATTGACAAGGTCCGCACCGACAAGCGTGCCGATTGTCCCACCGACGTAAGCAAGGGCGGCGATCGCGTGGCCACCGATCACGATGGCGGCAAGCGCCGCCACGATCGGCGGGACGAAAGTCGGGGCGACAATCCCGACTCCCGGCACCGGGCGCGCCACCAGCCAGACCAGTACAGACACGACTGCGACGGCGATCAACGAGTGCAGCCAGATGCGGTCATGCACCACGAGGTAGGCGGCCAGGGCCGAAGGGATGACGGCGCCGCCAACGTTCACCGCCACGGTCGTGGTGCCTGTATGCACGACCGTCGGGACCCGGTAGTGAACCCTGAACGCGACGGCGTCGTTTACCCGCGTCTGGGTGCGGTCCGCCAGGCGCGCAACCGGGATGTCGAACCAGCTCCCGATGATCGAACCGAACAGCGCTGCGAAGAGCCAACCGGGACTGAGCCCGATGCGCTGGTACGCGTAGGTGATGACATCCAACCCGACAAGAACCGCCACGACGAGCATGAGGCCAGCGAGAAAGACGACAAGGGGCGCTGCGAGCGGCCAGTAGTTGCGATGCGGGTGGTCGTCGCGGTTCATAGACAGACGTTCCGTGCTACTTGGACGAAGTCGCTGACGTGGTGCGAGATCGTTATCGCCGTTCTCATCGATCACCCCTGTCTCTAGGAAACGGGATCATTGTGGTGAGTGAGCGTCCGCCAGCTTGTGCTCGGTCCACGCTGAAGACCAACTGGCCTTGCCCGCCTCGATGACAGGCCGGCAACACATGTTGCGAGCTGTCGGTGCTGGTCGAACTTCGATTCTGACGGTCTGGAACGCGTTCATGGATACAGCCGACCACAACAGAGACGATCGGTCCTCAGTGGTGGCTACTGGTCTTCAAAGAGCGACCACTGATTGGAGGGTGCGACAAACGCCTTCAGCTCACTGCCCGGTCGCGGAGGGGCCTGGCGATGACACTTCGCGTGATGATCTCAAGGTCGTGTTTGGTGAGGTCAGACGGTGGTCTGAGGTTGTTCCAGCAATATTGCGCGCGCGGCTATCGCAAAGGCAGCATCGTTTCTCCGCCAACGCGCAGAGCGACGGACCGCATCCATACACTTGAACGCGTGATGCGGCACGAAGAATTAGCCCTCATACTTGCCTCGAGACAACCCAGAACACTGGAGGGAGCCCTCGATGTCGTCCAACTCGGAGTCAGAGCATCTCAACAAGAATCAGCGCGACACTCTGCTGCAGCTGTTTCAGCATCCGGCTAGCCACAACATCGAATGGCAGCATGTCCTGTCGCTACTTGAGGCTGTCGGGTCGGTCGAGCAGCGCCACGATGGCAAGTACCTGGTTCATCTCGGCGCTGAGACCGGAGTCCTCACCCGCCCGAAACACAAGGACATTGACGTCCAGCAGGCCGTCGACCTACGCCGGATGTTGACCGGAGCAGGATACGGTGCCCTCGCGGAGGAAATGGAGGCCAAGGGCAAAGAGGTCTGACGGAACCAGCGGCCGTGACTTCCGACGTCCCGGATCCCAGCTCGACAGGGTGTCGGGCCCACGGACTTGCCTCATAGGGTGGAAAACCTGTGGATTCTCCCGACAGCTCCCGTGACACCTCGGGCAGAGTCAAGACCGTGAGAACTGCCGAAGCCGTGATCAGCGTGATACCCAGGAGTCCCAACCACGCGTGTTTGCGCCCTGGGCTCGGTCGTGGCGTCGCGAGCGGCGACATGCCTGTGATGGGCTGAACATTCTGCCGGCTTGCCCTACTTCCCCTTCCTCCGGCCGGAACGGTGGAACGCCTGTTGCAAACCGGATGCCACTGCCAATCCCATGAGTCCCCCACCCACGACATCCGCGGGGTAGTGAACTCCGGTGTGGATCCGGCTGTAGCCGACGGTGGTCGCGAGACTGAACAGCGGTAGCGAAAGCTGAGGGAAATCGGCCGCTACTGCACCGGCAAAGGCGAAGGCCGACGCCGTGTGACCTGACGGGAAGGAACTCGACGCCGGCATACGCGCCCGACGACTTGCGGCGCCAGTCTGTCGGTCCGGCCTGCTCCTGACAAAGAGATGCTTCGCTGCTAAGTCAGCGCTGAGCGACGAAACGCCGACCGCCACCAGGCCTTGCATGGCCGCGCGCCGGCCCCTCTTGCCGCCTGTGACGGCGAGCGCGGTGGCCATCGCGATCGAAAAACGGGAGTAGTTCGCGGCGTTCGCGATCCAGGTGATCGGCACGTCGAGTGTCGGCGTAGGCGTGTGGGCTACCGCGTCGTAGATAGCACGGTCGAGGGTGTTCACTTCTTCAAACAGGCGACGAAGCAGTTCGCGGGGAGACCGGTTCGGTTCGGGACTGCCGGGCGGCGCCCAGGGTCGATCGATGGATGTCACGCGTCACCTGCTTTCCCAACGATTCCGCTCGGAACCCCTCGCACCACGCGGGCAAGGCCGAGCAAGGTGGACACCGTCACGGGCGCGTGAAGAAAGGCGGGTGAAGCGCCCGGCTGGTCGAGGGAGACACGGACACGGAGCGCGCCCGGTCGGATCGCGAAGCGGAGCGGAGTGGTCCAGGTGCGCGCTTCGCCGTCCACGGCAGCAGTGAGCACGGAGGAGCCTCGGACCTCGAGTTTCGTGGTAGCCCAGTCGCGCCAGCCTTGGTAGCCCTCGGGATGGCCTGCTGCCTCCAGAGCCACGAGCCGGTTGACGTCCGACGGGCCGTTGACGGTAAGGGTCGCCACGCCGAGCACGCCGGTGTCGAGCCTAGAGCGAGAACCGAATCCGCTCACACTCGACAGCACGTAGGGATTGTTGGAGACCTGTACTACTTGAGCGTTGGTGATCGTCCCGTCCGGACCATCTACGACGAGATCGAACGGTTCCGCGGACGGCCCCAACAAGTCCGGCAGCATCTCGGCCACCGTCCTTCGCTTGGCCTCACGGTACTGCTGCGACGCCACGATGCGCGCATACACGCCGAGCGATACGTTGTTGACGAAGACATCACCGTTCACTTCTCCCAGGTCGATGGTGGCCTCGCGGGCTGCACCGAAAGCGTCGAGCGCGCGGGCGGGATGACGGCGGTCGATCCCGAGGTCGGACGCCAAGTGATTGCGGGTGCCAGCCGGCACGCATACGAACGGCAGTCCGTGACTGGCAGCTACCTCCGCTACGACCGCCTGTGAGCCATCGCCTCCAGCGATACCCAAGGCGTCCGCACCCCGGGCAACGGCGGCTTCGGCGAGCGCCCGCAGGTTGCCACCCGGTTCCAGCAACACGGGTTCGACGCCACGACGACGCGCTTCGTCGACGAGGTGCAGCTTCGCGATCGTCCCGTTTCCCGATTCCGGGTTCATGAGGACGACCCCATGTGTGGTTGCTGGTACCTCTTGCCACCGTTCGGCGATGGCCTGATGGACCTCCCAACGCAGCGCCAGAGTCCCGAGCGCCGATGCGACCGCGATGCCGAAGATCACTGTCACCACCGCCAGCGCGCCCCGACCTGCCATCACGAGGCTGGCGACGGCCGCGGCTACCAGAACGATGGCGGCAACCGCCGCCCACGGCCGGAAACGACTGTTGGTGGCCGCTATCCACAGAGCCGAGATCCCGAGGGAGCCGGCAGCTACCGAGCCCAGCACGTAGGCCAGGTCTCGGGCCGTGAACACGACGAGGACGGCCAACGTGACGGCCGAAACCGTGAGCGCGCTCGCAGCCGCGAGCCGGGATCCGAGCGGCGGTGCAGTCAGCTGCTCTCCGCCGGCTGGCGACCCTGGCTCTCCTGACTGTTCTGAACGCCTCGCTGCCATAGCCGATAGCTCTCCGGAGTTGGCCGGTTCTCGGGTGAAGGTTGCTGCCTATAGTGCACCATGCGCGACTCGATCAGTCCTCAGTAGTCGCTACGGCATCCCGAGGCGGGCTGCAGGTGTGCATCGCGGTGGTCGACGTCGCCGCTGGGTGCGGCACTCCTCCTGCCCAAGGCGAGATCGTCGGCAACTCCTCAGTAGCTCGACCATCCGAAATCTAGTAGCCACTACTGAGGATCTGTCGCCTATGAAGTGGTCTCCTGTAAGCACGAACGCGATCCTCGGCACGCTTTCTCACCGGGTCCCGACCACACACTAGGAGGGCGGATGTACAACGATCTAGATCACAGAACCACTCTCGGCGGAATACGCGGCGCGGGAGACACTCGCTCCCTATTCAGCCAGACGATGGGATTCGTCGCCGCCACGGTCGGCGTCTTCGCGCTCGGGACCTACCTCGGCCGCACCTTGTCCTACGGTTGGGGCTGGGTATTCTTCCTGGCAGCCTTCGCCTGCCTGATCGGCTTGCGGTTCGCGGTTCGGACGTCGGAGTCCTCGGCGGTTGGCTTGTTGTTCGGATTCGGGCTCTTGATGGGACTGGCGACCGCGCCGACCGTCGTCTACTACGCCGCCGCGGGTCCCCAGGTGCTCTGGCAAGCGGCTGGGGCCACTGCCCTTTTCATGACCGGACTTGGGACGATGGGCTATGCAAGCCGACGAGACTTGTCAGGGATCGCCCGAGTCTGTTCCTGGGCGCTCTTGGCACTCATTATCTTCGGCATCGTCACAATCTTCACGCAAATGCCGAACGGCTCGATCATTTACTCCGTTGCGGGGCTGGTGATATTCGCAGGCCTCACCATGTACGACTTCCAGCGGCTCCGTGTTGTAAGCGACTTTGATTCCGCCCCTCTTCTTGCTGCTTCCATCTTCCTCGACGCCCTCAACGTGTTCCTCTTCTTCCTGAACATCTTCGCCAGGAGAAGGTGATGCGACCGCCGACGCCCGGCGACGCCTCTCCCTTGGTCACGTCGATGCGAAAAACTCAGCCGTTCGACTTTGTGATAGTCGAGTCAGCGAACCGGTAACGCCGGCGGAACAAGAAGTAGGCCGGCAGTCCAGCCAGAAGAGGAAGCCAGTAGGACGCGACCCGGTAGGCGAGTGTCGCCAGGAAAGCGTCGCTCGCACCGATACCGGCGAGAACGAGCATCCCGCTCAGGCTCGCCTCGACGATGCCAAGGCCTCCGGGAGTGATGGGCAGGAGTCCGACCACGCCGGCGACTGCATAGGCGAGGAGAACCAGCGACGGGCGGGGATGACTACCGGTGGCCCACAAGACAGCCAAGAGACAGCCGAAGTCGGTTCCAAGCCGGGCGGCACAGAGTAGAACTGCTCTCTGCCACTGAGCACCGAGCGCCGAGCGTACGGCATTCCTGTCGCGCAGCAACCGCTCACTCAGCCCAGTCAGCGGCGGCCGGTGCCGACGGATCCGGTTCCAGAGCCACTCGAGGTTCCGGCCAAGCCACGCCAAGGGACGGTCGGTGCGCAAGAACACCAGGCTGAAGGCCGCGAAGAGCACAAAGCCCACTGCACCCACGATTGCCGTGTTGACGAGGCCGCGGCCGACCGGCGTGCCGGCCACAATGGCGGGAAGCGCGAAGATCGGTAGCGCGAGGAGACCGCCGATCTGGATCAGCGAGAAAGCGGTGAGACCGCTCACGGCGGTGTCGACGTCGATGCCGGCCGCTGCGAGCATCCGGAACTGGACTATGGCACCCGCCGCGTCTGCGCCCGGCATGATATTGGTAATGGCGTTGCCGGTCAGTACCGCGGTGACGACGGCGAACCAGCCACTGGTGCGCAACGCCAGGCGCTGTAGGGCGAACGTGCACACAAAGTGAGCGGCTTCCGCGACCACCGCGACGGCCAACCAGACGAGGTTCAGCTTCGACAGGCGGGGCCATGACGACAGGACACGGGTAACGCTGGGCAGCACGATGTAGATGGTCACGCCGGCCACAGCAACGGCCCCTGCCCGCTTGGCTAGGGTCCTCCAACTGAAGAAACCGTCCTGTTGCGGCTCGGGGCCGACTGTCATCGTCCGGTCCGGCCCGAGGGTGTCGCCGGTAGAGCGGCCGAATACCTCGCCAACATGTGAAACACGATATGCCAGGCGCACGACGCAAGACGAGTGTGGTGAACGAAGTCATCAAGATTCCCGCAATCGCGTGATGTGCCGCCCACGCCCAAGTCTCACAATTGACCTTGCACACATCTCTGCATTCAGAAAGGAACATCATGCACAAGCCAACAAGTCTGATCGCAAGTGACGTAAAAGACGAGCTCGACTGGGACCCACTGCTTGACAGCAGGCGTATCCTCGTCGAGGCTGACGAAGAGCGAATCACCCTGACCGGTGCCGTAGACACATACTTCGACCTGATGCGAGCATCGGAAGACGCCCAAAGCGTGAAAGGTGTGAAGGCTGTCGACAACCAGCTGCTCGTCGGGCCGCTCGGCGAAATCATCGCAGATGCCGCCATCGCAGCAGACTGCACAGCGGCGCTCGACGCCGACCGCTTCGTTCCCGCCGGAGCGGTGACACCCCAAGTGACCGACGGTTGGGTCACCCTGAGGGGCCATGTCCACCGGCACTACCAACGGCGCGCCGCGGAGCGTGCGGTCGAAAGGCTCAAGGGAGTGCTCGGTCTCTCCAACGAAATCCTGGTCTCGGACGAGCCTCTGCCGGAGGATGTCAACGAGAGCATTCGCAAGGCGCTACGACGCAACGCCATGATCGACGACTCACTGATAAAGGTCTCAAGCTCCGGTCACACCGTCTACCTCGACGGCACGAGCGGATCTTGGGCTGCAAAGAAGAAGGCTGAGGAGATAGCATCGGGGGCGCCAGGAGTAACTGAGGTCGTCAACCGCATCACCATCCTTCCCTAGATCGTTCCGGTCCAGTCCCATGCGTCGTCCGAACTCTCGTCTGCCGGTGGCCGGTCGTTGCACCAAACCGCACAACGAATCGGACAGGCATAGTGGACGTCATTCAAAGGAGTCCCCGTGATCGCAGCAACAACATTCGGAGTCGGACAGGTTGTCTACTCGATCCTGTGGTTTGTCCTGTTCTTCGTCGAGATATGGTTGATGATCTCAGTATTCATAGACATCTTCCGGAGTCACGACTTGCAGGGCTGGGCAAAGGCTCTCTGGGTTCTCCTGGTGCTCCTCGTTCCGATCATCGGAATCATCGCCTACTTCATCTTTCGCGGCGACAAGATGCGAGTCCATCAGATGCAGGCACAGCAGTCCGGCGGACCGTTCCGGGATTACGCGCGACGCCCGGGCGACGATGGCGAATCCCCGGCCCAGGAGCTCTCCCGCCTCGCTGACTTGAGGCGGGACGGCCTGATCACCGAAGACGAGTTCCAGGTCCTGAAGGCACACGTCATGCGGCGCGTCTCGGACACAGACGCGCCATAAGGTCCACGGCAGCGCTCAAACGATCCGGTCCGTCATCGCGCGTGTCGAACCTCGTGACGAGTCGGCTCGCTGTCTCTTTCGGAGCAGCTCGTCAAGCGGCCGCAAAGCGTCCAGTGGAGCCGGTCAGTAGGGGCCGCCTCCGAACTAAAGATCTTTCGGTAATACCCTGACTACCTGGTCATAGAGAAAGACCGGTGTGGTCAAGGAAGTTGAAGCAGAGGTGCTCGCTGGCGCCCACCCGCATCAGTCCTGCTTCGGCAGCTTCACGTGCCTCCTCGATGGTCTCGGGGCAGAGGTTGGCCAGCTCGACGGTCTTCACGTTGCCCCACACCAACTCGACCGGG